>JAABUK010012933.1_pt1 | contig 10528 bp, 20 predicted proteins | sample 5559141 | NCBI WGS metagenome assembly JAABUK01 (sample SAMN10711869, study PRJNA513367) | rock metagenome | isolation source: Antarctica rocks | place: Antarctica: Victoria Land, Pudding Butte nord | collected 2016-01-03
CGTGGATGCCAGCAGGAGTGCTAACAAGATGGCCATCTTCCAGAGGAAGTACCGCCCTGTCCTGGTGAGCTGGCCTGCCTTTCAATTTCAAACAGATGCTCTGAGCTGTGATTGGCTGTCTATGAAACATTGTTTTTCATTTGGGGACAGGGTTTTGCATGCAGCTGCATTGTGCAGTGTTAGCAGCTGTTCTATCATTTGCATCTTGAAGCGCTATTTGAATGTGACATTGTAATGTTAACACTGCTGCACGTCAGATGACACATCCTTGCAATGGCATGGCATCATTTCATACCGTAAGTGGTGCACATGCTTGCTGCAGACAGGAGCTGTTTTGATCCCCTTCTTCCAGCAGTTCACTGGTATCAACACCATCACGTTCTACGCCACTGAGCTGTTTGATGTGCTGGGTGACGGTGCCAATGCTGCTCTGCTGAACACTGCCATTGTGGGCGCTGTCAATGTGGGCTCCACCATTCTGGCCATCATTTTGGTAGACAGGTACTGCCTCCTTAATGCAGTCATGTCTTATGCCCTTTCATGTCCATTGCATATGATTTCAGCAACCCAGAGTGCGTGATCTGTTTGCATGCTGTCAAATCCTCACTCATGTGCACCAGTTTGAACACCAAGTTTGCCATGAGCATTGTCTTCTGTCTGCTCTGCTCCTTCCTGCTTCCTGTCTGCTGAGGTGTAATCTCTTGCCTGCAGGACTTCTTGCATGAAAGATGTCTGCTGATGTATCCTTTCCTCTGCTTCCACAGGGTCGGACGCAAGGTTCTATTTGCTGAGGGTGGCATTCAGATGTTTATCTGCTTTGTGGTTGTGGCTGGTGTCATGGGCGGCAGCTTCAACAAGGTCACCGGTTACATTCCCAGGAAGTCGGCCTCCACCATTCTGGCATTTGAGTGTCTCTTCACTGCTGGGTTTGCCTGGTCCTGGGGCCCCCTGGGGTGGCTGGTGCCCTCTGAGTTCCACAACATTGAGACCCGAGGAACTGGGCAGGCCATCACCGTCTGCGTCAACTTCCTCTTCTCCTTTGTCATCGGCCAAGCCTATCTCACCATGCTCTGCCAGTAAGCACTTCAATACTTGAGCTTGCTGTTGTACTATTGAACACTCCAACTCATTACTCATGCCACATGCTTTACTGTTGGGTTTACCTGAAAGTGATAGCAGTATTACTGCATGACCACTTGTGCCAGCACTACGGTAGCTTTGCTTCAGCAACACCACAGGATTGCTGTTTGAATTAAAAGCAATGTGTGCGCGTGCCTAATCGCTCTTCATGTTGAGTGCTGCAGCTCAATCTCCTGTTGCATGCGCAGTCAGCTGACAAGCCTAGCTTTTGCGCCTATTTTCCCCCGATCATCCAATGTTGTCTGTGCAGCCTGGAGTACGGCACCTACATCTTCTTTGCCTTCTGGGTGTTCTGCATGACTGTGTACGCCCTGGGCTTCCTGCCTGAGACCAAGGGGGTGCCCATTGAGGAGATGGGCATCCTGTGGAGGCGCCACTGGTTCTGGAGCAAGATCATCATGACCCCTGAGGAGCGCGCCGCCTTCCAGAAGGGTGACTTGCTGGGTTCTGGGGTGACTACTGGGGACCATGTGCCAGCTAATGCTGGTGCCCTCGGCAAGGGGGAGGCACACCTTGCTGGCCAGACTCAGTCTGTGCCTGTCACCAAGGCAGCTCATGTGTAGATGACTTGTAGGCTCAAGTGCTACCTGCTGTCGGTGTTTCTTGGGCGTTTGGGGTCCTATTGTTATTACAAATGCGCAGTAGATATTGACACTGCTGCTTGCTTGCTGCCTTACTGAAGGATGAGAGGGAGCGGAGCACTTAGAATTGTATAGCAAACTTTTGGGAAGTTTGGGTTACTGATTCTCGGCGCTGCTGCTTTGTGCTGATTATGTATTGAACGTGTCAGAAGTCTAATATGAAGTTTGTCAGGCGTGTGCTCAGTTTTGCTGACTTTTGCTTGTTGCCATTTATCGGTAGCCTCAGCAGCTTTAGCTAGACCTTTAGGCCTTTTTGTATACAGAGCGTGTACTTTTAAGTGTCATCTGAATGTTCAGTTCAACAAAATTTTGTCTGGTCAATGCTGCATTATGTGAGCCAACTCACGGCAACCTTGTGCGTCAGAAGCTTAACCAAAATGCAAATGGAAGCCATTGATTTCAGGCAACAGTGTCCTAAAGATATGCTAGTGAAATTCACTAATGCCAGAATACAAGCAGCTAGGCAGCATGATGTATATTGTGCTGTGGAGAGGGAAAGCTTGAAAGTGGTACAAGACTTGTTCATTCATTATGTCACGACATTGCACATGACGTTGCACCATGACTGCTTCTGTGGCAATGGCAGAAGCAGGATGCCAACGTGCACATGCGCTACAGGACTCTAACTCAAACTGGCCAAAATGCTTTTCTGGGCAACAAAGGAAACGTCGCCATCTGGGACCTTGACATCACTGGAGGAGTACTTGCTGAACAGAACTTTACTGCCAACCTTGACATCAATGTCAACGTCTTCACCGACTGCCAAGACCTCTCCAATCAGAGCTTCCTGAATTGGCTTGGTTGTGCCAGAGCTGAGAAGCAATCCACCTGAGGTTGTCTGCATGCCATGCATTTCCTTGATCAACCAGTTCAATCAAGCCGCAGAAAGCAACCAGGGGCTTGACTACAAATTTGTGAATTGCATTAGGCAGATAGCATGTGCCCAGCGAGCTGACTTAGCTCAAAGAAGACCATGTTGCAGCAGGGAGATATGAACACAAGATATCATCAAAGTATACAATGCTGAAGCTTCTTTTTGGTACACAAACTGTGCATGCCCAACATTGAAATGCCAACCACCAAAAGAGTGCTAGCCAGAGGGTACCTTAGCTTCCTCCTGAGGCTTAACAAGCAGTCTGTCCCCCAGCGGAGCCATCTACAGTTCACAGCAGCTTTGGCAGCAGCAACTTGGCAAAGCAACTATCACATGCCAATGTGCCATGGCGTCAGCAGCACTGTTCAGAGCCACGATTGTACCTTTGTGACATCAAGCTGTTGCTGCGCTGGTTCCGCAGCAGCGACAGCTCTGCACAGCATAGGTTGCCTACTGGTACCTGTACATCTGCACCCTGCATCAACACATTCATTGCTGAGAAGGTATCCCAATTGGCGTCGTGATGCAGTTCAAGCTTCTGCGGCACCTGTCCATCCTTGACTTGGCGAAGCGCTATGGATGCCTGTTGCAGGATATGCTTGTGCTCTTCTGTGGAGAGCTATGCGCGAGGGGACCAGGTCCGTTCTGGCACTCAACAACCAATGACTCTGCAACGTATTTGCCATATCTGATGGTTCAATTAGCAGCAACGACTCGGGACAGCAGTGAAAGACCAGACGCACGTTCACAGGCGTTTTATCAGGCTTTGGCCTGGGCTTTGGCTAGGTTAATGACCTGGCGGTTAGGTTAAGCCTTGCCTCTTCCAGCTCGGACAAGAACATATTTTGATGCGTCTTTAGTGAGCATTGGTGTAGATTGCAATACATGTAATGACTCCTACTCTATACGTGTAATGACTCCTACTCTGAGCGTCATCGACTTGCAGGTCGTACCCAACGACTGTCCTCTGAGTACGTCTCACGTCTCGTGCAGAGGCTGCCTTGACGCTGTCCGTGAAAGTTTCTGCCATGTGACAGTTGTCTGGCCTGTTTAAGGTGACCCTTTGACCCTTGAAGTCAGCTTTGAAGCTGATCAGCCAGTGAAGGAAGCACACTGGGAGGTGTGTTGCTTGTGCATCAGGCAGAATCGCTTCAGGCAGAGTGTTATGTACAGTATATATAGTATCACTTGTCTTCCGTGATGTCCTTGACTTATCTAGTGCAGGTGCAATACATGGTGGACATGACAGCGCAGCGTCATGTACTACAGCTTGGTTCAACAGAAGTGCAGGACTATCCTGTTGGCAAATCCACTATGCACTTTTCAGCCTCTGCCATAGACATCTCAGGCCTCAAACGAAGTTGGCTGAATAATGTTGGCCTCCTCCTGGTAACTCACTCTTGCTCTGGACAGCTGGTTGATCCAAATATGCATGGTGTCACACATTTGAGTCCTTGCAGCAAGTGATAGAAATGGCTTCTGGTGCAGATGATTCTCATAGACAAAGCTGGAGAGCAGATAATTCAGATCTCAATGGTCACACAGGTACATTTCACAGGTTCTGACCCAAGCTATGCAATCATGCAAGCATCTAGATATGTCAAGCTTGTGCTGACTGTGCATACAGATAGAGCAGCAGGGCGACAAGTTCATTCGGCACATGCTCAATCCTCTTGAGTGACTATACACCCATGAGTAGTATAACAGCATAGCAAATGTACTAATGTAAGTCGGCCCACCTTAGCATGGCTTTGTACAGGTGACAGCATATGCTAATGCTGACTCTAGAAAGAATTGCAGTGCAAAGTGTACAGTCAGCGCTATGCTGTAGATTCCCTGTCTGTGTACTATGTCTGGACCTGTCATGCCCGGCAGCATTGTACAGCTCAGCCTTTGGGAAAACCTGCAGAAACAGTTTGCACTGTATCACCCAGACGTTCCTGCTTCCACCATGCACCACGAGCAGTTCCACCACCACCAAACACCTCCAATGATCATCAAATGTCCTGTCTGGTCTGACATGCTTAGATGAGGTAACCAGGTCTATTGGTGAGCCTTCGCTGTGATGGCAACTATTTCTGATCCCATTGCCTGTCAATAGCCATGCCTGCCTTCGACGGAATATCTGCTGCGTTACTCTTTGCAAGAGTCAGTAGTCAGCAAGCTACTTACATATGATTGCATACTTTTGCATGATTGCAGATTATCTCTGGGCAAAGCTGCCCAGCAATGCTGCCCAGCATGCCATGCAAAACCAGTCCAGGGATCAGCGTCCAGGGATTTGACATTATACTGCATACCAGCCATCAGGTGGCGACATAAATCAGAACAGTCTCTCTGCAACAGATATGGTTGAGCAAATACATTTAGTGTGCATGAGTCACTGATGACGCATCTGTAGTCACGCATGAGTCATGGATCAAACAGTCACAAGATTTGCTGTACAAGTTCACACACGAATCTTCTGCCGCAAGCGCTGTGGAACAGACTTGGTATTCAGGACTCCAACCTGCTAATAACTGGCAGATCACAACAGGTGCTTGACAAGCTAGAGCAGACAAGACCTTAGCCATGGAGTACGCACAGCACCCTGACCTCGTCGGCAAAAGAATACTCGTGACTGGTAGGTGACTTCACCAAGTAGAGGCTGCAGTTGACGCTGTACCCGACCGCCATCGTTCTTGCTTGCCTGACCTATCTTCGCAGTTCGGATCCTGTGGCGTTACGGTGAACGGCGAAGCGTGCGCTGCTGGCGTAGGTAGCTCTTCTGGCATCGGTAAAGCAGTTGCCTTGGCCTTTGCGACCCAGGCCTCTGCTGGTAACGAGTGTCAAACCAAAATTTGCGTTATGTCGAGATCAAAAACGAGACTTCAGGCCGTTGTTGACGAGATCGAGAAGCTGGGAGCGGAGGGATTTGCTGTTGCTGGTGACTTGACCAAAGGCTCAGATTGCCAGAGTGCTGTTGAGGAAGCGGTACGCGGTGAAGCATCAGTGCAAGGTGCTGCTGTCGGTTTCTCTGCTTGGGCAGCCCTATGAGGCTCACACCAGATTTTACATGACTGCAGGCTAGCTTGATGGGTGGCCTTGATGTTCTGATCAACAACGGTGAGCAGTCACAGCATGCCTATTCTGCTGTAACAGGCTTTCTCATGCTCGTGCACAGCATTTGCTGTGTGCATCTCTGCTCTGGGCACTGCTGGGTGGCTTCTCCCCTGTCCTTGATATGTGGCACAGCAGACCAACAGGTAGCAAGATTGCTGCCTGATGCAGGGTCCTGCTGCAGCGACCTGGGTGTTGAGCACTACGGCATGGCAGATGAGATCGAGTTTCTTGAGAACTACAAGACTCATGTGGCTTCTGCAGTCATCATGATGCAGGTATCATAACCTTCTCAGCTTGTCACCTGCATGCAGTACTTCCATGCTTGAGTGATTGTCATGCATCAGCTGCATCTTGTCGTGGACTCAACAGTGCCCCTTGGCTGTAATCCCACCTGGGCTGTGTCTGTGTGTATGATAATAGCGGCTAATGCCTTTGACTCACAAGTAACCTGGCATAGAATTCCTATGTATAGTTCTGGGTTAAGTACATGTCACTGCCATGAGGTACAAGCCTACATTGCTATACAGGTGCAAGCATAATGCTACTACTACACACGCTACTGCATGCAGCAACCCTCTTTTGGAGGCTGAGGCTAGCGCTGTTGCACACCGCCAATCGTCCAGAAGATACATCTACTCATGCGCATGTGCCTGAATTTGCAAGACACACATGACTGGCAAATGATTGTATGGTTGCACATGTGTGCAGGCAGCCCTGCCACACCTGATCAAGAGCAGAGGCACCATTGTGAACATGAGCTCCATGATGAGTCAGACCAACAAAACAATCCAGATGGCATACAATGCCTCCAAAACCATGGAAGATGCGGTGAGCTGACCTACACCCCTCAGAACTCTCACTTTGTGCTTGACTGTGCATAGCCTGGCTGCGTGGTTGCTCAGCCAGATAACATCAGGGCCAGGTAGAGCCTAGCTTGCCACTGAGACAAAACACACAGGCACAGTTTGTAGTGCTGCAAAATTGTTTGGTTGGTTGTCCATTGCAGTCAGCCAGACTGAGCAACTGGCTCCTCATTCACTACAACAGATAAGGCTGTTAAGACAGCAGCATTTGACTCAACTAGCTATAGTGCATTCATGGAGAGCCTTTGACTTTCAATCAAATCTGCAAAGTCCTGCCTGCTGCTGGAAATACAGCTTGCTGGGTGTCTTCCCAAGTCAACATCGCCAATGCAAGCTGCCGTGCACACCTTGTGGTGAGACTGAGGGTAGTAATGTGTGATGATGTTGATGTTTGCAGGTCACCAGGAACTTTGCCATGCTGCATGCTAAGAATGGTGTCAGAATCAACTCTGTCAACCCAGGCTATGTCCTCACAGATGTGTATGGTAAGAAGTTTGCCCCTGTGAAGCGTTTTCCCATTCCTGAATATCATTCTGGCCGCAACAGAATATTTTGACTGCTGCAAAAGCTGGTCCAAGACTCTAGACAGAATGCCAACTGGCTCTTGCTTTTCTGTGCTCAGACTGAGTAATCCACCCCCAGGCATATCACGCTATGATGTACCTTTTGTGCATTGAACAAGCTGATTGACAGCATCATGCATGGGTGTAGTAGTTAGTTCAACATGGGGCGTTTTAACTGCATGAGCAGTTGCATAATGACTGTCAGGCTGCCCATACAACTTGTCATAAGGCAAATGTGCGACAGCTTGGTCATGCGGGTCACTTGCAAGTCAACCAATTAGATAAACTAGTACCAACAGTATCGGCTTGTTCGACCGATGGCGCAGATGCACTGCCAGTGTTTTGTTAAGGTATTGCTCATTGCTCAGATTGTTGTCCATGCAGACAGATTAGCCAGGGATGAAAACAAGACAAGAGCAGCAATGGAAGCAATGACAGCTGTCCAGCATCCTTTGGGCCGTAATGCACGTGTAGAGGAAGTTGCGTCAGTGGTGCTGTTTCTGGCATCACAAGCAGCCTCCTTTATCACAGGTATGGTCTAAAAGGTGATTGTTGCAAAAGGCATCATCAATCCAGCAATTGCTTTCTGAAATGCTTGCCAAGAGCCGTTTCAGTTTCCATGATTCTAAATTGACATGAATATGCGTACACTGACATGCAGCACTGCTTGGCCAATACAGCATCTCAGACCAGTGTGGCATGTCATCATCTGTTGCGCAGGTCATACAAGTTGCAGATACAGTGAGCCTGAGGAGTGCAGTGCAAAGTACAAACAGTATGCCATCCCATACTGTGCGTGTGGACGTCATCGTTTGTGTCTGTACAGGCGTTTCAATTCCAGTCGATGGTGGAGGACTGTTGACCAGCTGGTTCAACCTAGATTTACAGCCCAGAATTGCAGAGAATGGGGAGGATGTTGTCTTTGGTCCAGACCACATATCATCAAAGGGTGCATCCAATGGCAATGGCACAGGCCAGGAAGACTACCCTGCAGTCAAGTCAGGTGCTCGATCAGTCACAGCTGCTGCTACAGCTCCTGCACAAGCAGTGCAGCTGCCACGGAGGATGCTCAGTCGAAAGCTGCGTGTACATCCTGCCTTCAGTGGTATGGCCAGGATACCTATGCGATCCAAAATGTGCTTATCAGCACGAGGTGTGCTGGCCTTTGGTGCGTGATTGTACATTGCAAGAACTGCACACATATGTGGATTCTCTGGAGAGACAGGACAAATGCTTCTGGCAACTTTCCTCCAAATCAATTAGCTTTGCTTGGCGGGTGCCCGTCATTTTCATGGAGAATTGTTGTCAGGTCTAAACAGTTCTGCTTTGTAATTTGAGGCTCAATGATGGTGGCAAAAGAAATTTCTGAATGCGTGTGATGCTGTACGCTGGGGCCCTGTGTTGCAGTCCCAACGCAATGTATTCTGAGTCTGCAGTATGCAGGTACTTGAGGCTGCTGTCATGGCAATTGCACCAGTCATACATGCATGTACGCAGTCAAATGCAATGCATGTCCAACAAGTGCACATCAGAGTCGGGAGTTGCTCCGCTTTGACATTGAACGAGACCAACGAGACGGTTTGTTGCAATTGTACGCCGATGCAGAAGTGGCAATAACGACAGCAGGAAAGTGCCTGGCACCATGGCTCACTCATCAGATATGCATGCCGCAAGCCAACTAGAGCTGGTACAGCGACAGCTTTCTGAGCTGCAACACCACGAACAGCAGATCAGAGAACAGTTGAGCCATAAAAGTCAACAAGTCGTGGACCAGCTTGGACAGTCTGGCAGCGTTCCCGTCCCTCAAGATGTTGCAGAAAGTCCCCTGCCTGACCTCTTGCGAGAAGCGACAGTCCTTGACGCCGGTGTGACATACCTCGACAGGCTCGAGGCAAGCCATAGCTGATGTTATGTGACTGTTTACACTTCAAGGGTGCAAAAGTGTATGTGAAAGCTGAAGTAAGAAACTGCTCTTGCTGCTGGGCATTGTCAGCAACATCCCATGCAACGAAAAATACTGCCGCGTATATTAATGCAGGAGCTGCAACAGACTGTTGCCGGACTCAAGCACGGCCTGGCCAGTGTACAAGGGGTGCTGGACGATGCTAACTGGCATGAGTATTTGACTGCTGTGCTGCATGAACCCTTGCGTAAGTATGGTCATGTGCAAGCAGCTTCAGATGCTTTTGCGGAGGTGCCCACCATGGGCTTGCCAGACAGACTAGTGCGACAGGGAGAGAGGTCCCTGTCCAGAGGCAAAGGCGCTCAGGTATTGATTTAGTCTTGATAGGCCTATTGTACAAGGCATACCCCGACGATTGCCAGCATAGATTTGCAAATCCTGCTGAGGCTAAGGCCCTACCCCATGAGGGGGCATCGGCTCTTGTGTAGGTGCTCAGGTATTCTTCACGCCTGTTGCACTGTGGTTTATTAACCTTGCCGTGTAGTAGATCCCTTCTGACTGAGCTGCATGCTCTGCTAGTTGCTGATGCCGACTGCATGGCTAACTGTGGTAGCTGCTATAGACACACTGGCACATGTATAACGATGTCAATGTGGGCAGCTGCAATGGGCATTTTGCCCAAATGTGAAAGAAAGTATGATTTCATTAGCTGATGCTTACATTTGCTGATGGGGACATGCAGGATCAGCTTCTGAACGGCCTCGACATTTGCATGTCATCGCTGCTAGCAAAGTGCTGCTGGCCCCCACCCCTGGCTTCAGACCCTCGCGCAAAGCGCAAGCCCCACAAGCGGTCAAGGGCAGATGCAGATGCAGATGCAGATGCCCCAGAAGGGCAGTCAGAAGCGCCCCTGGAGGATCTGCAGAGCCCTGGCAGTGCATCAGCAGGGCAGGGCACCTGGGATGGATTCGATGCAGCTGGTCCTGTGGTAAGATGTGCATGATCTATTTCGAGAACTGACACAGACTGCTGAGCCAGGTGTCTCTTTATGACTGCCTGCTAGTGGTGTATGCACGCCTAGCCCTTTTTGTCATTAGTGACTCATTGCATGTGTTTGATAAAGCACAGCATCTGGAATTCAAATTCTTGCATGTGGTTGATCAAGCACAGCATCTGGGAATTGCAACAATGTGAATGTGTGTTTGCCGAGCAGACCAACGGCAGCTTCACCCAGATGCCAAGGCTGCCTGTGCAATGCAGCGTTTGCACCATTTGATGTTGCTAAGCAAGTTGATGACAAAGTTGCTTAGGATTGGGTGAATGCCTGCAGGTTCTTGAGCAGCTGCAGAAGTGCATATATGCTTTGTTGGAGTGCCAGCAGGTAACCGACTCCTCTTCTTTGCTTGTTGACTGCCTAAGCTGGAATGCATAGCAGTTCAATC
>JAABUK010012934.1_pt1 | contig 10528 bp, 9 predicted proteins | sample 5559141 | NCBI WGS metagenome assembly JAABUK01 (sample SAMN10711869, study PRJNA513367) | rock metagenome | isolation source: Antarctica rocks | place: Antarctica: Victoria Land, Pudding Butte nord | collected 2016-01-03
AGCAGACGGCGGGCGGAAGGCGCACCCGGCCTTGAAGGCGATGGAGGTCGCGAGGGCCCAAGCGGCGCGGTTGCTGGCGGAATTCGGACTAAGTCCCAAGTCGCGGCAGGGGGTGGACGTGCTGCCACCGCGAGCCGCCAACCCCTTCAGTCGGATCGGGGTCGCGGGCCACGGCCGTGCGGGTGATCCTTTCGAGGAGTTCGGCTAATCGTGACGACAAGGGAAGAACCACCGGCGTGGTTCGACGCCTACGCGGTTGCCGCATGGCGCGCTGGACTTGCCGCAATCGAAGGGGCGGGCTTGGGTGACATGCCGTTGATTGCCCTCGAATTCCTTGCCGGCGCCGCTTCGGACTACGTCCGGTCGGCCCTGTCGGCCAACACCGCGACTCCGCGCCGGCCGCCAGATGACCTGGCCCTGGTTCGGGTTGAAGTGCGCAAGATGATGACACTTTGGCTGTTGCTCGACGCCGCGGACGAGGTGGCCGGCCCATTGCGCGCTGATGGGCTGGACCCGGATATCGCCGCTCTGTGCGGGCTCCGTTCCACGGTGCACTGAGAATGAGCGCCGCTCGCAGCTTGGACAGGTTAGAACGCATCCTGCAGACTGGCCGTCCGCTGTTGGCCGAGGACGTGGCGTGGCTGTCCGAGCAACTCGAGCCACCGTGGAAGCAGCGGGCGCGGCGCCTGGCCGAGCGGGACCAGGCCATAGCCGCAGTGTGCGCGAGCCTGTTCCCGAATGCGAGGCCGACAGTGGCCGCCAAGAGCCTTGCTCGAGCCTGGGCACGGTATACCGATGGGCGATGGCGGCACGAACGCTATTTGGCCGAACTCCCTCCAGACCTGGGGGCGGCTGCCCAGCACGTGGCGCTGCATCGTCTGACCCGGATGAACGATGGCTGCGGTCTGGGCTGGAGGGCAATTTACGGTGCCTTGCCGCGCGACGTTGCAGAAATCACTGATGTTGCCTGCAACCAAGCCGTGGTCCCGTCAATCTCAGATGGAGACCGCGATGACCCGAGCCCAGCCGGCGCCTGCGCCCCCCGACGATGATCCCCCGACACCGGAAACGGAAGCGGAGCTGACAGCGGCGCTTGCACAGCTGGACCGCGATCGGGTCGCGCTTCGCGAGCTGCTGGCCACCATGCCGGCGCAGGAGATGGCGTTGCTCGAACAAGACGCCTCGGATGCGTTGCTGTCGGCGCTGGACGCTCGGAAACGGCGCACGCGGCACCAGCTCGATCGGCTGGATATTCGGGAGCGTGAGCTGCTCGACCGCCTGACCGGCCTGCGGGACCAGGCCAGGCTCGCCGCCTGGGATCGTTTCACGGCGCACTATTGCGACCTGGGCGGCCGGCTGGTCGAAGCTGGCCACGAAGTACTGGCCCGGCACGCGGAGCTTACCGCGCTGATGAATGAGGCAGGACGGGCCGGACTGGGGACCATGCTGGGCCAAGGTTTTCCGCGGCCGCCGGAGCTGATCAATCGGTTCGGGCTAGATTCGTTCCCTCGCAGTCTGGCGGGCCTAAGCCGGGTCCGGCCGCAAATGTCGACGCCGCCGGTTTTGTGCAACGTTCGGATTCTGAGAAACTGGACCATGTACGGCGCGGGCGACCAGGCCGGGTTCCCGGCTGCACAGGCGCATCATCTTGTGGAAGCTGGCATCGCCGAGTGGCCCGACCCGCTTTACATCCCGCGCGATCCGCGACGGGACAAAGCGCCGATCGTTGGCGCCACCTCTGACGCCGTGGGTGCTTGATGCCGTTAACCTTCCGCACCGGCCCGAACCGCTGGACCGATCCGGCCTTTGCAGCTCGGATGGGCATCCGCGAGTGGAAAGGGCCACCGCCGGCCAGCGCGGCTTCAGTGAGGGCCGCCAGGCCGGCGGTGACCCGGACAGCGCCCGCCATCCGGGCTGCACTCCCACCGCCGCCCCCGGCGCTGATTCCAACCGCGCACATGACCGGCGCCGAACGGCATGCCGAGCGGACCCGGGTGCGCGCATGGCTGGCCGAGGCCGCCACGAAGACGCTGAACGAAGCAGAACGCGCTTTGGTCGCCGACCAGCAGGCCCGCCTGCGCGATTTGGCGACCTTCGGGTGACGATCCTTGGCGTGCACCTGGAAGCCGACTGGGCCCGGGCTTGGTGCGACACCGAAATGTTGAACAGCGACAGCGGCTCGCACAGCTCGTTCCGCAACAAGATGACAGTGAACGCCCTGGCCGGAACGGTGTGCATGTCCACCGGCTGGGCGAACCTTGGGGACGAAGCGCACGCGATTTGCGCGAGGTCCAGCGATCTCGACCACGCCGCCCGCGTCCTGCCCGAGCGGCTGCGCCAGACGACGATGCGCCTAATCCGGTCCCGCGAGCGTGACCCCCGCCAAGCCGGCACGCAGGTGGTGTGCCTAGCGGGCTGGTCACCGCAAGCTTCGCGCATGCTCGCATACCGTTTTGACGGCTGTTCGATGTTCGAAGCGATCGCGACCAGCCGGATTTGCATTCCCGATGTGCCGCAAGCCCAGATGATGCGGGAGATGGCCCCGGCGGACCTGGTGCGGGTCGCGCAGGCGCAAATCGCTGAACTGCAGGTCGCCTATCCCGAAGTAACCGGCGGCGTCCTAACGGCCGCTCTGGTCCGGCCAGGGAGCGTGACGACTCAGGTTATTTACGACCTGAGCCAGCAGCGATGCCTGCTGCCCGTCCTGGCACGAGACCAAGCCCCGCCCGATGCCGTCCCGTGCACTTCGGAGATGATCCGGCTGGCGAAGGCGGCATAGATGGCCAGTGGATACTCGGACGCGAAATTGCTGATCAAGGGGCCGGCTACCTGGCCACGCGGGAGGAAACGCACATGACCGATGCCCGCTATGTAGCCCATTGTAATACGGGCGTATCGCCGCCGACCGTAGACGTTCAATATATTCCGGCCACCCCGCCGCCACCTCGGCCGGACATCGCCTGGATATACCTGAACGGGGTAAGGGCGGGGTGGCAGGCCCTTGATGGCAACCCCGTCGTGTTCGACCGTCTGGGACCTGCCACTTATGTCATCAAAATCTTCACAGGCAGCGATAGCAACGTGCTCGTCAGCGAGAGCGCCCCGTTCACGGTGCCCAACACGGTTGCAGCCCCGCCTGCCCCTGCCCCTGCACCCACGCCTGCGCCTGCACCCACGCCCCCGCCCGCGCCTGCGCCTGTCCCTGCGCCCACTGAAACAGGCACCCTGTCCGGCGTGCCTACGGCCGGCACCGCTGGCACCGCCCTGGCGACCGGCGGCACGTTCAGCCTCACGAACGCTCCCAGCTCGGGCACCACGGCGTATGTCGGCTTGTTCAACGTGACCGCGGGCGCCTACCAGGGCGCGCTCCAGGCCGTAATGGGTTCATCGGGCAGCTTGCCGACCTTGACACCCGCCAGTGTCGCCGGGGCTGCCACCTACGCTGTCAGGCTGTGCGCCGACAGTGCCGGCATGACCGTCCTGGCCACCAGCCCGAACATCGCGGTGGTCGCTGCGACACCGGCGCCTGCCCCGACACCCGCGCCTGCCCCAGCACCCGAGACGGGCGCCCTGTTCAACGTGCCCACCACCGGCACGGCCGGCAGTGTGCTGGCGGGCGGGACGTTCAGTCTGACCAACGCGCCTAGTTCCGGCACCACGGCCTTTGTGGGGCTGTGGAACGTGACCACGGGCGTTTACGAAGCGGCGCTGCTGGCGATCTCCGGCACGTCGGGCAACCTGCCCAGCCTGACGCCTGCTGCGGCCGGAACCTATGCCGTCAAGCTCGCTTCGGACAGCGCGGGGGCGAGTGTGTTGGCCGCCAGCGCGAACATCGCCGTGGCGGCGGCAAGCGGCGGAACGCTAGCCTCGGACGGGACGCTAACGGGTCTGCCGGCGACCATCGTTGCGGGGCAGCCTCTTTCGGCTGTGACGTTCTCCACTTCGTCGGCGTCTGCTGCTGGAAGGTTCGTGCTCTGGCGCGTGGCGACAGGGGCGGAGGAGGGCCAGCGATGGTCCAACACCGTCCTTCCTAACGGCTCTCTGAGTCTCCTCATCCCGCAGGTCGCCGGGGCCTACACTGTTCGGACCTACTCATACAGCGGCACGACGCTGCTGTATGAGAGCGCGCAGTTTACCGCCAGCGCGGCTCCGGGCGCGCTGCCGAGCACCCCGACGCAGACCGCGGACACTGACGCCGTATCGCGCGGCGTCACCACAAACTGGACCGCGACGGCACCGAGCTATCACGTGCTCGCGCGCAACAACGTGGGCGCCGTATATGGCACGTGGGCCGACGTGACAGGTTCCACGGCCAGCTTCGTCTACACCGGCCTTCCGGCTAATTCATCGGCCCGTCTGGTCGTCATCCCGCAGAATGCCAACGGGTTCGGGACGCCATCCGCGCAGTTCATCTCGTTGCCGGGCGCCTAGCCGCGGGATGAACAGCTCGGCGGAGTGGGGTGGTTGAAATGGTGAGGGGTAGGCGGGAAGATGTCCCGCCTACCCCGATACGCCGTAGTTCAGGTTGCCTTGCGGCTGCGGCGGCGGGTGACGCCAATCGCGGCCAAACCAACCCCGAGCAACGCCATGGATGCCGGCTCTGGGACGGCGACGTTCTGGTTTAAGCGGCCGTCAAAGCTGGTTGTGCTATTCGTTCCCGCCACGAGGGTGAAGACCTCGGTCTCCGAGAACAGTCCAGTGCCTGGGTTACCGTTTGACGCGAACCCGTTCGAGAAAGGAATCGTGCCGGCGAAGTTGTTGGTTCCGAGAAGCTGCTGGGTTCCGAACGCGGTGTTCGTGCTATCGATGAAGGTCTGGAAGGTGAGCGTGCTTGCGGCACCCAAGGTTCCGCCGATTGCGCTGAAGAAGCCGCCGCCGATGGAGGTCAACCCCGTCTCGGTGATGGAAATTACCGCCGTTCCACCTGCTGCTGCTGCAACTTGCAGCGAGCTCAGGTCGATGAGCGTGGGATTGTTGCCGAGAGGCGCCGAGGTAGCAGTCCCGCTGATGATTGCGAATCCATCAATCGGCGCGGCAAGAAAGTTGAGGATGCCGGTGGAGGTCGGGCCAAAGTTCTGGGTGATACCGCCAGCCACAACCCGAACCGACAGCGGCCCGGCGTCGGCGCTTGACATTCCGAGCAGTGGGGCGACGAGCAGGGTGGACAAAAGCAGGAGTTTACGCATTTGATTTCTCCATCAAGGGACCGAGGGCAGACGTCAGTTCACCTAAAGGTAGAATTAGCAAGTGTCGTGCCACTTAAGCATTCCAATAGGTTAGGTCTGGAAGTTTTGAGAGACGTAAAAATTCCCGACACTTTGGCGCTCATCCTGGCGTCCCCGGTCGAGGCGTTCCGGACCTGGTTCCTGATCGTCGGTTGCGAGCCGTGCGGGCCGCGCGCATGTCCGGCTTCCCCGGTGGACCTGACTATCTGCCAGGTGATCATGCGCCTGCGGTGTCAGGTGTGTGCGGGCAAAGCGGTTACGGCCGCGATTGACAACGCGAGGGATGGCCACCGCCGGCGCGTGGTGAAGGTTTGGGGGCCAGGGAGCTACGGGTGACGTCCGGCATAACCCCAGCCGTCTGCCTACTCGGTCGCAATCAGCGCAGAGCCCGCTCGCCACGCGGCGGCCGAGGTCCGAAACCGCTCCGCTGACCGGCGGACAACTTGGCCGTCTTCGTCGTCGACGATTTCCCACCCGTAGGGATGGATGCTACGGGCCACGAGCCGAGCCCGGACCCGGAACCGCGACGCACCCCGCTCAATGTATGAGCGCGAGCCGTGACGGCTCGTCCCGTCGGTTCTCTCCGAAGGAGTCCGCATTGTGTCCGCGCGAGCAATCTCTGTAATCACCATCGCAACTGATCCAAGCTAACCGATTGACTCTAATGGTGGGCCCGGTGGGACTCGAACCCACGACCACAAGATTAAAAGTCCCGTGCTCTACCAGCTGAGCTACAGGCCCGCGCGCGTCTCATACCCCGGAGGCGGCCGCTCGGAAACCCCGGGCCGGACGACCTCCTTGGTGGCGCTCAGCCCTTGGCGTCGGCGGCGACCTGCACGCGGACGATCTTGTCGGGGCCGGAGACGGTGCCGCCGCCGCCGCTGCCGCGCTTGATCTTGTCCACGACCTCTATGCCTTGCACCACCTGGCCCCAGATCGTGTACTGGCCGTCGAGGTGCGGCGCCGGGGCGAACATGATGTAGAACTGGCTGTTGGCACTATTCGGGCTGCCGGTCCGCGCGGCGCCTACGGTGCCGCGCAGGAAGTGGGCGTTCCGGCTGAACTCGGCCGGTAGGTCCGGCAGGTCGCTGCCGCCGCTGCCCGTCCCGGTCGGATCGCCGCCCTGGGCCATGAAGCCCTCGATCACGCGATGGAACGGGGTGCCGTCGTAGAAGCCGCGCCGGGCGAGCTGCTTGACGCGCTCCACATGCTTCGGCGCCAGGTCGGGGCGCAGGCGGATGACGACGCGGCCATCCTTCAGGTCCATGTAGAGGGTGTTCTCCAAATCCGCCGGTTGGGCGTCGGCTGCTTCAGACATCAAGGTTCCAATCAACACGGTTGCAATCAGGTCACGGCGACGCATGGACGTTCTCCTTGCTCGAACGCACCCGGGCGTGCGTCCGTTCCAGCGTCAGCGCTGGCACGAAGCTGGCGATGTCGCCACCCAAGCGCGCGATTTCCTTGACGAAGCGGGACGAGATGAACTGATGGCTCTCGCTCGCCATCAGGAACACCGTCTCCACCTTGTGGTCGAGGCGGTAGTTCATCCCCGCCATCTGGAACTCGTAGTCGAAATCCGACACCGCCCGAAGCCCCCGCACGATCACGCCCGCGTTGACGGAGTGCGCGAAGTCAATCAGCAGCCCGGCGAAACTGCGGACCTCGATCTCGGTGCCCGTGCGGGCGGCGATTGCGTCCGCCTCGGCGCGGACCAGCTCCACCCGCTCCTGCAGCGGAAACAGCGGGCCCTTGCCGGCATTCTCCGCCACGCCCACCACCAGCCGGTGTACCACCTTGGCCGCCCGGGCGATGATGTCCACATGGCCGTTGGTCACCGGATCGAAGGTGCCGGGATAGATGCCGACATGCCGCACGGGCGCGCTAGGCATCGGGCGTGTCCGGATCGATGCCGGGGTCGATGTCCAGATCGGTATCGGCATCGCCGCTCTCCGATCCCGGCTCGTCGACCAGCGGGAACACGCTGGTCACATGCTCGCCCGCGATCACCCGGAACAAGGTCACCCCCATGCTCGCCCGGCCCGTTACCCGCACCTGGTCCACGCTGATGCGGATGAGCCGGCCCGCATCGGTCACCAGCATCAAGCCGTCGCCGTGCCGCACCGGAAAGCTGGCCACGACCGCGTCGCCGGTGCGGGGCGAGAGCGTCATGTTGGTGATGCCCTGGCCGCCCCGCCCCGTGGTCCGGTACTCGTAGGCGGAGGACCGCTTGCCGAACCCGGCGTTGGTGACGGTGAGCAGGATCTCCTCCGCGCCCGCCATCACCGCGACGCGGTCGGGCGGCAGCACCACCGGCTGCGCCCCCTCGAGGTCGGGCGCCGGCTCCTCCTCCGCCACCCGGCGCCGGGCCACCTTGAGATAGCCGGCCCGCTCGTCCATGTCCGCGTCCACGTGGCGCAGCACGGAGAGGCTGATCACCTCGTCGCCCTGCGCCAGCCGGATGCCGCGCACGCCCGAGCTGTCCCGCCCGGAGAACACGCGGAGGTTGTCGGCATCGATCAGGAAACGCAGGCAGCGGCCCCGGCGGGTGGCCAGGAACACGTCATCCCCCTGGCGGCAGGTGGCGACCCCGATCAGCCGGTCGCCCTCGTCGAGCTTCATGGCGATCAGGCCGGAGGCACGGATGCGGCCGAAATCGGACAGCTTGTTGCGCCGCACCGTGCCGCTGGCGGTCGCGAACACGAGGTGCAGGTTCTCCCAAAGGCCCTCATCCTGCGGCAGCGGCAACACGGTGGTGATCTCGTCGCCGCCCAGTTCGGGCAACAGGTTGACCAAGGCACGGCCCTTTGCCGTGGGGCTCGCCTCCGGCAGCCGCCACACCTTCTCGCGGAACGCCTTGCCGCCGCTGCTGAAGAACAGCACCCATTGATGCGTGTGCGCGTTGAAGCTGCGCGTGACCACGTCGTCCCCGCGGGTGCCGGCCCCGGTGCGGCCGCGGCCGCCGCGGTTCTGCTGGCGGAAGATGTCGAGCGCGGTGCGCTTGATGAAGCCGTCGCGGGTGATGGTCACCACCATCTGGCCGGGCTCGATCAGGCTCTCGTCGTCCTGGTCGGCCACGGCGTCCACGATGGCGGTCATGCGCGGCACCGCGATCTCGGCCCGCACGCGCAGCAGCTCGTCGCGGATCACCTCCAGCCGGCGCGGGCGGCTGTCGAGGATGTTGAGAAGTTCGGTGATGCGGGCCGCGACCTCGACCAGCTCCTCCTGTATCTTGTCGCGCTCGAGCCCGGTCAGCCGGGCCAGGCGCAGCTCGAGGATGCCGCGCGCCTGCGCCTCGGTCAGCCGCACCGTCTCGTCGTGGATCAGGTTGCCGCTGTCATCGATCAAGGCCAGCAAGGCCGAGACGTCGCCCGCCGGCCAGTCCCGGTCCATCAACCCGGCGCGCGCGGTCGCCGCGTCCGGGCTACTGCGGATGACCCGGATCACCTCGTCGATGTTGGCCACCGCGATGGCGAGCCCGACCAGCAGGTGCGCGCGGTCCCGCGCCTTGGTCAGCTCGAACCGGCTGCGGCGCAGCACCACGTCCTCGCGGAAGGCGAGGAACACCTCGAGCGCGTCCTTCAACCCCATCAGCCGGGGACGCCCGCCATCGAGGGCGAGGAAGTTCACGCCAAAGCTCGTCTGCAGCTGGGTGAAGCGGTACAGATGGTTCAGCACCACCTCGGCCGTGGCCTCGCGCTTGAGCTCGATCACGATGCGCATGCCGTCGCGGTCGCTCTCGTCCCGCATGTCCGAGATGCCCTCGACGGTCTTGGACCGGACCAGCTCGGCGATGCGCTCCAGCAGGTTGTTCTTGTTCACCTGATACGGGATCTCGCTGACCACGAGCGCCTGGCGGTTGCCCTTCATCTCCTCGATGAACGCTTGGGCGCGCACCACCAGGCTGCCACGCCCGCCCTCGAAGGCGCTGCGGATGCCGGCCCGGCCGAGGATCATGCCGCCGGTGGGGAAGTCCGGGCCCGGCACGATCCGCATGAGGTCGTCGAGCGACACGTCCGGCTCGACAATTAGGGCAAGCGCGGCGTCGATAATCTCGCCCGGGTTGTGCGGCGGGATGTTGGTGGCCATGCCGACGGCGATGCCGTTGGCGCCGTTGATCAGCAGGTTGGGGTAGCTGGCGGGAAGCACCTTCGGCTCCTCCCCGCTCTCGTCGTAGCTGGGCATGAAATCGACGGTGTCTCTGTCGATATCCGCCAGCAGGTAGCCGGCCGACCGCGCCAGCCGCGCCTCGGTGTAGCGCATGGCCGCCGGGGGATCGCCGTCGATGGAGCCGAAATTGCCCTGCCCGTCGATCAGCGGCACCCGCATGCTGAACGGCTGCGCCATGCGCACGAGGGCGTCATAGATGGAGGCGTCGCCATGCGGGTGGTACTTGCCCATCACATCGCCGACCACCCGGGCGGACTTGCGGTAGGGCTTGTCGGCCGTGTAGCCGCTCTCGTTCATGGCGAACAGGATGCGGCGATGCACCGGCTTTAGCCCGTCCCGGGCATCGGGCAGCGCCCGGCTGACGATGACCGACATGGCGTAGTCGAGATACGACCGCCGCATCTCGTCCTCGAGCATGACGGGCGGATAGACCGGGCCGGGGGTGGAAGGCTTGTCGCTCAACAGGGCAAGTCCATCGGACAGGGAGGGAAACGGCCGACCCGCTTAGCACGGCCGCTTGGCGTGTGTCACATCGGCCGGGACAGCCACGTTGCGCGCGCGCCACTGCCGTTCGGAATAAGCCGCGGCACCGCAACTCAACAACGGCACTGCGTTAACGCGGCCATGACCGGGCCGAGATGCCCGTGTCTTCCAGGAGCTTCGAACCATGGCCATGCACCCCACCAATGTTCCAGCCCCGACCGTTACGGCCGTCGTCCCGGACGACGGCCGCACGCACCTGCGCAACCGGGTCTCCTGGGGAGCCATCCTCGCCGGGGTCGCCACCGCGCTCACGGTCCAGCTATTGCTCAACATCTTGGGCATCGGCATCGGCGCGTCCTCGCTCGATGCCGGGAACGCAGCCGATAACCCCTCGGTCTCCGGCTTCTCGATGACGGCAGCGATTTGGTGGACCTTGTCCGGCATCGTGGCGTCGTTCGTGGGCGGCGTCGTGGCCGGCCGCCTGTGCGGGACGTCGGACGACAACACCGCACGGTGGCACGGCTTTGTCGCCTGGTGTGCAGCGACCCTCGTGATCTTCTACCTGCTGACCTCGGCGGTCGGCGGTATCATCGGCGGCACGTTCAGCGCGCTCGGTAGCACGATCGGCGCCGTGGGCCGCGGGGCTGCCTCGG
>JAABUK010012935.1_pt1 | contig 10528 bp, 1 predicted proteins | sample 5559141 | NCBI WGS metagenome assembly JAABUK01 (sample SAMN10711869, study PRJNA513367) | rock metagenome | isolation source: Antarctica rocks | place: Antarctica: Victoria Land, Pudding Butte nord | collected 2016-01-03
TTTTTAATTCTAATGTTCTTAATGCCAAGACTTTCTTCAATTTTCACGCTATAACGCGGGAATACTATTCTCAAATAGAAAAGATATCAATTCAGTAACACAAGAAATAAGATGATCTCTTATCACCTTTTTAATACACCTCTTTAGATTATCAGCTCTCTATCTAATAAATCTTCTTTTAAGCGTGCTTATATCTCCGATAATAATAATATTATTAATCTTAATCTTTTAAAGATTGAGAATAGTTTTATTTTACTTATTTAAACTATTTAAATATAAGCTAAAATTACTGCGCAGATTATAAGTATATTATTCTTAAGTGAAAAGCATAATACTAATAATTTTAATAGACTGAAATTATATTATCTGACTAATCTAAGTAAACTTAAAACTATTTAGAGAAACTAACTTTCTCAGAACTAAATAAGAAATTAATAACGCCTGCTGTATTTAAGATATCTGAGCCGATTATATTTAATAAGTTGATTATATCTAATAAGTTGATTAAGTCTGATAATATTAATATGAAATTAAATAAGAATCTTAAAATTAATAAGATAGAAATAACTGTGTTTTATAAGTAAATAAAGACTACTAATATTAACCGCGATTCTTCGTTATAAATAATCGGAAATAAACTATAATAGATAAATTAATAATTATCTGAAGTCTTATATCTATATTATATTTTTCTCGTGCGTTTCACGTGTATTTTACTAATTAAACGCTTTTATTCTTTATAATAATACTTCTTACTCTTTTTTATTTAAATAGTTTATTAATTAGATATTTAAATAATTACTTACTCTATACTAGTGTTACAGAACCTTCCGGAACAGAAAGATTAGCCGGGTTATGTAATTTAAGACTTGACGTCAAGTTAGTGCTCACTCAGGCTCATAAGTGAGCAGTTGTGAGCAACAAGTCAGTGCTCATTCAGACTTACGAGTGAGCAGTTATAAGTAATAAGCCAGTGCTCATTCAGACTTACGAGTGAGTAATTATGAGTAACGATTCTTCTTAAGTATATAAATAATATTACATTCTATAATTCTATAGTTCTATTCTTCTTCTGTAATTAACTTATATTATTAATTGCATTCTACTCTTAATTCTTCTATATAAGAACAGTGATTTCTATTTATAATTCCTTAATATCTGAATCTTATTATAGCTAGTCTTGACAGTTTATAATACTTTGATTATCTATCATCGAATATCAGTCACTCTATTACGATAGAAATTATTAAGATAAACATATCACACTCTAAATAAGAATAATCTCGAGAAGAAATTACTGATATAGATCACGTCTTTTTAAAAATTAATATCTCTAACACATTTTATAAAGATAGAAAGAAACTTCGAATCTTCTTAATTTAAGTTAATATATATATTCAGTTTAATATTTAAAGATTGAGAATAATTGAAGTTAAGATAATGTTCGCAGTTACTTATCTTAGAGATGAAGTCTTTAATTAATTCAAATCTTATTTAATAGATTACTTGAAAAAGTCGATCGAAGATAAGAAAGAGAAAATAAAAAGAATCTTCGCTAGCTATTCTTACTTTAAGAAGTGTATTAAATGAATATATAAAGAAGTAAATAAAGAACGAACTACTAAATAAGAGATTTAGAAACTTCAGTAAATAGACTTAGCAATAGAATATATATTTAAGTTTTAGTAGATTATATTATAAATTAAGTGGGATGATATAGCGCTTATAATAAAATATTATCTAGAATTGAAGAATTTAATTAAGAATGAGCTGACTTGAATTGAAAGATTAGATAAATTAAAGAGCTTAGTTAATATATTTATTAAGATAGATAATTATTTATATAAAAGATAGATGGAAAAAGAATAAGAACGCACTTAAGCGTTTATCTTAAGTAAGTATTGAAAGAGAGAATATTAATTTAAATAAGTTCGATATTCTTAAGAAATGAATTTAAATATTATGAATTAAAGAAAGTTTAAAAAGAAATTTAATTAAGATAAACTCTTTTTAACTTAATAAGAGAAGTGAATAAAAAAGAACTTATATCTTTATTATAAGAAATCTGAATATTAAGTTAATAATTATCTCAATAAATAATAGTTACACGCGATCTTAAAAGAATCGGCGAAATAGAGAATAAATAAATTAAATAATATATAAGATGTTAGTTGCGCTAATATCGAAATATTGATATTAGAAATAATTGTTAAATCGCTTGAATAAATTCGCGATTAAAAACTCACAGAATCATCTTATATCTGCTTATTCTAAACTATCTATTATAACAATTAATGCGTTATTTATAGATTAAATAAGAATAGCTTAGAATAATACTCTAAGAAACTTAGATAGAAGAAGATGAGATAATTATTAAACGTCATCTTTAAAGTATTTTAGAAGTGAGTATTAAGTAATCTTAAATATAATAAGAATTATATGAAAATAATTATTAAGTTCTGAAAGTTAGTGTTATATATAAATAAAGATTGTGAGTTGGAATCTTAATATTAGTATAAAATATATGCGCCCGAAAAGATATTTTAAAGAATTAAGTTGAAATTATAATTAAGAATATATTATATAGAAGACTGTTTGAATTAAAGTTAAAGACAGATTTATTATTATTAAAATAGTAATATTCAAGAAGCAGTTAACTTATATAAGATTAATACTCTCGCTTATCTTGAAGAAATATAAAGTGTAAGTATAATATAAATTAGAGAATTTAAAGAATTAGAGATAATAAGAATGATTTGTGATAAAGAGTATTACATCTCTTATAAGTTATATGCACACTTTCAGTGTGATAATCTCAATTATTACTTTATAAAGAAAGAACATACTCATTTTCGAAATTATTAATTTGAAGAGTTAAAAAATGAGAGAGCTCTTTGCGTTTAAGACTTAATAAAGAATTTAATTTTAAGTCTTAAAAACTAATAGTAATTAATATTAATTATACACAATATATAATCTTATAAAAGAATATTGAATAATAAAAAGTTAAGATTATAATAGATTCTGAAGTTATTGAAAACTACGCTTTCTCAGTGTACGTAACTCGCTCACATCTATTAACTCGAGAGAAGAATAAATTCTATTGCTTAATATTAACAGACGGAAGTTCTATAAAGTAAAATCAAGAATAGATTAAGATAGAGACTTATTCGCTCAATCTAATTATATAATAATATATCGAAAAGATGATATTAAATATTATGAAAATCAAATATAATATTATTCTGAGAATTCTATAATTAAAAACTTATAATTTGAAAGTAAGTTGGAAATAATGAACTATCAACTTTCTTAACTGCGCCTGCGAAATAATTACAGTGATAGTATTATTCACTAAGATAGTATGAATAAAATCTGACAATAGATACTTAATAGAAATAATAAGAAAATCTTCTAAGTATCTATCTAAATATAATGAATTTAAATATTTGTTTATTAAAAATAAAAGTATATCTGCGTTATCTAAATATCAACTTTAAGATTACGAAATTTTGTTGGAATTTAATAAGAAACTTATATATGAATTTATTTATTCTCTTTCTGAGAAAGAACTTAAGATTTTATAAGAATATCTTAATAAGAATTAAAAGAAAGAGTTTATTTAATTTTTAACTTTATCTGTAGAATATTTAATTCTATTTGTTTCGAAGTTAAATAAAGAAATGCGTCTGTGTGTTAATTATCGATAACTGAATAATATAATTATAAAAAATTATTACGCATTATCTCTTATCTTTAAGTTACACGATTATATTTGTGAAGTTAAATGATTTATAATGCTTAATTTACGAGAAGTGTATAATTTAATGAGAATAAAAAAAGAAGAGAAATGGAAAATAGCATTTCGAACTTATTATGATTATTACGAGTATCTGATTATATTATTTAAGTTAATAAATGTTTTAATCTTTTTTTAATCTCTAATGAATAATATTCTTAAAGAATATCTAGATTAGTTCTATATTACTTATCTTAATAACATTCTTATATACTCTGAAATTAAAGAATAATATATTAAATATATTTAAAAGATGTTTCGCGCTCTTTAAATGAAAAATCTGTTAATGAAGATTAAGAAATGCGAGTTTTATAAGCAAAGTATTAAGTTTCTTAAGTTTATTTTAATAATTATAAGGATTTAGATGAATAAATTTAAGATTATAATTATACTTAAATGATCGCAATTTATATTAGTGAAGAAATTATAATCATTTCTTGAATTCATCAACTTCTATCGAAGATTCATTATAGATTACTTAAAAATAATCGCCTTATTAATATAAATGATTAGAAAGAAAGTATTCTTTATCTGAGAAATAGAAGTAGAGTCTTTGTTTCAGAAGCTGAAACAGAAATTTATAATAATTCTTATTCTCGCAATATTTAATTTTAAGAGATAGATTGTGCTTGAGATAAATATATCAGACTATATTATTGATATGTATATAAGTCAATCTGATAATGAAGGATAATTAAGACTCGTTATCTTCTATTTTAGAAAAATGATTTCTGCGGAACTTAATTATGAGATTTATAATAAGAAACTTCTAGTTATAATTATTATATTTAATGAATAACGAGTATACTTAAAAGGATTTAAGTATTCTGTAAAAGTCTATATAGATTATAAAAATCTGTTATACTTCATCACTATTAAGATATTAAATAGACGCTAGATATAATAATCTAAGCTGTTATTAATATATAACTTTAAGATATTCTATTAAAAAGAAAATAATAATGTTAAAGTCGATACTTTAAGTTATCGAGTAGATTACGCTCGAGATGTTAAACCCGCTTTATAATCAGTTTTATATAAGAACTCAGACGAGTTTATAATATATAATCACGCTATAATCGCTTTAACATTTTGAATCTTTAATTAAGATTAGAAATATCGAATTATTAGATTATATTTAAATAATTATTTATTTCGTGAAATTTAAAAGAATTCCGAAAAATATTCAGCTTTTTAATAATAGAATAGCGGACTGATCTTATATAAGAGACTGATATATATTACGAATCAAGTTAAAGAGATAATTCTCTAATAATATTATAAGAAGATCTCTTATAAGTATTAAGAAATAGAAAAAACTCTGAAACGCATTTCTAAATTCTACTATTTTTCTGAGATAAATAAAGTAGTTTGGCAGTGAATTATTAATTATAATATTTGTTAGAAAACAAAGCACTTCTAATATAAATTATACGAGAAGATGTAGTTATTAAAGATATTAGAGAAAGTTTAAAATTTTATAATATTAGACTTTATTATTAAGTTATTCTTATTTAAAGATTTAATAATAAATATTAGTTATAATAATATTTTGATTATTATTAATAGATTAATAAAATACGCATACTTCATCAATTATTTAAAAGTATTTAATGCGGAAGATCTGATCTATACGTTTTTACGAATAATATTCGTAAATCACGATATATTAGCGGAAATCCTCTTTAATTAAGATAAATTATTTACTTTTAAATTTTAGAAATTATTAATGAATCAGCTTAAGATTAAGTATAAGCTATTAATCGTTTATCACCCGCAGATAAATGAATAAATTAAAAGAATTAATCAGACACTAAAATAATATCTATAATATTACGTGAACTATCGTCAGAATAATTAAATAGTACTTCTATTATTAGCGCAGTTCGCGTATAATAGTATATCGACAGTAATTAAAATATCATTATTTTACGCGAATTACGAATATGAATCTGTTTCGTATAAATAATCAAGAGAAGTGAAACAACTTACATAAAAATTAGTTATCAGCGTATAACTATTAATCAGTTTATATTAAGAATTAATAAAAGATTTTAAGTTTATTAATTAAAAATTCGGGATCTATTATAACTTTAAGAGAATTAATAAATCAAATCTCAAAGAGAGAAATTCAGTATATCTATTTCGCCGAAATATTAAAATTAAAAGACTTAATATAAAATTAAATTATACAAAACTCGATCTCTACTTAATTTAAAGAGTCTTAAATAAATTAATTTACAGACTTAAACTCTCAGATATTATAAGAATTTATTCTATATTTAATATTTTTCTTTTAGAATCTGTATTAAAGAATATTAAACAGACTTCAGTTTATCTAAATAATTAGAATCAGAAGTATGAGATAGAATGAGTGCTAAATAATTAAGAGATTAAAGATAAAATTCATTATCTAATAAAATGATTAGAATATAACACATCAGAAAATATATAAGAATTAAAAACGAATCTTAATCTTGCGATTCTTAAGAATTACTATCGTCAAAACTCTTAACGTGAGAAAAATCAAAGAGAAAAGTCAGCTGCGTCTTATTAGAAATGATGTTTAATTCCGCATTAATTGATTATTCTCTCTCTTCTGAATATTTCTCTTTTTAATTAAGCTTATTTAGAGACTTAACTTTCTGAGATATTATAATCTTCCGCGTCTTTTTTAGAGACTTAATTCATCTCTAAAGACTTATAATCTTCGCAGTTTTCTTTAGAAATCTTTTATAAGAAGCGCGAAGAGTTAACTGTAATTTTTTCTTTTTTCAACTCAGCTTATTAAAATTGTTATTAGAAAAGTTTCCGTTATAATAATAATCGCGATAGATATATTTAAAGTATTTAGAAAATTGTGTAAAGAAGATACATAAAATATTTATGAGAGTATAACTAAAATAGAATATCTTAGTGAGAGAACTTAGTTTTAGCACTCTCTTTATTAAAGTCTAATAATAATAGAAAGAAGACTTACTTACTTAATAAATAAGTATAATGAGAAGAAAGAATAATAAAGAACTTCTCTTATAGAAGCTCTTGACTTTAGCTCTTAATCTTTGAGATAAAGATTAGTTAAAAGAGAGATAATATTACGGAATCTTCCGAAATAGAAAGATTAGTCAGGTTACATGACTTAAGACTTGACGTTAAGCTAATACTCACTCAGACTCACGAGTGAGCAGTCATGAGTAATAAGTCAGTACTCACTCAGACTTACGAGTGAGCAGTTGTGAGTAATAAGTTAATACTTATTTAGACTTATAAGTGAGTAGTCGTGAGTAATAATTCCTTTTAAGTATATAAATAATACTATATTTTATAGTTTTATAGTTCTGTTCTTCTTTCGTAATTAACTTATATTATTAATTGCACCCTACTCTTAATTCTTTTATGTAAGAATAGTGATTTCTATTCACAATCCTCTGATATCTGAATCTTATTATAGCTAGTCTTGATAGTTTATAACAACTTATTCTATAACTTTATTCTTATTAAAAAGTAATAATCTTTTCTTAAGTATTTAATAAGTTCTTCTTAGATTCTTAAGTATTATAATCTCTTATAAATTCTTATTATTATACTAAAAATATATATTTCTCACATAAAACATATACGTTAAGAATCTCTTTAACTTCTTATTTATTCTCGCTTTATATCTTTATAGACTTAGATATCTTAATATCTTCTTATTCGTAATATAACTTTAATAAAGAGACGTAAAATATAAGATAAATTCTTCTATAGCTTTTAAAAAGAATTAGTTAATAAGCATTCTTATCTATTAACTTCTTAATTTTAAATAACTCAAGAAACTTATTAGTAAGCTTCTTACTTACTTTTCTCATGCGAATATTCTTTAATAATAATAGAATCTTATCTTTAATCTTATAAATTATATTCTTGCGTTTTAAATTATAGAACTTCTTCATTACTTCTTATAATTTAGCTTAAAGATTTTTATTCTCTTTAATAATCTCTTTAATCTACTCCGCTCTCTTTCTTATTAATTAGCTCTTCTCTTCCCGCGCAGATATCTCACCTGCGAGTTTCATACGAAAAGCAGATAGAAAACACAGTATTATCTTAAATAATGTTTTTTCTATAATTAAGTATATACTTCTATTATACGCGAATTTAGTACTTAATAATAAATCTATCTAATCATTCTAATAATAATTAATATAATATTAAAGATAACATTCTAACGTTTAATTATCACGCTTAATTTAATCATCTATTTATAAGTAAAATATTATAGAGAGATATCTCTTTATATATAGATAGTAATAGAGAGTTTTCTAATATTTTAATATAAATATTAATTCTTTATTACTAATAATAAATCTAAAAAATCTGAATTTTAAGAATATCTTCTTAATAAGTCTCTTTCTCAGCTTAAGAACATTAATTTCTCTTATACACGCTATATAATATATTATTTTTGAATATTAATTCACTATTATAAGAATAATATTATATACTTTATTTCTATAAATAACAGATGATAAATCTATAATAAAGTTTATTATAATATCTTATCAGACTCTCTCTAACTATAATAATGATGTAAGCATATTATAAGACTTATACTGTAATGTCTTCATTCTTTAATAGATATTATATATTAAGATATAATTTCTGATGATTTATAATATTCTAGATTATTAATAGCTTCACAAAATAATCTCTTAAGTTCTCTTTTAATTAAAATAACTCTCTTATTATAAATCATTATAATTTACACACAGAATCTCTATTCTAATTATATAATTATTAGAAATATAGATCGCGCTATTATATCGCACGAGATTAATATAATCTTCGCACTATCTACTTTTAAATTAACTCTTCTTAATAAGATTATTTAGAGATCTCTTTTAACTTCTCTTTATATAGAAGACATCTCTTTATTATAGCGCTAGAAGATAATTAGTAAGAGCGTTCGAAATCTTTCCGTAAGATAATATAATAGAGGCTGAACTTATAATTTTTATTTTTAAAAAGTTTTCTTCTTCTCTTAAAGAATCTTTAATCTCTTATATATGATTAATATATATCTCGCGTGCGTCATATTAATTATCTGTAGTAGATTTAGATAAAGCACTCTATTAGCTCTTCTCAGAATATATAACAGTCTTTATTATAATTTCTATAAGTAATTCTAAATTTAAAGATTCTTCTTCTCAGTTTAGCTTAATAATTAAGATCTTAAATTTAACTCTTTTCAGAATAAGTATTTTAAGAGAATTCTCTTTCTCTCTCTTATTATTTATTATATAGTTCGATCTACGTGATAATAAATTAACGGGATTCTTCTTATTTCTATAATAATAGATTTTAAAATTATAAGTAATAAGCATCTCAGCTCATTAAGCTTAATGTTCATTTAATATCTTCGTTATTATAAATAACTATAAGTTAAAGTGATTATATAAAACTCGCACGCTAAAAACAGACGATTCTAAGTAATAATATTACTTCTTAAATAAGATAATAATTATTAATATCTCTTAATCTTCTATAATATAGTTTCTCTCAGCTAATATCAGCTTTCTTAAGTAGAACGTTACTGATGTTTAAATATAGCGTGCTATCTTTATATTATTATTACTAAGTTAAAAAAGAATTCCCGCAAGATCTCTTTTTAATATATCTATTTTAATCTAAATTAACTTCTCTAAATTAAAATGCTATAATAAAGAAGTAATTTAAAAGCACTCTTTTAGTATATAAAATACAGTATCTATCTTCTCTATTTAAAGAAATAATTCAGTCTTTCTTTCTTTTACTATTCTTAATAATAGATCTGTAATTATAATAATTATTATAAAGTATTTATAAATAAATCTTCTATAAAAATTAATAAAGCTCAGAAAGATCTATACATTATAAAATAACTTTAAAATCAGCTAATTAATAATTAAGAAAGTCTATTTCTATTATAGAAAAGATATATTTTAATAACTTAATAAATAAGCTAAATTTGTGTAATCTCTCCAGCACTTAACGCACATGATTATCATACTTCTGTTTATCATAACTATAAATCATAATATTATTAAGATAGACTATATAAATAATGTTTAATAGACTCTTTAATACTTAATTAATATAGACTTAAAACATTATTGATATATTAATCAGTCTAAAAGATATAATTATATACTTAAAATAGTTATATCATATATGAAATATAGTCTTTCACTTATCTTCTTACTTAATACATATTTAATAATAAGTATTACGCAGATCTATTAACGTGAATCTCTTCGCGCCGCTTAATTAATTAAGTATCTTAGAAATTAGTAATAATAAATGTCTATTTCAGATAGTTACTTAATTCAGATCTCTATAATTCACGCATAAACGCAGATTATTATTCTTCTTAAAAATAAATAGAATTAGAGCTCTTATAAATGACTTTAAATTTCTTATTTAATCTTTTATCATACTACTCTTAAGATACTTACGTAATACTCATAACTTATTTATGAATAAGAAGTAAATAAGTCTATCCCTTGTGTCACTGAATTGGTTACATTTCCTTATTAGGAATAGCGTTGCCGCGTTTAGTTTGCTATTAGCGCTATCAAATTGCAGATTTCTTGGCATAAGGAACATCAAAATTTTCAAAGCAACTTTCTTCTTAATTAATCTTCTACATCATTATTTCAGCTTCAAAAAAGCTTGAAATTCTTTATAATTACTCTCAGACCTTCTTAA
>JAABUK010012936.1_pt1 | contig 10527 bp, 8 predicted proteins | sample 5559141 | NCBI WGS metagenome assembly JAABUK01 (sample SAMN10711869, study PRJNA513367) | rock metagenome | isolation source: Antarctica rocks | place: Antarctica: Victoria Land, Pudding Butte nord | collected 2016-01-03
TAAGGATTTCTTAAAGATTTATATAAGTATTTAAGGTAAAGTCTCTCTTATTAATAAATAAATAAATACCTACTATTATATTTAATAATTTTATAAGGGTTTTTAAAAATAGTAATTTTAATTATATTTTATTATATTAATTAACTTAATAGTAGAACGTTATATATCTCTTTCCTCCCCTATTAAAAGAGGATTAGGATAAAGATTAAGATAAATTCTAGGTTTTAAGTAAGGCCTTATCTATTAATAAATAGGCGGGTACCTACTATTACCTAGAGCGGGTACCCGCCCCGCTCCCCTTTAAGCGGGGCGGGTTCCAAGGGCACCTACCCGCCCCGCCCCGCCCCGTTCCGCAGCGTAGGCCTAACCAGTGTAACAACGATTTTATTCATATTCATAGGTATATTCGAATATATTCGAATATATATTCGGAATATGAATATGGTAGTAGGATATTTATTCCGAATATGAATATCGGGCTAAAATATTCGAATATGCATGAATTTATTACACTGGGCCCAACACTGAGATAAATCTATCTACCGTGCAGGGAGCTGAGGAGGGACTTAGTCACTCTGCCTTTCACATCGTGACAGTGTCTCAAGCTTCTTCTCCAGCTACCTCTAGACGCTCTATACCATCAAAAGTATAACTAATCTTCGGATATCCCCTTCGGAGGACGGCTAAGGTACGATCCCTCATACTAAGGCTACTATGTAGCCAATGCAAAGCATAGCATGCGTTGCATATACAATGGGTAATGGCATGGCCTGACGGCCGAAATGTTGTTGTCGAACCAGCGTACTCTGGAAGTCGATGCGTCCATGGCGGCATGATATAAGACGATCTTGGAGGAAGAGCTGAGCCCGGGTCAGACATGTCCACTATGCTCTGCACCGACACATATGTATGGGCTCACTGTTCTTCATCGACACTTGCTATCATTTCGCAACTCAGTGGCCCTGAAGACGAATTGGCCACCAGTCTTTGGCAGCGGGCCCATAAGTCAGACGCTTCACGTGACTTAGATCAAGCTATTGCTCTTGGGGGTTTGGCCTTGAAATATTTGCCCAGCAAGTCCGTGAGGGTCAGTTTCCGTGAGTACGGCTATAACTGGTGCTATCTGCTAGAGAAGAAGTGGCTGTTGTCAAGGGACGATAGGAATAAGAGCCAACTCGTAGCTGCATGGGCCAAGTTCCTAGAGATCGGGTCTCTACACTATTCGGACTGGTATAGAAGCCTTGATACCGAAAATCTACAATCCCGGCATGGCTACAAAAAGATGCCAAATGAGGACAATTGGAAAATTTGTCACAAAGTCGCTGAGATACAGACCCTAGCTACCCGCGGCAGATGCGACGAAGCATACGCCACAAGTCAGCTCGGGATCCTGGCTTATGCCAGGGGATATAGCGCATCTAACGTTGTCATTCGAAAGACCATGTTCGAAGCGAGCCTTGGCTACCAGGAAGAAGCAGTCTCGTTGTTCAAGACAGATGAACCTGTTAACCGCGGGGTTTATTACGGTCACATTGCCTATAGCCACGCAATGCTGTGGGAAATCGAACAATTACAGATCACAGAACGTCTACCACATTGCAATGCTGCAATTGAGTACTTTGAGAAGACTATCCGTCTTCTTGGTAGTGGTAATGGAGCATGGAAGGGATGCTCTGACAAGCTCGCACGGCTATACTGGGCTAGGTGGGAAGAGAGCTACGAGGATATGGATGTTGATTCTGCAATCAAAGTCTTTGAGTCTATACTGGACATTCATCCAGGTGATCCGCATGCGCAGAGTGGTCTAGCCGAGCTTTACCACCAGCGAGCAGACGCAAAGATTATATCAAATGTACAGCGCCAAAAAGAGACGCAGCGATCCTTGCAGTTGCTGGAAAATGTCATCGTCCAAACATCAGTCACGAATGAAGGTTTACCCTCTCGGCTGGGAAAATGCAGCACTGTGCTTGCAGATCGCTTTGCATACGACGGGTGTATTCAGGACATTGATGTCGCAATTGAATTGCAGGAAGCCGCCCTCAGCTTACCACAAACACAGCCAGAGAGTCTCTGGTTTCATCATGCGCAGCTGAGTCATTACTGGCAGAGGAGGTATGATTATACCAGGATCCTGTCTGACTTGGAATCGGGAGAACAAGCAGCTCGTGAGGCTATCAAAGCCGCTGGAAGAGCACCTATATGCCGTGCAAGAGCATTGTCAGAACTAGCCTGTATTCAGACCATCTCCTACCAATTTGCAGTCTCAACCAACAAAGATGAAGTGATTGATGATGCAATCTCGAACTTCCGCGAGGCTATGAGATTACGGCCAAATTGGCGCTCAGTTATCAGATTGCGCAACCTTGGGGGAGCTTTGCTGATCAAGTTTGATCGTGGTGGAAGCTATGGGGTAGCATCTGAAGGCGTCGGCTACCTCAGAGAAGCTGTAGATATTCTTCGACGACTGAGTGGCAAAGGAAACCATCACGATGAAATTTTCGCAACATCGATACTGGCAGATGCGTTGATCAAGCGATATCGGAGGTTTCCTGGTAAGGAAGATTTAGACGAAGCTATTCGTCTCTATCGAAGCATCGTAAACCGCATTGATGATGAGGACGTCAAATCGACTGACTACGTCGCCGACCTATGCTTCGCGCTTGGCCTTCGTTACAGTAGTACACTTGACGACTCCAATGTTGAAGAAGCGCAACAGCGCATTGAGACTGCCATGTCGTATATGAATGAGCATGCATCACTAGGCAGACGGTATCGCCTCGAAAATGCACTCGGACAGGTTTTTTCGAGGAAGTATGCTGTCAGTGAAGACTTGGCTGCCATCGAGGAGGCCATTATACATTTCAACAATTGCCAAGAGCCGACCTTCTTTCCACTTGATAGTCAGGCTTATGGAATGAAAGAAGAGGCTATACTAAACCTCGCATCAGCTTTTCGATTGAGAGCTATAACAACGAGAGCCGCAAATGATTACGCCACAGCGATTGGATTTTATACTCGTCTGATGATTGATTGCCAGCAACACTTTACACTACCAGACCTAGCCATCCTGGACTGCATGGCTGAGGTCGCTTTGTCTTCTTGGAGGCATAAGGGAGACCCTAATTCGGATGAGGCTCGCGTTGACGGTAACGTTGCGCGAGATGCCTTCCGTTTCCTCTTGGGGCACAAGCATGCCAGACCAGAGATAAAAGTAAATGCTGCAATTGAGGTTGCTCAACTATCCTATCTTCTCAATAAGGATCTTGAGGGCGCAAAACATTACGGCAGGTTGGCCCTCAAAAGCTTGAACGAAGCTGCCATGCTGGGCCTCGGCCGATTGGATCACCTTCGCATAGTCAAACGTTTCTTATACCTTCCTAGCATGAACTTGTGCTACTGCATCCTAGGGGGAGAAGCTCCAGAGAGGGCCCTTCAAGAATTTGAAAACGCGCGCACCCTGATCTGGAACCGCCTGTTGAACGACAAGAGCCCTGTAGATGATTTGAATGTAGGTCATCCTAGGCTTGCACAACGATTCGAACAGCTCCGCATTCAACTAGCCGAATCTAGGGAGCCAATCTCACACTTAGACACGGAGCGAATGAAGTTCACAGCTCCTGACTATCACAAGGCTGCACTTGAATACACAGAACTAGTAAACCAGATTAGAATGCAACATGGCTTTGAAGATTTCCTTCTTACACCAAGTAGCATCAAAGACATGCAAGATTTTGCACGTGATGGATCGATCGCCGTGGTGAACATAACGCCATGGTACAGTCACGCCATTCTCTTACAAGACACGAAGGTGCAGAATATTGAGCTACCAATACGGGATCACAATGGTAAAGACTATTACGAGGGGTTTAAGGACGCCCTACAGAAAGTTTCGCAGCACTTACCCGCAGCAACGAATATCCTTGGTCAAGTAATGCAGTTGCTTTGGGATGGCATTGCCAAGCCCATACTAGATGCCTTGGGCCTTGTGAAGCCCAGAGATGGAGCTTCACTGCCTCGGATGTGGTGGCTCACCACGGGCTGGCTGAACCTGCTGCCAATACACACGGCGGCAACCTTCTCGGACTTTCCGGGAGGAACCATTGTCGACTCAGTCATGGACCGGGTGGTGTCATCTTATGTCCCAAATCTGAGGGCGCTGAAGTTCGCACGCGAAAGGCGTGATGCGTTCCGAAATAATCATCCTCCCACAAGTCCTGGAAGCGCGCTGTTTATCCAGATGCCGGAAACACCTGGCTATGATGTACTTCCCAATGCCGAAAAGGAAGTCGATGAAGTCATCAGGATTGTCGGAAAATTTTATAAATGTACCAGAAGCGATCGGCCCGTACGGAATCAAGTTTTACAAGCGATGAAGGACGTATCAATGATGCATTTCGTGTGTCATGGCATCGCAGACGGAGATGATCCGACTAAAAGCCGTCTACTACTGTCCGATCATATAAAGTCCCCGTTCGACGTTCGCCTGTGCCATAGAGCAAAGCTCGAAAAGTGCCAGCTGGCATATCTTTCCGCATGCGAAACCGCCGTGACCAGAAACGTACAACTCAAAGACGAAGGCATCCACATTGCCGATGCTGTTCTTATGGCCGGCGTGCCGAGCGTCATCGCGACTTGGTGGCGGGTGGTAGACGAAGAGTCTGTGAGTGTGGCGTCCGCCTTTTACGAGAACCTGATTGATGACGGTGGGGCTTTTGATACTTCTAGGTCTGGAAGGGCCATCCATGCAGCTGCAAAGGCTTTACGCGATAGAGGTACTAATCCATTCATCTGGGCGGCGTATGTCCATTTTGGTGCCTGAAGTGCTATTGGGAGGCAAAGACCATTGACGCAATCGCCGGAATGGAGCGAGGCCACTAGTTCTACTTCAACAGGGTGGAAGGAACCAAACAAAAATTTGCAATCCTGGGCGTAAAACGAATGGCTAGCATCGTCGAGATCATATTCAATAACTCATTATTGTATGAGTTGAAGGAAGATATATTGGATCTACGAAACCTCACACGCGACCTTCTATGCGATAAATTAGTAATAATGGTAAGACGTGGAGTAAGTCGAGATTATAAGGCTTATATAAAGCTGTACGGATACAGCAGCTTGCATGCCCTGAAGGGAAAGTATCATAGTCACCACATAGTCACAAGACCATCAGTCGCCATGGCTCAATAAGAGGGTTGCTGGTGAAAAAAATCGAACAACAATTACAATTTGATAAGTCGTCATAGCGAGACAAAGAGAGTCGCTGGTGAAAGATATTGAACAGTAATCTTTTGCCAGAAATGGACCAGATGGGTCGATAGAGAGGTCATAGGAGCGTATTTGGACATCGGGGAAGAGTGAAGCTGACCACGGGCAACTTTCCACGTGAAGAGACTACATGAGGATGAAAGGAACATGGAATACCCCAAAGTATTGACCGCAACCAATCCGACCAACGGCATCTGCGAGGTCACTAGCTGTGGTTCCTGCGTTTTATATGAACGACCCGAGAGTAAGGTAAGTACAATAGCCTCGATAGAACATCTGTATCTATTCTCGGACTCGTGCCCTCTCAGTTCGGTCACCGCATGGACTTATCTTACAAAATCGTTGGTATCCAGCCAACAGAACAGATTGTGATGCATTTCCATATCCCCCTTGAGCACCATGCTGAACCATGCAATAATATGCAAGCATTGTTAAACATCAAAGCGTAGCCATCAGCCGTATCTCATGCTCCTTCGTGATCGTTTGGACTGTATGGGCTATGCCACCGCTTGGTAGATGAGAAGTGGCTCGCCAGTGTTCTCGATCTCGGGTATGGTACACTTGAGATCGAAGGCTTTCGATAGGACGATCTTGAAGATCTGTGCTGTATTAGTTGGGAATGTTTAGAGGGAAGATGGAACGGACCTTTTGTACGTTAATGCTATGGCTTGTGCTGCTAAAGATCAAGCTGGCACGCATTGCTTTGGCGAAACGGCGGGCCTGTAGATATGCATTAGCACAAGTGAGAGCAGAATACAGCACGATGTTCTTACCTGAGTCGAGATCTCCTCCTGCTCTTCCCGTGGAAAGTTGATGAAGTGATCGTACTTGGTGCCTACCAGGAAAGGAATAGCAGTCTTGTTGAATCCTCGTCCTTGACGATACCATTCCTTTATCGAGTTTAAAGTGCTCTTGCGCGTGAGATCGAACATGAATAATATCGCGACTGCATCATTGCATACTAGGGGCAGCATGTTAACGAATTCGCGCTGACCTCCAAGATCCCAGATGGAGAAAGTGATTTCAGTGTTGCGGATGGAAATTGTCTTTTCCATGAAGTTGACACCTGCTGCCGTCAGTCTCGTGGGACTGTCTCCTCGTTGGTCTTCGTATCCATACCCAGCGTCTGAATGTAGTCCTCGTCCCAGCTTCCCTCCACATATTTCACCATCAAGCTAGTCTTTCCAATCTGAGCATCTCCCACCATTCCAACCTTAATCACGACACTGCTCTGGGCTTTTGATGCATCCTGGTACGACGACGGTCTTGAGTTCTGCTCTTGATATGTCTGCGAGTACCCGTACCTATCCCCTGACCCTGATAATCCTGACGAAGGTCTTGTGTACGGCTGCGGTTGCTGTTGCTGATAGGAATTGGAGCGAGAATTTTGGTCGGAATCCATGCTCGGAGAGAAGGACCCATTGGCTGGTGGATAGTTCTCGGACTGTTGTGATTGACGTCGAGGAGCTTCTTGGTAGCCATGACTGTATCCGCCAGTGGGTGTTGTGCTCATGTTGTCGTCGACACCACCCATATCTTGGTCATCAGTTGTCTTGAAATTATGGTTATTGGTAAAGTTGGATGCCATTGGATCTTGCTGGTATTGGGGTTCCATGGGCACGGTCATGCAGCGTTGCGAGGAGCAGAGCCGATGGGCTAGGCGTTTGTATTCGCTTCAGGGCTTGGCTCTGCTTGCCTGTTAGTTAGAGGGTCTGGAAAAACTCCCGGTGTATCTTCTACGTACAGTGAAAGGGGAATCCAGCTCCGATGTTTGGGCGCGTAGGAACTCTGTATACGCGATATGAACTAGTGAAGGGCTTTCAACGAGTGTTCTGTGGCATAACAAGGTCACCACTCTTGTGGTGAGAATTAGAGCACGGTCCTTTCGACACGATTGGCACATTCGCGAAAGCAATGGTGGAAGATGAAGAGCGACTAGAGTTGATTCCAACGCATTGGACCAAATTGGGTTTAGCGTCGCCGTTGCCGATAATCAAAAAGTTTCTCAACCGAGTATCTACACCCTAGCACATTTCCCCTCCACCCAATCTCCACAGCCAATCTTGAAGAACACACCCAAGTAATGGCGAAAAGATCAGCAGAAGGATTCGAGAATGCGGTGGATGCCCTCAAAGGCGGTCAGCGACCTCTCAAGACAGAGAATGGTGAAGAGATGGACTTCGAAGACGAATTCGAGGACGAGTATGAAAGCGAAGATGAGATCTTCGAGGCAGGCGTAGATGGACGTCCAGACGAGGAGAGGGAAGCTGACGAGCGAAGGGGTACGTGGATCACGCCGTAGGCACTGTGGGACCATCTGCCATTTGCTGGTTCTAACGTTCTGCAGACGCTATGGATGTGGATCAGCAAACCTTCATACCCGGCCGCAATGAATTGGAGAAAGGACAAACACTATCGCCAGATGCTTCTGCCTACGACATGCTTCACACCCTCAGCACTACTTGGCCATGCCTTTCCTTCGACATTGTCAAAGACTCGTTGGGAAACAATCGGAAGGCATACCCAGCTACAGTGTATGCGGTCGCAGGAACCCAGGCGGCGAGTAAGCGGAAAAGTGACAATGAATTGATGGTTATGAAATTGAGTGGGCTGAGCAGAATGGACAGAGACAGAGGCGAGGAGGACTCAGATGAAGACGATGATGACGATGAAAACGCTGAGCCAATACTTGAAACAAGGTCAATACCCCTATCTTCGACGACCAACCGTATACGCGTCCACCAGGTCCCCCCATCAGATTCCTCGAGACCACCCACGACCTTCACAGCTACGATGACCGAAGATGCCAGCGTCCTCATTCACAATATCACACCACATCTGTCTGCTTTCGACAACCCAGGGACCACAATTACCCCACAGCAATCAAATCCAGTATCCACGTTACGTATGCACAAAACTGAAGGCTACGCTTTAGCTTGGTCGCCATTAGTACTCCAAGGCAGTCTCCTGACTGGGGACAATGACGGCAAGATATTCCTAACGACGTGCGGCGATGGTGGTAAATTTGTTACGGACAACAAACCATTCATCGGTCACACAAGCAGCGTAGAAGATATTCAATGGTCCCCGACCGAACACGACGTCTTTGCCTCCGCTAGTAGCGACGGTACGGTCAAAATCTGGCACACCCGCTCCAAATCTCGAAAGCCGCAACTCAGTGTGCAGGTAAGCCATACCGACGTGAACGTAATATCTTGGTCGCGAACAGAGCCTCGTCTTCTTGCCACCGGCGCGGACGACGGCCAATGGGCAGTCCATGATTTAGATCTATGGAAGAAATGGAAACAGGCTTCGCCGGACGGCTCCACTCCAGCACCGAAACCCGTAGCGTCGTTCAATTTTCACAAAGAGCAGATTACAAGTATTGAATGGCATCCTAGTGATGACTCTATTGTAGCTGTTGCCGCAGGCGATAATACCCTGACATTGTGGGATATAGCTGTTGAATTCGATGATGAGGAAAGTAGGAATACAGCTGATGCTAAAGACGTGCCACCGGAACTACTTTTCGTTCACTATATGGAGATGGTGAAGGAGTGCCATTGGCATCCGCAAATACCGGGAATGGTGATGGGCACTGGTGGTGGAGGGTTCGGGTAAGTTCTTCCGTTGCCTTTTTCCCTCCAGTATCTTCAGTGGACTTTGGCGCTGATGTGTCTCACGTTAAGGGTATTCAAAACAATCAGTGTCTAGCTATTGCTCGACAACTATAGCTTCGGATGTAAGCAACGAAGGTAGATACCCATTTCCGGCCAAGACTCCATCCTATATTCTCTTCTACAGTCAAATAAAGTGTCTCAGAATTCATGATAGTTCACTTTTCCTATCCGCAAGTCTTGTTCGCTCTCTCCTTTTGCCCTATCCGATTACTCTACGATTATTATCCTTGCGAACACACCCAAGGCGTTGCGTGCCGACCAGTCGAGCTTCAGCTGCCGGTATATTCAAGAAGCTTTCCTATACGTTGCCCACAACCGTGTTATACAGCAGCCAGATAGCGATGTAAGTGTGGTCAAATTTGCCACTACCGGTACGGAAGATGGCCATGGAATACAGCATCCTGCTTTGTTCCGGCGTTGTCAAGCCGCCTCAGCAATCAACCGATGGATTTTGCGAGAAACACAGAGACTCTATATCGTCTTTCTCCCCCTTCTTGAGATATTCTAGAACCATTTACGTTGAAGAAAGACACACCAAGATACATGACATGCATCTTCCGATAGCACACCTCTGTATCACCTCCACCACCGCCATCGCCATCCTCATAACCTCCAGCTCAACCAACCTCCGATAAACCCCGCAAGCCACGGCCTTCCCGCCAGCCTCCACAGTCCAAGCCAGACCCGAACAAAACATACGTCAAAGCTAACATAATCCGCCTCTAAACACTCCGTCCATGTGTTTCAGCGACCCCATAGACAACCATGGCGTCCCCCAAGCCTCCTGGCTCCTCTACCTAGCCGACCAACGACCCAGACACCGAAAAAACTACGGCAAAGGGGGTAAGTATGGCACCCAAGTGAGAGCCACAGGCGGAGGCTGGCGCGGCAGAAATGATCCTCGCTACACACCGGCCCCCCCTGCAGAGCACACAGGCGACCCTGGGGACGGAGGAGACGGGCTCGTTTATCCTCCCGCCCCACGTCAAAGCAGGGGTGGTGGTGGTGGCCGCGTTCGTGTGCCTCCTGGCGTTAATGCTGGGCGTGGCAATGGCGGTGCTAGTGTTGCCAGTGGAGGGTCGCAGGGAGGCCGTGGCCGGCGCGGACCTGCACCGCGAGGTGGTCAGGGGGAGGAGCCTGCTGCACCTGTCGTGCGTGATTTTGGGGCCGAGGGGGATGCTGGAACGCAGGTGGGGGGTATGGGGTTTGATGCGCATACTGTGAGGACGGCGACGGTGCTTTCGAATTCGAGTTCGGGGGTTGGGAGCGGTGCTGGTGCTGGTGCGGGGCGGTCGAGGGCGGGGACGGGGATGGGAGGGAGAGAGCGCGGAGGAGGTGGAGATGATGGTATGTTGCACGTCTCTTCACGTCCTATGTTTAGTTCATTTGGCTCGGGAGATTGGAATGTTGATGACATCTTGTTGCAGAACATGATCTCGAAGGTAGATCAGCTGTTTCACCGCCATCCAGCGTAGCGGGCTCAAGACATTCTAGAAATAGTCATCGTCCGGGGGGTGGAGGGCATGCAGAAGCGGCGCGATCGCGGAGCCGACATGGGTCTGTGAGTTCGAGCGGGACGCGG
>JAABUK010012937.1_pt1 | contig 10526 bp, 14 predicted proteins | sample 5559141 | NCBI WGS metagenome assembly JAABUK01 (sample SAMN10711869, study PRJNA513367) | rock metagenome | isolation source: Antarctica rocks | place: Antarctica: Victoria Land, Pudding Butte nord | collected 2016-01-03
CCATCTTACTACCTCTTCCGCTGCTTTCATTAGCGCGGACCCCCATCTTTGCTTTCCTTCGCTGTTTTACAGGCGCATAACTCGTTTAACTCGTTTTCTGTGTATCACTTCGCAAGTACACAACATGTCCATGTCCGGTTTTGCTGCCAGAGGAAACGCTGTCGAAGGCTCATACTTTAGGAAGGAGCAAGAGTTTGCTCTGCGTAAGCAGCTCGAAAGGCTTGTCGGGGAGGGTCAGCTGCCCAAGTCCGCTTTGCAACAGCCCCAGAGTGCCCTGCAGCTAGTGGCAGGAGCTGCCAACAGGGGCTCAGTGGCCTCAACGTCAATCGCTGATGTGCCAGTCTCTGTGTTGAAAGGTCGCCCAGCTGGAGAGTATGTATACCAGCACGTGAAGGGCATTGTGCCAGGTGAGAATAGCTCTTTGAAGTCAGGAAGTCTGTGTTGCTAATGTTTTTGTACAACCTGACAGACTGCAGTGATCATGCAGTGCCAAAGCCCACAGTGTCCTGGTCAACTTTGGGCACCCCAGTCAGCTTTGGACGCTCCAGGTGAGCATGGTCTGACCTCCTGATGAAATGCTAACTGGCATTCACTTATCGCCGCTGCTAGGAGCTCCCTTGCGTCATCATCAGCCTGCACTTGCTAGCAGCGTCTGCGTGACACTTTACTTTTGCTACAGATGGACAGTGGGAGATGCATCCATCTTCTCAGTGGATGATGGAAAGAGGCTTGCTCAGACACCACACAAGCCTCCGACCTTCTATGAGCGCATCAGACTTGAGAAGCAACAGAAGGCGGCCATTGAGACGCCACTGGTGAAGGGCATTAGGCTGCTGCCTGAGTTCACACCCGGCAGGGCAATGCTGTGGGGCTCCATCTTGGCTGTTTGGGGCACTGCTGCAATCGTCATGTCCACAGCAAAATCTCTGAACATCAAGACAGTAAGCCAGCGTTGCCATCAGCAAGGCTTTGTATAACCATTTATGCATCATTAATTTGTGCTGCTCCCATGCATCTCCCCCTGACATATGTGCCAGCCCCATACCAGATTTCGCGCTTGCCCCATGGAAACTCTTCTTGTCATGTTTTGTTCAAGCACGACTTTGCAACCTGTGATGCACACATAGCATGCACACAGTATATCAATGCTGTTTCGATTTGGTCAGTCACACTGTTGGCTTGTGGCAAGATCACCTGCTGATGTGGTTTTGCAGACTGAGGATGCATCAGACAGGATGCGTGACATCATTGCGCCCATGGCGGGTGGTCTCAGCTCAGCACTCACACCACTGAAGGGCATGGTAAGATACACTTACACCTGGTGTGTCAATGGCAGTGCAGACCACTGCTATGTATTGCGCTGTTTCATGCCACTTAGTTGTGACAGACCATATCAATACTGCTTATGAAGTGCAGAAGATCATTGGACAGCAGCAGCTGTGATGTGCATGCCAAAGTATCAGTATTAGAGAGCCGTCTCTGTGGCCATTGTGCAGGCTGCAAGCAGCATTGCAGGAGATGAGCATTTTTTAATCATGCCTCTTGGGCATGTTGCAGTGATGTATGCACAATGTCTGCTTGGATCAAGCAGGCATTCTGTGTTTGTTCAGCCTGAGCTCCGCTGTTGATGACTATGCAACGCTGACATCACACCAGGGTTTGCATTTCTGTCATCTTGTGACAGCCATCCAGCACAGTGAGATTGATACTTGATAGCTGCAACAGATTGTGTGCGTGGTTCAGGTGTCAGCCACAGACATGCGCAGTCAGCAGCAATCAGAGTTGGCTTCACGTCTGAGGTCCAAGCTTGCGTCACCTGCAAGCCTTCGTCGCAGGGAGCTAGCAGAGGCACAAGCTATGTAGAAGCCTTGTGTGCAATGAGTGATCTGTACATAAGATTGAGGGGTTCAAGCTAGACCTGCGTGTATCTTGTTCAGCGGTGTTTGTGAGGAGAGAGGACTGATTCAGAGTCTAAAGCATGTATGCATGCTCAACCAGACTGGCATGTTGTGTGCCTGCTATCTACTTTAAAGAGTTTGAAGCGATGACTTTAAAGATTTTGAATATTGATGTATGAGCTGCTTTGTAAGATAGTGTTACACCATTCGTTTCAGTTAAGCAGCAAGCATGGTGCTGCAATTTCACAACAGTGCCTTGCCATGGTGCATTGCTGCATTTGATGCAGATTTGTATAAGTCACATGCGTTGCCATCTCGAGTTAGAGCAGGCATCTTCCTTGGCAGCTCCGGGCTGGTGCCTTGGGAGGCTCCCTTTATGATCGCTAAAAAGCGTGAACTTTTCTTGTCTTTTTTCTTTTCATCTTCCTTGGCTTCACTGCAGACCTACACAAGCGAACTTGCATGTTGTTGATGTTGATCCACGTCAGTCAACATTACACGCTGGTACCATTGACTGAGAATTCCGCAAGCAATGTTGTGGCTTGCAGGCCGTGCATCCAAAAGAGCCAGTGCAACCATATGCAACATATTGCTGGCATGCCATGCATTCTAGGGAGTTGCTGCAACAACATGCCATTAATGGCTATCACACCTGGAGCTTTCGCATGGAAAGTTTTGAGACTGCAGGTGGCGTAGCCAGGACTGACTGCTGCGAACTTCAGCCGGTATCTTCACTCAACAAGATTGGCAAATTGTGGAGCTCATAATCTACAAGCTCCTGATAAGTCATCAAGGCAGGATCATTTCTGACGTGCTGCAGGTACAGCTGCAAAGCTGCAAATGCATCCTCCCTGCAGGAGCAACAAACTGCTGTTACTAGACATGTCACACATCTGCACACAAATTCAGGTTGCATGCAGCACCTGTCAGCCATTGCGCTGCAGAACCACATTACAGCATTCATGCAGGTCGCGTAGCTGGTCAGACATACCTAGCTGTGTGCTCGCCAGCTTGAATGCTATAGTTCAGGAACTGTTGGCTGATTTCCTGCAACTTGCGAGCCTGACCAGTGCTGGACTGGAACTTTCTGTATCTGATCAGATCCTTCTGCATTGCTTTGGGATGGTGCAGGCGCAATGAGCTGAGGTCTTTGCTTAGACCGTATCCAATCAGCAAACTGCCTGTTCAACAGCAGGTATGGTTCAAAAAGTTGTTGGACAGAGTCATAATCACGTGCCATCATACACAAATGCATCAGGCACCTTCGAGTAGGGTTGTGAGCTGCTGCTGGATGACCTTGAGGGCTGGTGCATCTGTGTATTGTTTAACTGTGACTCCACCAATCCAGTCAAAGCCAGATGGCGCTGCAGGGATATCTGTAGAAGAGACACACCATGGAGACGACAGGAGCTTTTATACTTTTGAAGCTTTCACACTTCTGAAGCGTACACAAGTACCTGGGCATATATAGCTGTTGAGCAGAACAGACCCATCTTCAGCAAGAAGACAGACCTCTGCAGCAGCCGTGGTGATCTGCCCTTTATTGACAAAATGAGCAAACTCTACATCGATACTTTTAATTGCTGGGTATCTCGAAGTTGCATTAGTGGCTGCTCGGCACAGGCGCAGCCACGCTCGAGTTTGTGGAGCGACTGCCTTCCTGAATTGCTCGCATTGAGACGCGGGCAGGGTCAGCTGCGACGTTCGCATTCAAATCCCCGGGCAATCACACACAATATATGCCGGAATACAGGTACCATCTACAGCCTATATAGCTATATGAACCGCTTTTCCCTTGAACCTTGATGGGGAGATGAATCGTTGAGCAGTAGCTAAGCTTTATCTTTGCATGTGCATCGCAACAACTGTGGCGAGACCCCGCGCCAAGATCGCTCGCATAGCTCACATCTTCATGATGCAGACGGTGTTCAACGCGTGTGGCCATCTGGGGTTGAGACCTCGCTTGAACCAGGTTGGGTGTCTGGCATAAGCTGTTTGCCTTGATCCGCATATACAACGTTGTCACCGAGGACTCACTCTGTTATTCTCATCTGTTTCCACCTCAGGCGGAGTGCCGGCATATACCAAGCACAGTCTTGTATCACCACCATCAGGTCTTGAGGTCGGAGAGAAGCCGCTTGCCGAGAAACACGCACTTGAAGTCTTCAGCTCTTGAGACACACCAGAACGTCTGTCACGCCAACAAACGCCGCAAGGTCGTTGCGCATGCAGAGGCCTCCGAGGTGATCCAATATCAAATATCTTTTTGTCACTGAGCTGCTGTCCATACTTGTTTGTGCTGAGCAGCAAACGTCACAGCATACTCTGGTTGCACAGTCAGCAAGCACCTTGCAACTCATGTGTCAGAGTCATTGCAGGTGCATGCATCATCCAAGGAAGCAGAAGTGCTACAAGCACTATCCCAGATCATCGACCCAGACTTTGGCATGGACATTGTGCAATGCGGCTTTGTCAAAGACTTGAATGTCAATCAGCTGAATGGTCTTGTCAAGTTTCGTCTAGAGCTCACAACTCCAGCCTGTCCCATCAAGGACGAATTTGAGCGCAAAGCAAACAGTGTGGTCATGGCGCTCAGTTGGGTACAGCAGGTGGATGTGAAAATGGATGCAGTCCCTCCTCGCCCAATCCAGAGCGAGCAGGACAGACCACAAGGGTTAAGGAGTGTGGCACATGTCATTGCTGTGTCGAGTTGCAAAGGAGGTACACTGACTCTTCCACCTGTGATCCCCAGCTACATCAGGACAACAGTAATTCCCTGCATAAACTGCTGGCGTCTTTCTATGACGGTGCATTGCAGTGCCTGTGGCTTGGCACATATTGAACACTAGCTCAAGTCACCCAGACCGTGCATCATGCTTTGTGTATTGGACGCTTCCAGCTTTGCAGCCTGACTCTCATGCTCATGTGCAGCTCGACAATGCTGGTGTCACGGTAGACTGGGCATGAGCACAGTAGTGTGGTATTGCTGCTGTATGTGTTCCCTCACCTCACATCCTGTGCCTTCATCACTGTCAGGTGATGCTTGCAGGGGTGGGCAAGTCCACAACAGCAGTCAATTTGGCCTATACACTAGCTCAAATGGGAGCTAGAGTAGGAATTCTAGATGCTGATATATATGGACCCAGCCTGCCCACAATGGTAAAGCCCGACCCCCCAGTTTTGCAAATGGACCCAGAGACTAAAGCCATCATGCCACCGCAATTTGAAGGGGTGAAAGTGGTGTCCTTTGGATTTGCTGGCCAGGGTAGCGCTATCATGAGGGGGCCTATGGTTTCAGGTAAAGCCTTCCAGCTGGCCGGCACCTTGTATCAGGGTGTCAGCAAACTATGCTGGCCTGTTCTCCATGGAACTTGCTTGTAGGCATCAGATCTGCATAACATTGTGTTTCATGTTCATAGGTCTTTCATGTTACAGGTGCAGCATCAATGCTGCCTGACTGCAGCCAACCAAATTGTGTGTGAACCCCACCCCTTATGGCACAAGGCTCTTGCACAGTCTCCTCAACAGAATAGCTGAATCACAGTGCAAATTGACATTTTCTGACCTCGCCACAGGGGCATCATCACTTGCACAATGCAATGCACTTTGTGCTGGGCAGTGAATGCAAACTGCAGCTGCTGCCTCTACAGCACGTCTGCTATGTTGCAGGTGTGGTAACACAGCTACTGACCACAACTGATTGGGGCGAGCTGGATTACCTTGTTGTGGACTTTCCTCCTGGCACCGGCGACATCCAGCTCACGTTGTGCCAAACTGTCGCCTTCTCAGCAGCAGTCATCGTGACAACTCCTCAGAAGCTGGCATTCATCGACGTTGCCAAGGGCATTCGCATGTTTGCAAGGCTCGCGGTAGGTCCTGCCCTACATGTAGCATTTGTACTGCTGTCTGCTTTATGCACTCCTTTTGGCCATGACTTTTGCTCTCGCTCTCATACCACTGCTTGCTTGCAGTGCTATGATGTGCCTCCCCCCTTGCCCCCTGCCCACTCCCCTATGTATCATCAAGGAGCAGAAGACATATACTCTTTACGCCATGCACAGCAGCAATGCAAACGGTCATGACACCACATTCCATCACATCATGGTGTTGATCAGAAACGTCTGTGGGCGTCAACTTTGGCTTCTTGACTTGTCACGCTGAGCAATGTTGTGCTGCCTCCATTGCAAATGTGCTCTGTGTACCAACGTTAGATGCCAAGGTTGTCATGTTCTCAGAAACACTATTGTAAAATTGCAATGCAGCACCGGCTGCAATAGATTTACAGGTAGTGGTTGGGGCAAGTGTGTGCATCAAACAGCTACTGGATTGGTCAATTCAGCGGTCTAACGTTAGTAGGTTAATCAATCAGTGGTTTCCATGTAGCAATAGAACCAATATGCAGTCCACAATTAGTGACCAGGTCACAGCTGATGTTCAACATTGCGTGGTCATGATGCAGCTGCTGTACATGACTGGATTTTCAGGTCCAATCTACCATGTTGCAGGTGCCGTGTGTGGCTGTTGTAGAGAACATGTCCTACTTTGAGGTGGATGGGGTGCGCCACCTCCCCTTTGGGGCGGGGTCAGGGGATAGGATAGTACGCGACTTTGGCTTGCCCAACTTGATACGTTTCCCCATTGTTGCAGACCTATCAGCTGCTGGTGACGGTGAGAGAGCAATCATCTGCTTATCCCATCAGCAATAGCCTTGGGCCCTCTCTCCATCTTACTTAGGTCAAGTATGTCGAGTACAAAGCATATCTGGGCAGGGAATGTCTTTTGTTTTTCATGGTGCCAGTTTGCATTGCGACAGAGCTGATTCTCTGCTGCATGAAAGGAATCTGACTGCAGTACTTGGTTTGTCAGTTGCACTGCATGACTGCATAGGCTGTGTCCCTGCTCAACTTTGCTGAGCCAACTGAGCCAACTGAGCCAACTGAGTCAATTGAGTCAATTTTGCTGAGCTAACTTTGCTGAGCCAACTTTGCTGAGCCAACTTTGCTGAGCCAACTTTGCTGAGGCAGTAACAACTTGAGTATGCTGGTGGGTCAGGTGGGAGGCCTCTGGTGGTGGCAGACCCCATGGGGGCGGTGGCCCAGCAGTTCATGACACTGGGGGCAGCCGTGGTGCAAGAGGTGGCCAAGCTTAAGCTCAACCCCCGCAACTCTGTCAGGTGTGCCTGCATGAAAGAAAAGAAAAGAAAAGAAAAGAAAAGTAAAGAAAAGAAAAGAAAAACGAAAGACTACATTTTTTGGTGTCAGTTTCAAGAGAGGCTGAGTATTAGACCAGGCTGCCCATAGGTGTGCTCGCACCTCAGTGAAGCAGCTTACACTAGTGCCATGTCCCTGCAGTCAAGGCGCTGGCACCACGCCAAATCCCTGTACCTCGTTCAAATGCTTTGTTGCCATATCACTGCTGCAAAGTGACTACCACTCTACCTGCTGGCAAGCTGTGATGTTAGAACTGCATAGACCAGAGGCAGTGCTTCAGGACATTGGGTGTGTGATCTACAGACCCCCTGTATTGTTGGCGCAAAGTGTTATGGCATGGTGTCTATGCGATGCGTCCAACCTGTCATCTGTAACTTAGGCATGGTCAAGCACATCAGGTATGCATTCTGGTGAGCACCAGGCAACTGTGGTGAATGATGGTACACTGTGGTGAAAACTGATACACCGTGGTGAAAACTGATACACTGTGGTGAAAGCTGATACACTGTGGTGAACATTGGTACAGTCTGGTGAATATTGGTACACAGTGATGAACATTGGTACACTCTGCTGAATATTGGTACACAGTGGTGAATATCAGTACACTGTGGTGAATATTGGTACACTTTGGTGAGTTTTGGCAACAAGGCATTAACCCAGTGTCTGCATGCAGATATGACGCTGAGCGACATGCACTAGTGGTAGATCTAGAGGGCCGCAACTTCCTGCTGGATCCAGCGCATGTGCGTCGCAATGACACATCAGCTGCCAGCATCAACGAGTGGACAGGCGAGAAGCTGAACAGGAGTGACAACATCTCAGATGACATCCAGCCTGATACCATCGCGCCGCTTGGGAACTATGCTATGCAGATCCTGTGGCAGGATGGCTTCAATCAGGTACACAGACCATGGTTTGGCTTTTTGTTATCAAGGCAGGCTTTAAGAGCTTTGCCCTAGCCAAAACTAAATCTCAACCCTGGGAGTTTTACCCTCGCATGGCTGGCTTGCATGCTTTGGTTGTCTGCAGCTGGCGTGCTTCTGTGAACAAACCTGCAGGCAATCTTCATGCGAAGCCTTGGCAAGACTGCTGTTGTTTGATTGACATGCTGTGCCTGTGATGATGCCAGTGTCTCTGAGCTTTTCCTGCTGGTAGTACCCCAGCGATAAGACTCTGAGCTCTGTTCACATATGCACGTATGCATGTGTTGCCTCTGCTGTAGTGTCAAAGCTGCGTGCTTGCGCCTTGCAGCGACAAATGTCAGCATTGTTGTATGCTTCATGTTTTCAAGATTCAGCAGTAGTTGCCATGCAGCATGCTCAGCTTTACCAATCATTGCATGCAGTTTTGTTTTACGATATGCTTGTGCTGCAGGTCGCACCGTTCGACTTGCTAGACAGTCTAGAACAGCTCAACTTGGATGAGAGACAGATTCGACGTGATGCTCTGACACTGCCTGTTCAAGAAGAAGCTTCCTCAGCTGCACAGAAGATACTATCCATGGCAGGCAGCAGCAAGCAATAGATAGGACTGACATTGTGCATGCTGTGCTATGTTAAGGGTGGCCACCTTTCCAACTGTACAGGAAGTGGTCAAACAAAATGACGCTGTATTAGATGTATTAGATGGTTTTTACAGCATTTAATTTCAAAGGCAGATTCTCAAAACTGTGTCACAGTAGTAGGTTTTGCAGCCTACTAGTGCTAGCCATCTTACCTTGGGACTGCAGCCATAAATACATTGTCCTGTGTTTGTTATTAATCTTTGACGCCATGTGGCAAGCAATGCTTCAACTATCTGCAACATTGGCTGGCACTGTGGTTTGAAGGCCCACAGATGAGGCAGAATTATGAGGGGTTACTAGGGCAAGTGAGGGGTTACTAGGGCAAGTGAGGGGTTACTAGGGCAAGTGAGGGGTTATTAGGGCAAGTGCCGGCGCCCGCCGTATCACGGTTCAGAAGCACAACAGCAATGCATGACGTTGCCTTGATAGATTGGATCTCAGATACACGTCCCCAAGCATAATGTTTGCAGCAGCTGCATACACTTGCACAATGCGGCGTACACTTGCGCAGTGCCCTATGTCCCATGCGCTGTGTCCAATAAGGACTTCAGAGTTAACAAGACTTGGTGCTTACAGTTTGCTTCTTGAAAAAACTTTATTGAAGAATTTCTAGGACTACAAGGATTTGAGAATCAGAGCACAATCTACAAATCCCTAAGGGCACACATTTATTCAACAGATTCTGAACCGACTCATTCATTTGTAAGCATCATAAAATTGAATAGCAACACCTGCTGGAAGCTAGTTTTGTACAAAGTCACATTGCAAAGACAGAGCTGGATATCTGTAGCATCACCACACAAAGGCATTTTTGCCTATTGCCTTCCAATTTCTAGCCACTCTAGAGAGCAGACACGACGCAGGATGCAAGAGCAGGGTACTGAGAACCCAAGCTGGTCAGGGTAGAGTTGCTGACCCCCAGAGTGGCAGCAGAGGGCATAGCCTGCTGGATGAGGGGGGTCACATTGGCACAGCTGGTCATCATGATCATCTCATTGCCGACAGCAGCCAATGCATTGATGGCATTTGTGTTGCCTGAGGCCTGCTGGATGAGTGCTGTCAGCTGCTGCAGGTAGCCCATACTGATAGCCTGGTCAGCCACCTCAGCAACAGTGTTGGTGTTGTTGGCTTGGACTGCAGCAATGACCAGACTCAGAGGGACCTCAGCAAAACCGGGCTCCAGAGTGGTCTCCAGGTACTGCAGGAACTCCTGGTTGAAGGGGATGAGATCCTCTTCGGGCACTAGGACACCATCGATTCCGTAGATGACCAACTGCAGGACACAACATGATGAGATCAGACGCTGTGTGACAGATGATGTAGCATAGACATGATGTGCTCGGCATGCATGATGAGATGGTCATCATCAACAGGCCAACATGCATGCAACAACATAAACTACTTGGTTGGAACTCGCAGCAGGCATGGCGTTCCTGATCAGCTTGGTCATGATCAAACTCTACACAGGACAAAGAGCAGTTGTGACGCACTACTCTGCTTGAAATATGCAGGCAGCTGCTGCAGCAAAGAGAACGTCATGCTTGAAGAGACTTACGTTGCAGGCAAAGGCAGCTGGGGTGACAATGGTGGTCTCTGAGCCGAAGCTCTCCACAGTGATGTACTCAGTGCCGTTGATCTCATCAGTGATGATGGTCAGGTTGGTGCCAGCAAGCATTGTTGGCAGAACCATGTTGTCTGTGAAGCTGCTCTCGCTCTGCACGCAAAACCAGAAGTCAGCTTGCAGTCATGGCAGAGGGAGACAGGCTTGCAGCAGCAAATCCTGGAATTGAGCTCTATGGCACAAGAAAGCATGTGTGGTAGATCAGCAACCATAAGCGGAACAGCGGCAGGACA
>JAABUK010012938.1_pt1 | contig 10526 bp, 16 predicted proteins | sample 5559141 | NCBI WGS metagenome assembly JAABUK01 (sample SAMN10711869, study PRJNA513367) | rock metagenome | isolation source: Antarctica rocks | place: Antarctica: Victoria Land, Pudding Butte nord | collected 2016-01-03
GTGGGTGAGGCGGGCCTGCGCCTCGCCCAGGATGCGGGGCTGCGTGTTGTAGTTGCGCTGCCAGGTCAGCTGTCGGCTGGAGCTGTAGCGCAGCCACACGAAGATGGTGGCCATCGCCTCCGGCAGCCCACCCTCGCCCAGCAGCTGCCCCTGCGCGCACGAATGGATTTCGAGGATTGAGTTTCAATCAACATCAGGGAGGAATTCAGCAGGTGGGACGTCAAGCGCTGCCTCCGGCGGGCCGCCCTCCCCCAGCCACTGCCCCTGCGCGGGCGATGACAATCGACGGTGCTATTCAAATCCGCACCAACAGCTGCTCCTGCGCATGCGTGCAATGATGTTCAAGAGCCTTTCGCAACCTTGCGGATCGACAAGTGCAACGATGAGACGTCGACTGCTGCCTGCTGACTTGTGAGGTTAAGGAAATGCGGTGCCACAACAGGTATGGCAGCACAGACCGTGAAGCTTGGTGATCAACTGCGGACAAGCACGCTGCTGGCGGTGCTCGAAAGCGAAAGGCGAGGTTTTGTGCGGCAACACGAGCAGGCGAGCATGTTACCTTTTGGACCTGTCAGGCCTCTTTGCTGGAGTGCTGCATCAGCGTCACGGCAATCAAAAGGGGGTCACAGTGTTGGTTGTCGTTGTTTCGTTTGAAAGCAGCCTGAACACTCACCTGCTGGACCTGGTCGAGCAGGTCGGCCGCCTTGTTGAAGCGGTGCATCAGCGTCATCTGGTCGCTCTGCTCAAAGTCCACGATATGGCGCGCCAGCTCGCCACCCACCTGCCGTCGAATGCATAATCACACAATCAGCAAACTTTGCACGGCACACCATGTTATTACCGTCGACAGTCCTGCTGCGACTACGATGGTGGTGCGCCAATCACCTGTCGCGCAGTGCACACTGACGTGTTGGGCAGTCTTTTATTTTCGAGAGTGCTGGCACCCTGGAGATGGGAATGCCGCGCTGCAACGCGGCTGTGTCACTCGATCAGGTTCCACCAGATCCGCCTGAAGTCTTGATGGCAAAACCGGGCCTGCTCAAGCGAGGAGTGGCGTTACCTCAGTGCTTCTCTCTTCAGGCGCGGACGCGCTGGGGATTGGAATGGTAAAATTTCCGCCGCCGTCGCGCCACCAGGCCGAGCCATCTTCCGACCGCAGCACGAAGATCAGGCCTGCAGACGATGGCCGGGGAGCTTGGACCCATGACCATTGATGCTGTTGTGTGGTAGGTGCAGTCCAGTGTCGCAATCCAGACTCCCAAACAGTTTGTGTTTCATTCTACTTCTCTGGGTGATAACTGTAGGTCCGAGTGCCTGCTGCCGTGTGCAGCTGACATGGAGCAAACAGATGGGTAGCAGCAGATGCATAGGCACGCCTTCTCCAGATTGCTCCACCAGCAGATCCGTGTTAGGGAAGAAGGCTCACCTGTCAGGCCGGCGCCGGCCGGAATCTCCACCTTGACCTGCTGCAGCTGCACGTTGTCGCCGTCGACGCTGACGTTCAACTCCTCGCCCTCGCCCGTGGCAAAGGCGGAGTCCACCGCCTCGGCGCCCTCCGGCGCGTCCGTCCCCTTCGGCAGCACCTGCAGCGCGTCATATGGTCAAGCGTCAAGGCCAGGAAACCCTGGGCACCCTTGCCTGCACGCCCTTGATGTGCAGCACCTGCAACACCGCACTGTCGAGCGCTGTGGCCCTGCCCACAGTAGATGTGCACAAGCAAACACTGTCCGATCCGATGCTAGAAGAACTGTCCGATCTGGCGTTTCAAATTTGAACGGAGCATCTACTTTCTCAGTTGCACAACTCCAAAGGCGGGCGCAGCCACTGGCTGCGCTTCCCATGGCGCACCCCCCAGTGCAGGCCCCTGTCTCCATGCATGCACGCTTGCTGACCAATGTTCCGGTTCCCGCACCTCGGAAGGCGGGCGCAGCCACTCGTTGCGCTTGCCGCGGCGCACACCCCAGTGCAGCACGGCGGGCGTCGCCAGGTCGCTCGTCAGCACGACCGTCGTGGCGCCCTCCGGGCCCTCCGACTGCTGCACCGCCACCAGCAGCTCTGCCTTGTCTCCCAGGCCGAAGACCTGCATGTCATTGTTTGCTTGTGAAGCACTGGCAATCTTACGATGAACTATTCTACGAATTCACAAGGAAAGATACCGTTGAATCCCCCATTCCATGCACTCTGCGTTGCAGCCGCGCGCTGCAGCCCCTCGTCTTGACTATGCCTGAGGTGTATTTCATCTGCTAATTTCTTGGAACATCCGAGGTGCCCACCCAATTCCAGACAGTCGTCTCTTGCGCCCAGCGGCCTCTGAAAGCGCATGTTTTCAGGTTCAGAATCTAATGCTCACCCGGTTCCAGACAGTCTTCTCGTTGCGGCCGGCGGCGTCCACGAGGCCGCCGAGCGGCCGCTCGTCCTCCTCATACGCCTCCATGGACAGCAGCGGCGCCGGGCGCTTGATGAGGTCCATGACGTCCCGCTGCCGCAGCCCCGAGGAGGCGCCCAGGTCCGCGACGCCGTCACCTTTCTGCTGCTCCTGCTGCTGCTGCGGCTCCGGCTCAGGCGGCGCCTGCTGCTCCGCCTCCGGCTGCTGCGGCTCCTCTTGGGGCGGCGGCTCCTGCGGCGGCGGCGGCTCCTGTGCCTTCTCGGCTGGGGGCTGCACATCGAGGCGATCATGTCGTTTGATCTGCACTATGCCACCATGCTCAGCGGGATTCGGTGCTGGCAATCCAATGTGACCAAATGCTTACAACCAGATGATTGTAACTGGACTTGCAGTAGAGGATGGCGTGCGGCGCTGCAGCCTCTACGAACAATATGACACGTGCAGCGCTGCAGCGGCGACAGCCATGTCAACAACACGTCAAGGCGGCCGCACCGCGCGCATGGCCTGCTCCAGCTGCTCCAGGGTGTCCCCGCCGCGCAGCGCGGAGCGCAGCTCGTTCCGCGCCTGATCGCTGAAGTCGCCGCCCTCCGGCCGGCCATTGGCCTCCCAAAGCAGGTAAGCCTTCAGGCCCACCTGTGATAGGGGATATACTTTGTATTAAACTATATCATTTTCCAAGGTACAGTTATACGACAGGTATATGAAACTGTGTAAAGCTACTCTAGCTTTGTAGCGTGCGTCGCCCCATCGGCCAGCGGCGTGCTCGAACGCTTTGCACGGCAGACACAGCACCTGGTCGCTGCGACAATGCATCTGTCAACAGATGCAGCTGGCTGCACAACTGGTGCTGTGCTTTACGCTGTCCAGCATTCACGACTCCATCCCAGCTGTTACAATCAGGTGAGCGATGATGAATCAGTGCCAGGAAGCACACCACATCATCCGGCAGGTTGATCTCCTTGTCCGGCGGCGGCGCGTCTCCCTTGCGCTGGCGCGCAAAGTCCGTGTACTTCACCTGGCCCTTAGCCACCTTCCACAGCTCGTCCAGCGGGACGCCCTCGCTCAAGTAGCTGCGCAGCTCCTGCAAATCAAATGGCGCATGCGACCTTGCAACCGCTGTCTATAACAGCCTTGCCCAGCTCGTCCCTGCTGTTGATGCTGCGCTTGCGCGATGCGACTGCGAGGCACTGCGCGGAGCCGATCAGTGCCAGGAAACGCCAACATATCGCAAAACGCAGGGAATCGGCAAAAGCAGACCAGATATGCAGCACATTTCCTGAGGCCACGAACCCTAGACTTTGGAAACTCACTCGAATGGAGGCCTGGTACTCGGAGTCCGACTCCTGCGCCGAGCGGTTCGGGCAGCCGTCGTTTTCCCACTTGATGTATGCCCACACGCCGCACAGCTCCGATGGCGGCTCCTCCATCGTCTGCGGCGGCTTCTTTGTGGCAGCGTCGCCCACGCCGCCGTCCCGCAGCGCAATCTGCCGGAATCACGACGAGGCCTAGGTCATGCATATGTCAGTTGAATGTTGTACAGTGTAGCTCAAGCTCCAACGGCGGCTCCACCGTCTGCGGCGACTTCTTCGTTGCAGAGTCCCCCGCGCCGCCGTCCCGCAGCGCGATCTGCCACATTCATCGCGAGCCCTGAGATTGTGTACATCTTGCTCAAACGGCACGACACAGGCTGGGCAGTCGCTGTGCGAGGCACGCCGGTCGACCTCGAGGGATCAAGGATGGCACCTCAACATCGTCGCCACCGGGTCTGAGGGTAGAGCTGCGCATTCAAGCACATAGTACGAGAGTCAACGCAATCAAGGGGATGCAACAAGGGGATGCATGTGTGAGAAGCTGCACACCTCGAAGTTGTCGCCGCGGTTGTCGTACCAGGTGCTGCCGTCCTTGAAGACGAACACCAAGGAGTCGGACGCCTCCGGCCCGCTGAGCACCAGCTCCAGTTCCCGCGCCTCGCCGCCCGCATCCCTGTAAATTTCGATTACAACGGCTTCAATACTAGTTCCTTGAGTCACACACTCCAAAGCAAGATCTGCGTCACAAGCGCCACAAGCGGCAGTCTGTTTGGATGCTGCTGACACGAGACGCGAATGCTGGCCTGGCAACCCGGTCGAGGCTCTGGTGCTGCTGCTGGCGTGCCCATTGGCGGCCATCCAATGTCTGACGTTGCAGCACTGCGACAGTGCATCACTCGGATGCACAGTCCGGATCATGGTCCACCTGAAGGGCGTCTGCAGGGCGCGATTCTTGTAGGCGACTGTGCCCTGCGGCAGCGCGGCATCGCCCGGCAGCCGCCACCCACCCTGGTAGTCCTGGCCGCCAGTCACGCCCCAGTGCAGCAGCAGCTTGCCCGGGTACTGCGTCGTGAGCTTCACCCGCTGCTCCTCGCCGCTGGCGTCCACCACCACCTGATGGACCAGCAGAATAAACGTGGCATTGGTTGACGGCATGTCTCCGAGCGCCGTGTCGCGGCGCAGAATGCCGGATGGTGCGGACACCCATTCACATGTCTGAGCGTCAGCAAGCACGATCATATGGTGGATTGGACAGACTGTTCGCACCTTCAGCTCATATTTGCCACCGAGCTTGTATGTCTTCTCGGCAACCTGTGTCGGCGTGTCCGGCGACGCGACGCCCTGAGCAACTACGTGCTGACGACCGCGGGAAGTCCTCTGGTGCTTCGATCCTGCAACATATGGGATCACTTCAGTGAATTAAAATCATGTAGAATATAACTCTGCACCGGGGAAGTCGGGCAGTTGCCAGCGCGGTGATCTTGAAACCGATCTGAAACATCTCCAAATCACGAGGCTCTGGCATGAGCAAACGAACGTGCCTGCGATATGCTGCATGAATCTCTTGCTGGGGAGCGCGTGGCAGCGAGCGTGCTGTTTGCCAGTCTGAAAACGCCGGCTGTTGTTGGCTGAGTGTCGGAGAGGCCTGCAACAACACAAGTCACACTGAGGCGATGATCATTGCAGAGAAGCAAATTTGCGTATCTACGGAAGGTTACAGCACTCATCTGCCAGCCTGGCGAAGCTCTGGCAGGCTCGGAGGCGTGTTGCTCTGACCAAGCCTCCCGATTTTGGCGTCCATGCCTGCTGTTCTTTCGAGTCAAGTTGCAGTAGCTACAAGGATGCCATGAGCGATATGACACACCAAAAGATTGTCAAACAGCCGGTCTGCCGACGAACAGGCCAATCGAACGAGCACCGTCGAGACAGGTTATGTCATAAGCGCCACGTCAAAGTTACTGATCCAGAAACCAGCTTCAAGGCAGGTTCCTATTCAAAGTTGGGTGTGAGCTGGGTCTGGAGCGAGTAGTGTGGGTGTGGGTGTGGTTGATGTGGACCGGGGGACGGCAATTGGATATGGAGACCAGCTTTTACATCACATTCTGAGGCATCTGAGGCAGGGCACGCAGGACAACACTGCGGCATGACGCTTCAAAAACAGGTCCCGGTTGAACGCTGCCAATACTGTGCAGCACACCCATTTCGATCGAGGCTTGTTTGCGACACAACTCGAGTCCGTTGCCCATCATGCCGCCTCCACTCCGCGCGCCCGTGTTGTACGAGCAACGGCTAGACATGGAAGAATCAGAAGCCCTGCACGAAGAGCGTTGCAAAGGTTATCAAGAGGCACTGCCGCCTGCATGGCATGAATGGACTGCGTGAGTCATACAACGACATCAGCAGAATGGTCGCCCACTTGCCTGCTGAGAATGCAGAAAAGGCGGCGGCAAGCCCATGGCCGACCCCGGGAACATCATCGGGCTTGGCAGGCGGTCCATGCCCATGCCCGCCATGCCCATCGGCGGCCTCTGTTGCTGCTGCAGATGCTGCTGCTGCTGCTGATGCTGATAATGCTGCTGCTGCTGCTGCTGGCCCTGCATATGCTGCTGCTGGCCCTGCATCTGGGGCTGGGAATGGTGCGGCGGCGGCGGCCCCAGCGGCGGCCGTGGCCCCCCAGGAGGCGGCCGCGGCGGAGCGGGCTGGTGCGGCCGCTGCATGCTGGGGCCGCCTGGCGCCGGCAGAGCCAGCATGGCCTGCTGTCCTGGGCTGGGCTGCATTTGCTGCTGCGGCCGCTGCGCCTGGGGCTGCTGCTTTTCCGCTCTGCAAGCAATCAAGTCACCACATGAATCTATGCCACATCAGCAGCAGTATGGTAGCACGTTCACTCTCCGATAGGCAGCAGTGCATCAGTCAGTGGTCAGATGCTCACCTGCGCATGCGCATCCTGTGCAGCTCGCCCAGCTTGGCTGCCGCCTGGGCGGGCGACGGCGGCGGCCCCTCCGACCAGGTGTGCCGGTAGCGGCAGTGCGGCCCGTACACGCAAAAGCCCAGTTTGTACATGTTGCACTGCGGACAGGGACACATTGCGATGCGTCAGTCGGACTGTTCTCAGTTCGGCGTCCGCATGCTTCTGCATGCAGGAGATGTAACGCATTGAAAAGGCAGCCTTGTATGCAATTCGCCATCAACCATGCGATTGTTGGGCAGCATGCGGGCCCACCTCTTTGATGTCTTCGCGGTCGTGCTTGAACGGGCAGTCCGGCTCGTTGCATTGCCCTGTCTGGGCAAAGGTGCGGCAGACTGGCATGCGGTGCTTGTCATACTGGTGCAGGAAGCTGCACGCGTCGCCGCGCATGCACAGCCCTCGCAGCCAGTATGTGCACACCGTCTGCAAGCAGTATCGAACACATCAAGGTCAGAGCAGGCAGTGGATGACAGCGCCAATACTATGATAACGGTTATGAATGTGGCAGGCATCAACTGCAGTGCACGTCCGCCATTTGCCGCCGGTCGCGGAAGCTCACCTGTCGGTGATTGCGCACAAAGCCGCCGGGAGGCGGTGGCCCTCCTGGCTGGCTGCCACCAGGCGCTGCTGGCAACTGCGTACCACCCTGTTTCAAAAAATACAAAGGCAACGCTCAGCTGTTAGCGCCATTGTTTGACACAGCTGAAGCGGAACAGATGAGATGTGCAAAGTCGCCTGCTTCGAGACGCAGCATGTCGCTATACCACCTGCTGAGCTGCTGCTGCAGCGGCCCGAGGGCTGGAGCCGGTGAGCGCTCCCTCAAAGTCAAACTTCAAGTCGTCCTCCATTGCTGCAGCCGGCCGTCAGCAGGACCACCACAGTCCGACTGCCTGAAGCGCTCAAGGCGTGAGGAGCGTATCAGAGATGCTGCTGAGTGATATTATAAAATTGAATCTGAGGCAGATGCCAAGCCAAGCTTGTGTTGAGCAGTGACGACCGTGTGCCGATCGAGATGCGTGCAAACGGTTCGACTCGACAACTTGCCGTCGAGCAGCTCCTGTGGAATGGCGAGGGCGCTGACAAGGGATTCCAAGCAATTATGTAGGCAGAGGGCAGCGGAGAAATGGCTGCACCTACAAACTTGTGCGAACTTGCCAATGTGGGACTCGGAAGCTACTGAATGCGATGTAGGGTCTTGTAATATGTCTCACACCAGACCTAAAGCTTACGTCGTCCTCTCTCGGAGAACGCCACTGGCCTGTGACCAAAGGTCGCAGGTTCGAATCACCGGCCAATCAGCTATCGCGGAGAAAGCTAATCAGCCGAAATCGGCCGGAGGCTAGTTGATGATCATTTCAAAAGTTATGCATCACTCGACTAGTCATCGAGATTTTCTTCGCCGTTTATTCCTCTTCCTCCAGAGAGTTAAGTGACACACTGAGATAATTTTATACACCATTACTGCCCGTTGGATGACGAAACCCGTTCTCAACCCCTTGACGTGTTCTTCTGCAACAGATTCATTGGCCGACAAAGTCGACAATCCAGCCAGAGCTGCTGTTTCAGGGACGCGCTCCGTACGGCGCTGGCTGCGGAGAGTATATTTCGGCCAGATCGTGCGCGCCTCACAGACCACTGAGCAGCTCATGTCTGCCTGTGGCGCAGTCAGCGCCAACTCAAGCCGCAGCAGCAGCAGCAGCAGCAGCAGCAGCAGCAGCAGCAGCAGCAGCAGCAGCAGCAGCGGCGGCGGCAACAGCGGCTAGCCAGTCAGAAATGTTAGCCAGCAGACACCAAACAAGACGCTTCATAGTCAGTTGGGTACTGCTAACGCGTAGCACATCCAGAAACCGCGCGAAGGCAGATGCAAGAATCGAGCTGCAAGATTGTGCTGGGCTGGACTGGATGCGTCTCTCGCCTGATTCGTGATTCAGTCAAATCGTTGGCGGAACAAGCCTTCGCTGCTTTACGAGTGTGACTGGTCGATCGTGCCATCTGCTGCAGAAGGCGGCAAGAACTGCTGCGAACAGGAGACGATGCGGCGTCACAACACATGTGAGCGAATTTAAGCGCACGCAGGTGTATCCGTGCAAGCGGGACCACACGAAGTATGCTGGCAGCAGCCTGCTCACCGTCAGGGCTACTTCTGAGTCAGGGGGATTTCCGATCAGTAAGCAGCGGATGCCTCACCCCCGTCCGCCGCATCGCCGACGTAGATCGCCTGTTTCCTCGTCCAGGTCGAAGGCTGGCGGCAGCGTTAGCTGCGAGGCCCAACATACCGAGGTTGAGGTTGCTTCGGTGCAGCCGGGGACACACTGACGACAAAGTTGAGCAGCTCATTCCCTGCAAGCGTGCTATGGCCTGTCGGACTCGAGGCGCAGTGATGAACGAGCAGGTGAAGGACGTGGCTACAGGAAATGGCCCAAGCAACGGCAGCCGCTGGCAAATATAGGTAGCTGGACGAGGGGCACAGACTGCAGGGGAGGAGGCCGGGCAATTGCTTCGAGCTCAGCATCCAGCTCAGCATCTTGCAGCCTTTACAATGCCTGTGAGAAGGCGTACCCGTATGCGGGGCGGTTCGATCATTCCTGGAGCTGCACATGGAGATCCTCTCTCTGCTCGGCGGTCAGCCTGCCTCCGTTTGCTGCCTGTTTGGCGCCGAATTTCTTGACCAGCTGGCGGGATATTGCCTTGCGCTCTTGCGCTGACAGCTTCTGCGGTGGCAGCTTGCTGCGGTACCAAGAGGCGATTCCACTACCGCTATTGCACGTCGTGATGCGCATGGTGGACGCCGTGCTGAGCTCTACCTATTTGCAGGCGCTGCATGACGGTGCAGACAGCGGAAAGGACAAGTGACCGGTCAGCATGTTGCAGCTGAGATGATGAGCATGCAGGGTTTTTGGGACCACTTCTGCGCATTGCAGGAGCCGTGCCAAAACCAATTGCTGCGCAGAAGGTGGATCGCACGTGGTGGAGAGGCAACTGAGCCCGGTTTGCGCATCACTTGGCTTTGCCTGCGAGATTCAGTCCAATCCAATGCTGTCGTCAGCACAGCTGGTGTCGGCCCTGGGCCACTCTTCGCAACTGAGAACAACTCTCACAACTACCTGCGCATGTCTGCAGCGATCTAGGGGGTCGTTCGGTCGAACAGTGCCGAGTCGACATCCATGGGCCCAATGGCGCGTGCGGCAACAAGGCAGAGTGCCGCCGGCAGCACAGCGAAACTCCGATGCTCCTGGTGGACCGTCTGCACTGGCAGACCCGCCATCAAACGCGGAGGACGCTGTCGAACGTGGGCTCAAGGTGAGGGCCTGTTGCATTGTGGCACCGCAAGCAGATGCGCCATTGCAAGTCTGCCATGCATCTGCTGCATGCTCGATCTGCCGCATGCCCGCGTGGGCTTCGATCCAAGAGAGGGTCTGCCGATGGACAACACGGGAGGCAGACGCCAAAACGCTATCACGACAACCCGGGAGCTGCCGGCCTGCGCTGCGGTATGCATCAATATGGCGAAGATTGCTGCCGAGCCGTGCGGCAGGTGTTCAACGGCGGCAAGGCGGGGGAGGCAGCCTCACGGGAGGCGTCACATGCCTTTTCCTATCAGCAACAATGCATTCGTTGCGATTCACCAGGTGTTCAAGGGCGGCAAGGCTGGCGAGGCGGCCACGCGGGAGGCGCTGCAGCTGTTTGAGGCGGCCATGCAGCTGCAGCCCAGCCGGCCTGAGGCGCGGGCGGCGCTGTACAACGCCGGCTGCTGCCACGTGAAGCTGAAGCAGTGGCAGGAAGCAGTGGACTCCGTGGAGGAGGCCGTCAACGAGCAGGGCTTAAAGCTCAGTGTGGCGCAGGAGGTGGGGACTTTCAGCGGCCT
>JAABUK010012940.1_pt1 | contig 10525 bp, 1 predicted proteins | sample 5559141 | NCBI WGS metagenome assembly JAABUK01 (sample SAMN10711869, study PRJNA513367) | rock metagenome | isolation source: Antarctica rocks | place: Antarctica: Victoria Land, Pudding Butte nord | collected 2016-01-03
GACCGGACCGGCCGGTCTTTGGTCCCTCCATATTTGGGACCGGACCGGACCAAGGATCAGACCGGACCGGACCACCCGGGTTGGGACCGGACCGTTACGCAGCCTACTTGAAACTAAAGACCGGGTGGTCCGATTCTATATAAACTGGAACCGGACCGGACCGGATTATTACGCAGCCTAAATATAATAGTTAAAGAGAAGAGGAAAGCGGAGTAATTATAACTAATTATCAATTATAATAATAGTTAAGAAGAAATCTTCGGACGAAGAGAAGATATTAAGAAGCTAAAGATGCGAATATATTAGTTAATAAGTAACTTATTAACTGAGATTATAATAATTAGTAAGAATCTTAATAAATGTTTTTCAGCTTAAATAACATTTAAATATATGATTATTAAGATATTCAGCTGTTTTAATAATTTTAAATTACAAATTATTTAATAGAGAGCTTATTATATATATATATTAAGTCTTTTAAATAATCATTCTTTTAAAGTGTTTAGCAGAGTTATTTTGAGCTTAAGTAATTAACATTAAGTATTTTATAATTATATCTTTATCTATAACTAATTTATTATATTTACGACTTAAAGAGATCTTATTATCAGTTCGAAAATAATAAATAACTTATTTATATCAAGTTCTCATTATATTAAGAAACTTAATAATAATATTAATACTTTAAGACTTTTTTGCGTGAATATAAATGAAATTCATATTAGTAAAATAGTAATAGAAGTGACTAACTCATTTCTTATCATTATAAATTGTAAATAACTGAATTAGATTATATATAACGCGGGCAAAAGACTTATTCGCAGAATCTTTCTTATTAAATCATCTTAATATTATTTCTATTATCTTACTTAATATATAAATCTCGCATTTAATTAAAATAAATAAATTTTAAATAATTGCGTTTAAAACACTTTATTAAAGATGAGATATAAGCTTTTATTATGAATGATTTATAAGAATATATTAGTAATCAATTAATATCTTTATATCTGCTTAAGAAGTCTAATTAAAGATGAAAGAAGAGATTATTATTAATTTTAAACAAGAATTATATTTAAATACTTAATAATCATTAATATATTATATGAAGTAAAAGATCTTATCTTAATAATATAAACGTTATTTTTCTATATCTTAATATATCTCTTTTAATATAAATTAATAAAGAAAGATTATATTTATGAAAAAATCGGGCGCAAAAGTAATATTAATTAAAGAGATTATTTTCAGATTTATAGATATCTAAATAAAGATACTAATACTTCTAAACATCTTAATTAAATATATAGATTTGTTTATTATTAATTAATTATTCTTTATTATTAATCGCTCGAATTTAAATTTAAATAAGTTATTATATATCACGAGTTGCTACAGCTATAAAAAATAGTTATACGCGAGAGATGATTATAAACTGAATAGTGGAAATCTAATTATTTCATTATATATACGGTACGGCGAAATGTCTGAGACTTATATACAGACTTAACATGTTAGAGCTATATCTTCTAATTAAATCTTAAAACGCGAGAGTTATATTGAGATTAATAATTGTAATATATATTTAGTACTTCTATAGCTTTTCTATAAGCTAGATTAGTTTCTATAACTTAAATATTTGTTTTTATAAACTATTAAATATATTTAACTTAAGTTATTATAATATACTTAAGTTCATTCTCTTTATTATTTAAACGAATATAAAATAGTTATTCTTAATCAATTCAAATTTCAAGCAGATCGACTTATCTTTATTAAATCTTCTTTAAATTATCTTCAAACTCTTTAGTAATAAGATAGATTTTGTAAATAAGCTTAATATATTAAGTTCAATTATCTATCTTTAAAGAGAGAGAAATTAAAGACGTCTTTAAAAAAGTAAGATAATCTGAGAATTGAGTTAGTAGATTTGAGATCTGCTAATTAATAATCAATATTCGCGAATAGAAGAATCTTAAGAATACTTAAAATAGTGTAATTAAAAGTAGAATTTAGAATTCGATTTCTAAGCTAATTAATATCGATATAACTCGATTTAATTAAGAAAGATTAAAGAAAGATTCTGCGTCACAAAATAATTAAGAAATAGATTAATAATAATCGTCTTTATAAATAAAGAATGTCGAGACAAAAATAATTTAAGAGATGACGACTTTAAGATAGCTTACTAAAAATCAAGAAGCAATAAAGTTTATTGCGAGAATATAGAATAACGTGAGTAATATACTGCGCATATTTAAGAAATTTTATAATTTATATAATAAAACGATTAAAGCTCATAATAAAGAAATTAATAAGATAATAAAAAATTATTAAATAATTCAGAAGTTACAGAATTATTAATAAGAAGAAAGAGATATCTAAATAATTGAATAAAAATAGCTGATTTAGAAGGATCAGATTTTAATAGAAATGTTAAAAGATAAGAAGATATTAATAAAGAATTTACTAGTAAGATCTGTGATATCTACAGCTTCTTTATTACATTAAAATAATATAAAGAGTGTTCAAGAAACACTCGAAGCAGTCTTTAATGCGCAGATAAATAATCAGTATAATAAGAGTAAGAAACTATTAGATTCTAACGCATTTAAGATGAGAACTTTATAATAGTTCGCGGTATAATTATTAATATTAAAGCTGAAGTTACTTATAAATAAAGATCAATATTCTATAGAAATAGATCGTATGATTTATATAAAATTAAGAATTAAGAGAAAGATTAATAATTTATTAGAGTTATATTTAAAGATATTTTAAATAATTATAATTAAGAGTTTATTATAAATATTATTAAATCACTTTAGAGATTTCTTTTAAAAAGATATTGCGCGAGATAACTATTATTATCTGCGTTAATGTTATAGCTACAGATTAGCAGTCGGCAGACTTGACTCTGATTATCGAGAACTCGATAGAAGTTAAGATAGAAGATCCCGCAGACGAACATCTTTTAGAATTACGACAGATCTGATTTAGAAAGTTATATCTGATCAGAATAATTAAAGATAAATATTAAGATAAGTGCTTGAGAGTACTCGAAAGAAGCATTCAGAAGTAAATACTTAAGAGTGCTTAAGAAGAGCACTTAAAAATACTGTGCACGACTTATTAATAATAATTATATAAACGATTATTTATCTCATAATTTTATAATCTCATTCTTCTTCTATAGTCAATTTATATTATTAATTACACTTTATCTTAATTCTTCTATATAAAAACAGTGATTTCTATTTATAAATCTCTAATACTTAAATCTTACTACAACTAATCTTAACAGTTCTTAATACTTTAACTATTTATTATCGAATATCAGTCATTCAATTATAATAAATCTTACTAACTTAAATATATTATACTTTAAATATAAATAATCTCAGAAAGATATTGTCGATATAAATTAAATCTCTCTTAAAATCAATATTTTAAATATATTTTATAAAGATAAAAAGAAATTTAAAGTCTTTCTAATTTAAGTTAATATATATATTAGATTTAATATCAAGAAATTATTAACATCTGAAGTTAAAATGACTTTTACAATTACTTATCTCAGAGATAAAGCTTTTAATTAATTTAAATTCCATCTAATAAATTACTTAAAAAAGACGATCAAAAATAAGAAAGACGAAATTAAGAGAATCTTTGTCAGCTATTTATATTTTAAGAAATATATCAGACGAATATATAAAAGAGTGAATAAAGAACGAATTATCGAGCGAGAGATTTAAAGACTTTGATAAATAGACTCAGTAATAAAATATATCTTTAAGTTTTAATAAATCATGTCAAGAATTCAGTAAGATGATATTATACTTATAATCAAATATTATTTAAAACTAAAAGATTTAATCAAAGATAAACTAATACAAATAAAGAGATTAAATGAGCTGAGAAGTCTAGTCAGTATATTTATTAAGATAGATAATCATCTATATAAAAGATAAATAAAAAGAGAATAAGAACGCACTCAGATATTCATCTTAAATAAATATCGAAAGAAGAAACATCAGTTTAAATAAATTCATTATCCCCAAAAAATGAACTTAAACATTATAAATTATAAAAAATTTAAAAAGAAACTTAATCGAGATAAGCTCTTATCAGCTCAGCAGAAAGAGAGAATAAAAAAGAATTTGTGTCTCTATTACGAGAAATCTAAATATCGAGTCAATAATTACTTAAATAAGTAATAATTACACATTATCTCGAAAAGATTAAAAGAATAGATAACAAAAAAATTAGATAATATATAAGATATTAGCTGCGCTGATATAAAAACATTAGTATTAAAAACGATCATTAAATTATTCAAGTAAATTCGCGATTAAAAATTCACAAAATTATTTTACATCTATATATTCTGAATTGTTTATTATAATAATTAATGCGCCATTTATAGATTAGATAAGAATAACTCAAAATAATATCTCAAGAAATTTAGATAGAAAAAAGCACAATAATTATTAAGTATTATCTTTAAAGTATCTCAGAAATAAGTATTAAACAATCTTAAGTATAATAAGAATTACATAAAAATAATTATTAAATTCTAAGAATTAGCGTTATATATAAATATGAATTATAAGTTAAAATCTTAATATTAGCATAAGATATATATATCTGAGAAAACATCTTAAAGAATTAAGTTAAAATTATAACTAAAAATAAATTATATAAAGAGCTATTCAGATTAGAATTAAAAATAAATTTATTATTATTAGAGTAATAATCTTTAAGAAGTAATTAATTTATATAAGATTAATACTCTCACTTATCTTAAAGAAATATAAAGTGTAAATATAATATAAATTCAAGAATTCAAGAAATCAAAAGTAATAAGAGTAATTTATAATAAAGAATATCGCATCTTTTATAAGTTATATATACACTTTTTATATAATATATTAAAATATCACTTTATAAGAAAAGAATATACTTATTTTAGAAACTTTAGATTAGAAGAGTTAAAAAATAAGAAAACTCTTTAAATTTAAAATATAATAAAAAATCTATTCTTAAATCTTAAAGAATAGCAGTAATTAACGCTAATTATGCGCGATATTTAATTATATAAACTTAAATAGAATAACGCTAGATTAAAATTATAATTGATTTCGGAGTCACTAAAAATTATATCTCTCTAATATATATAATTCAATCTCGCCTGTTTATATAAGAAAAAAATAAATTCTATTGATTAATATTAATAAATAAAAGTTCTATTAAATAAGATTAAAAATAAATAAAAGTAGAGACTTACTCATTAAAACTTAATATTTAATAACACATAAAATAAATAGTATTAAATATTATAAAAACTAAGTACAACATTATTTTAAGTATTTTATGACTAAAAGCCTATAATTTAATAATTAATTAGAAATAACGAACTATCAGCTTTTTTAACTGCGCCTATAAATTAATCACAATTATGATATTGTTTATAAAAGTAGTATAAGTAAAATCCGATAATAAATGTTTAGTAGAAATAATAGAGAGTTTTCTTAAATATCTATTTAAATATAATAAATTTAAACATTTATTTATTGAGAATAAAAGCGCATCCGCGTTATTTAAGTATTAACTCTGAAATTATAAGATTTCTTTAGAATTTAATAAGAAATCTATTTATAAATCTATCTATTCTCTTTTTAAAAAAGAATTAAAGATTCTATAAGAATATCTTAATAAGAATTAAAAGAAAGAATTTATTCAATCTTCAACTTTATTTATAAAATATTCAGTTCTGTTCATTTCAAAATCTAATAATAAGATGCGTCTATATATTAATTATCGCTAACTAAATAATATCACAATAAAAAATTGATACACATTATTATTAATCTTAGAATTACACGATCGCATTTATAAGATAAAGTAATTTATTACATTTAATTTATGAGAAGTGTATAATTTAATAAGAATGAAGAAGAAAGAAAAATAAAAAACAGTATTTTAAACTCATTATAATTATTACGAGTATTTAATTATATTCTTTAAATTGATAAACATATTTATCTTCTTTTAATCTCTAATAAATAATATTCTGAAAGAATATCTAAATCAGTTTTATATTATATACTTAAACGACATTCTTATATACTCGAAAATTAAGAAATAATATATTAAATATATTCGAAAGATATTTCGCGTTCTTCAGACAAAAAATCTATTAATAAAGATTAAGAAGTATAAGTTTTATAAATAAAGTATTAAGTTTCTTAAATTTATCTTAATAATTATAAGAATCTAAATAAATAAATTCAAGATAATAATTATATTTAAATAATTATAATCTATATTAATAAAGAAATTATAATTATTTCTTAAATTTATTAACTTTTATTAAAGATTTATTATAAATTACTTAAAGATAACCGTCTTATTAATATAAATAACTCGAAAGAAAGTATTCTTTATCTAAGAAATAGAAGTAGAGTCTTTATTTCAAAAGCTGAAATAAAAATTTATAATAGTTTTTATTCTCACAATATTTAATCTTAAAAGACAAATCGTGCTTAAAATAAATATATTAAATTATATCATCGATATATATATAAGTTAATTTAATAATAAAGAACGATTAAAACTCATCATCTTCTATTTTAAAAAAATAATTTCAATAAAACTTAATTATAAGATTTATAATAAGAAACTTCTAATTATAATTATCGCGTTTAATAAATAATAAATATATTTAAAAGAATTTAAGTATTCTATAAAAATATATATAGATCATAAAAATCTGTTATACTTTATTATTATTAAGATATTAAATAAACGTTGAATATAATAATCTAAGCTATTATTAATTTATAACTTTAAAATTTTCTATTAAAAAGAGAATAATAACGCTAAAGCTAACGCTTTAAGTTATTAAGTAAATCATATTTAAGATATTAAAACCGCTTTATAATCAGTTTTACGCGAGAATAAGAATGAATTCATAATATATAATCACGCTATAATTATTTTAACATTTCAGATCTCTAATTAAGATTAGAAAAGTCGAATTATTAAATTATATTTAAACGATTATTTATTTCGCAAGATTTAAAAAAATCTCAAAATATTCAGTCTTTCAGATTAAAAAAGATGACTGAAGAAATAAGTGAATATCTTATAGAGTCGCGCTGAGCTGAGAGAACATCAGAAAGAGAAGTAGATAACGCGATTATGAGACTTATCAAAGACATCCGAATAATAACAGAAAGAAGCGACAAAATAATCAGAAATAAGAAGAAATGAATAAAGATAGAGCGAACGATAATCGATCGCTAAGTATAATAACTTTTAAATCTTAATAACGCGTTAAAACATGTTAGAACAGAAAATAACAGTTCAAAGACTCTCTTGAAAATTCTAGCTAACACAGAAGATCTCAAGAAACAACTTACTACAAAAGAAAGCGTCTTAAGATTATAAAACTAAGTAATTATAAATTTTTCATTCTCTTAATCATCATCTCTTATGCGATCACATCTAATCGAAATCAAGTATAAAAAAGTGAAACTTATTATAATAGATCTATAGAAAAGAAAGAGAAGCGCAAAGATAGATTTAAGAGCAATACTAAAAAGTATTAAAGTAATAGAATCTAAACAGATAATAAAGAAAGTAATAGTAATAAGAAGACTATTCAGTAAAGATATATTACTATTTACACTTATAAAAGAGATAAGACTTACACTTAAGAGAGATTCTAATTAACTGCGATTAATTACATCTTTAGCAAAGATTATTCGCGCTTTCTTTTTAATACTCATTTATAATGTTCGCATAAAGATTATTAAAGTAGAGAAATAAGAAAGAATAATTATAAGCATTTATAAGAAAAACAGACATCTATATAGTAATTACGAAATCATACGCGTACGCTAAATAAAGAAAGCGATTCTGAAGAAGAAGCGTTATAGCTCGCTTATTATCAAAACAGTAAGCTCAACTTACGCAAATATTATTATCCGCTCGAAACTAATTATAAAAGAAGAACTTAAAGAGTGCGAAAGATATAAAATTAAGAGAAAGCTCACATAATACTTTAAATATTATTATTACAGACATATCGAAAAGATATATAATAGATTAAAAGTCTGCGACTTCTATGCGCAATCACACGTAATTAATTTCTATTTCAATTAAACGCCGAAGAGAAATAAGTATATAATTTACAGAGAAAATTATTCAGTATAATTCACAAAGTATAAGCTATAATAGACAGAGATAAAGAAATTAAACATAGTTAATTATAACGCGGTAGATCACTTTATCTTCTTCCGCAATCAACTTCACACAATCGCAATTCTCTTTAATATTCAGCCTTAAAATAAAAGACTCATTTATTTTCCGCTCGATTTTAAGCTTAATAAAGAATAGAAGATCATAAGAACTTATAAAAGTAGATCAACATTTCTTAAAAAGATAAATTAGAATTCATCTTAAACCCGTCTTACAAAGTCTCAATATAAATAAAAGAGAGTATTAAGCTTTTCACTAATATTATAAAATAAAGAAGATTATAAGAATCTACAATCTATAATAATAAGCATAATAAACGATATTAAATTATAATGATAGATGATTAACTATAAATTCTACAATATAATGTAAATCACGGAAAAGAAGCTACTCTCATCTTATTACTTAAAGATATAAAAGTTCATAAATTCGATGTTATAATAGTTTAGAAATTCTAATAAAACTCATTCTTATAAATAAGCTACTGCTCAATCTCAGCTCCGTTCTATCTCGCGTATTTAATAAAAAATAAGATTAGAGTATACTTTTATATATATAAGAGATTTCACTCAAATAAATAAACTATTATAAATTAATGCGAAGATCTTTAATCTTTAACAATATATTATAATTAAGATAACAAAGAAAGAAGCTTAATAATTTATAACATCTATAATTCAAGCTCAATATTATATACAGTAGTAAAGATAAATATTCTCGCGCAACTTTATAACAACTTATAAGCAGATGTAAATAATCATATTATTTTAAATAACTTCAATCTTTATTATTTAATATGATTAGATATAGTAAGACCTACTTAACATACTAACGCGAATATTCTCATCAATCTCGTTATTAACTTCTTACTTAAGCTCGTAATCTCTTATAGAATAATTATCTAAATTATAAGAGATATATAAAGTATAATTAATCTCCTCTTCGCTTTATAATAACTCGTATCTAAGATTATCAGATGCGGATTATAATAAAATATAGTGTAATTCTTAAATTATATCTTTATTAAGACTTAATTATATCTTTACACACAATTATTTATAATCAGACAAAAAAGAAACTGAAAGACATTAAATAATATATATCTACTAAAATCGCTAATTAAAAGCTTTATACAAACTTAAGAGATTATAATAAAAGAGCAACTTAATACAGCAATTCACGCGCTTACACAAGTAATTATAAAAGTAATCGAGAAAAGCTTTTCCTGGTATAAAGAGATAAGCCAGTCAAAGAAATATTAATTTCAAGAATGCAAAGAGACAATAATTAATACACGCCAGAAATATTATAATCTTTAATAAGAGTAAATATCAGAGTCTGAAAAGCTATATTAAGAGGCGAGAAGAAAGAAGATAAAGATCATTCGCAGATATAAGATAATAAGCTTTCGTAAAAGAATTGAGAAGATCGCAAATAACGCGGAAGAGGCGTGAAGACTCGCAAAATAAACTAAAAAGAAGAAAGAAGTATTAAGAGAGTTATCACAACTACCGCAACTAATAATAATAAAGAATAATAGAGAAATAATAATAATAAGTCTAATAAAAAAGTTAAAGATGCTAAGAGAAAAGTTTTTCCCTCTTTTATAATTAATAGATCTCGAGAATCTTCAACTTATAAACTTTTCCGATCTAATTTAAGCAATTATAAATATTAGTAAGAAGAAGATGATAAAAATAATATATAGAATATTAAATAATAAAGTATCAGAATTAAATAAAATCTCAAATCGAGTATTAAAGATAATAGAAGAATAATTAATTTCTCGACTAATTATAATCTTTAACGCATTAATACAGCTGAAATATCACTCGTTAATCTAAAAAATAGCAGTTACGCTTATTATAAGAAAACTAAATAAGAAGAATTATAATAACTTAAAAGCATATTAATCAATCGCCCTATTAAATATAATGGAGAAACTGCTGAAACTTATAATCACTCGCAAACTATTATATCTTATCGAAACTTATTATCTTCTTTTAAATTCTTAAATAAGAGTAAGAAAGAAGAGATTCATTAAAACAGCACTTTAATTAATAATAAAATAAGTTTATATTATATAAAGTCTTTTAGAAAGATTATAAGTTACGTCTATATTATATATAAATATTAGTGAAGTCTTTAACTATATCGTCTATAAGAGACTTATTGTAAATCTTCGCAGTCGCAGAATTCCAATCGCATTTACTTGTTAAATATAAAGCTTTCTAATCAAAAGAATAATCATCATTAAGAT
>JAABUK010012942.1_pt1 | contig 10524 bp, 10 predicted proteins | sample 5559141 | NCBI WGS metagenome assembly JAABUK01 (sample SAMN10711869, study PRJNA513367) | rock metagenome | isolation source: Antarctica rocks | place: Antarctica: Victoria Land, Pudding Butte nord | collected 2016-01-03
ACAATCTGCTGTAGCTTTGCTCAGCAGCTTTGTGAAGATGCACTCGAACAATGACAATGTAGAGGAGTACGCCAGAAGCTCAACACACAGACAAGGCTGAGAGACTGCATTGAATATGCTCAGACATGCTGCACTCGAGCTCAGTATGTCTCGAAGCAAGTCCCCAAGTCACAGACACGGCTGAGAGACTGCATTTCTTCTTCAAGTGCCATGAGTCAGCAGAGCAACAGGAGCAAACAGCCCTCACCAGGTTGATGTTGCAGCACAAGAGTGTAAGAAAATCCAGGCTTCAACTGCTGGTCACCGCCCATTTGTGTTGAGCTACCTTCTTCTTGCAGAGCGCCAATCCAGTTTGGATTTTCCTCCAGAAGTGCTCGCTTTGCTTGTGCAGCACTCAGAGGACTCTCATATTGCACAACAGTCAAGTCCATTTGGCCTTGCCTTATCTGAAAAGTGATTTTATTCATGCTCTGCACAAGCTGTACCGGTTGTTTTGTTTGTGCACGCGTGCCAAGAGACAACCACGGTCCTCACCGCGACCTGTCTCAAGTAGAGCAGCAGATGCAAATCTGCTGACGAAGGTGAAGCAAAGACCTCAAGCTAATCGTTCTCCAAGATTGTGGTCAGGTTACTGCACCTCGTAAAGCACCTCATCATAACCAGGTATGTGAGTCCAGAAGAGCGTTGCGTAAGTTAAGGGGCATGGTCAATGGCATCAGGCTGATGAGCAAGTTCGTGCGCTCCGTGTGGCTCACTCACGCACTCCGTACACCATGGAATCTGGTCAACCCGGTTGTGGAGAAATTCTCTGGTTGAGGTACAAAGCCTAGCGCTAAAGATTTCCTCTCGTACGAGGATTTGCCTAGCTGTCATCGCCTGCTTGCGATTGATTTCTACCTTGCTACAGATTGCACAATTTTGTTGCACACCCGAAATCCATCTGCAGTTGTGTAGACTTGTTTCTGGCGTATTGCATCATGCAAAATCTGCTCCTTATACAGCTGCCCACATGCCCTGAATGCAAAGCTGTTCCAGCACTCGGACGGCCGTGTCGGCCCCGAACATTTGCCTTGTCAGGGTAAGCCTCGCCTTGTGAGATCACTTAACTCGCTTGTAAGTGCGACTGCATGGCTGCAACTTGCTTGTCCACCATTGCAGATGTTCATCAAGCAGACGGGCACCTTTTACTGCCAAGACATCAAGCAAAGTAAGCTGCCAGAGTGCCACAGGCAGTGTAGTTGCTGGTCTTAACCGATGTTGCCTCACCGTCTCACTCCCGCAATTTGTACAGGCGGCTGGCAGACGATCTCACGTACGCGAGGCAACTGAGGTAAAGAGTGAGGAGGCAGCAACAGAGGATCCAGCTGAACAGGGTCTACCAAAAGGAGAAGAATATGAGGTGAGATACCACTTTTGCCACCATTGTCACCAGATGATGTGTTCGTAAGGCGTGTTACAACGCATTGGCTTGTGGAGCAGCTTTACACACAGTTTCATGCTCTACGCCTGTACAGGTCAGGCATATATTGCCTCCAGCTTATGTAATAGATTTTAGTCATATGAATTAGCTAGATTAGCTTGACAGTTTTGAGAGTCGAGTGACTGAGTACAGGTGGAGCTGGTGAAGCCACTGGGAATTCGTTTTGCGCGAGGCAGTGATGGCGGTGCATACGTTACAAGATCAGACCCAAGGTTGGGCAGCACAGACGAGAATGTGCAGGTGACAAGTTACTTCTACTACCATACAACACTGCAAGTTGTCTGCACCCATGCTGTATTATCGTCCAAATCAGGGATATGATGTTGCACATGGTGTGCTCATTAGATTTTGATGACAATCATAAGCGTATGTACAAGTGTGCTTACATATATGCTTGCTGTGCTGCAGCCCGGAGACAAGATTGTCAAAGTCAGTGCGTCATTTGGCAATGACATTTGGGACGCCATCAATTACGGCCAGGTCATGTACGCAATCAAGACCAGGAATGGCCAGGTCTACATGAAGCTGCAAAGCAATGGCGGCGATACAAGTGTCATGCAAGTGAGTCAGCCTCAGACAGTCTGTGCATCAGACAGATGCCTGTGCAGTGATTGCTTATATGGTTCCTGTACTGCCACATTGTTGCATCATTGCCATTGTACTTGTGGCTGGTTACTGAGGAGATGTACAGCAACTTCCTGCAAGAGTGTTGACTACATGCACATTGTCGTTGACTTGACAACTGCTTGTCCCCATCTGCTGGAGCATTTGTACACTGAGCATGGACACAAGCTGCACACACAGCATGAACACAGTCAATCAAGAACAAGCTAGCAAAACGATCCCATTGCTGATCTCAACAAACAAGGCAGGTGTCAGTTTGTGGCCATCAGCTCAAGCTTGGCCTCTGGGCCTGTCAGGGCTGGCTGCACACTCAGCTTCTTGTAATTAGACATACTTGGGGTGGCCTGCACCTCAGCTCACCATTTCTGATGGCTGCTCCACAGCACAAGTCTGTCAGACACACTCTTAAACAAGCAGACCCAGCTTGACAGGCCAGTATATGCATCCAGACTCATTGCTCTGGGATTCAGAAACATCAAGTTTTTTGGTGCAAAACCCACTTCACAATGTAAATTGATGCTGAGAAATGCATGGTGACAGTAGAAATACGAGATGTCTGAGGTTACGCAATACCTGTACCAGGTGGCTTCAAAGTCAGATGGGATGATTTCCAGGCTGCCGTCCTGAGCAGCTTTGATGCCATCCTGAGCCATCCCCTGGCAGTTGACCCACCACTGAGGCTTTAAGACTGGCTCAATGATGTCCTTGCTGCGACTGCAGAAGGGGACGCTCATCTCATTGTCTTGAGTACCACGCAGCAAGCCCTTGCTGTCCAACCACTCCACCACCGTCTTACGCACCTGCATCATGTGTGACATCCCAGTCAGCGTCTGCATAATGTGACATTCCAGTCAGCACCTGCATCATGTGACATCCCAGTCAGCACCTGCATCATGTGACATCCCTGTCAGCATGTGCATCTGTGACATCCCAGTCAGCACCTGCATCATGTGACATCCCAGTCAGCATCTGCATCCCAGTCAGCATCTGCATCATGTGACATCCCAGTCAGCATCTGCGTCATGTGACATGGCAGTCAGCACCTGCGTCATGTGAAATCACAGTCAGCATCTGCATCATGTGACAGGGCAGTCAGCACCTGCATCATGTGTAACATCCCAGTCAGCACCTGCATCATGTGACATCCCAGTCAGCATCTGCATCATGTGACATCCCAGTCAGCACCTGCATCATGTGAAATCTCAGTCAGCATCTGTGACTGTGCCTTTGTTGGTCTCAATTTGGTGAGACATTTTGTGAGATTGGTTTCGTTAGGATTACAAAAAACCAACACAGGTTATGTGCCAGCCTAAGGGTGCAGTAAGTGTGCAGAAGGGGACCCCACGAGTGTGCCCTTCTCGTTTTCCAGGTACCACATAGCAAGCCCTTGCTGTCCAGGTATTCCATCACAAGGTCATGATTCTGCATCACAAAGGTACACACTGGCACTTGTAACTCTGCACTGACATGGCTTTTGTGATGGCTGCAGGCTCCTGTCATGCAATAAGTATATATTGCGGTACATGGTATGGTATATGGTACGGCTATGGTGCAGTAAATGGCGCACATGAAGCTGTGTGGTATGATGTGATGGCACCTGAAAGCCTGTTTCCTAGATTATTGGCAGAGCAGTCTCAAAAGCTCTGCTTGAGCATATGCTAAGTCCACCACTTAAGAAGGCAAGATAATAAAGCTGCTGACATCACTTGCAACGACAGGTGCCCAACACCATGTTGATTCTCCAGTCAATTGTCTGCTGACTCAGGGAATGGGCTGCATTTCGTACTGTTGACACGGCAAGGGCATTGTCAGCTCTCAAATAGTCCAACACCACTCATGGAAAGAACTGAGTTGCACAGCGTGTAATGGGAAGGTATAGGCTGCTTACAGTAAATCTAGGCTGGCCTGCAAACTGGCCTCCATTCGCGTTCATCCTGCCATCATCGTCCAATATGTTGATGCACTGCAGGTTGTGGCGCTTGCCAGTGGCATAGTCATTGGGGTCATGGGCAGGGGTGATCTTCACAGCCCCAGTTCCAAAGCTCATGTCCACTAGCTCAGCGTCCGGAATGATGGGCACCTTGCGCCCGTCCATTGGATGCACCACAAACTTGCCATGCAGGTGCTTGTACCTGTGTGCACGTCAGCGTGGGCATTATAATATCATTCTTCTGCAATTTCCAATTTCAAACTGATGTTGAAGGTTTGATCTGGTGTTGTTTTGGGGGATGGAGGCAGACAGGGGAGGGGTCCGGGGGTGTAAAGGGTATGAGGCCTATCTGGCAGCAAAGAGGTGGGGCTACATTTAACATAGCATGTCCTCAAGCAAGATGTCAAGTGTTGCGAGCAACATCACACACAGCAGGCAGTACCTAATCCAGCTGCAACACATCAAAAAGCAGCAACCGCACAGCTGCTGAGATGGGGTAGCCACAGCAAGCCATGGCTGCAAGGCATGAGCCTGGATGCATGCACCTGTTGTCATCAGGGTGCACTGCCACAGCTGTGTCGCCCAGCATGGTCTCAGGCCTGGTAGTGCGGGTAATGAGACACCAGGCAATACTGAATCCAGCTGCTACACATCAGAAAGCAGCAACCGCACAGCTGCTGAAATGGACTGGCCACAGCAAGCCATGGCTGCAAGACATGGGGCCGGGTGCATGCACCTGTCGTCATCAGGGTGGACTGCCACAGCTGTGTCGCCCAGCATGGTCTCAGGCCTGGTAGTGGCCACCACAATCTCTCCACTGCCATCTTCCAGTGGGTATGCAAAAGAGGTCAGCACTCCCACTTCCACCTGTTCGCTGTAGCCAGGGACTGACACCAGAGTCCTTCCCTTCACCTCTAGATGGTCTACCTGCATCACCCAGGTCACACCAGTGAGAAAGTATGTTTTAGAACTGGTTTTCAAGTTTATGCTAAAGGTTTATTAGTATTGGATTTTATTTTCATTTTATAAGGGAATGATAAAGGTCAAAGAGATCAGCAGGCAATGTAGACTGCACAACTGGCTTGTGGAAAGAGAACTTTGGCCAATACATCAGACGGTCTGTAGTTTGGCAAAGGAAGAGCTGTGCAGCGTGTGGTACAATTAAAACGTATGGCATGTCTCAAATGCTGCTGTGCCTTGTCTGCAGTGCGCAGAAACCAAATGCAAGCCTAAGCAAGCTGATAAATGTTCCTTCAGGCTGCCGATTTTTGCAAGAGAAATCCTCAACAGGTGCTGCACAGCACCCTTTAGCAGGAACTCTAAAAGAGTGCAGTATAATCTCGTTTGACATTGGACCAAAACAAGAAAAAACAACAGATACCTCGATATCACTGACTGCCGTATGAAGGGTGCAGCACCAGTTGACCAGCCTGTTCTCTCTGTAAATCAGCCCCTCCTGAAACAGCCTCACAAAAGCCTCTTGCACAGCTGCAACCAGGTTGTCGTCCATGGTGAAAGCCAGGCGGTCCCAGTCCACACTGATGCCCATGCGCCGCATCTGGCCGAAGATCTTGCCACCGTACGTCTTCACCCAGGCGAAGACCTGCTCCAAGAAGGCCTCCCTCCCTGCAAGTGCCCCAGGGCCGTTTCAGGCACACAGGGCCGTTTCAGGCACACCAACAGAATCAAACTGTGTACTTCTGCTGCACAGTACCATGTCTTTGTTTCACATAGCATAGCAGCTTTTCTGAAAACTCAATAGTACAGTTTTGTGAAAACCCACATTGTGGAGATGTTTTAGGAACATTAGGACAACTATCAGGGATCTTTGTGCATGCTGGATGTGATTTGCATGGGAGCAACTGATCTACACTTCATGAGCTTGCATGGTGATTGTTACCAGCGCTCTGCAGGGGCAAGCCTGTCATCAGCTTGCTCAACATCAGAGTCAAGGTCACTTGCAACAAGACGCATGCAGAGGGGTTTGTCTGCAGCACGGAGCCTCTGCAGCAATACAAGAAAAGACTGCACCTTTTGGCGTCAAATTCATGAGAAGCCAAGTATGATACCAGGCTGCTCAGGTTGTGCAGCAGAACTCACCAAGGTTATGTCAGGTCAAGCCCTTCCTTTTAGCCAAACCCTTCCTTTTAGCCAAATCTTTCTCAATCACAGCTCAATCTTGCTGAACATCAGAGTCAAGGTCACTTGCAGCAAGACGCATGCAAGATAAGGCTTGTCTGCAGCATGGGGCCTCTGCAGCAGAACCCACCAAGGTCATGTCGGGTCAAGCCCTTCCTCTTAGCCAGGTCCTTCTCGACCACAGTCTGGGTGGCAATACCAGCATGGTCTGTGCCGGGCAGCCACAGCACGTTGTAGCCACTCATGCGCCTCCAGCGCACCACAGTGTCCTGGATGGAGTTGGTGAGGGCATGACCCAGGTGCAGGGAGCCTGTCACATTGGGGGGTGGGATCACAATGACGAAGGGGGGCTTGTCGCTGTCCAGCTCTGGTTTGAAGAAGCCCGACTGCTCCCACCATTCGTACCTGCAAGCTTCACAAAGCTCTTCTCAATCCCAAAACATCTAATTTATTTCAGAAACGTCATCCCTACACTGGAAATCTAAAGTCAGAAACGTCTGGGGACAGTAAAAACGCAACTCAGCTGTCCCCAAACATTTCTGATCCACAAGAGCTCTTTAGGATACAGCAACATCACTGTTTGTGATGAACGTCGCTTGTACACAGGGTGATTGTGAACCACACAGTTCCTGGGGACAGTGGAAATGCAATTCTACATTGCAGGGATGTCTTGAGTGTAGTGGGAAGAAGCTGGAGGCTTGGTGTGTTCTGCCGTTTGTGTCAGTGATGAGATGTGTGTGAAAGCTTCACATAATGAGAGGCGTGGACGCCAGGAGTCCGGCTAGCTCTACGATGTTGACCTCAGGCTGCTGACGCTGACGAATCATGTCTGATGTTGACGTATGACCATGACTCAGACAGAAGGGGGAGGAAACATTGGGAAGGCAACAAACAGCCATTTCTGCAAAGGCATAGGCTATTGACAGCTGCCAGGGCGTGACTCTCTGCATGCCAAGTGCATTGGTTCATACAAAGCTGTACAGCAGGCCTTCTACATCAGTCGGTGAGGCGTGTAAGCACAGCGGCAAAACAAGACATTCTGCCAGTTGGGTGCTGACACCTACCAGGCTGCTTCCACTGCAGGTGGGCAATAGCCCTTGAACATGTCACTGGTGATGTCCTTCTTGTGCCCCTTGGGAGTGGATGTGGCCCTGTCGATCAGCTCCTTCACCTCAGCAGCATCCTTGGCCTGTTGGCAAGCACCAAGACTGAGCCACCAGAGGTGTTGGCAAGCAGCAAGACCGAGCCACAAGAAGTGTCGGCAAGCAGCAAGACTGAGCCACAAGACTGGAAGCAGACAGCCGCATGTACCTCACAAGCGTTTGGTTGAACTATATGCAGTATGCGACCGTTAATGCAAAAAGGAACAAACACAAATTTCAGGGAAAAGGGAAAAGGCTAACCAATTTCAGGGGAATAAGCAGAGGTAACCTGCAATACACTGGAGTGAACCACACACAGGGGAGATGTGTAGTCAAGATAAGAACTGTGAGCAAGGCAAGGCGTGCCAAACACAGAGACCTTTTTGGCGTCTGCTTCGTCTTTGGCCTTCTTCTTCTTCTCGCTGGGGCCAGCATCCTTCTGGGCTTTCCTCTCAGCTTCCTTGGCCGCCGCCTTTGCCTTCTTGGCAGCCTTCTCTGCAGCTTTTGCATCCTGCAGAATAACAAAAATCATCACTTTGATGCTTTCCAGCTCTTGATGAGCTAAGTACATACAGGACAAGTCTTGCAGACCAGCTGCTCAGTCATCTGTGTCTTCAGCAAACACACACGTTACTGAAGGCTCACACACAAACAGTTCTGAGTGACTTTGCTGTATAAGGTACACGTTGCCATTGCATGCTTATCTTGGGTATCTCACAGGTGTAGGTCTAACATCATTGCACACATTGCACTGTTGAGCACAGTCCAACATTTTGGTAAGCACACTCTGCATCTGAGAACAGGAAGTGTCACGCACAAGCTTGTCATCAGCATTGTCAGTCGTGGGGAGGCTATTTAGATGAGTACGCAAACAACTTGATGAGGTTTTTGCATCATGCACACTGAGTTCAACAAACAGAAGTGACAGCCAAAGTTCAAAGGCATCTTTGCCAGAATGGTCGCCAGACTCTGTCAGCTAAACCCAAAGCACCCGGCAACAAAACGCATGAACATTTGCCCGAAGCTTATGTGCCAAAGTGGTGCCAACATCCCGCTGCCTGGCTCCTCGTGCATGAGCAAAGCAGGGGTTGAGGTGAAAACCATGCGTGCAGTTGGCTGATTTGCATGCTGTCACCTTCTTGGCTTTCTTCTCAGGGTCTTCTGGGCCAGAGGCTCCTGCTTGGTCCCCATCAGATGCACATGCTGCCTGCTTCACCTCACCCTTGCTACCCTTCTTTGCCTTCTCTGCACTGACTGGCTGGACAGCTGGCCCATTGGCAGAGGCAGTTGGGCTGTCCACGTCACCATCATCATGTGGGGCCTGCATCTCTTGGTCCTGCTGCATGGACAAGTCTGCTGGGCGCTGCTGCTTGGGTGGTGTGGAGGGGTGTTGAGATCTCACTGGAGCTTTCCAGCCTATTGAGTCCTGGCACATAGTGAAGCCGCCTGCAGATAGTCATGAGACTGATACAGCCTTATACACCTTAGTACACCCTGTACTAAAGCCACGTGCAAATATTTATGAAACTGATAGTGAAGCCACCAGCCAGCACAGTGAAGCCGCGTGCAAATAATTTCTAAAGCCACCTGCAGATATTCATGAGACTGGTACTAAAGCCACCAGCAAGTACTCAAGAGACTGATGGTAGAGCCACCTGCCAGCATGAGACTGAGACCTGATTAGCTTGTTCTCAAGATACTTTTGGGCGCTCTCTAATCAGTTCTGACATGTGCTGGCAGTTGCTGGAACATGGTTGCTGCAGTTTGTATTCACACCCACAACACAAAGAACACAAGTCATGCAACCAGCTGAATACCAGGCGTGCAGACAGGGCTTCTAGACAAGATATTGTGTCCGTGCCAAAGACAATGCCAAAGTGGTAACAATGCTGTGCCATGAGGCAGTGACGTGAACCCTCTGAAATGTGTTGTACTGGGGATTGGTTGCAGACCTGCCACTTTGATCCCCAGTAGAACACTCATCAGAAGGTGTAGGTCACTGCCTCATGGTACAATATTGTCACGGCCTCCTGGTACAGTGTTGGCAAATCAGAAACAGGGCCAAGGTGCAGTGTTTGACATCGTGGTGCTGACTGTGATGGGGGTACCAGAGGGTCATGACAGGGTGCATGCACAATCTGTCTGAACTGCCACACATCTTGCAAAAGCATCACAGCATGTGTCAGACAGGAAGCCAATACAGCGTTTTCATCAGGTTTTGTGTGTAGGCGTACCTACGAATGGTGCAAGTGCAGGATGGCGTGTGCACGTGGTGAACCAGCGTATCACACTTGGCAGCTGCTCTTGCTGCTTGCGACCAATCAAATGCATCAGTGGGCCTGCCAGTGTTGTGGCCAGCTGGCTGTCAGCAATTGTCATGCTGTCCCCAACCTGCGATGTGCAACAACTTGGAGTATCGTCAAACTCTCCATGCAACAATTTTTGTCGCACAGCAGAATGCACTGCACAGCAAAATGCGCTGCACACCCAATTGCAAGCTTGGTGCGCACTGTGGCGTGTCAGCACAAGGAAGGATGAGAAACCCATATGTCAAGATGTCAGGTACATGTCAGAAGCTGGCAGAATTTCACAAACTTGTCTTACCACAAAGGTTGCCATTGTCAGATGTTGCTCCAGTACGTTCAAGTCATTGGTGACTCTTGCCTTTGCTGCTGCCTGCACACCATTTCATTATACGTTTAGCTGACATCAGAGGTGTTCACACTGGCACTAGTGACCCTTAGCAAATGAGCGACTTGAGCAGGCTAGCTCACCTGTGAGTACTGCTGAGCTTGAGCTGAGCCAGGCTGAAGCCAGCTTGCCAATGGAGCTTCCAACAGGCGGGCAAAGTCAATCCAGCTGTCTACTCGACTCTGTAGGCAGAGCCATGGCTTTGAGCTTGTGTTTGCTTTTGCAGCTTTACAATGATTGCGCAGCAGGATGTAGCTTACCATGATAAGTGAATCCGTACTTGAATATGCTACGTTTGCGTGGCTGATCGCCGCCACTGCACAGCGCTAAGTTGGGTGGACGCAGCTGCATCAGTCTGGTCGAGCATGCATAAACGAAACTCACCGTATCGGCAGATAGCTGCCCCACTGTCGAGATGCCGCCCTGAAGGCGTCACAACAACCGGTGCCTGCAAGACCATGCTTTATCACATACAACACACGGCTGTAAATGCGGTGCGTGTGAGTCAACGATCGACA
>JAABUK010012943.1_pt1 | contig 10521 bp, 16 predicted proteins | sample 5559141 | NCBI WGS metagenome assembly JAABUK01 (sample SAMN10711869, study PRJNA513367) | rock metagenome | isolation source: Antarctica rocks | place: Antarctica: Victoria Land, Pudding Butte nord | collected 2016-01-03
TATAGATCACGCGTTCACCGGGTGAGCTTCTGCCGCGACAATGGCAATTGCATCTCAAAACCTGCTTTGAGCTAGCTGCTACGCAACTTCCCACCAGCAGGAGTACCTGTCTCCCGCGATAATACGCCCATGATTCCGATTTCCCGCGGTTACTTCACTAACCAGGCAAGCACACTGCGGGCAGACACTGGCCATGAACTGCCAATCCAGTCTGCGATTTCGAGTCGACATCAGCCGGACTTCGCCACGGTTGATCGAGTGCTCCCATAGCCGTCTGCACGCGTCACGGACATCGTCGACAGCTCCTTCGTGACCGTGCTCAAAAATCCCGACCTTCGCCGCAGCTGCTCGCTGCGGCTTCAGGCTCAGGTGGGCTTGCCGTTGGCTGCGAGCCTTGCAACAGGCCCACCTGCTTGCATAGCCGCTCGGTTGCTCAAGCGCACGCTCCAACCAGCAGCGGCAATGCGGTTTGTCGCTGCACTTTTTCGGCCGCGCTTTTGGACTGGGAAAGTACGGGTCCTATGTTATAGGACTTTCGGAAATACGAACTGCTCGAAGCAGCTCCGGCGGCCCGCCAGCTACGCTCCGAGGTGAGTGGTGGTGACCACTTCCTGCCTCTGGTGAGCGAGTCCGTCGCCGGCTATCCTGCCCTGCACGCACACGCGTGCAGCGTCCTTCGCAATCAATGCGTCAGGCTTTCTAGACGTGGCGCGGCGAGGATCTCTGCCTTGAGTGTACCTCAGCCTCTGCGGCAGCCTCTTGATCAGCGTTGCCGGTCCACATCTCTGGAGCCGCTCCGTCACGTTTGCCCACAGCGACGCGATCGTAAGCCCAACTCCAGGGAGCATCGGCGAGCACGTCTGGAGCTCGTTTGCTCGTACTAAGAAGTAAATGCTGGACCAAGGCTCGGCGGCGCTTGATGCGCTGATTTATCAATCTTTGGCACTCAACGCGGGCCGACCGCGAGCGTCTGCTCGAGCCCACGCAGCAGGCGGCGGCGCTGCAACACGTTAAAGACTCACAGATGGAGCGCTCGTATGCGAAGCTAGTCGGGCTGCGTGCGTGTCTGAGCGTGCGGCAGACCTCCGAAGATTGGCTGTGAAGTGCCTGAGCTCTGCCTCACAATGCCCGCAGAAATTGGCACAGCGGAAGGAATCAACTTGGAGGCGGCCAGTGGCGGCACGCAGCCGCAACCCCAAAAGCATGGGGGCAGGCTGCTCATCCTGCACCCTGGAGCCGCTTGTTCAGGACAACGCCGCCAAGCGGGCGGTGCGCTCTTGTCCAGTGTGCTGCGCACCACCCTGAGCATATGTAGCATAGAATGATGCCTCGGGTGTCACGTTTGCTTATTGTCTTACCTTCAGCATGCAGCTGTACCTCTTGCGCCTCAAGATTCTCCTTGCCGCACCGGTCATGCATGGTTGGCTCATTTGCGCAATCATCAAATCCCGCAGGTGGAGGACTCGGAATGCAGCAGCGATGCACCGGACGCGACCACCTGCTGCAGCAACGCGACGTCCACGGAGTGGGAGCTGGCCTCAGACTCCGCCGGCACGTCAGCCGCGTCATGGACACCCCGCAGCAGTGGGAAGTTTCACAGCCCGGCGGAAGCGGCGCATGTGTTGATGGTCGCCAGCGGCCTCAGCCTGGCGAAAGGCGGCGATGGCCAACGCCCCTGCTGCGGTGGCGCAGTGGCCAGCTCCAGCAACAGCACAGCCAGCAACGGCAACGCCAACGGCAACAGCACAGCCTGCAACAGCACAGCCGGGAACAGCACAGCCACCAGCAGCGCTGCGTCCGCACGCATTTCGATGGACCGTGCAGAGTCGATCGCCGGGCTAACGTGGGTGCCGCTGCCGATCGCCGAAGGCAGCATGGCCAGCAGGGCCAGCGAGATGCGGGCGGCGAGCAAGGCGCAGGCGCGACTGGCGTTGCAGGCCACCCTGCAGCAGATCGTGGAGCTCCCCTACAAGGAATTCCTTCGAGCGGCGGGGCCGCAGTTTAACGTCGGCGGCTCGCCGTGCGATGCCGCAGATGTAAATTTTGGCTACCTGGGCGATTCGCCGGCGCCGAAGGTACGGGAATCCTGGCTGCATTGCCAAGCGCAAGACCCCAGTGCGCCAGGCTGCTGCGACCTCCTGATTTGAAAAAAGGGTGGCCTCGATGTGCCTCACCACGGCTGAAGATCGCATCTGTGCTCTCTTGCCTGTCGCTGTGCGCTTGCAGGGCTGCCATGCGCGCATTGCATCCTCAGGTTTCAGCATATACAGCACCGCATAAAAATCCTCTCGGAGTGTACTGACTGCCCGGCGGTTTTTTTATTCACACGCAGCGCTCGCTGACTGCCGCGTAGGTGGAGAGCATGCTCACCGCGGCGGTGCGGGAGGCGAATGTGGACACCGCCATCCTGACCATCAACGCCACGCGGCGCGTGTGGGTGCGCAACAACGAGGGCTTCCGCCCGGGGACCTTCCCCTGGTGCTGGTCGGCCTGGCAGACGCGCGCGCCCGTGCCGCAGCTGCTCATGGTGCCTGACGCTCTGGCGGTCATCAGGTGTGTTCCCACTTCGCAGACCGCCTGCTGATCTAGGAATGGCATTTCAGTCCCCAGGTGTGTTTCCGCTTTGCAGACCGCATGCTGATCTAGAGCAGCATCTCGGTGTGAGAGATTGTCACATTTCAGAAGACTACGAAGGCTGGACAGACGCGTGCAAGAGTCCCTTGCAGCTTGCTGCCAAAGGGCCAGTCTGATTGGCCAATCCATCAAGCAGGGCTCCCCTGTATGACTGTTCATCACCAAATTTTGAACGTCTCGTTGTCTCTACTGACTTTGAGACTCTGGCTCACCTGAGAGCTGCATCTCAGCCATCAAATGTCAGCTGCTATGCCGCGCCATGCAGCCAATTGCCAGCCAACCCCCGAGCAATTTCCAGGCCAGCTTTTGACCCTTCCCATTGACACCTCCCTCTTGGCCGCCTCTCCGGGGCATCCGCGCCCCCCTCACCACCCCCCTTCTCCATTCCTCGATCAAGCCACGTGTCGGCTTGGTCGCGCAGGCTGTCTGCCATCCTGGCGGAGTCGCCGGCGCCGCACGTGCGCTTCTTCGCTGGCATCCCGCTCGTCGGCAAGGGCGGCCTCGTCCTTGGCTGCCTGTGCCTCGTCAGCAGCGAGCCGCAAAACCCGACGGAGGAGCAGTGCGACCGGTTCACGCGCCTCGCCGGTGCGCCGCCGCACTGCTCCCCCAGTGCATCAGTCCCTGGCAGCTCCGAGAGTCAGCTCAATGAGGACCCTGCATGCCTGGGAAAAGGGGTGTGCTACAATTGCCATGCTTGATGCGCTGACCACATTCGGTGCAACAACCCTGGCATCGACGGTGTTGCTCCCCTGTCGTTTGACAGGCCGCGTCGCAGACGAGCTGGCGAAGGACAAGGCGGCGATGCAGCGGCTGCGGGACCGGCCAGACACGACGGTCATGCGCTCGGACGTGGCGCCGCTGGTGGCCGCCGCCATCGACGGCATGGCCAGCCGCGCCATCTTGTACATCGACGCCGCGCGGCCGCAGTGGCAGGCGACGCACGCCACCTCCATGCTCGCCGAGGTAGGGTTTTCATAGGGTTGCTTGGGGGCCTGCTGGACGCATGTGCAGTGCTGTGGCCCCGTCGAGTCTCTCCCGTTCTGCTGCAACAGGATGCCGCTTCACATATGCTCTCTCAGCTACTGTTGTGCCAAGGTTTCATTGACAGACAGCATGCGTGGTTCGTTCGCCAAACATACGCGGCACCGCACACATCCTGTCCGACTGGAATGTGTCGAGGCGGGCACCGGGCCAGCGGCGGCGCTGGAGAAGCCGCTGTGGGAGCTGTTCCGGCGGCCGTTTGACGACGAGTCGACGGCGTGGCTGGCGGCGCGGGAGGTGGCGGCGCGGGGCGACGAGTTCATCGTGCGCGCCTGCCGCGTCGCCGGCGAGCCCGAGCTCGGCACCTTCTCCCTGCAGTTCAGGTACATGTCAGCAGGACCTTCCTGCAGTGCATGCGCGCAGCCCGGCAGCTTGTCAGTTGGTAGCCGATTGTTGACTGTCCTGCGCCGACGGCACCGACCACCTCTGCGCCGCTGCAGGGTGGTTCATTCTGCACCGTAGAGCGAAGTCTTGAATCCCACCTGTTCACGCCTCATAAGCCCTATCTACAACCTTCTGCAGGCCGACGCACCAGGACGGGCTGGGCAATGATGCGAAGAATGGCGGATCTGCTATTCCGAGTTCACTGACGACAATACCTTCTTCGCAGCCTGCGGTGCAACATCTAGCCGCTGTGCTGATGCCGCCGCACTGGAAAGGCTCATAATGCAATGCCATCTCAAGATGACGGCCGGGAAAAGATGCCGCTCTCATTGAGTGTTTGCAGACAGGCAAAACCGCCGCCCACCTTGCTGCGGGGATGGACCCGGCGGCGCCACATCCAGCAGCCGCACTGTCAGTGCGGCCTCCAGTTTTGCGCCGCCAACGTCGGCGGGCAGACGTGCGCCGATGCTGCAGCGGGCAACGCCATTGAGCGCAACGGCAGCCGCCAAGCGCTCAACTTCCGGCAGCACGCCTGCAACAGCAGCAGAAAGGGGGGTTTACTGGCACCGTTCAACCTGGGGGGCAGGCGTACGCCGAATAGCAGCAAGCGACGTCATTCAGCGCCGCGGTCGCCGCCAGGCGCTCAACCTCGGCAGCAGCACACCTGCAGCAACAGTAGAACAGGGGATTCGATGTTTGGTGTGAACCCGTCAACCCTTCATGTCGACGATCGACGCCGGCAGCGCGCCGCATGCTCCATCTCCAACAGCACGCCTGCATTGACAGGGACCGGAGGTTCTCTGTTTGTGAACTATGTTTGTGCAACACACAAGTCAGGTTGGCGGGTAGGCCAGCGGCGCGTGGCGTCATCGGACACCAAAGGCGCTGCCAGGCGCTTTCGCCTCTGGCAAGATGCCTGCAGCAGCAGTAAGACAGCATGCGCCTGTTCGGCTGCTCCTTTCCCGCTTACAAATATATCAGGTGTCAATGCCTTGACGTTTGGTTTATCCAGCATCGTGCAGTTGCAATCAACACCGATGGCTCGGCCGGCTGTCGTGCTCAATCTGCCAGCTCAGCAACAAAGCAACTGTGGAGTTGTGCTGTGCATTCGGCTCTGACAGCTGACAACATTGCTCGGGTGCCTGATCAACAATGTGGCCGCTGTGCTCGCATGGCACATGATGACGCCTCTAGGATGTGCGTCTCTCGAGGCAATTTCTGTGAAGGGCAAATGCATTTACTCAGCCCCGCCAACATCCCTAATCAACTTCTCCTACGGCAGTAGCGTTCAATCGCACCTCTGGCACACCACTCGAAGGCCAGGCCGCCGTGCCTTTCCAGGACCTGGCGGACTGGAGACGCGACTGGAGACTGGGCCGAGGTCGGCTGCGGCTGCACGGCGCTGATGGTGTAGGCTACCTGCACGAGGTGCAGCGACCACATCGACTTGTCAACAAACAGCAAGCAATGCACAAGCGCACAGTTGTGTGCCATTGAGTGCAACCTCAGATAGCTGCCGTCATCTGAACATCAGCACTGATGCCGGCTTCTCCAGATTTGCGAGATTGGCGATAGGAGCTGCGCCAAAATTTATCACGACGTCAAGGCTGCACACAACGGACCTTGACGCGCATTCCGGGCTGTATGGGCCGCCGGATGCCGCGCCCTGCATCCAGCACCTCGATGCTGCTCGCAGCGCCCGCCGCTGCCGCCGGCGGCCCCTGCTGCTGCTTGCCGCTGCCGCCAGGCGCTGCTGCCCCAGTGCCGGCATCAAAAGCGCCGCCGGTCGCAGCATCGGTATCGGCATCCAAGGCGCCGGCGGCGGCAGCATCGGCGGCGGCAGGACCGGAGGGGAACAGCGCGGCCCACGCGGCCGTGTGGCGGGCCTGCAGGCTGTGCAACGCCCGCAGCGCCGCCTGGTTCTCTGCCACCTCAGCGTCACTGCACAGGCGCAGACGGAATGAGAATGGACACACTCGGAACTGCAGAGACAACATGAAACTGCAGAGACATACAGGAATGTGATTCATGCTTTACAGAATGTCTCTCTGCGGCCAGCCATGAGGCATGCAGAAACGCACAAAGCCATGTGCTGCACCGCTGAACCCTGAAGGAAGCGCCTGCAAAGCTCGCATGCCCCTCACCGCCTGAGAAGCCGTGAAAGTTCAGCCTTCAGAGGCGGAAGGCGCTTCCCCTGCAAGCACCTGCAGTCGTCCGAGACGGCGACAATCGCGTTGCCAGGCTGTTCGCCCAGCAGCGGCACCGTCGCCCGCGAGGTAAAGCGGCCGCCCAGCCATGCGCGATCAAAGCCGGGAGGCGACGCCGGCACCGCCAGCTTGGCCGGCTGCGGTGACTCCGGCCGCAGGCTGCCTGGCGACTTGCGCTTGCCGCCGCACTCTGCAGCACAGTTTTCGGAGGTATTGACAAGCATGAAAGTGTTGTCGTGATCTGGGACGATCAGTGCCTGTGCACATGAGTAGCCACAGGATTCCATTTCGCAGCTTCAGCAGGATCTGAAAAATCGTGCTTCAGCTTCAGCAGCTGCAATGACAGACGATGTCCATGCACCCGCACAACGGCTGCTCCTGCTGCCGCTTTGATGCAGAGCTCAGCATCTAGCTCACCCGCGTCAGGCGTGGATGGCGACTCAGCGCCGGGCAGTCCGAAGGACGGCTTGGCGTCCGGGCCGCATATGCCTGCGTTCGCCAGCTCGTTCAGCAGCACCTTTGGCAGCCGCCCGCACCAGGCCTCGCACGAACTGCACATGTGGCAAGAATAACTGCTCAAGGGAATCGATAGTTCTAAAGTTTTTGCAGTGGTTTGCACTACATGAAATGGACTCAGCAGCATGGTGTTGAGCAGTGTTCTCTGTTGCAACTGCAGGCACGCCTGCAGCATCCGAGAGCGATTCCGCTTGTTCACGCCTGAATTCGGCAGGCAGCCGCACGGCGAGCGGCGCCTGCAGGTGGCGCGAGAAAACGGCCGCGGGCGCAGCGGCGGCGGCCGCTGCGGCCAGCTGCGCCAGCGGGTAGTGCCCGGCGCGCAGCACCGGGTGTGTCCTCTGCCGGTCGTCAACCTGCAGAGCAAGATTCTCCCGTTCTGCAAGAGAGAAGCCCAACCTCTTTGCCGGTCGTCGACCTGCAGCCGACCCAGCATCACTTTTCGATGGTGGGATGTCGTGGATCTCGGGTAGGCAATGGATCTCGGAAAGGCACGGGTTCTGTAAAGACGCTTGTTAGTCATTCCTTGTTCAACCGTGCAGACCGCAACAGACGCAGCGGCTTAATTGCTGCGCCGCAAAGAACCCCGCACGGTATTGTGGGCCGCACAAGACAGCTGAGTACTCAGTTATGTGTGCACCTTGACTGTCCAGGCGCAGGGGCGGACGCGGGTCAGCAGTGCATCGCCGCACACGGCCTTGCCTGAAGCACAAGGTTCATGGCGTCAGGTAGAGGTAACAACACACTCTGTCGGCGGTCGCCAGCACAAGCATCGGCGCTGTACGCACATGCTGCATGTGGCACGATGCTATGAGATTAGGGCAGAACCAAGAGAGCACGTGGACATGTATGCCTCAAGAAAGCCCTGCCTGTGACCCAGCCGGCGCGCAGGTTCCACGGCGCCGGCGCCGACCCCGCCTCTGGCAGCGCCGAGTACATGCTGGGGTGCATCGACGGCGCCGATGGCCAGTCTCCACCGACTGAAGACTCCAGCAGCGGGTCAGGCTCCCCGGCCGCCGCAGCCACTGCCTCCGCCGTCACGGGGCGGCGTTCGAGACTTCCCGCCGCCAGTGAGACCTGGGTTATAGGCAAGCTTCAGCCCTTTGTCTGTCAAGTTGATTCGACTTCGACGAACTAGCAAATTGCAGAAATACAATGTATAGAGACATCACCCTACGAGTACAGCAGTCACAAGTTTGTTTGCAACGCCCACCAGCGGCGGCGTCTCGGCGTCCAGGAAGAGGCCGGCGGGCGGCTCCAGCGGCGGCTGAGCGGCGGCCGCGCCGCCCTTCGGCTGCGGCGGCGGGTACCTGAAGCGCCGGCACAGCATCTCCTGGCGGATGGCGCAAAGGATGAGAATTAACAACCTTATGTGACATGACGTCCAACTGACATTCAGCAAGTCCAACATTGGGATGCTGCTGGGATGCTGCTTCCGCAAGAGCGGCGGTTTCATATCATGTCTGGCGCTGCCAGAACATGTGTGGCAGAGATAGCACGTTCGCCACTCGTCGCAGCTCCTGGTACTGTGAACCCTAAGTGTAAACAAGAACACCTCCACGTCGTCGGCCTCGTCCACTGCGTCATCGCCTGCAGCGCCGCCGCGGGCGGCAAACTGCTCGCGCCCGACGCCCGGCGGCGCCAGCACCCGGAAGTTCCTGTTGGCAATGCCGCTGTGCCAGACGCGCGCGGGCTCGCAGCCGAGCGCCGCGGCCACCTCCGCCAGGTAGTAGCGGTCGCCGGACAGCGTCATCTCGCGCGCCGGCTCGCTACAGAGCAGGAAGGTAGGTGACTTTGATTTGAGTTCTGTCACTTCCTCCGGAGCTGCCGCCGTTTCGGCCAGGTAGTAGCGGTCGCCGGACAGCGTCACCTCCGACCGCCGCCTCACTGTGAAGCAGGAGTCGGAGTAGGGTGTTGATCTGAAACGTTGGTCACGGCTCCAGAGCCACACCCAGTTCTGCCAGGTTAGTAGCGGTCGCCGGACAGCGTCGCCTCGCACGCTGCCTCGCTGCGAAGAGGCAAATCAGACAGTCAATATGCTGTTCGATGAGCGATCAGTCTCGGGCAACCACATGGCAGTGCATGGCAAGTTGCACTCAAAACCACGCCTAGCAGGCAACAGCAAGGGCACAACCTGATTCGAAGCTTTATACCGATTCTGTTTTACCTGACGTCGGCCGGCAGCAGCACGGCGGTGAAGCAGCGCCCGGCGGCGGCGTCCAGGCTGGCCTGCAGCATAGTGCAGCAACTCTGTCATGAAGAATCGCAAGTTGGCAGCATACTCGGCGGCAGATTGGTGAGGCCAAATGACGATGCAGGTTCAGGCTCCAAAACCAGCCGGAAAACCAACAGATTAGCCTTGCCTGCAGCGCAGCGTCCGCATTGGAGTCCTCGTTGGCCATATACGCCTCTGCCCGCTGCACGCAGCCGGTCTGCGCATTAACCTCCAGGGCCGCCTCTGCGTGTGACACACACACGCATCAGCTTTGACCAGGTTTAGCATGGACTGCCATCGAAAGCTGGCCGCGCACGTTGCCATTGGCTGCACAGTACTTGTCTGCGACTTTCCTCTGCGGAACAGCTTCGGCAGTTTGCCCAAATCGGCAGATCTCAGCCGTGCAGTGCGGCGTGCTTTGCAGCAACAGCCGACGCTGCAATTAATGCACGATCAGAAGCCTCAGAGGTGGGCCAATCCACTCGGTGCGCCTCGGCATGACCTGATCGCAACAGCAAAACCAGCAAAACCGACCTGCGAGCGGCGGCTCGGCGGCCAGCCGTGAGCGCAGCTTGGCGACGAGCGCCGCCGGGTCGGCGGCGACGCCCGGCAGGTAGCGCCGGCCCCAGCGCGCCAGCAGCGTGCGCTTGACGGGCGCCAGCAGCGCCGGCAGCGGCAGCACGCCGCCGTCGAAGCGGTGTGCCAGCAGCAGCGCCGCCTCCACCTCCGTGTTGCGCCGCACCTCCTGCGGCAGGCAATTTGCAACAGAGGGTCATTTGGGGAGCAGGCCCGCCATGGCAATACCAAAGATAGAGCAGACCATGAGAAATTATCAGGCAACACTTGGATGAGGCATTTAGAAGTCTGAATGCGACGCCAAGGAGCCGTGGTCTGGGACAGGATCAGCACGTCCAAGAAAACAAATATCCGGAAGCGCGAATGTCCAGCGAACCGAGTCGCGGCGGTCTTGTTGGACGCACCACATCAGACAGCATCGTCGCCATCGTGCGGAGCACGGACTCGTGCAGCCGATCATCCTGCTGGCTCAGGTGCTCGCCAAATGCGGGGTGATTCTTGTATTCTTCCAAAGCCCTCTCAGCGGCAGCCTTCCGAGCGAGCTTTCTTTTGTTTGCAGACGCGGAGTAAGTGCTGCCGAGGACAAGCTGCTCGTCAAACTGGACGTCGCTCGTGGTGCAATCGCAGCGGTGGACCGGCTGATCCGCGTCGACGCCGGCGCTGAAGCTGACGGTGGGCACCGGCGCCTTGCGGCGGCGAAAGAAGTCCGCCAGGACCTGCTCAGCGCTGGCCTGCGCCATGACTAGAAGCTTCGCACGTGGAACGATGGATCACCTGGATGAAAGCAGGGGACTAGGCCTAGGGTTTTATGGGGTGTTCCGTGACTGCAGGGTTCGTGCTTAAACTATTTCGAGGAAACGCTAAACGCTAAACTAAAAGGGTGAAACGCTAAACGTTTAGCGGTGTGCGCTAAACTATTTCAACACGTGTCAGCACGTGATAGGGTCCTGA
>JAABUK010012944.1_pt1 | contig 10519 bp, 9 predicted proteins | sample 5559141 | NCBI WGS metagenome assembly JAABUK01 (sample SAMN10711869, study PRJNA513367) | rock metagenome | isolation source: Antarctica rocks | place: Antarctica: Victoria Land, Pudding Butte nord | collected 2016-01-03
CAGATCTGGGAGCGACCGGAGGCAACCGCGGCCTGGGCAACACCGCCCGCCGCCTGACCACCGAGACCAAGCAGTTCTTCAAGACCAGCGAGTTCGGCGCCTACGTGCTCGTGTTCATCGGCATCCTTGTCGCTGCAAACGTGATCGAGGCCGATGGCAAGGGCCAGGATTACTTCACCGCCGACAAGGCGTGGCTCTACATCACGATCCTCACGCTCGGCTACATGCTGAGCCGCGGAATCGCGAAGTCGGGTGTGCGCGAGCCTTACAGCTCGGGCGGCGACGGCGAACTCGGTAGAGACCGATCTTTCGCTTCACCAAGCGGCCGGGCAGGCGCACCAAGGTGCGCTTCATGCCCGGCTGCCTGGTGGCGTCGATCGTTCTCTCTATCGTCCTCACCGTGTTGCTCAACGTGTTGATCAGGCTGTTCTGAGCGCCCGCCCACAGCTCTGAAGGTCTCCCCGCAGGCGTAGGGCGCCGCACCGGAGCGGTGCGAGAGTATGCCGGCATGAGCCTGGACGACCCCGCGATCATCACCTGCTCCATCTCGGGCGCCATCGCCAATCGCGAACAGTGTCCGGCCATCCCCTACACGCCCGAGGAGTACGCCGCCGAGGCCAGGCGGATCGTGGACGAAGGCGGCGTGCACATCCACATCCACGCGCGCAGGCCCGATGGCACGCCCTCGTACGAGATCGAGGACTTCCAAAACATCAAGAACGCAATCGTGGCCGAGGTCGGCGACGCAGCGATCATCAACTTCTCGACCGGCACGGTCGGGGTCTCGGTCGAGAAGCGGGTCGCCTACCTACGCGCCGTGCGGCCCGAGGTGGCGGCGCTGAACATGGGCTCGATGAACTACGCCAAGTATTCGGCCTCGCGCAGGGACTTCGTGTTCAAGATGGTGTTCGAGAACAGCTTCGACGAGATCATCGAGCTGCTCACCGCCATGAACGAGCTGGGAATCCGGCCCGAGCACGAGTGCTTCGACGTCGGCCACGTGGGCTCGCTGGCCCCGCTCGTCGACATGGGCGTGCTCCACGAGCCGCTGCACGTCGACCTGGTGATGGGCGTGAACGGCGGCATCCCTCCGACCGCGCGCAACCTGGCGATGATGGCCGACAACGTGCCGGCGGGCGCGCACTGGGGCGTGATCGGCATCTCGCGCGTCCAGTGGATGCTGGTGGCCGCGGCACTCACGCTCGGCGGATCGATCCGGGTCGGGCTCGAGGACAACCTCTACCTGCCCGACGGTCAGATGGCCACGTCAAACGGGGAGCTGATCGCTCGCGCGCGACGGCTCACCGAGGATGTGGGCCGGCGGCCAGCAACCGTTCAGGAGGCACGGATGATGCTGGGCCTCCCGGCACCCACGGCGTAGCCAGCTCAACACGGTTTTCGGCCCTGTACTCGAGACAGGGAAAAGCGGGACATGGCTGGGGTATCGGGGGTTGTGCCCCAACCTCTACCTCGGCGGCCCCGTAGGGTTCCTGCGATGCGCGCCCACAACGTCCACGTGACCCACGATTTCGCCAAGCCGGTCGACAGGATCTTCAACCACCTGTCCGAGCACGAGAACCTCGCGGAGGTGTTCGGGGCCAAGGTCACGCGGCTCAAGGACGGCGACTCCGAACGCAACGGCGTCGGTTCGGTGCGCAAGCTCCAAGTCGGTCCGCTGCCGCCATTCGAGGAGACCGTCACCGACTTCCGACCCAACGAGAAGATCGTCTACACGATCACAAAGGGCAGCCCGATCCGCGATCACCTCGGGGTGATGACGTTTTCGGAGCGTCCCGGTGGCGGCAGCACGCTGGACTACACGATCCGGCTGGGGTCGGCCGTCCCGGGCCTGGCGCTGATCGTCAAGGTGGCCCTGACCAAGAGCATCGACGATGCCCTACCTGAGGTCGACGAGCGCGCCTGAGATAAGGTCGTCCCCGTGACGGGTAGACGGCCAGCGTTCGCGGCGATCTTTGCCGTGCTTGCCTCGGTGGCGATGGCCGCCCCGGCCCATGCCGCCTACGCTCCGCCCGATCGCCCCGGACCGACGCTCGAGGTGCCGAAGGCGCAGCTCGACGCGTCCCTGCGGTGCAGCGCGGGCGTGGCGGGCGCAACGCGCGCGCCGGTACTGCTCTCGCCGGCCACCGGCGTCACGGTCGACCAGAACTCACAGCTGGAACTACGAGCGGGCGCTGAACATGCGCGGCATCCCGTACTGCAAGGTCGACATGCCCCAGCGCACCCTCGGCGACATCCAGGTGGCCGCCGAATATCTGGTCAACGCGATCCGCACCACGCACGCCCGTTCTGGTCGGAGGGTCGCGATCATCGGTCACAGCCAGGGCGGCATGTCGATGCGCTGGGCCCTGCGCTTCTGGCCCGACACGCGCTCGATGGTCGACGACGTGATCGGCTTCGCCGGAAGCAATCACGGCACGTCCGCCGGCGGCGACAGCTGCCGGAACGGCTGCGCCCCGGCCTCGTGGCAGCAGGGCGCGAAGTCGAACTTCATCGCCGCGCTCAACAGCGCGGCCGAGACCTTCGCGGGCGTGTCCTACACAAACGTCTACACCCACACCGACGAGGTCGTGACCCCCAACGCCAACGACAACGGCAGCTCGTCGCTGCGCACGGGCGCGGGCCGGATCACAAACGTCGCCACCCAGGACATCTGCCCCCTGGACACCTACGAGCACCTGAACGTGGGCACTGTCGATCCAGTGGCCTACGCCCTCGCGATGGACGCGCTCGACCACGACGGACCTGCGTCGAAGCCGCGGATCGACCGCGCCGCGTGTACCCAGGCCTACCAGCCGGGTGTCGACCCGGCCAACGCCAACAACTACCTGCAGGTGCTCCAGGGAGCGCCCGGCCTGTTGGCCGTGGCCTCACCGGTCAACGTCGTGGGCGTGCCAACCCCCAAGAGCGAGCCCGCGCTTCGCTGCTATGTGTTCGCCGCGTGCGCCGCGGGTCGTGGATCGGACTCCGCGGACCGCTGCATCACCGCGACCGCCGCCGCGCGCGGCACGACGTTCGGTCCGGCCGGGCTCGGCCGGACGCGCGACGGCCAGCGAAAAAAGCTGCCGGGCCGGCGCAACAAGGACCGCCCGGGCATCGATCGGTTCTGCGTGACAGGTGGCGGCGCGGTCGAGATCGGCTACCCGACGGCACGCCTGTCTGCGAAGTCACGGAGGGCGGTCCGCGGCAGGGCGGTGCTCGTGCTGGCTTCGAGCCGCCGGTTCAACGTTCGCGGCATCGCCCGGGGGGCGCGAGTGAGCACGGTGCGTAGGCGCCTGCGCGGTGAGCGCCGCTATCGCGTCGGCAAGAACACGTGGTACGTCGCGCAAGACAAGTCCGCGACGCTCGTCTTTCGTACTCGCGGCGGCCGCGTCGGCGCCGTGGGCATCGCGAGCCGCGGGCTGACCCATGGCAGCGCCGCCACCCGCAGGCTGCTGCGCGCCTGGCAGTTCTAACCGCCCACTAGCGTCTCGGCGATGGGCATCTGGGTGCGATGGGCCGGCCTCGGCCTCGGCTCGGTTGGCCTCGGGACGGCGCTTGGGGCCGTAGGCCTGCCCTCGTCCTACCTCTTCGGCGCGCTGATCGCCGGCTTGGCGATGGCCCTGCTCGCGCCCGGCGGACTCGAGGTGCCTGATAAGGCCTTCACGAGTGCGCAGGCGATCACGGGCGTCGTGCTCGGCGCCTACCTCGACTCGAACTCGCTCGAAGCGGTGGCGGGCGCGTGGCTGCCCGTCACGCTCGTGAGCGCCGGCACCCTCGGGCTCAGCCTGATCGCCGGCCGCGTCCTGGCGCGCACCACCGAATGCGACGACACCACCGCCGAGCTTGGCCTCGTGGCCGGCGGCGCGAGCGGCATCGTGGTCATGGCCGACGAGCTCGGCGCCGACGCCCGGCTCGTGGCCTTCATGCAGTACGCGCGAGTGCTGGTGGTCGTGCTGCTCACGCCGATCGTGGCCGGCGTGTTCTTCCCCGGCCACGAGACCGGTTCGGTGGCCAGCCAGGACACGCCGCTCGTCGGCCCGTCCGACTGGTGGGCGATCACGATCGTGGTCGCCGCGGTGGGGGCCTTGGCCGGGCGGGCGGTGCGGCTGCCAAACGCCGCGCTGATGGGACCGCTGCTGGTGTCGGGCGCGATCACGCTGATCGCGCCGCAGGGCACCTTCGACGTGCCCGCGCTGCTGCGCGAAACCGCGTTCATGGTGATCGGCGCGCAGGTTGGTCTGCGTTTCACCACCGACACGATCCGCCAGGTCGGACGCCTGCTCGTGCCGGTGCTCCTGGCCATCCTCGGCGTGATCGTCGGTTGCTTCGGCCTGGCCGTGGTGCTGCATGCCACCACGTCGGTGTCGCTGGCGGACGCCTATCTGGCGACCACCCCGGGCGGGCTCTACGCCGTGGTGGCGGTGGCGTTCGGCGCCAACGCCGACACCACGTTCATCGTGGCCGTCCAGGGCCTGCGGCTGCTGGTGATGGTGCTGCTGGCGCCGGTGGCGGTGCGCTGGCTTGCCGGGCGCCGCGGGCGCCGGGCCTAGTCCGGCTGTCGAGCGTCCGGGGAGCGATTTCCCGCGGCGGCGCGGGTACGTGGCCTAGCGGCGCTGCAGCGCCTCCGTCACGAACGGCTCGAGCACGCGCGAGGAGTCCACCGCAGTCTGCTCGGGTGTGCCCGACGGTGAGGCCGCATAGCTCACCGCGAGGCGCACCACGCAATCGGCCAGGAGCCGCGCGTCGGCGTCGGCAACCCCGGGCCAGCCCGCGACCAGGAACGTGCTGAGCCGGTCGGTGACATGCACGAACAGCGGCTCGCCCTGGATGGTGAGCAGCGGCAGCAGCTCGTCCGCGCCCTCGGCCCCAGAGGTGATGGTCCGCACGAAGGGATCCTCCGCCGCTGCTCGCAGGAACACCTCGAGCGCCGCGGTGAGTGCCGTGGCCGGAGCGTCGAGATGGCTGGCCAAGGCCTGCTCGACCGCCACCAGGAAGCGATCGGCCTCGCGCAGCACGAACGCCTGCGCGAACTCTCCTCGCGAGCCGAACTCCTTGTAGAGCGTCTGGCGGCTGACGCCGGCGGCGCGAGCAACCTCGGCCATCGAGATCTGGCCCCACGGCCGGTCGCGCATCTGGTCGCGCATGGCGTCGAAGAACGTGTTGCGCAGCAGCTCGCGCGCGGCTGTCGGGTAGGGGGTGGCGATCGCCAAGACGGTTACGCGGGCTCGAAATCCAGTTTGTCGACGACTCCGCAATCGGGGCAGGTCCAGGTGTCTGGCACCTCGCCCCACGGCGTGCCCGCCTTGAAGCCCTCCCGCGGGTGGCCCGCCTGCTCGTCGTAGGTGTACCCGCACTCGGGACAGACGAAGGCGCTCACGCGGTCGCCCCGTAGCGGGCCAGCACCTTCTCGCGCCGCGCCGGCTGGATGTTTGCCCGCGACAGGTCGCCCTCGTAGTGCGCGACCAAGCGGGGGTCCATCACGCGGCGCCATACCGGCGGGAACACGGCCGCCAGCATCATCGTGCCGTAACCCGAGGGCAGCTCGGGCGCCTCGTCGAAGTGGCGCAGCGCCTGGAAGCGGCGCAGCGGGTGCGCGTGATGGTCGGAGTGGCGCTGCAGGTGGTAGAGCAGCACGTTGGAGGACACGTTGTCGCTGTTCCAGCTGTGCTCGGGCCGTGTCCGCTCGAATCGGCCGTCGTCGCGCTTCTGGCGCAGCAGGCCGTAGTGCTCGAGGTAGTTGACCACCTCGAGCAGCGAGAAGCCGTAGACGGCCTGGATCGCCAGGAAGGGCAACACCACGGGTCCGAACACGGCAACCAGGACGCCGAACAACACGATCGTCATCGCCCACGCGTTGAGGATGTCGTTCTTGTAGGTCCAGGGCGACGAGCCGCTTCGGCCCAGCCGCTCCTTCTCGAGCTCCCACGCCGAGGCCAGGCTGCCGGCCACAGTCCGCGGCAGGAAGCGGTAGAAGCTCTCGCCGAGGCGCGAGCTGGCGGGATCGTCGGGGGTGGCCACGCGCACGTGGTGACCGCGGTTGTGCTCGATGAAGAAGTGGCCGTAGCCCGTCTGGGCCAGCGCGACCTTGGAAAGCCATTTCTCCAGGCTGGCGCGCTTGTGCCCGAGCTCGTGCGCGGTGTTGATGGCGATGCCGCTGACCAGGCCGACGGTGAGCGTCAGGCCGAGCTTGTCGACCAGCGTGAGGTCACCGTAGGCCCACAGCCAGCACGCCGCCACGAGCGCCACGTACTGCAGCGGGATGTAGGCGTAGGTGCAGAAGCGGTAGTAGCGATCCTGCTCGAGCCGCTTGAGCACGCTGTCGGGCGGGTTGGCCGAGTCCTTGCCGATCACGTGGTCGAGCGCGGGCATGATCACGTACAGGAACATCGGTCCGAAGAACCAGAAGACGCCGAGGCCGGTCAGCTGCACCAGACCCCACGCGATGAACGGGATCATCGGCACGAGCAACCCGAGCAGCCACGCGTAGCGCTTGGGATCGGTCCACCCGGCCTCATTCAGGTCGACGTGCTCGTGGTGGTGCTCGTGGGTTTCCTCAACGGTTGCCATGGTGGACAACCCTACCCACTCATGTCAACCAATGCAACACGCAACCGTCATTGTGTCGGGCGTGCCCAGACGCCGGCAAGATGGACGACGACCGCCGCGGCCGCCGCCATCTCCTGCACCGACGCCCACTCGCGCTCCGAGTGGTACTCGTGCCCGCCGGTGAAGATGTTGGGTGTCGGCAGGCCCTTCGCGCTGAGCTGCGAGCCGTCGGTGCCACCACGGATGGGCGAGCGGACCGGTTCGAGACCCTCCCGCCGGATGGCCGCCTCGGCGTTTTCCACCACCTTGGGGAAGGGCGCGAGGTGGTCGCGCATGTTCGGGTACTGCGGCGTGACCTTCACCTCCAGCGTCGCATCCGGCTGCCGTGCCACCACCTCCTCGGCGGTGCGCCGCAGTAAGGCGATGTGGGCGGTCAGAAGCTCCTCCTCGAAGTCGCGCGCGATGAAGCCGAGCGTCGCGGTGCCGGAGTCGGCGCGAACCTCGAACGGATGCAGGAAGCCCTGGCGCTCCTCGGTGGCCTCGGGGGTCAGCTCGGCGGGCAGGGCCGCGAGGACCTCGCCCGCCAGTCGCGCGGCGTTCACGAGGATGCCCTTGGCCGAGCCGGGGTGCACGTCCACGCCGCGGATGGTGAGCACCACCTCGCTGCCCGTGAACGACTCGGCCTGCACCTCACCGATGTCGGAGCCGTCGAGCGTGTAGGCACACAGCGCCCCGAACCGCTCGACGTCGAAGAGGATCGGCCCTCTGCCGATCTCCTCGTCGGGTGTGAAGCCCACCCGCAGCGCCGGCCGCGGCAGCTCCGGATGCGCCACCAGGTACGAGATCGCGGCCATGATCTCGGCCATCCCCGCCTTGTCATCGGCGCCCAGGAGGGTGTCGCCGCTCGAGGTGACCAGGTCGTGGCCCACGGCGTTGGCCAGGCCGGGGACCTTGCCCGGGTCGAGCACGGTGCCGCCGCAGGGCAGCTCGATCACGCCGCCGTCATAGGCGCGATGCACGATCGGCTGGACGCCCGCCGCGGGCGCGTCGGGGCTCACGTCGACGTGGGCGAGAAGCCCGATCGTCTGTGCGCCGTCCACCGTGGCCGGCAAGGTGGCGAACAGATAGCCGTGGTCGTCCAGCTCGACCTGCGCGAGGCCCAGCTCCTCCAGCTCGCCCTGGAGCAGGCGCAGCAGGTCCCACTGCCCGGGCGTGCTCGGCGTGTCCTCGGCGTCGCGGCTGGACTGCGTGTCCACGCGCGCGTAGGCCACCAGCCGGTCCACGACCCCCGGAGCAAGCTGCTCGGCGAGGTCGGAGGTGAACGGTGCGGAGGTGGAGGCGTTCATGACTGCATGATGACTTCGCGGGCTATGGTGTCGCGACCTTCATGACGAGCGAGCTACGCGTCCCGACGCCGCAACACCTCACCGAAGACCTGCTCGAGATCGATCGTCGCCACGTATGGCACCCCTACGGCCCGATGCCGGCCACGGCGACGCCGCTGCCGGTGGTGGCGGCCCACGGTGTACGCCTCCGACTGGCGGACGGCCGCGAGCTGATCGACGGCATGGCCTCGTGGTGGTGCGCCATCCACGGGTACCGCCACCCGGCACTCGACGCCGCAGCCCACGAACAGCTCGACCGCATGGCCCACGTGATGTTCGGCGGGCTCACCCACGAGCCGGGCGTGCGGCTGGCCCAGCGGCTCGTGGAGATGGCCCCCGACGCGCTGGAACACGTGTTCCTGTGCGACTCGGGCTCTGTATCGGTCGAGGTGGCGCTGAAGATGTGCCTGCAGGCGCGGCCCGGGCGGTCCCGGGTGCTGACCGTGCGGGGTGGATACCACGGCGACACCTTCGGGGCGATGTCGGTCTGCGACCCGGTCGGGGGGATGCACTCGATGTTCACCGGCGCGCTGACCCAGCAGGTGTTCGCCCCCCGGCCGCCACGAGAACTGGACGACGACTACGCCGCCGAGCTCGAGCGCATGGTGGCCGGCCACGCCGGCGAGCTCGCCGCGGTGATCGTCGAGCCGGTGGTCCAGGGGGCGGGAGGAATGTGGTTCTACGATCCCGCCGTCCTGACGCTGCTTCGAGCGCTGTGCGACCGCCACGACCTCCTGCTGGTCCTCGACGAGGTGGCTACCGGGTTCGGGCGCACCGGAGCGCTGTTCGCCTGCGAGCACGCCGGTGTGGCCCCCGACGTGATGTGCGTCGGCAAAGCGCTCACCGGCGGCTACATGACGCTGGCCGCCACCCTCTGCACGGCCGAGGTGGCCGGCTCGCTGGCGGGTGGGGCGCTCATGCACGGCCCGACCTACATGGCCAACCCGCTGGCGTGCGCGGTTGCGCTCGCGTCGACGGAGCTTCTACTCGACGGCCATTGGCGGCAGCAGGTGCAGGCGATCGAGGAAGGCCTGCTCGCGGGGCTCGAGCCCGCCCGCGACGACCGCGGTGTGGCCGACGTGCGGGTGTTGGGGGCGATCGGCGTCATCCAGCTCACCGGCCCCGTGGACGTGGCGGCGGCGACCGAGGCGGCAGTGCAGCACGGTGTCTGGCTCAGGCCGTTCCGCGACCTGGTGTACGTGATGCCGCCGTATGTGACCGGCCGTGGCAGCCGCCGCGGCCGGTGCCCAGCGATGAGGGCCCTGGCGGTGGCAGGGACCGACACCGGGGTGGGCAAGACCGTCGTGACCGCCGCGCTGGCGGCGGTCGCGCGGAGTGCCGGCACGCGCGTGGCCGTGCTCAAGCCGGCCCAGACCGGCGTCACGGCCACCGAGCCGGGCGACCTGGACGAGATCCGACGCCTCAGCGGAGTCGAGGACCTGCACGAGCTGGCTCGCTATCCCGAGCCGCTGGCCCCCGCCACGGCAGCCCGCCGAGCCGGGCTGGCCGGGCTCGGAGCCGAGGAGGTCGTGGCCGCTGCCCGGGGGCTCGACGATCGCGACGTGGTGCTGATCGAGGGTGCAGGGGGGCTGCTGGTCCACTTCGACGAGGCCGGTTCCACGCTTGTCGACGTGGCCTTGCTGCTGGACGCTCCCGTGGTAGTGGTCAGCCGTGCTGGACTCGGTGCGCTCAACCACGCCGCCCTCACCTGCCGCGTGCTGGCCGAGCACGGGCTGAGGTGTCCCGGAGTGGTCATCGGCGCATGGCCGGCCGAGCCCGGCCTGGCTGAACGGTGCAACCTGGAGGACTTCCCCGCGTACTCGGGGAGGCCCGTGCTCGGTCGCGTGCCGGACGGAGCGGCGAAACTGGAGCCCGCGGCCTTTGCCGAAGGCGCGCATGACTGGATCTCAACGAAAGGACTGATGTGAACGACATTCTCGACGTCGCCCGCGAGCAGGTGCTGGAAGGCGGCAAGGGGCTCTCCGAGAGTCAGGTCCTGGAGGTCCTGCAGCTCCCGGACGAGCACCTGGACGAAGCGCTGGCCCTTGCCCACGAGGTACGCCTTGCCTGGTGCGGCCCCGATGTGGAGGTGGAGGGCATCGTCAGCCTGAAGACCGGCGGATGCCCCGAGGACTGTCACTTCTGTTCCCAGTCCGGTCGGTTCGAGACCCCCGTGCGGGCGGCCCGGATCGACATACCGTCGCTCGTGGAAGCGGCCCGCCAGACCGCAGCCACCGGAGCGACCGAGTTCTGCATCGTCGCCGCAGTGCGCGGCCCCGACGAGCGTCTAATGGGCCAGGTGCGAGAGGGAATCGACGCGGTCCGCGCCGCGGTGGACATCAACATCGCGTGCTCGCTCGGGATCCTGACCACCGGGCAGGCCGACGAGCTCCGCGAGATGGACGTGCACCGCTACAACCACAACCTCGAGACCGCTCGCTCGCACTTCGGCGACGTGGTCACCACCCACACCTGGGAGGAGCGGCGGGCGACGCTGGAGCTCGTGCGCGAGCGCGGCATGGAGCTGTGCTGTGGCTGCATCATCGGCATGGGCGAGACGCTCGAGCAGCGGGCTGAGCTGGCCGTCC
>JAABUK010012946.1_pt1 | contig 10516 bp, 9 predicted proteins | sample 5559141 | NCBI WGS metagenome assembly JAABUK01 (sample SAMN10711869, study PRJNA513367) | rock metagenome | isolation source: Antarctica rocks | place: Antarctica: Victoria Land, Pudding Butte nord | collected 2016-01-03
CGTCAAGAGCCGATACAAGCAGCTGGTCAAGCAATTGCATCCGGACGCGAACGGCGGAGACCGCTCGAACGAGGACAAATTGCGCGAGATCATCCGGGCCTATAACTTCCTGAAGACCATCAAGCTCTCACCCGCGACCGCCAAGGCGGCGCAACCCTGACGCCCCGAAGCGGGCACCGCCTTGATTTCCGTGGCGGGCTCGGAGGACCGATGCAGCACGCCATTGAAGCCATTCCGTCCCTGCCCGACATGAAAGTCTCGGTGCGCCAGGTCTTCGGCATCGATTCCGACATGCAGGTCCCGGCCTATTCGGCTGTCGAGGACCACGTGCCCGACACCGATCCGGATTACATCTTCGACCGGGACACCACTCTGGCCATCCTGGCCGGGTTCTCGCGGAACCGCCGCGTGATGATCACGGGCTATCACGGCACGGGCAAGTCGACCCATGTCGAGCAGGTTGCGGCCCGCCTGAACTGGCCCTGCATCCGCATCAACCTCGACAGCCACGTGTCGCGCGTCGACCTCGTGGGCAAGGATGCCATCGTGCTGCAGGACGGCAAGCAGGTCACGGAGTTCCGCGACGGCATGCTGCCCTGGGCGCTGCAGAACAACGTCGCGTTGTGCTTCGACGAATACGATGCCGGCCGGCCCGACGTGATGTTCGTCATCCAGCGCGTGCTCGAACTTTCGGGCCGCCTGACGCTGCTCGACCAGAAGCGCGTGATCAAACCCCATCCCGCGTTCCGGCTTTTCGCCACCGCCAATACGGTGGGCCTCGGCGACACGTCCGGCCTCTATCACGGCACCCAGCAGATCAATCAGGGGCAGATGGACCGGTGGTCCATCGTCGCCACCCTGAACTACCTGCCGCACGACCGCGAGGTCGACATCGTGCTGGCCAAGGCGCCGCACTATCGCGGCACCAAGGAAGGACGCGACGTGGTCAACAAGATGGTCCGGGTCGCGGACCTCACCCGCAACGCCTTTACGGCGGGCGACCTGTCGACCGTGATGAGCCCGAGGACCGTGATCACCTGGGCCGAGAATGCCGACATCTTCGGCGATATCGGCTTCGCGTTCCGCCTCACCTTCCTCAACAAATGCGACGAACTCGAGCGCTCGCTCGTGGCGGAGTTCTACCAGCGCAGCTTCGGCAAGGAACTGCCCGAGAGCGCCGTGAATGTCGCGCTGAGCTGAGGCGGGAGCTGCCTCCCCAATGGAGCGGGCCGATGGACCGAGCAAATTTGCTGTTGCTGCCCAAGGCCGAAGAAGCCGGACCCGCCCGGGTCCGTGTCCGCTATGAGGACGATGCCCATGCCTGGGCTCTGGAACAGGCCGCCTTGCTCAAGGCCGGGCGGTTCGCCGATCTCGACCTCCCCAATCTCGCCGACGAGGTCGAGGACGTGGCGAACCGTGAATACGACAAATTGGAAAGCAACTTGGCTCGTGTGATCCAGCATCTGCTCAAATGGGATCACCAGCAGAATCGTCGCAGCCGAAGCTGGGGCAACTCGATCAGAGAACATCGGAGGCGGGTAGCGCGGCAGCTCGACAAGTTCCCGAGCCTCGACGGCCGGAGGATCGAGGCTCTGGCGGAAGCCTATGAACACGGCCGCGGCGATGCAGCCATCGAGACTGGATTGCCGGACGGCGTTCTGCCCGAGACCAATCCTTTCTCCTGGGATGAGGTCATGACCCGCCCCGTCGACTGGCCTGAGCCGTGACGGGCGAACTCCGCCACGTCCTCAGCCGCAATCACCTGACCAAGGCCCCATGAGCGCTCCCAGCAATCGCAAGCCCGCTTCCCCCGTCGAGGCCCCGCAGGAGCCCTTCAAGCGTGCCGTCGCGGGCTGCATGCGGGCCATGGCACGGACGCCGGAACTCGAGGTCTCGTTCGCACCCGACAAGCCGAACGTGGTCGGCTTCGGTGACAGCGCGAAGGCACGACTGCCCGAACCGCCCCGGAAGCTGACGGCGCGCGAGGCCGCCATCGTGCGCGGCCACGCCGATTCCATGGCGCTGAAGCTCGCGTGCCACGATACCGCGACCCACCGCCGGCTGGCGCCGGAAGCGCAAGGCGCCCGCACCGTGTTCGACGCCGTCGAGCAGGTCCGGGTCGAGGCCATCGGGGCGCGCCGCATGGAGGGTGTCGCGACCAACCTCGCGGCCATGCTGGAGGACCGCTATCACCGCGGCAACTTCGCCGAGATCACCGATCGGGCCGATGCCCCGATCGAGGATGCTGTGGCGCTCATGGTGCGTGAGCGCCTGACCGGCCGCGCCCCGCCGGCCGCGGCCCAGACCATCGTCGATCTCTGGCGGCCCTGGATCGAGGACCGGGCCGGCGCCGACCTCGACAAGCTCGACCGCGCTCTGGAGGACCAGCGCGCCTTCGGCCGCTCGGTGCACAAGCTGCTTCAGGCGCTCGACATGGCCGATCCATCGTCCCTCGATCGGGACGAGGACGACGACGAGTCCCAGGATCAGGCCCAGGACGATGCCGACCAGTCGGACGGAGAAGGCCAGGAGTCCGAGAGCGGCCAGACGCTCGAGATGGACACGGCCGAATCCAGCGCCGAGGACATGGAAGAGGGCGCCATGGAGAGCCCCGACGCGCCGGCCGGCGAATCGCTCGAGGACTCGGACGACGGCGAAGCCGAAGAGGCCTCCGAGAGTCGGCGGCCCCAGGCGTCGGCGGCCGACGCCCGCGGCCCCGACTACAAGGCCTTCGTCACGAAGTTCGACGAGGTCATTCCGGCCGAGCAATTGTGCGACGCCGAGGAACTGGAGCGGCTGCGGGCCTACCTCGACAAGCAATTGACCAACCTGTCGAGCGTCGTGGCGCGGCTCGCCAATCGGCTGCAGCGCCGGCTCATGGCACAGCAGAACCGCGCCTGGGAGTTCGATCTCGAGGAGGGCATGCTCGACCCGGCGCGGCTATCGCGCGTGGTGGTCGACCCGCAGCAGCCGCTGTCCTTCAAGCGCGAGAAGGATACGGAATTCCGAGACACGGTGGTGACGCTGCTGCTCGACAATTCGGGCTCGATGCGGGGCCGCCCGATCACGGTGGCGGCGACTTGCGCCGACATCCTGGCCCGCACGCTGGAGCGCTGCGGCGTCAAGGTCGAGATCCTGGGCTTCACCACCAAGGCGTGGAAGGGGGGATCGTCGCGCGAAGCCTGGCTGCAGTCCGGCAAACCCGCTTCGCCGGGCCGCCTCAACGACCTGCGCCATGTCATCTACAAGGCCGCCGACGCGCCCTGGCGTCGCGCGCGACGCAACCTCGGCCTGATGATGCGCGAGGGCTTGCTCAAGGAGAACATCGACGGCGAGGCGCTCGAATGGGCCCATGGGCGGCTGATCGGCCGGCCCGAGCAGCGCAAGATTCTGATGATGATCTCGGACGGTGCGCCGGTCGACGATTCGACGCTGTCGGTCAATGCCGGCAATTATCTCGAACGGCACCTCAGGGCCACGATCGAGGAGATCGAGACGCGGTCGCCCGTCGAACTGATCGCCATCGGCATCGGCCACGACGTGACCCGTTACTATCGGCGCGCCGTCACCATCGTGGACGCCGAAGAACTCGGTGGCGCCATGACCGAGAAGCTCGCGGAACTCTTCGCCGAATCCGGTCCCGCTCCGGTCCACCGCGCCGTCACCGGGCGCCGCGCACCCGTCCTGCATTGACGGACGCGTGATCGAGGCCACGACCGGCATGGCACCGCGGCGGCTGCCCGGACCTCGACGCCGGACCGGCCTCCTCGGGTGTCCCAATATGTCCGGCTCGCCGCTCCCGTCCGGCGCTCGGCGTACGGGAGCCGCGAAACGAACTTGAAGAGTGCAGTGGGAGCCGAGCGATGGGCGAGATGGTGGACGGTGTCTGGCGGAGCGACGAGGACCTCGCTCATGCCGCAGACGGGCACTTCCTGCGGCCGCCCACCCGGTTCAGGGACACCATTGCGGAGGGTGGCCCTCATCCGCCTGAGCCGGGCCGCTACCACCTCTATGTTTCGCTGGCCTGCCCCTGGGCGCACCGCACCCTGATCGTCCGCAAGTTGAAGGGGCTCGACGAGATCGTCAGCCTTTCGGTCACGCATTGGCTGATGCGCCGGGACGGCTGGACTTTTGCGCCCGGTCCGGGCGTCGTTCCGGACCCGTTCGGGGCGCAATTGCTGCACGAGGTCTATCGGCGCGTAGATCCGCATTATTCCGGCCGCGTCACCGTCCCGGTCCTCTGGGACAAGCAGGCCGGCACGATCGTCAACAACGAATCGTCCGAGATCATCCGCATCCTCGGCTCCGCCTTCGACGCCGTGGGGGCGGTGCCGCTCGACCTCTACCCCGTGGTCTGCCGGGCCGAGATCGATGCCGTCAACAGCCGCGTCTACGACACGCTGAACAACGGCGTCTACCGGTCCGGCTTCGCCACCACGCAAGCCGCCTACGAGGCCGCCGTGGTGCCGCTGTTCGAGACGCTCGACTGGCTCGAGGCGACGCTGGCCCACCAGCCCTTCGTCTGCGGCCACGCCCCGAGCGAGGCCGACTGGCGGCTTTTCACGACGCTGGTGCGCTTCGACGCCGTGTACCACGGCCACTTCAAGTGCAACCTGCGCCGCCTCGTCGACTACCCGGCGCTATGGGACTACGCCCGCCGCCTCTACCAGTGGCCCGGCGTGCGCGAGACCGTCGACTTCGCCCACATCAAGGGCCACTATTACGGCAGCCACCGCACCATCAACCCGACCGGCATCGTGCCGCTCGGGCCGGTGATGGACTGGGAGGAGCCGAGAGGGAGGGGGTGATCCAACGCGATCTTCTCGTGCCGTGACCGCCGAAGGACCGGCAACCGGCACTCCCCCTGACTGTATGGCGCATCGTCGAGTTCCTGAGAAGGCGTCGAACTCATTGCGGTCTCCGCCGTGCGGCCGACCGCGTGGTCTATGGTGCCGCCCCCATGACGCCCCTGGAAAGGTTGCAACGTCAAAAGCATGCTCCACAATGGAGCGCTGCCGAAAGGCCTCCTCGCCGTCAGTAGCAGATCGTGCCTGTCTGGTTCCCGGTCGCGGTGAGCGGTCCCGCCACGATCACCTGTCCGGTCGTGCGTGGCAGCATGTAGCTCGTGCGCCTCATGCCGCCGGAGAAATTGATCCACTGCGACGAGAACGGCCCCTGATAGACATAGGAGACGTCCGCGATCAGGATGGAGATAGGCATCGGGAGCGAGGTCAAGCCGAGCGACTGCAGGTATTGGATAGGCAGCAGGTCCTGGGACGCGGTCGTCGGCGAGGGCGCCTGCGTGGAAGGCACGGGCGTGAGGTTCACGTTGCACGGGCGCAAGGTGCCGGATTGCGTATAGCTCCATCGCACCTTGAAGACGCAGCAATTGCCGTCGCTGCCGTTGACGATGTCGACCGCCGAGACGGTCATTTGCAGGCTGTTCGAGGGGGCCGGCGCCATGATGGCCAAAGACGCATTGAAAATGGACGCCAGAGTGTCACTCGTCATCGCGCCCGGGGGCACGGGGGTCGACGCCGCTTGCGGGAACGTCGGCTGCCGGGACGTGACGTCGGCCAGCGTCCTCGACAGCAGTTCGACCTTGCGGTTGGTCATCACGGCCTGGGACAGTTCCCCGGCTCCCGCATAAAGGAGTACCATGATGGGCAACAGGAGCGCGAATTCGGTCGCCGCGATACCGCGGGTTTCGCACAAGAACCGCAAGACACTTCGGCGGAGAACATCGAACACCAGGGCGTTCCTCAACTTTGATCTCGACGGTGCCCCGTCGAAGGGCGAAAGTTCTCCACCACTGCAAGGAGGTGCAACTTGAGCCTGCCAAGTTGACCCTGAACCGGCCCGCCGCGCTTCGCTTGCGGTTCTTTGCGGACGGCGAACGACCCCAAGCTTTGGGACGGTTGACAGGCTCTGGTCAGTGAACTCGGTAGGTCCCATCGCGCATCAGCATGTCGGCGGGGCCGTGTAGTTGCCCTGGTAGGATTCGGTCTCGAACACGGCGCTAGCCAGCAGAACGTGCTTCCAACCAGGCTCGTTTGGCACATTATTGGCGAGCCCGACGTATCGATTATAGATCGACAGTGGAAAGATGGATTCCATCGGATACACGACTCTCAGCACTACGACCGTGTTTGGCTGGCCGAGGCAGTATTTAAGCGAGCCCTGGCTATAGAAGCTGCTCGTCATGTCGGCGCCCTTGAAATCTGCGGCGGTTCTGGCGTCGACGATGAGCTTGCTGCAGTCCATGAAGTTTGGCAGGATCCTGGTGCCGTCGGTCGGGCACAGCAGGTTCGATACGAAACTCGCCGGTGTGCTGTAGTTCTGCTGCGCGGTTCCCGTCATGACCTGCCGCGAGGCGCGTGAGACGGCCGCCTGCAGTTGCTCGCTGTTGAAGCTGACCCAGGAGACTTCGACGATGGCGAAGAGCAGCCCGAAGAACGGCAGGGCCAGCAGACCAAACTCGACCGCGTAGGCGCCGCGGTTGTCGCGTCTGAAGCTGTGCAACAAGGATCGCCAGCCTCGGTCCGGCAACGCCTTCGGGCCATCGCGAGAGCTCCTCATTGGGTCAGGGTTCCTTGTGCCGTGGCCTGGGCAAACAAGGCTTTCACGGCCGCCTGAATCGCGGGGCCGTCGCTGGCCTCGTAGTAGTAACCGGACGTTGCGCATTGGCTCAAGTTTGACCCAATATTACGTTGGAATCTCTGCACCAGATCGCGATAGGCCGGCTCGTTCGGAAAAGGTATGTAAGTTGTGTAGACTACACCCACCGTGAACCCTTTGTCTTTGAAAACTTGACACAGACCGGGATCAATAGGAGCAGTACAGTGCCCATATGAGCAATTTCCATAGACGTCATAGACGCCGTCGGTCATGATGAACAGGAATGATTTTGGATTATTTTGACCGCTGCCATCGCCGGAGGCGGACATCTCTGGCAACGACGCGAGCTGGCTGAGGGAACTCGAGAAATTGCTGTCTCCAACCCCGGAGGTATCATTGTTTCCGAGGTCCAGATTACTGGTCGCGCTCGTTAGTGCGACATGATCTGATGTTAGTTTTTGCAACGTTGTCAAGTTCTGGGTGCCGTCGTTTGGAATGTAAGCCTGCAGCGCGTACAGTCCTGTCTGAATCAGGTTTCGTCCCGGAGAATTAGTACGGTTGTTTATTGCATCCGCTTGGTCGACCATGTTCTGAACCGAGTTTTTTATGACGTCGATCCGCAACAAGATATTGTTGTCGTGCGCGATTTGTTCGTTGGACTGCGAGTATCCCTGCTTGACATGGCAACCAAACACACAGTTGTTCGGTGTCAATGTTGCCAGTTTGTTCATGTAATCCTGTGTCGATGCGATGCCCATGGACTGAGAGACATCGACGGCGACGAAGAAATTTAGGTATTTCGGAAGCGTGAGGGCTGAGCTTGCGATGCCACTCGTGTTCAATGAATTAGTGCCGAACATCTTGCCGAAGAACGTCGGCAATTGGGCGCTGTAACTGGCGGTGGCCGTAATCGTCTGGCCGTTATTCGGTCGTTGCAGGTTCAGGGTCAGGGAAGGCGGGGAAGACGTGTGCAGCATCGCGGCATCCGCGGTAAACACATTCTGGCCCACCTTCTCCCCCGCCGCCTTGGCGAGCGGCGTCGCATCGTAATTGGGGCTCGAATAGGTCTGGATGATCTGCTCGGCCTCGGTCGTTGCGGCCAACACCGCGGCATCGGTGCTGGCGTCAAGCGCGGTCTTGGTTCGGAGCTTCAGGCTGTAATCGACCGCGAGGCCCATCAGCCCGATCATCGGCACCAGTGCCAAAGCAAACAGGATCACGAAGTTTCCGCTTCGATCTCCGGCAAATCGTCTGAGCAGGAGCTTGAGCATTGGCGTGACTTCGGGGAGGACACGGGTTCGGTGCGGCGAGGATTGGCGGCTAGAGGTGAAGATTGGAATAAGGCTCGAGTAATCCGGCCCTTGATGACGTACCGCGGCGCTCCCTGAATACAGGTGTTATCGATATGGCTTCCGAAGCGTAAAAGGATTGCGTGTTCGCATCCCTCGCGGGCGCCTCGCTCACCGGTGCGGACTTTGCGACCAGGGACCACCTCATCCCCTGGCGCGGATTACGGCCCTCGATGCGAACCCTAGCCTCGGCTGACCCGGGCCTTCCAGGACCGCCTCGGCATGCCGCGTCATCTGTCCCATAAACCCGACCGGCATCGTGCCGCTCGGGCCGGTGATGGACTGGGAGGCGCCGAGCGGGCGGGGGTAGCAAGATCCGGCCGCTGACCCGCCTGAGAACCTTGCCGCTCACTGGCTGAGCCGCAGCGAGCCGATACTCTTGGCGATCTGGTCGAAGGCCGAAATCAGCCCGCTCGAGTCGTTGGCCACGAAGGCTTGGCTCGCCGATGTAGCGCAACTCTGCAGCATCTTGATCCCCTGGTTGTCGATCGGATCGGAGGGCACGCTGAAGCCTATCGTCCAGATCGAGATGCCAGCCGCCTTGGCGTTGGCACAGGCCTCGATCGTCAGTTCGTCGAGCGCGGCACGCTGCTGAGTCGCGGTCGACACGGTCTGATAATTGGTGGGCAGATGTGGATTCGGATGGCTGCCGTCGGCGTTATTGATATATGCGAGTGAGAAATATTGACTCTGGTTGTAGTTGTAGGGGTTTCCGGGCCAGGTATTGGCACCGTCGGTCATCAGAATCAGGACTTTGTTGACTGTGGACACCGAGTAGGCCCCGCCATCGGCGAAGACGCTGCTGGGAGACAGGGTCCGCCAACCCCACATCATGCCTTCGTGGATGTTGGTCGACCCCGCCGCCGTCAGGCTGTTGATCAGGGCCTTGAGCGCGGAAGCGTCCGTCGTCAGGCGCTGCAACGGTTTGCTGAGGCACTGCAGGTTCGGCCCGTTCGGAATGCCGGTGTATGGATTGCTCGCCGTAGGCTGAGGGTTCCTGGCACCCAGGTACTTGCAGGCTTGGTTCTCGGCACTGAAGAAGCTGGTGGAGGAACTCGGGCAGCTTGCGATACCGTTCGTGTCGTCGATGTAGCTGTTGAAACTGTAGTTGGTCGCGGAGCCCGAGGTGTTGTTGCTCGGGTCCCACGCCGCGTAACCGGTGCTCCCGTTGCCCGGTTCGTCGGGGGCGAACAGGGGCACGTAGAGCGTGTTGTAGGCGGCCTGCGTATTGCCCGCGAGCGGCGCCCCATCCTGCACGTTCTGCGGATAAGGCAGGGTCTCGAAGCACCCCGCCCATCCCCAGTTGAAGTTGACCCCCTTGAGGGCGTTGAAGATCGACAACCGGCTCGTGATGTTCAAAGCCCGCGCCTGAGTTTGGTCGACGTTGGTCCAATGGTAGGCCGAGAGGCCCATCGTATCCACCCAGCTCGCCGTCGCGGAAGCGATCGGATCGACCGCCACGGTCGCCGCGAAGGGCACGACCGCGATGCGGCTGCTGGCCGAGAAAGCCCCGTTGTTCTTGACGTAATCGACGAAACTCGACGCTGCCGTCTGTACGGCCTGTATCTTGGTCGTCGATCCGCTCGACTCGTTCATGGAACCGGTGTTGTCGAGCACCAGCGCGATCTCGAAGGTCTTGGGTATCGGTGTCGTGCATTGCGCCGACGCCGACACCTTCGGCGAGACCACCTTGGTGAAGGCGGAAAACTGGGTGCCGGAGTTGACATGGGCCGAGAGCTTGATCTGCCGAGGGGTGGAGGTGGTGCCGGCGGTGAGGACGACCGGATCCACGGCCAGGCTCGGCGCGTTCATATAACCGGTTTCCATCGCGTTGGCTTGCAACTGCATCTGGGCTTGCGTGGTGGATTGCGGCGTCTGGCAGAGGTTAAGCGCGGTGGCATCCGTCGCGGCCTGCAACTTGACCTGTAGGCGCGTCGCAAGGCCAAAGTCGATCGCGACTCCGGTGAAGGCGAGCAACGGCAGGCTCGCCAGTGCAAAGATGACCGCGATATTGCCGCCTTGCGCCGAAGGGAAGCGCAGAAGGGGTCGGGCCTTAGGCATGGTGTTTTTCCAGTCGCTTGGACAGGCGTGCTGCCGCGGTGTCACGGGCATTCCTTTCCGTCTGGCAGGATCACCTCGGACGTATTGGTGATGCTTTTGAAGGGTTGCCCGCCGCGCGTCGGCCATGGGAAGCTGACGTTCAGCATGATCGATCCGTTGATGCCGGGCACCAGCTTGACGAGCGAGGTGCCGATCATCGGCGCGTAGGGCATGCTGACTTCGGCCAGCACGTATCGGTTGCCGTCTACCCCGAAGCCAGCCGGTATCGGAAGGTCCGCGGCGATTCCTTTGTGGCGCGCGGCAGCGTTGCTCGTCGCAACGCTCGAACAAACTCTCGGACTGAGAGACGAGGCCAGATGATCCACCGCAAGCGCACTGACGACGATTTGAGCATCAGAGGCGACGAACGTTCGCAAGACGGCCGATGAGGACGCCAGAATGTCGTCCATGGTGGACGATCTGATTGGCTTCGCGCTGTCCTGGTCGCC
>JAABUK010012947.1_pt1 | contig 10516 bp, 16 predicted proteins | sample 5559141 | NCBI WGS metagenome assembly JAABUK01 (sample SAMN10711869, study PRJNA513367) | rock metagenome | isolation source: Antarctica rocks | place: Antarctica: Victoria Land, Pudding Butte nord | collected 2016-01-03
CTACGAGACCAGCTCTGGTCAACACACAGGAGTACCGGCGAAATGTGGGAATATGCTTGGTGAACAGCGAGGGTCTCGTCTTCGCTGCCAGGTCAGAGTGTCAGTGACTGCTTTCTCAATGCACAGTGCCACTGATTAGCAGACCAGGTGCCACTGACTTCAAGCCTATTGCAGGCGGGTTGATGACAGTCAGGGTACCTGGCAAATGCCACAGGTCACACATTTGCCCCAGCTTTGTGGCCTGCAGCAGGCTGGCCTTGTTCTTTTGCCAGCAAGTGTCCAAGAAGCATCATAATCTTGCAGGGAGGCATTGATCCATGCGAGAACCCATTTGTGGCAGCAGCTCGGGAATTGCTAGAAGAGACAGGCATTAGGAGCATTGAATTCGTCGCACAGGTCAGACAGGGGTGAATCATGTGAATCATGCAAACGCAAACAGCTCTTGTAGGCCTCAGCTATGTTCCATAGTGCTGTGCATGCAGATTGACCAATGGATTGACTATGAGTTTCCTACCACTGTGCAGTCAGCCCTCACAGGCTGCTGGACAAAATACAAAGGCCAAACACAGAAATGGTGAGCCCATGATCTGCCTTCCAACAGCAAGCAAACACCAGATGCAACGCTCTGTCTGATTACTCATTGGCAGTGCCCATCCGCATCTCTTGCCTAGCTCTATAGACAAACTGTGACAAAGCATGTAGCGATGTGCAGCACTTGAATGAATACATGAAGTGTGAGATGCAGATGAAACAGAGCTTTGGTTTGCAATTTTATATTGCGCAATTGTCTGCCATGCAGGATGCTCTTCAAATTCTGTGGCAGTGACTCAGAAATTGATCTTGATTTTGCCGACAAGGAGTTTTTGGAATACAAATGGGCAGAGCTGCATGACCTTCCTGACAAAGTAGTGTACTTCAAGCAGCATGTATACCAGCTTGTGGTGCTAGAGTTTGGCCCATACATTGAAAGGATCAAGAAGGCAGGAACAACATGACACACGAATATGGTACCTGTGCCCTATGACTGCCTTACAGGACTAGCTAGCTGATCACGCATCTGCACATATACCTGACTGCTATTGACTGCATGACAGGGTGTACCCATGTCTATACAGTAGTGTACTTTGATGACCTGTCTGTCAGGCAGACTAGCTTGTAGAACTTACAAAACTGACTGGAGCTCTTGCAGCAGCTTCTTGCAAGTCTCCTGCGCTGTCGTGGGAGTGACCATCAGATATACAACATTGCCCAATGGTCTTGCATAAATGCCTCTCAACCTCAGGTCCTTTGCAACTTGTATAGCCTCAGTGGCACCATAGCCGGACACTCCCTCAGTCTTGACTTCAGCAGCAAAAACAGTCCCTGAATCACATTCAGCCGGTCATCACAGGTGTGACTGAAGCACTGTGTGAAAAAGTCAACCATGCATGCAACACATGTTCCAGTCATGCAGCCAATCTGGGCTTTTCTAAAAACTGTGTTCAACTGTGCACGCAACCCATGTTCAAGTCCTGCAGCCAATCTAGGCTTTTCCTTAATATGTGATGACACACGCAGCCCAACTCAGTCACATCACATGACCTTCTCAAACTGCACAACCATTTGGATCCCTACCTAGCACAGTAAGCTTCTGCACACGGGCATGCCTGCTGAGCTGATCGACGATTTGCTCATCCCATAGCTCCACCAAGCTCACAGATGCAGTCTGCTGGTCTGGTTCACGCAGGTTTGGGTTGCAAGCGGGATCAGTGTATAAGTCAAGGGCTGTGACAGCAGCGCTGCAGCCTATGGCATGTGCTGTGTAAGAATGGCCATGCAGCAGAGCCTTGAGCTTGGAATCATGCTGGAACGCCTCAAAGACGCTGTTAGTGGCCAGAGTGGCAGACAGAGGCAGCATGCCACCTGCATGCATCACCGTCACTCCAGCTTTCACAATAACAAACTGTGAATGGGTGCAGGTTCAAAATGGCCATCACTGCTACTACCTGCAGCCTGGGTGGCTGACTCACGGACACATACATTGACACTCAACAGGCGATCTGTGCACAGCCAGCTTGAATGAGTATAGCACACATACATCATGGACATGGTATGGAAGTGTCTGGAAGAGGTCAAAGCTGTTATGTGCATCTGCCACAAGCAGGAAGCGCGTCTTCAATGTAACAACATTGTGTACTTCTGTGTAAGACACTAGTACTTCAGTGTAAGACACTAGTCGCCATGCAGATACCAGAACAGCAGCCCTACCAGTCAGTAGCTTGGCATAGCAGGCAATGTCAGGCTTGATGCCCAGCATCTCAGCAGCTGACAAGTGTCCCAACCGCCAGATGCCGCTGAAGACCTCATCCAGTATGACAGGGATGTTGTGCTCCTGGCAGTGCTGTGCCATAGCTCGCTGGAAGGCGGGATCTATCATCACCATCCCACCTGCACCCTGCACAAGGTGCAGCATGCTTGAGGGTGTTGCTAAACAGCCTGATGCTCCCTCAGGCTTGGGGTACATCAATGCAAGGTCAATGTCAAAGCTGCACCACACTGACGGATGGCATATGGCAACTGCCACTGCTGCAATCAGCCTCCTAACGACTGAAGAACCAGCCAAACACACACAAGACAACAGCAGGGCAGGGCTGTTTGGCATAATCTGATACCAAACCTTTCAACAGCATACCATTGCCAGATGTCCTGTTGTGCAGAGAGTCAACTCAATCGTCAGCTGTCAGGGCAACAATGATCTCAGCTTTGTCAAGTGACAGGTTTTCGTGGCATGACAGTGTGACAATGTCTGCAACACTCACCGTCCTGGCGCATGCATGTTGTATGGCCAGCACTTCCTGCACCAAAGAAGAGGCAACACCCTAGCACAAAAAGACAAGACCTCAGCTGCTCAGACAACTGATGGATCACCTGTAGCACTGGCTCCATAATGCAAGCTGCAATGCGCACTGGACGCCCAGCTTCATATTGCTGCCAGTGTGATGCAATGTAGGCAGCATAGGCGTCCTGCACATCCTGCCGCTGACCAAAGACCCCTTCCCGCCTGGGAAAGGTGAGTTGCCCATCATCCATCTGACTGCCTGCGTGGCGCTTCACAAAGTCCCACATCTTGCTTGGGATGCTGATCTGCCACTGCCCCTGTGTCATGCCAACAGTTGGCGGCTGCAGAAACAACCCACGTGACTGGAACCTGCAAAAACAATGCTAATAGCTTCCAGACATTCATGTGAAAATCACACCCAACCATCATTTTTCCAATGACACACTCTAGCCTGGACCATGTCCATCCTGTTTACAGTGAGTTTACAGTTGTCCGTTTGACCATGATGGTGTAAACTTTGCACATGTCTGACCCAGCCAATTGCACTTTGAAGTGGCTTGCAGGAAATGACAAGCAGTCAAGTTGAGCAGCAGCAGCAGCAGCAGCAGCAGCAGGAGGCTTAACAGAAACAAAACATACCAGGGAGTCTGATCCTCATTGTTGTATGGAGTCTCAGCAACAGCATCCATGGCTCCCAAGGTGTCACCATGGTAGCCATTAGTCAGCCCTATCACATGCAGCTCAGCATGTGAGTCACATGCAGCCTGAGGTTGAGTCCGTGTGCCAGGGTCTGATGGGCTCCTTGCAAAGATGATTCCCGGCCGGTCGTGCTTGTACTTACGCATAGCCATCTTGATTGCAACCTCAATAGCTGTTGACCTACAGAGATAACATGACGTCAGCTGTGCATGGATGCTGCATCATTATATTGCCAGGGTACATGGCAGTCCTCATGACTGCTAACAGAACTTCCAGATGGAGAAGAAAGAAAAGAAAAAAAAAGAAAAGAAAAGAAAAGAAAAGAAAAGAAAAGAAAAGAAAAGAAAAGAAAAGAAAAGAAAAGAAAAGACTACGCCTTTCGGCGTCAATTTAATGAGAAGCCAAGTATTATACCGGGCTGCCCAGACGATGGGGAAGAAACAGCTTCTGATTTGCAAGATGTACGCTTGCAAACTTTTGTCATGAACATATAGGACCAGCAACATGCCTCACGTGCTTAGTCAGAGAATCATGTCACAGCACATGCTGACGTGGACATGTGTTGCTGAGGCATCAGGTTGCGGCATCAGGCTGCAATGCAACATTAGCCACCAAAGGACACTCAAAAGCTTTCAGAATCATCCTTGCAAAGCTCTTTACAAATCACGTCAAACTTGTTGAATGCCATGCCTGTCTTGACAGCTTGTGAACTCCACTGTCCAATGACTGCTTGCTGACAATCCATGTCGCAACAGGAACGTGCTTTCAGACACTGTTTCCCAACAAGCAATGTTGCTACAGGAAGTTTGCTGTCAGATTGGGTGGCTGCAGCTGGAGTCATACCCATTGTCAGAGAAGAAGACTTTGCCAGCCCAGCCCTGACCAACACCATCCAACAGCTTCTGAGCCAGGTCCAGAGCAGGCTGGTGAGTGTTCTCAGGGAAGATGACATGCCCATACCTGCCTGCTGCATATGCCATGCTGCTCACCAGCTTTGGCTGCAGCTCTGCGCTCACGCCCTAAACGGGCATGCACACATGAGCCTCAGCAGCTTGCCATCTCATGCATGTGCTTTTAGCAGGGCTGGTTTACTTGCATTGCATATTGGGTGTTACACTTCGTTTTGGGTTGCTGCAAACCAAAGCTGCAGCGCCGTCTGGCAGAACGTGCAACTCCAAATGTGAGCTGTGTATGGGAATACAATTGCACGGAGCTGCAGTCATGCAACACATTATGCAAAACTCCACAGCAAAGAAGCGTTGCAGAAATGCTTCACTCTGTCTATCTTTGGCATCCAGATTCTGACAATAGCAGTTGCCCTGACTACACATGCAGCAGGGATTGCCAACTTGCACAAATACTCATACGGCCCACACACCATATGCTAAGCTCCGCGCTATGTTTGACCAACATGCATGGCCCAAGCAGGTTCTGTCTGGCATGAGAACAACAGCAGAGTCAGACGAGCAGCAGTGTTACCTGTGTCCACCAACTGGCACATGCATCATATTGCATCTCCAAATGAGCAGCAGTGTCCCTTTTGTTGCCTGGTTGGTACACTGCAAAGGACTCCCCACATCTGGAGTCAATGACAGTGACGCTGTCTTGGAGCACTATGAGATGCTGGGTGAAGGGCCACCAGAAGTTTTTCTTTGCTGCTGCCTGGGATTCACCCAGGAGGGTCACTGCATCACACATAGGCAATGCTCTCATGTCCCTTGATGAGCAGAAACACAGTAGATGTTGACATGGTGTCATTCATAACACGTAACGGTCTCAGATGGGTCACAATAGGAGTGCATGTTCTGGCCACTTTGTCATTGCATAAAATGGGCAATACAGCAAAGATAAAGCAAGTAGAAAGGGTGTAGCGCCAGAAATACAGTGCTGAATCTTGGGCTTGCCATTGGAATATGTTCTTTTGGGGCGCACAGTCTGCATCTGCAGGCATGCAGCCATGAAGTGCCCTCCACAGCAGCATCTACTGTGAACTCAAGAGGCAAGTGTGCTAGTGTAGGACCAAACACAGCAACTGTCTGTGCAGCAGCAGCACTCATTGAATGTGGTGTAAAGTATGCATGAGGCAAATGCTGGCAGAGCAGAGGTTTAACAAATTAAGACCCCAGGTCCATGTGAAGGCAAGCATCCCGGTGTTGGAGATGGTCACACATCGTCACAAATCAAAACGCAATGTCACAGATCACCAAGGGAAAAGCTCACTTCGTTGTTGGTGCTGCCTCACAAGCTGAGCAAGAAGGGCATCAAAGGCTGGGGCACAACTCTGCAGCCATTCCTGCAGTGCGCCGTCCAATGCTGTCTTGTTCCTGCAACAAGTGTCACTTGCATGAACATGCACTTGCACATTGTACAGACAATTGATCTTGCACCTACTGGGGAAATTGTGTGACTGCATGCTGTACAGACAGCTGATCCTGTGCTACTTGCGCGGCAGCATGACTGCATGCTGTACATATGCTGTCATATCAAAGCGCAAAAGGGCTGTGACCTGTCACAACACCCTGTTGGGGAGAAAGGGTGACATTGTGATCTGTTGCAACATCATGCTGCTGAGATGCATTTTAAAACAGCTGTACCAATGCATCATCTTACCAGAAAGCATGCATACAGAGAAACTGATACTGAGCAGTCAAGCAAAGCATGTATGTGCTGTCAAACAGCCGGCAGTTATGCTGTGTGTAAATTTCTTCAAATAATTTACTACGGAGCAAGACTTTCACAATCAACATTTGGTTTTCTGGCATGGGCATCTGCTCAAGTGTTGCACAATGCACAGCTTGCAAAGTCATGACAATCTTGCACGCAGCTTGTCACTGCTGGCAAGGTAATCTTCTTCATCAGACATCAGACACGCCCTTTATCAAAAGCTTCTGACAAGGTGCCAACCTGTGCTGCAGCGTGCAAAGCATGCTCAGGTAGTACAGTCTGACTTTGTCCAGACCCAAATACAGTTGCAGCGCAAAGCCCATCTGAGAGACATACAGTGTGCATAAGAATGCTGTAGAAAGCGCTGTCAACTGCTATGCCAGGTGCAGGACAGTAATGTTGAGGTGTGAGCGTGAGCAGCTTACTTAGAGGCAGGCAGAGCAGGCAATGGGTGCTGGACTGCAATGTTGAGGTGTGAGCAACTTACTTAGAGGCAGGCAGAGCAGGCAATGGGTAGGGAAGAACCACAACATCAGTCTCAGCCCTCACATTGGCCTGGATTGCATCCCTGTTGGGCCCTGCATGTGAACCTGCTGCTAGCACTATGACCGGGACATCATATCCTCGGGCTCGCAGGGTCTCGTATGCAGTCACACTGGTTGAGATTCCGCCTAGGCGTGCATCTCCAACCAAGATGGCAGGCAGGCGTAGAGGGCGCCAACAGTCACACTACAGTGCACACACACACAGGTCATGAGCCTTTCAGCATGTTGATTGCCTGGTCCATTGCAACCTATGCCAGCAGCAGCCAGCTGATCATATGGATGGATGCGTTGATCTGAATCTGTGCTGGATGAAGCTGGCTGATAGCACATGAGACTTGCTTTGTACAGCTGGAGATTGCGCAGGAATGTGAAGTTTCCTGCAGGCATCTAGATGTCATGCAGCAATGGGATCAAGCTTTTGCTTGCATCCCTTTACTCAGGGGGAACAGCGATGTGTGTGACGGCCAGCTGGACCTAAGTGAGCTGCAGTATCAAGTTTCACAAACACTGCCACAATAGTATGTTATGATCATGGGTTTGTCCCATGATGTCACGACGCATCTGCAATTGGATCATCGTGCAGCCTTCAAGCCACCTTAGCAGCGCTCAACACTTTCTTGTCCCATGATCAAGACCGTCAGGTCCAGAAAACTGTTTCAATCATGTAGCTGTGGCCATGCCATTCCTCACTATATCCAGTGCTAGCACATCTGCTGATTAGCACTCTCCTGACTGTACTAACGAGCATTTGTGGTGCAAAAGGACAATGTAGTATGACTGGGATACATAGTCTCACCTGCAATGACCCTGATGGGGCCGGGCTTGCAGGCCCTCCTGCCGTCTCAACAAACGTGATGCCTGGTAGATTATGCTGATGACACAGATCAGCAGCAGCATTAAGGCCTGCTAAGACAGCAGTGTGGAGCTGTGCATCTGTCACTGCATGACCTGCATGGTGTAAGCATGTTCAAGCCACACTAATGATCAATAGACATTAGACTGAAGAATGGTGCATGCATTTGTGTGATGCCAATGCGCGTTGGACTTCTTATTCAGGTTGCTTGCCTTCTGTTTGAGCTGCAGCGTGTGGGCTCACAGGGTCTGTCCATGCAAACAGCGTCCTGACAGTGTCAGAACTTCCTGCCCCTGAGGTGTCTGCACTGTGCAGGCTTGCCAATCTTGCTGCATGCGCGCCAAGGCTTGGTGTGGCTCCACTAGCTAGAGCCTGAGCGTCATCAGGTCCTTTTGTGCCAAGACACTTAGTTTTCGATCAAATCGCAGGTGCCCAAACGATGCAGCTATTGGCCGACGGTCTTAACGCACCACGAGTCTAGCATCAGAATCTTCAGGAAACCCAGTTTGTACTGGCTTGATGAACGTCAACAGCCTCTGCAGGCACAGCTATGTACACTCGTTCTGGTTTTCTGAAATATTGCACGCTATGTCACGCTGGCGTACATTACTGCGTTTCGTGGCGGCCGCAAGGCCAGCAGACACCAACGTCTTGCCGACATCGGTATTGGCGCCCCAAATCATGTACACAGGCGTCGTTAGCGGAAGACATGTTGAGGAGCTGCTTGTCGTACAAGTTCGAACGCTGCAGGCCCTTGCCGGCCCAGGAACTTGTGCAAGCTGGCGAACGAAACCAAGCGAACTCTGCGACGACTCTCGCAGCAGGCGCTTGAGCATTGAGATTCAACGCTATTGATGCCATCGCATGCGCAACATCATTTTGCCAACTTGTCATGAGCTATAAACCGCTTAACCGTTTGCAACCGTTTGCGGAAGAAGAAGGATTTTACACGCTTCTGCTGCTGCTGTTGTCTTACGGGATCATACTTGCGGTTGAGCGGCAGACCTGGTGTGGGACAGCACCAACATGTCGAGAACCAATAACGCATCTGTATGGTGCACTTGGTGACACAAGATACAGCCGTGACGAGACAGACACCGGCTGCTAAGAGCCATCCGTTCGAAAGCAATACGCTGCAACTTCTGCCTGTCGAGAATCTGCGCAAGTTGGTAGCGACACACCCAGCTGCTGTGGGAGTTGAGTGGAGTATTCACGTCTGGGCCCCGTTCTTTGCCGGTCTTCCTTGTCAGCAAACAGGCTTCACTTTCGGCAAGCAGCCTGTCCTTGCTGAACGATATGTGCACGCGTTCAATTTGCCTGCTGTGGCTTTTCTACATAGAATGTCATGCATGCAGTTTCTGCTTGAGATCAGAGTGCACTTATGGGAGGCACACAGACTCTTTGTCACCATTGTTGTGCCATAGGTTTTTCAGGTATCTCTGGTGGGTGCTTGCCTAATCAACAGGTCAGTTGAGACTTGGACCCAGCAGCCGCATGTCCATTGATACATAATGTGCCAACCTGGGCCGTAAAGCGTATAGCAAGGTATGCTATGTACAAGACTTGCCAAACCTTGCGAAGCGTGTTGCTGTCTCATCTGTTGCTGGAAGTTCTGAGCTGGTGTGTCCTAGGTTGGCTGTACAGGTTGGCTTTGCCTGCTGTGTTGCCTCATCCTTCTAACAAAGCTGCAGCTGCATCTTCGAGATTGCATGCTCTAGTGATGTTGGATTCCAAGACTTCCAAAATGCAACTTGAGTGACTGCTGTTCTGTTTTTGTGCTTGCCAACTGAGCAGACACTCTAACTTGCAGAACCACATCTTGTGGAACTATCCAAAGTCGCTGTCTGTTCAGGATTCTAAGCATGGCTCGCTTTGGAAATGTAGCAGAACTAGCGACCTTCCTGGGCAAGCTTGATGCAGACTATGCTGAGTACGCACCGGCCTTGTGGCAGAAGGGTATCAAGACTCCGCGGCAGCTTGCGAACTTCAGTGAGCCACATTATCTTGCTTGTGATGTACCAGAGGGGCACATTGATGACATTAAAGCAAGAGCTGATACAACAGGTGAGCTGTTGGCTTGCAACAGTCTATGTAAGCATACTTACTGGCTGGAATGTTGGTAAGACTCTGTATAAGCATACATGTGGTGCTGGGAATCCCGTTCATGTGGCTCAAGGGTTTGCAGTTGTTTGCACAGCTATTAGAAGGCGTTGTCACAAAGAAGTAAAGCAGCACCGCACAGCCTCTCGGTTTTGTCTGTGGCTTGAGGCAGACCCAGTTTGCCTACATCTTCACAAATCTTGCGAGCATTACCAATGGATCCTCTCAGCTTCATCTGTGGCTTGAGGGTTTGCTGTTGATCTTTACCCTGAACGCTTCCGCGCCAGCCATGCATGCATGTGGTGTCGCACTTTGAGCGTGACACAAGCACCTGAGCATAGTCAGTGGCTTGCTTCATGTCTTCTGTTATTGCTGATTCGTTGAGGTCAGTCTCATTTGTGGCTTGAGAAGCTGATGTAGAATTACAGCAAGCAGCAGGTACACACAGCTTCACTAGCATGTATGGTTTGCGTGCATATACAGCATTTGAGCTGTTCCATGGCCAGGGCATGTCTTGTCTGTTGGGTGATTGACACGATGAGGAGCCTGCTGTGACTGCAGAACATACCATACACATACATGTTTGCTTACATCACAGTAACTGGCACTATACAGTTTATACAGCACGGTTGTTTGCTTTCAAGCATCTGAAACAAACAAGCTGAATACAAAACGGTGTGTTGTTACTCCCATAGTTGAATATTACATACGGGTATCAAGGTTTAGAGTGACATACAGCCAGCCCTCCTCATTGCTGCTGCTTTCTTATGGTGGTAGGTACATGTGCATCTTAAAACACATGTATGCCTTGACTTTAGGCAGTCCTCAAAGAGCAGT
>JAABUK010012948.1_pt1 | contig 10516 bp, 1 predicted proteins | sample 5559141 | NCBI WGS metagenome assembly JAABUK01 (sample SAMN10711869, study PRJNA513367) | rock metagenome | isolation source: Antarctica rocks | place: Antarctica: Victoria Land, Pudding Butte nord | collected 2016-01-03
TATATAGATACCTAAAATATATTATTAAATAATATATCTAAATAAGTTTAACTAGCGCCGATTTAAGGTAAAAGGAATTCACTATTACTATTATATTATATAAAAGATTCAGTTATTATCGGAATTATTAAAAGAAGATATAGTCTCCTTAGTATAATTCTTAAGAATATTATTTTCCTTAGGGCTCTTTAGGTCCCGTTTATATTAACGGAAATTCTTGGTCTTTTTTTCGAGAACTTTATTTATCGCCTTTAATTCCTTAATACGCTAATTCGCCGCCGTTAATTAATTCTATAAATTAATAATTATAGTAGAGATTTACCTACTAGTTACTATTATTTTATTATATATTTTATACTACTAAATAATTTCTTTATTTATTAATTTATATTAATATTCTTCTTTAAGAGTCTTATTATTAATATAAATATATTAATATATAGACCTCTTTACCTTCCTTCGGAAAGATTTAGGGATTTATTATTATTAATATATATCGTTTTAGAGCTTACGGTTATGATTTATCTTTATATAATAATCGATTCTATAGTAATTAATATAATAAAGCGTATAAAGAGGGGACGTACCTCGAATATAATTATTATTAAATTAATAGAAATAGACCCGGTAAAGGAGTTATAAAGCGTAGTAAATTACTACTATAATTAATATTATATAGTCGCGCCGATAACGGACTAGTTATATTTACTAGTATATTTATAACTAAACTATATTAATATAAATAAATTAATATTATCGGTAAATAGAAGTTATTTATAGAGTTAGAAGAAAACTATATATAACGAGAGTATTATCTATATATTAATTATAATACTAGAACACTATTATAGAGTTAGAGTAATAATATATAAGAAAAACTAAAGGAGTTACGAAGAGAGAAAGTAAATAAACGAGCGAGTTTATTTTAATAATAAACCGTCGCGTTGAATATCTTATTATTATAGTATATCAATACGCGCCTCCGCTCCGTTACTTTACTCTTATTAATAAATATAACTATTACTATAATAATTATATTATTATTAATCTCCCGGTATAATATTAGGGTTATACCGCTTATATATAGTACTTTATTACTAGTATTTTTTATAGTATAGTAGGAGTATATAGTAAGGGTAGCTACTATTATTTCGTTACTAGTACTATAAATACTATAGGAATAATCTAATATACTATATTTACTACGAGTACTATAAGCGCTATAAAAACGATAATATATACTATTCCGCTCCGTTACTATTATATATAATAATATTATAAGGACGAAAGAAATATTACTTAATTAATTACTAGTACTATTTATTAATACTATAGGACTAATAGTATAAATTAGAAGACTCTTTTCCTTTATTTCTCTTAAGGGGTTTTAAAGGTTTTCTAATAAACTTCGTAATTTAACTAAATATTATTCCGTGACTAGTACTATGAATATTAAAGGATTAAGTATATAATCTTATATTTAGGTTATCATATAATAACGCCGTTATATTAAATAACTTTTTTTCTTTTATTTCTCTTAAGGGGTTTAAAGGTTTTTTAATAAATATTTTTTAATTAAAGTATTTAAATACCTAGGGACTAAGGTTTAAAGAAAGAGGTAATTATAAAGTAATAATATATTATATATATCTACGCCCCGTTAAAGGCGCTAGTATATTATATATACCTACGCTCCGCTACCTCTATAATATTATTATTTATCGATATAAGGTTCTGGCCTTAATATCGCGGGGTTCTAACTTTTAGTAATTTTATATCGAGTTAATATTCCCCCGTTTTATTAGAATCCTTAGAGATTAATTCTATTATTAAATCTAGGATTTAAAAATTACTTAATAATAAACCCCGTAACTATTTTACGTTTTTTATACTATTACTAAGCCGCTAGCTCTACGCTAGCGGCCTTAGGTATTATAATTATTTAAATATATTATATATATTATATTTATTAAATTTATAAATATATAGTTAATATAAATTTAAAATATCGCCCGTATATTAACGAGCTTAAAAGGTATAATTAAATATTCGAAGTAATTATAACGAGTTTAGAAAATAATTTTTTATTTATTATTTTCTTTAATCCGAATCTTATAATAAGTATCCTTAAAGTCTAATTTTATAAAGATTTTAAACTATATAGGCGGTCTAATATCTCGGTAATTAAGAGTAATAAATATCGATTTTTAATAATTACTATATTTAAACCCTAGTAATTTATATAAAAATATAACTTATTATTCTTTTTAAATATAAAAAGAATAGGTACTCCGGTTAAAAAGATTAAATAATAAATCTAGTTTTTATAAAGTAAGGATTTTAAATACCGTCGTAGCTCCGATAATTTAATTTAAAATAAATTATAAAGAGGTTTATAAGGCGGTTCTTTATTAATTTTTATTTTAATAATATAATCTCTTTATTTAAAAATAGGTAGGGTACTCGCCTTTTTATTAAAAAAAATATTATAAAATCCTATAAATTCTTTAGGAACTTCTAGGTTATAAAGTTCTTCCTATTTACTTTATACTATTATAATATATATAACCGCGAATATATTCGGTTTATTTTTAAAATTACTAGTGAACCTAGCTAGTTCCTTAATTTATAAATTACTAGAATTAATTTTAAACCGCTATTAGTCCGTTTTAAAATTAATTAATATCTTTAATTAACGTAATTTAAATATATCTAGAATAATATCTAAACTTTTAAGATTTATAGTATAGAATAAAATATTATATTTACGATTTTAATTTTAATTATCAATTATTTAATAGTTTAATTAATATATATTATAATAATATATACTTTATTTATTAATTATTTTAATTAGTAGTAAAATAATATTATAAAATTCTAAATTATTTTTAATAATAAACTATTATAAAATTAAATTAATTTATACTTTAGAGTTAATTAAGGTAATAAACTACTTGATTTTATTCTAAAGAGTAATTCAACTCTTAGAAAGAATAGAAGGGTATATTTCTATTAATTATTTTTCTTACCCTTTTTTCGAGGCGTAAATTAAGTTTAATTATTCTTTACTAATATCGCGCCGATATATATAATTAATTTATCTAGGTCGGGATATTTAGGCTTAATATAATTTTCTATTTTATAATATTAATAGATAATTTTATTTATATAAAGAATTAATAGTATTAACTTTACGTTTATTAACTTTCTTCTTTAAATATATTTATTTAACGTTATCGCCGGTGTTAAATTTAATAATTCGGTTTATTATAAATTTCCTTTTATTAAGGTTCTTTAGATAGGAACCCGAATTAAAATTAAAACTACTTATTAATTATATATACTCTAGATTCTTTTTTTATATAATAACCTAGGTAAGAATTTCTTCCCTTTAAATAAATATATTATTAATATCAAGGATTTTATTTTTAAATTTAGGTTTAAATTTAATTAAAAAGAAATTTACTTTATATTTCTTTAAAAACGGGGGTAGTTAAATCTTTATCTTTTTAAAATAAACTTTAAATAACGATATTTTTTAAATAAATTATTATTTAGCTTCCTCCTACTTTTTATAAATAAAAAGACAACGGTTAATTAAATCCGTTATTAAATTAAATAGGAACTTTTTAAAAAAACTGAATATAATAATAGTTAAATTATATGAATCGTAGTATTTATATTATTACGTTAAAGGGTTACTTTCTAACGAGTCTATATAATATACAATCTTTAAATAATCGGTAGTGAAATATTAAAAATTAATTAAAAATCTAATATTTACGTCGCGGAATTAATATAAATATTTACTTTCACTCGTATCTTTAATAAAACGTATTTTATTAAAGTATAGTATTTTCGCCCTAATAAAGATATCTCTACTAAATATAATTAAACTTATTATTATTCTACCGGTAAGTATAATAATTAAGGGATCTCTACTATAAATAATAAATTTTATTAATACTCTACTAGCGGGTATAGAAATAATAGAATTATATAATTTTAAATTTTAAATTTATAATACTCTTAATTCTTATTATTATTTAAGGCGGCGATTTTCTTCTCTAGTAATTTTAAACTATATATTCAAAGTCTCTTCGGGGGTAATAATACCTCTAAATTTATTATCAATTTTACTATAAGAGTCGTTAAAGAGAGGTTAATTAATATTATTATTATTAAATTTTTTTAAACGTCCCGAGGTTAAAATCGATATTATAATAATAATATAAAAAATATAAAATAGTTATAGGGTTTATTATTAAATAGTTTTTAAATCCTAGATTTAATAATAGAACTAATCTCTAAGAATTCTAATAATATAAAAGAATATTAACTCGATATAAAATTATTAGAAATTAAAACCCCGCGATATTAAGGCTAGAACCCCGTATCGATAAATAATAATATTATAGAGGTAGCGGGGCGTAGATATATATAATATACTAGCGCCTTTAACGGGGCGTAAATATATATAATATACTATTATTTTATAATATCGCTAGGAACTATTATTCGAAGAATATAATAAATTAATAATTATCAAATATATTTAAAAAGGAGATATTAGATAATATAACCGAGTTCTTTAAAAATTTAATATAAAATAATACTAGGTTTAATAATTATTAAAGAAATAAAGAAATATTAAAATAAAGATTATTTAAAGAATTTAAAAACTCGAATAATTAAATAATAATAATAATAATAAAACTTTAGAGGAGGATTTAGAGAAAGAATAAAAATAAAAATATAATATAATAAACTCTAAAGAATAATTTCGGATAATAAATTACCTCGATAATTTTAGAATTTAATTTATTATATTAAAAGAGAAACCCGAAAAATAAAAGAAAGAGAAAAGACGACCCTTTAGAATTAAATTACGTATATAATAAATATTACCCGCGATACGGAGAGATATACTAGTTAATATATTTGAACGAATATTATAAATATTATTACGATAATTTAAAAGAGCGAAAATATATCGTAAAACTAGAATATAGTTATAATTAATAGAATAATTATATTAAAAATAATTACTTATAGTATTTAATTAAGAAAAGAGAGAACTAAGTCTTCCCGGGTTATAATAAAGACTAGTAGTTATAATTATAAAACTAGACGGGATATAGTAAAGAATTAAAATATTATAACTAAAGTAAATAATATTATTATTTAACCGAAGAATACGAAAGGTACTTCGAGTCTAAAGAGTACTACGAATTCTTATTTTCGTCGGGAAAAGATTAGTTCTTTATATTAAAAAGAAATATAAAGAGATTAATATATTAACCCTAGAATAATATTTATATTTAATTTAATATAGTATATATATATAGATACCGGTAAAAGTTAACGGATATAAAATTATTATAATAATAAATTCAGGAGTAATTAGTAATTTTGTATCTCGAATAATAATTTAAGTAATTAACCTATTAACTCGGGAAAAAAAGAAATAATATAAATTTTAATTAACCGACGGGTTAAAGTTATTAATAATAAAAAATAAGAAAATATTCTCGTTACTAGTTATTATTTAACGTTACTATAAGGAAATTACCTTTAATATAATAAGAATAATTATTTATTATATTATCCTAGGAATATTTTAATTAAAGAAATATAATTTAATAATCGATTAAAAGAAAAGAGTATTTATATTTCCGTATATTAAAGATATCGCTAGTGTAATTTTATATATTTATAAAGAATAGTTATAAATAAGAAATCGAATTATAACCTAGTCGAAATCTATAGTATTTTATCTTCGAATAAAGATAATTTTATATAAAGATCCGACTCGATATATATTAACTAAAGAAGTTAATAGGGCGAATAAATTAAAATTTCTAAAAATAAAAACGAACCTCTTAATATCCCTAAAAAGTATTAACGATAAAAGTATTTTTTTTAGGATAATATAATTATAAAAGTATTACTTAAATATTAATCGTAGGATTATAAAATCGAACTCGAATAATTAAATAAATAATCGATATTTAGACCTATTTATACTTTATTAAAAAAAGAACTCGGAGTATTTCGCGGGTATATTAATAAGAATCTTAAAAGAAAATTTATTCGAGAATTTAAAATATTAATAAGTTATTTAATCCTCTTTATAATAAAAAAAAATAGAAGTTTACGATTATATATAAACTACCGAAAACTAAATAATATTATATTAAAAAATTAATACCCTCTATTAAATATTAACGAGTTATAGGATTAGTTTATAATAATAAAAGTCTTTATATAACTAAATCTTCGAGGCGCGTATAATTTAATTCGAATAAAAAAAGGAGAAGAATAAAAACTACTTTTAAAACTAGATATAATTATTACGAATACTTAATAATACTCTTCGGATTCACTAACGTACTAGTAATCTACTAGATATTAATTAATAATATTATAAAAGTATATTTAAATATAATAATAATTATATACCTCGATAATATTTTAATTTACTCTACTAATAAAGAAGAATATATTTAATATATATAGAATGTTCTAATTTATTTATTATTAATTAGACTTCTCTTTAAACTAAAGAAATATAAGTTTTATAAAGAATTAATCGAATTTCTTAAATTAATAATTAATATTAAAGGTATTTATATAAGCCTTAAAAAGATTAGAAGTATTAAAAGATAACTTATATTATATAATATTAAAATAATATAGAGTTTTTTAAGATTTATAAACTTTAATAAAAGGTTTATTAAAGATTATTTTAAAAAGGTTTTATTATTAACGGATATTATAAAGAAAGATATCGCTTTCCGATAAAGAAAAGAATAATAATAATCTTTTAAAGTATTTAAAAAGGTTTACGAGAAATCGCCGGTACTATATTCTTTTTAAAATAATAAACTAGCTCGAGTTAAAATTAATATTTTAAACTTAATAATAGAAATTTATATTCTTTTATAAAAAGATAATAAATAGTACCCTATTATATATTATTTATAAAAGATATTATTAATAGAGTAGGACTATAATATTTATAATAAAGAATTACTCGTAATAATATTAATATTAGAATAATAAAGAGTATATATAAAAAGTTATTTAAATTTTATTATTTTTATAAACTATAAAAATCTTCTTAATTTTATTATTATTAAATAATTAAATAAAAGATAAATTAAATAATTAGAACGATTAAAACGATATAAATTCAAGATTTTCTATATTTTAAGAAAAAATCACGGTCGTACCGATAAATTTAATAAATAAAAAGACTATATAGAAGATAAAAATATAATAATTTAATTAATCCTTATTTAATAATAGGATAGGTCGCTAGTCCTAATATAGTAATTAATAACGACTCTATATATCTCTATTCTCGGGATTATTAATAATATTTAAAAAGAATATAAAAACGATACCTTAACTAGAATATTAAGAAGTTAATAACTATAAATTAAATTATTAAATTATAATAAAAGAATTTATCTTTCTAAAGGATATTTTAAGGAAATTATTCGCGATTATTATAATAACTTAATTTAAGGATATCTTAGAGTTATTAAAATTATAAAATTAATCTATAGAGAATACGACGCGCTAGGATTATAAATATACGTCGAAAAATATATTAAGAAATATATCGAATACTAGTAGAACAAATCTATAAAGTATATTAAATATAGTGAAATCTAGTTCGCCCTAATACTAGAGACGCCCTAGGATAATATTATTATAAACTTCGTTATTAAATTACTAAAATTAAAAGACCCTATTATAATAAAGATTTTTAACTCGATAATAATAATCTATAATAAACTTTATAAATATAATATAATAATACTAATTAAAGAAATTTATAAAATGGAATAAATTACCTTTATATTACTCGATCGATTAATTCGGGATTTTAATATTCTTAAATCAATTATTTTTAATAGAGATAAATAGTTTATTTCTAATTATTAGAAAATACTAATTAGTATTATTAGAACTAGATTACGAATATTAACTATATATTACCCGTAGTCTAACGGATAGACGGAACGAATAAACTAGATAATAGAAATATATTTATAATACTATATTAATAAGAAATAGAATAATTAAATAAAGTTTTTACCTATAACTTAACTAGTATTTAATAATATATAATCTAATATAATAAAACTTATACTATTCTTCGCGAATTATAGTAAATATATTAATATATTTTATTAATTTAGATAAGAACTAAACGTAAAGAGCTTTAATCGATATAATTAATATAAAAATATTATATTAAAATATATAAACCTAGATTAACTTAATAAATACTCGGATAAAAGAAATAATAAATAAATATCGAAAAGAATATTCTTAATTAAAGAAGGGGGATAAAATATATCTTTTAATAAAAAATATAAAAAATAAAAGACCGAGTATAAAATTAGATTAGATTATATTAAAATCGAATTATTTTCGATTAAGAAAAGTAAAGGACTAGTTAATTATAAACTAAATCTTTTAGCCGACGTTAAAATATATTTATTATTCTATATTATTTTACTAGATTTAATAGACTCTTTAATATTTTTATAGAATACTTTTTATTTTTAAATTAAAAAAGAAACGAAGTTTTCGGTTTAAAAGATTCTAGATTATAAAAATTAGAACTACTTTATTAAATAAAAATGGTATAACGAATTAAAGAATATTTAGAAATTAAATATAAATTTTAATAACTACCTAGATCTCCTACGAAAATTTTATTTAAAATAAAAAGTATAGCCGATTAATCGAATTTATCCTTAAATTATAATTACTCCGAGGATATATTAAATAAAAAATCGTTAAGCCTAGGACCGATATTATCGACTTCTTTATTTTTCTCTAATTTAGTAATATTTTTTACCTCGCCTTTAACGAGTTATTTTTTTTTCTTTTTTAATAACTCGATTTTAGTTTAAAAACGAGTTTATTTTATTAATATTATTTTAACTTCTTTTAATTTCTCTTTTTATAATTTCTAGAAACGAGTTTATTTTATAGATAAAAAGGATACTAGGTTACATTCCCGCCTAATATAAATATACTTTATATATTTATCCGAATAACTTCTAATTTTATACTTTTTAGGATACTACTTCTCGATATAATATTAATAAATATATATAACTAACTTTAAATTAAAAAGAGATTTATAAAATTATTATTTATAACGAAGAGATAAAGAAGAGGCGGAGCTAAATATTTATTATAATAAATAATTTATTTCTAGGATAAAATTTTTGAGAGAGGAACCTAATATTACGAATATTATATAATAGTAGAATTACTTAGTAAAAGGGTAAAATGAATATTAATAATAAAACTATTTATAATTAATTAATTTATTTATTTATTTATATATTTACTCTAGTAAAACTATTTTATTAATAAAGGAGTTCCGCGAATACTTTTTTAATAAAGTTATTAGCGGCGCTTATTAACTATTAAAGAAACCTCGTTAATTAAAAATTTTAATTTATTGATAATTTATTTTCTTTTTTTACTATTTAGTAGCCGATAATTATAATTATTTTAAAATATTATTTATTCTTTCCTCCGTTTCTCTTTTCTTTTAATTTTAAATTTTATTTACTTATTTTATAAATTTATAGGCCGCTTTATTATAAATTTATTAAATAATCGATATTTATAACTCTCCGGCCGGCGGCTTTTTTCTTTTTTTCCTCTTTTTTATAAATCTAGATATATCGTTAAGTTTTAATAATAATTTAAATTATATTAATTATTCTTTAATAAAAGAGAATTAATCGAGTTATCCCGTTTTTATTATTTACCGCGCGGTTATATATATATTTTAGGCCTATATTAATATCTTTTTACAATTATATATATTTATTTATTTATTAGTTCCGCCTTATCTCTAGCTAGTTCTAAATAAAATAATAATATATATTTTATATTTTATTTCCTTTATCTATACTAGTAACTATACTTCGTATTAATATAGAGTAGAGTAGAAATCGAGGTATAATCTCTACCCTAGCCTAGTATAGAGATTTATTAATATAGAGTTTAAGGTAGAGTAAAGTAGAATAAAGATTCCTTAAAAATCTCTACTATATTAAGGCGGATTTCTAATAATTATTCTAATAACGTTACTACCTCTATAGATATATATATTTATAACTACTACTATTACTACCTCTATAGATATATATACTCATAACTACTACTACCTCTATAGATACGTATATTTATAAATACTACTACTACTACTTTTATAAATATATATATTTATAGCTACTACTACTACTACCTCTATAAATACGCGTATTTATAACTACTACTACTACTAGCCCTATAGATATACGTATTTATAACTACTACTATCCTTATAGATACGTATACTCATGAAATAAATACTCGGATCTATAATTATTTAAATTAATATTAAAATTAAGACTATTATTAACCTAAAATTAAATATAACCGAAAATTATATTAAAAATATAGTTTAATTCGTTTATTTTAAAAT
>JAABUK010012949.1_pt1 | contig 10516 bp, 1 predicted proteins | sample 5559141 | NCBI WGS metagenome assembly JAABUK01 (sample SAMN10711869, study PRJNA513367) | rock metagenome | isolation source: Antarctica rocks | place: Antarctica: Victoria Land, Pudding Butte nord | collected 2016-01-03
TATCTAGAATGCCTCCTGAAATGAGGCCTAAGTATGAAGGAAATGGGGCCAAGACAGGCCGGAGATTGGCTCAATTGGGCCGATGGACAGCCTGAGGCGCAGGCTGAGGCGCAGGCTGTCTGACACACCCCCGCAGCTTCCATTTCGGGCGAAATTGAAGCTGGAGATGGGCCGAAATAACGCGAAATAGCGTCAAATGAGGAGAACAGGCCTTAAAGGGCTGAGAAGGCGTGAATACGCTGTGAAGACGCTCAAGGCGTGCCTGCGAATATAGAAAATTCGCGTAGAGAATGAGAATAAGCCTAATAGGCTTGAAAATGCGTAGAAATGCTCCAACTAGATTATCAATAGCTACTTCTGATGCCTATCAGCGCGGTATGTATATCATCAACGCCATCACACCGTTATCACTTCTCCCGAGCTCTCTCAGTGTTTTAATGAAGAAGAAAAAGAAAAAGAAGAAGAAGAAGAAGATAGATCAGATCTTTATAGTAGACTACTCGCTGTTATTATGATCCTTCTTCTTAATGCGGCCTAGCTTATTTAATATATTAATCAGGTTTAGCTATCATATAAATATAGCATGCTTTTAAATAGATAGAATCTTAGTGAGATTATCGGCGGATATTTTAGTTATTAGAATCTATTTAATTACTATTTAATCAGCTTAAATCTTCTGTTTAAGCTAATACTGATATATATTAATATGGCGCAGCTTAATATTAAGCTTAAATATCTCTTTTTCAATAATTTAAATAGTCTATTAATTATCGCAGTTAATAATGATTTATTACTTAATGTTAAATTAAATAGCTCAAAAAAAACATTTCTACTAAAACAATTCTTAAGAGATTAAGAACAGTGATAGAAATTCGGTCTTAATATTTAATATAATAACTATTTTCTATTTAGTAGCTCTTTAATTAATGACTTTCTAATATAGCTTAAAAAGATATTTATTAGAGCTGTAGTGAGTGATTAAATTATCTGCGAAGACGGCATTACTTAAGCATTTAAATAGCTTATTAATATTATATTTCGAGTATTTAATAATTAGACTTTAAGAGATATAATAGTAGTAAATTCTATTTATTTAATTTAGACTAAAACTAATCTATATAGATCTTCTTATATAAATCAAGCTATTAAATATCTATTAAATTAATCAATCTTCTTTTTCTTCTTAATTTATTCTCTTTCTCTCTCTTTCTCTTCATCTCTCTTCCCTCTCGCTCTATAAGATTTTCTCTATTAATCTGAATTAATTGAGCAGCTTTATATAGAGTATCATTCTAATAACTACTCTACATTCTTTCTTTTCTGAGAGAATTATTCTCAGATCTATTATATAAAGAGAGTTAATAAGTTCCATTCTTTCTATAATTTATTAAAGATATTTTAGTAGAATATATTCTACTATTATATTATTTTGTGCGCACTTATATTAAGAACTTTTAATTCCGGACATCTTTCTTTTATATAGAAACTGATTAAAGTTAATCTTACTCATATGAAGTTATATAAGAAGTACGCTCTCGTATTTCTTAAATCTCTAATATAATATTATCAAATTTTTGTTTAATTCTAAAAGAATTATCTTTAAATACTTCTCTCTTTAATTATTCTTTCATCTCTTTTTTTATTTTTATTTATAGATTAAATAAATTTCTTTATATACTTCTTTTAATCTTTAAGACTTTATACACTTCTTTGATTTCTTCTATAATAAGTTTAGTAGAAGAGTCTTGTTATCTAATCTTATTATATTCTGATTTATTAAATTAAATTAAATAAGTCATTCAATTATATAATCTCTTAATATTACGCGGGTTCTTATTATATAGCCTCTTCTATTTATAATTTATCTTGCAATTCTAGCACATATATTATTAATTTCTTAAATAACTTTAAATACTTGAATTCTAATTATAATCTTAACTATTAAATTCTTTATATAAAGATTTAAAGATTAAATATATATCTTTACTTTTAGAGTCTCTGTTAAGATTACTTTATATACTTCTATAATTATATAAAAACATTTATCTTAAAGAGTTTATAATTTTCTATTTACTTCTTTTTAATATTCTTTAATCTCTTTTAATGTGTATTAGATACTTGCTCTATATATAATAACTGAATATATAGCTATTTAATATACTTGTTTTTTTACTTTTAGAAGAGCGTTTTAAATAGATTCTGTGATTATATAAAGAGCGTTAATCAGATGAACTAATTTTGTTTTAATTACTTAGAGATGAGATTGCTATTTAAGCGTGATATTCAGTTAAATATTAAGAATTTATATATTATTCTTTAAATTGATTTCTTATCTTTTAAGCTTTAATCCCGTCTTTATATTAAAATTCCTCTTTATATAACTGAAGTAAATTAGTTTATACTTATTTAAGTAAAATTTCGAGTCGTGTTTTCTTATTCAGTCTGTGCATTTCTTGTGAATTTCAGTGAGTACTTAACAGTTTCTCTTCATACTTTTATTATATATTAAGATGTTAATATTATTTATAAATTCTATTACGCTCATACAGAACTTAATATTATCGCATTTCTTTAATAGATCAATATTATAGAAGAGATATAAAATTGAAAATATTAATAAGTCTTATAAGATTTCTACTATAATTAATACTTCTAATAATATAAACTCGTTAATCTTAATTTTTGTATAATAATTAAAGAGGAAATCTGTTATTTATTATATAAGTAACTCTGGAATTTTTCTTTTTCTTAGATTGTGAGCTAGTTATATGTGTGAGATCTTATTAAATATCTTTATCACATCTAATAAGAGAAAACTTATAACTCTTCTATTTCCTCTTCTTTAAATTGTGTGTATTTTCTTTATAATCTATTATAATGTTATCTCTATTACTCTTAAAGAGCGTGTTTTATATTATGAGTTCGAAAGAAGATTATATAATTCAGTAATATATTTTATTTAATTGAATATCACTGCTTTTAAAATCTTTTCTAATGTGTTTAATAATGTAATTAATCTATACATTAACGGATTTAAGTAGTCTTTCTTATTTAACTTCTTCAGCATTATTATACGGGCGCTTTTAAAATAATCTGACTGGATTTCTTATATAAGATAGATCTGAAATAGTCTCTTAATCAGATTCAACTTCTCTTATATAAGAATTTAAATAACTCTGTTTGAGATTCTATCTAGTTCTAAGATCTTATCTTTTTCTGTATAACTAACTACTTTTAAAATTTCTCTTTTCATAATCTCTTTTTATTGTGAAATTCTTTAAGAATATTTATATTCTTCGATATTTATAAGATCTATTTTAGAAGGAGAAGAGAAGCAGATATTATATAAAAGCTTTGCTTTACTTTCTATATCTCTTACTTTGTACATTTCTTATTTAAGAGTAAAAAAGAATATTTAAGTGATTTGTTTTTATGATCGCTATCTTACTTATTATATAATCTTTTAGATTCTTTATAATCTTTATATTATCTCTTATATTATATTTCTGAAGTTTTCTCTTTTTATTTTTAATAATATCTTCTCTTTTTAATTACGCTGTTATATAAAGTTTTATTATATAAAGAGTGATAGATTCTTAATAAAGTTTCTGCGTGTTTTTCTTATATTCTTTATCATCTTTTAATATTCTTTTATTTAAAATCTCTAACTATATAAGAATAATCTTATTTATGATATTAAGTCTTTTATTATTATATATATAAGTCTTATTAGTTTATATGTAAAGTAATTAATCTCTTCTCTAATATTTAATATATAACTTTCGAGTAACTTTATATAATTATAAAAACTTTTAATTAAAACTTTGTAATCTATCTTTTTTCACGCTTTATATCTTTTCAATAACTCTTTTCTAGATTAATTTAATCACTTAAATTCCGTGCTAATTAAAAGATAATTTAATAACTATTTTCTTTCTACTTCTATCTAATATTATATAAGTTGATTCTTCAGTATTAATATTATAAAGATGAGATCTATAATTATTTATTTATATAAATCTTCTTTTTAACAGTCTCTTATTATTATTTCTGAAGAGAGAATAAGTTTCAGCTTTATCTCTCATATAATCTTTAGTAGTATGTCTGAAAGTTTATATTATATTAAATATATCAGATCTAATTAGCTGAAGTAATAAAGATTTAAATCATTCAGTATAATATATTAAATATATCAGATCTAATTAGCTGAAGTAATAAAGATTTAAATCATTTAGTATAATATATTCTTTAGATATTCTAAGTATTATATAAAGAGTGCTGAGAGACTTTATTTCTTTTAATTTCGAGTGTTAGCTTAAGAGATTATAGATATTATAAATATTAATTATATAATTAATGATCTATATTTCTTGAAGTTTTAATATGATTATAATAAGATCTTTTAAGTGATATATCTCTGATTATATATTTATATAAATGTGCTTATTAATAAGTGTGAGAATTCTTAAATCTTTTTATCTTTAATCGCTGTTATGAAAGATGCTTTATCTTAAATTATATAAAGTATGATTAAGTATATCTCTTTATAAATCTTAAATTGCGAGAATGTTATATTTTTCAATCTTTAAATCTTAAAGCAGTTTTATTATTATTTTATTTCTTGACTTATTAATATTATATTATAATATCTTAAGACTTTATATAAAGATGTTTTCTAATATATAATATTCTCGGGTATATATTCATAATTTTCTTTAATTAAAAGAATTTGAATATCTTAACTTAATATAAAATTGATCTTCGTATAATTCTTAGATTCTTATGAACAATCTTTTAAATAAGTTAGTTTTCTTTTTTATAAATCTTTTACTTAACTTTATTTTATCTCTGATTTAGAGTCACTTCTACTAACTTTTATTAATAGATTTGAAACTAATAAGAAGAAGAAAAAGAAGAAGAGAGAAGAGGAGATAGAAATGATCTCTTATTAATTTTAAGATTGAAAGTATCTTAATTTCTTATTATATATTTTCTTTATATAAGATTATTCTCTTTTCTTCTATAAGCAGTTATTAAATTAAGTTTTATGTTTCTTTAAGTAGTTATTATATTATATAATCTTTCTTTTAAGCTTTTTCTCACACTTATTAATTTAATAATATTCTATATAATATGCGCAGGATCATGTCTTTTTATATATATAAAGTAAGTATTTGTATTTCTGATAATAAAAACATTAATATAATTAAAAAGTTAAATTATATTATATAATTAACTTAAACTCTATCTTATAAATAAGATCTTTTTAAATAATTCTATTTATTAGATTTAAGTTGAAAAGTTCTAGAATTGCGTATATAATTATATTAATTTCCGCGTTTCTTTTTATTTATCGAAGATTTTTAATTTTAAGATCTAAAATAAGTCTAATATTCTTACTCTTTAGTTCTTATATAAGTTGCTTCTTCTCTTTCTCTTCTTATCTTATTTATATCGCTCGTATTAATACTTTATATAATCTTATCTTAAATTATGCGAGTGAGTTTAATGACTTTATTTATATTAAGTCTTATTTAAGCTTTATATAATCTAAGTTATCTTTTATATATAATATAATACAGATTATTAATTATATAATCAATATTCATAACATTTATAACCTCTCAAGTTAACACGCGGATATAGAAGAAATAGAGTCTCTTAATACTCTTCACACGATACTTAAAATGCTCGGAGAATATATTATATTAAGCAATCTAAATCTTCATCATCTCAGCTAAACAGATCTCATATATCTAATATAGCATAAACTTTCAGACACACTACTAAAGATTATATAAGAAGTAGAGCTGAGATTAATTCTACTCTCAGAAATAATTATAAGAGACTGTTAAAGAGAGAACTCGCATAAATAGATAACTATTAATCTCATCTTCATAATAATAATATTAAAGAACCAACTCGTATAATATTAAGTAGAATTAGAAAGAAAACAATTCTTGAATTATCTTCCAATCAATACTAAGTTTAAATGAGCAGATTAATATATAGAAATACAGCCGAAAAAACGCAGAATATGAAAGAAGATAAATTAAGAAACTTTTATTAAAAGTCTCTTCTCTCATACAGAAATTCTTAAGAATTATATACTTCAGATAAGAGAAGAAATTGATCACTTTACATATAAATTAATAGAATATATATAAACAGCGATAGAGAATTTAACATTATAAATGCGATTCTCCTTATATAATTAAAGTTTCTAAATAAATAAATATTAAGAAGCAATTAAGAATACAAGAAAAACATGAAGAGAGTTTATAAAGAATTCTTCATTCTTTATATAATAGAACTTCGTATGATAACGCAGCAGAAAAGAAAAGATTCTAATAAAAGTTAAATAGAAAGATTTTAGAAATATAATATAAGACGCAGCCGTAAAATTATAAGAGATCTAAAAGATTATATAATAAGCAAGATAGAGATTATAAGAATAAACTGCTCAGATATTCTTTTTCATTCTTAAACAAAAAACGTATAAAGCTAAAGATGTAGAAAATAAAGCGAAACTTCTGCGCAATATATGTTTCTCTTCTCCTCCGAAAATAGATCTCTTAGATATCGAAAGATATATATACTCTTAAAGAATTCCATAGAACGAGATAATTAAGAAAAGAGAAATTCTAAGAGCAGCTAATTATATAAGAAAGAATAAGATCTTAAACCCTAACGGAATATTAAATAGAGTCATCTAAATTCTTATACGAGAAGAAATAAATCTAATTAGAAGATTATTTTAAGTCTGTCTTATCTATAAAATCTAATCGACTCACTTTAAAAGCGCCCGTATAATAATATTAAAGAAATTAAGTAAAGAAGATTACTTAAATTCGTTTATATATAGATTAATCGCACTGTTTAACACTCTAGAAAAGATTTTAAAGATAATGATTTCTAATTAAATAAAGTATATTACAGAATTATATAATCTTCTTTCAGACTTATAATATAAAGCATAATTCTTAAGAGTAATGAAGACTGCTTTATAATAGATCACTAAGAAAGTATACACGATTTAAGATAGAGAAGATAAAAGAGTAACAAGTCTTCTTTCTTTAGACATAATAAAGATATTTAATAAAGTCTCTTATATATAACTCGCTTACAATCTCAGAAAAAGAAGAATCTCGAAATCTCTCATATAATAAGTGACGAAATTCCTCTCCAACTATTATATGAAGATAAAGATTAATGAATTCGTGTTATTAAAGACTTCAATATCAGTAAAGATCTTATAAAGCTTATTAATATTCTTAATTCTATATCTCTTCTATAATACTAATTTATTAGAGAAATGCGATAATATCAGACTTTATATAAGCGTAACTAAGTTCATAAATAATATTAATATTTTAATATATAGTAGAAGTACGGAGAGAAACTATTAAATACTTACTAAGATATATAAGAAATATATAAACTGAGCAAGAAAACATAATTTAAAGTTCTACTTAAATAAGTATAAACTGATTTATTTTAATTATATAAAAAGAAATTTTAATATAAAAGTAGAGCTGAAGCTGAAGAGATAGAAAATCGGCTTAAAGAATAATATATAAATTCTTGACATTTAACTAAATATTATACTTAGATAACAATCTCATTTCCGCGCAGTAAAAGCAAAGTCAATCTATCTAATTAACACTCTTTATACAATCTCAGAATCTATATAAGATGTTCCTCTCAAGATAAATAAATAGATATATTAAATAGTTATACGCCCAACTATTATATATAGAGTAAGTATTTAATATATATCGAAAGGAATTAAAGAATATAAAAAAGAAATAAGTAAGAAATTATAAGTTCTTTAAGATAAATATCTTCATATAATTATAGAAGTATATAAAGTAATAATAATAAAAACTTTAAAAGTAGAGACACATATTTAATTATTAAATATATATACGAAGACTTTAATAGTTAAGATTATAATTAGAATTCAAGTATTAAAGACTTTTAAAGATATTAAGAGCGTATACACCTAAATTATAAGATAGATAGTAGATAGTAGAGATTATATAATAAGAATCTGTGTAATATTAGAAGATCACATAATTAAATAACTCACTTAATTCAATCTAATAAATCAGCGTGTAATAAGATTAGATAATAAGATTCTTCTATCCGATTTATTATAAGAGAAATCAAAGAAGCGTATGAAGTTTTAAAGATTAACGAAGATGTATAAAGAAATCCATTCAGTCTATAAATGAAAATGAAAAAAGAGGTGAAAGAATAATTAAAAAGAAAAGTATTTAAAGATAATCTTCTCAGAATTAAATAATAAGTTGATAATATTATATTAGAGCCTTAAGAAATATAAGAGTGCATTACTCACGCAACTTTATACGAGCAAGATCGGCTTCAATCAGTTCTTATATAAGAGAAAAGTATCGGGAATTAAAAGCTCTTAATACGAGTATATATAAGATGATATAATAGTGAAATATATTCTACTAAAATGCTCTTAATAAATTACGGAAAGAATAGAACTTATCGACTCTCTTTATATAATAGATCTGAAGACAATTCTCTTAGAAAGAAAAGAATGTAAAGTGATTATCAGAATAATACTTTGTATAAAGCTACTCGCTCAATTCAGATTAATAAAGAAAACTCGATAGAGTGAGATAAGAAAGAAAAGAAATGAGAAAGAGTAAAGAGAAGAAGAGAAGAGAGAAAATAAGAAACTAATTTAATAAGTGTTTAGAACTTCGTATAAGAAGATCTATATAGATTAGCTTTAGTCTGAATTAGATAAATAGAATTTACTACTATTATATATAATATAATTTCTTTTTTTAAGAGTTTCTTTATCGCGATTATATAATATATATAAGATATTCTCATTAATTTCTAATTAATTTAATTTATAATCTCTTTAATTAAGAGTTTATTAATTTTAATCTTCTCTTTCTTATTTAAGATTTGAATAATAATTTTTCTTATCTCTATTTTTAAAGAGGTTTAAGTTATAAAGACTAATTTCTTTCTCGAAATATCGCGCGTTATTTTTACGTACGAGATTAAGAGTTTTTTCTGCTAATTTTGATTTTCTAATCTAATAATAAATTTCTCAATTCTGCGTAATCTTATCTTCATTAAATTAGATAGTTATTTAAATAGAGAATGATTTGCGCGTTTTAACGCGTTTTCTAACGCGTCTTTTATCGCGTTTTCTGTATATAAATAGATTTGTAGAATTAATTAAATGAGAGCGCGTGTCTTCTCTTACGAGACCGTTAGCTCTGCTCCTTCATATAAGTCTTCTCATCTCTGCATTATTTGTCTAATAATCTTAATACTTACTAATTTCATTTTCTTTTCTTAAATAATATTATAAGTCTTAAAGAAGCTTAAGTTAATACTTTAAGAGATATAGAAATAGAAAATAATATAATTTAAGATAGCTAAATAAGCTGTAGATGAATTAATAAGAAACTATAATAATTTAGAGATAGAAAACATTATATCAGATTAAGAAATGATGGCGATAAAATTTAGAGATCTTACATACTATTAATAAACCAAAATTTATTGTGAGATGATCTGCACGTTACTATTTTAAAGAAAAATATTAATAGAGAAGATAAGACTTTTTAGAGATCTTAAGATATTAATAAGATTGAATTTAGAGGCGATTTTAGCTATATATAAATCTTAATATAATTATATTTTTTAAGTGTTTTAATTTCACTTAATTTAAATATTTAAAAACTATTTCAACTCTTTTAAAGATCTTATTTTAAATCAACACAGAAGAATAGTTTTAAAGACTCGGAAATGCTTTAAATTCTTCTTACTATTTCTTATATTACTGAAATAATAATATTATTTTATTAAGTGTAATAGCTTAACAAAATTTTACTGCAGTCTTAATAAAAGAAACATTAAAAAGTTCTGATTTTTGATATTTCTTCTGTTAAGACTACAGTAAAATTTTGTTAAGTTATTACACTTAATAAGATAATATTATTATTTCAGTAATATAAGAGATAAAGAATAACAATATTATTAATGTAGAAGAAGATGAGAAGACAGTTATTAATAGACTGTGTAATGATCCGGTCTGATCTGATCTCAGTCTATATAAGATCGGATCACCCGATCTTTAATCCTAAGATTTAAAAGATTAGATCAGATCAAATTAGATTCGATTTGATTTAGTTCCTTAATTAAGCTGTTAAGAATATTAAGAAATATTTTTGTTAATTTAATTAGAAAGAAGTAAATATTATAATGTAGAGATTTTAGATTTATAAGAAGAATATATATAGTTATATTAATCATTATACTAATTAAAGACTTTTATAAGCTAAGATATTCTGTAATATTTCTATTAACTATATAATCTGTAATTAATTAACTATTAATAACTATTCTAAGTATTATCTTCTCTCTCTCAGTCTTTTAATTAATTATATATTCTTACTTTAAATAATAATTCTCTTAATATAAATTGCGCAAAGATTTATATCTTAAATTATTAGTT
>JAABUK010012951.1_pt1 | contig 10515 bp, 11 predicted proteins | sample 5559141 | NCBI WGS metagenome assembly JAABUK01 (sample SAMN10711869, study PRJNA513367) | rock metagenome | isolation source: Antarctica rocks | place: Antarctica: Victoria Land, Pudding Butte nord | collected 2016-01-03
GCTCAGGGTGCTGGCAGAGCAGCTAGGATCAGCTTCCTCGCTACAACATGCAAGCATGCACCTCTCATGAGACCTCAAGGGCATGACCTGCCAATGTGCTTTGCCAGCAAACAGCTACTGACCACTGGCGAGCCTCGGTTGTTGCTGGTTTTGCTCTGCTTGTGACACCAGCTATGTAAGGCTGGTTGGGGAACTTGGCCTCATCATCTGGTATGCCGGCCTGGCACGCTCTTAGGTGTCGCAGAGCCTTCCTTGCGGACTTTACAGCGCCATGCGGATCCTTGCTACTGCTGGCGGTACAGTCCGCAAGGACATGTGAAAGAAAAGCAGAAACCTTATTGCTTAAACACCAGATATCCTTCAGGCTGCTCAGGATGGTCATCTATCCACTTGTGTTGGTCAAACAACACTTAAATCCGGCAAACCTCGGTCTGTGTGAGACTGCAGGGAGGCTCAAGGGCAGCTAATTGTCACCTTCCATTTTCTGAGATAGACTAGCCACTTAGTTTTGCTCCCAGGGGCCAGACTTCCCCAATTTCTGTCAAATAGTAGCTGCCACTTCTGATCTTTGGTGAGTCCGCAACAAGTTCCTGCCACAAGTCAGCAGTCGCTTCTCTGGTGAGTCAGGCGGCAGAGTACTCTACTGATCACAAACCGCTGACTTACGAGGGATCGTCTACAAGAGGCTGTGTGGCCCTTTCACCGCTGTACTACAAACGAAACATCGCCAAAACATCCGAATTATCGGCTGGCACCCTACCTCGACGCATACTACAGCCAAATGTGGCACCAAACTACAACCACACTGAGGAGTTTGAACCGCTCGATGTCTGCAGGTCGGGAAGCGAAATGACTGTCTCGATTTGGAACCTAAAAGACTACTACCAGTGTGCACACGTGTCTTGCAAGACAAGCTTACATTATTGGTCAACACGTGGGCTGCTTGGGAAAAGTCATGAGTGACAGATGCCATGATGAAACGAAGTAAACATATGACCATAATTCATATTGAAAATCGGGATATGATAACTGATAGGGTGCACTCCCCTTGTAGGATGCTAGGATGTTGCTACATGTAAGGCCTAAACCACGTTTCTACTGTCCCAGCGCACAACGAAAATGCCGGTAACAAGTCAGAGGCTACAAAGATACCATGCTAGCCGTGTTCCCACTAACTATCACCCCTGTGATGTCTAGGATTTCCTTTTGTAGTGGATTGTCACCACCAGCGTTGCAACTCCTATCACTACCACATAGGAAACTGAGATTATGCCAATTACAAAAGGCTTCTTGGCCACAAAGCGCCAAATTCTGGTCTTCCGGTTCTTCCAAGCACCAGAGTCTAGCACGCAGCACAAGCAGAAGAATTCGGTCCTCCTTGCTGTTGTTGATGCCTACAGTGAGCGAAGCCAAAACATGTTGGCAGTTGCTGCTTAGGGTGTTGTATCCCGATTGCAATACTTGCAACACTGCTGCGTCCAATGTGCATGCACATATGAAGACTACTAGTTTCAAAACCAGTCATGTGCTGATAAACACAACCCAAGAGCTGTGCAGATCACAAACTAAACTAGTAGACAACATCAGAATGCAGAAGACATAACATTGAAGAATCATTGACGTCCAGAGTGTCCTGTGACTTGGCACTCACCTGGCCATACGACGAGCTCTGAACCTGTTGTGAATCCCTTCTGAGACAAGTCATTCACATCACACTGCAACGGTGCTCCCTTCGTAAACACAGCATGGATGTCTTCACAAGCCATAATTGGGATATCCGTCGGCAGCCCATGCATTAGGGTTCTGAGATTGTCCAAAAATATATGTCCAGATGTTGCTTGATCTGACTCTCCAGCCGCAAGATACAGCTGAACTGGAGAAGCCTCAGAGGTCGCCCCTTTGATCTTGACATTCACTAGGTTGTTCCCTGAACAGACATGATATCTGTGCAACAGTTTGAAGTCATCAGCAATAATGCACTAGCAAGCCTCACCCCATTTTCTGACTGCAGCTTGTGCAGCCATGCCTCCAAGTGAGGACCCTGCAAGCGTACAACTCCATTGTATCACAGTTGAAAGAGGGTTTTTTCAGTTAATGCAATTGCACCAATGTATGAATCCAGCCATATTGATATTTGCCTGAACTTTCTGTACACTGAATGGAATGCAACATGATGTGAACACAGAAAGCCAGTAAATACAAGCTGAAGGCAGGGCTTACTTGAAGTTTGGCGATGCAAGAAAATAATCTCCTTTTCTTGCAGACTAAGCAGCTGCTTGTTGTAATTGAGCAGCAGCTCAATAAACCCTTTCTTGCACCTCGTCCTTTGCCTGCCTGGCTGTTGCCAGGTGCTGCTGGACATCTTTTATGTCGTCTTCGACTTTGCGTGCTCTGTGACGCACTTCCTCCAGCTGACTGTCCATGGTTCTCAGCAGCAAGGTTGGTTTGCCACCTAAAGCATATAATCGCAATGGAGCCAAGCAAAGCGTAGCATGACACTGATGCCCAAAAAAATTGAGGCTTGCAAAACTTGTAGCAGGACACAACAGACGCACCCAGCACCTTCAGTCGTACAGTACTACAAGTACCGTATGCGACGGCAACACCTGCCTAGCAACAGTGTGTTCTTCGGCACAGAGATGTATGGGAGCGTCGTATGCGCCAGAACGGCTTGGAACTGCACTGACCAAGTCAAGTTGTGCCAGCCTGAGCTGACAACAATACCTGAGTGGCGGTACACAGACCGGCAGTACCTGAGCGTAATGAAATAGAAGAAAGCTGAACACCTGGGCTTAGCGCTGGACAAGAACTTCGCTTGCGCAGACGCAAGGCTTCTCTACAAAGCAGGCGAAGCTACTCTGTACCGTAGTGCCAAATTCAGGAGGGTAAAGAACTTGCCCTCTCGTGACCTAAAAGACCGTTTGACCTCCAACCCGATTTATGGTGGGGTCATTTTGGACATCAGCGCAGGCCGCGAGCTGGCACACGTCATAGTCTGGTTCTCGTTCCCACAGCCTGCGCCGGACTCGAGCTTTGCCACTTTGGTCGCCACATCAATTGCAACGACGGAGGGCAGCTCATGTACGCTATCATGAGCGATCTTGAAGACACGAGTCTTGAAGTCACGATTGAGGCACAAGCTCACCTGCAGAAAGTAACATCGTAACGTTGTTGGCGGCGCAACATCAGTCTCCTTCTTTCATGCCCTGACTTCGTGTCTGTGTCTGCAGAACGGCACTAGCTTAAACGTGACTCTCCTCTTCGGTGCCTGTGCGTCCCTGGAGGCCATCTCAACAGCGTACGCCAACAAGTTTGGCATTTCCTCCGACTCCTGCAAGCTCTACTACCAGGACTTGGAGCTTTCAGACCAGTCCCTTGAGCAGGTTGGCAGAAAACTGTTGTTGTCAGTCAAATTGCCCTCTTGAAGTTCTGGCAAGTCAACACAAATATATCATTTTCTCTGCTAAAAAACATGAGAGAGTGTCAACAATGCGGTGCTCACTTGCTGTTTGCAGTGGCAGCATGATGGCGCAGCACATTTGCATCTGTCGGCTTCTTTCGACTACTCAGTGCCCCTCTGTATCTGGCAGAGCTTCCCATCCAAGCTCGACATCAGTACACAAGACTTCTGGCAAGCGTCTGCTGTCTTTCTTGCTGGCCAGGACAACTGGACCGCACTGCGGCTGACCAATGAGAGAACACTCTCCAATCTCGTGGCCTTGGGCCCAAATGATACAGTCCCTTTTGATCTCATCCTTACCAAGGGTGATGTCACATCATCTGCATGGTCTGGTGTTCCATCGCCTGCCAGGCCTGTCTTGCTTCTGGTTCAGAACGTCCTGCAAATGTCAGTGTTTCAACAGGCTGGCCACAAGCCAGATGTCTGCATCAGGAAAGCATCTACACTGATGAACAACAACATGGCCCAGATCAGATTGTGTCAGGAGAACACAGCTCCAGTCTCAAGCCACACAAATGCACACATCAAGTGCCTGCGAGCAGCCGTTCTGTTGCTAAAAACACTGCAGTTGCTGCTGGCCCTGAAAGTCAAAGACCAGCAGCTGCAGAAAGCATTTGGCACTCTGTGCAAAGCACTCTTAGCTGCCAGCGGCGAAGCTTCAGCTAGACTGAGCATGCCCAGCGCGTATCTCACACAGGATGAACAACAGGAGTCAAAGCTGATGTTAGTGCGCCTGGTGAGGATGGCACTGCCTGTCATGAAGCAACTGCTCAAGAGCAAGATGCTGTCAACGACCTTTTTACATGAGTGGAATTGTGGGGTGATGAGCAACCTGCTTGCCTACAACAGGTCCTCCCTTCTGCATCCTGTCGCAGCTGAAGTTGTCTCATCAGGTATCTGTGCCGACTTTCCAACACTCAATGGAACTGTCGCATCCCTGTTGCTTTGAACTGTGAGCCGGCTGTCTTGTTGCACACTCTGCTCAGCGATGCTGCAATCCTCTGAAGAAATGTGCTGATGTCATGGTCATCTGAGAAGGTCTTGACTCATTGCACGCAGTAGATAAGGTGCCAGCCATGATTGCAATGAAGCACCCCAACCCCCCTCCCCACTTCACCCCCCCTTCCCCCGCATACACATACATCCAGCACATCCAGTAGAATGAATTTGTGTGCCATCACACAGCACGCTGACTGCCACGTGTGCTTTGGCAGGGGGTATACCCATCATGATGTTGGTGCTGGGCTCAAGTAAGGCATCAGCAATGAGAGCCTTTGGCTTCTTCCACACTCTGCTCTCAGAGCAGATGCCGAGAGAGCAAGTGGAAGCTGCTGAGTCTGTGTTGGTCAGCCTGCAAGCCGTGCCTCGCCTGTGCAACATGTTGGCTCCAGACATTCCTGGCTGGACAGGAGATGAAAAGGAGGGTGAGGCAAACGTTCTACTGTCCCATGCCCTGCCCTGCCCTGCCCTGCCCTGCCCTGCCCTGCCCTGCCCTGCCCTGTTCTAGCTCTCCTCATGCTGCCCTGTGCTTCCCTGCCCTGTCACATGACGCTCAGCTCAGCATGTGCAATGGAGCATGCTGTGGTGAGATGTGAGCTTGCCCATGGTATAGCTGTGCTCTGTTGTGTGTGCATGATCAATATGGTATGCTGGTCTGTGCAGAGTTACAGAAGAACCAGTGGCTTCTGGCGCATGGACAGCAGCAGCTGGCAGACGTCTGCTTGGCCGCCCACATGATCAATAAGCTATTGAAGCGTGATGCTCCACCCTCAGACCCCTTGAAGGCCCTCCCCACCCCTACCCCTGCCGCCTGGAAGGGCATTCAGCGTTCTGTGGAGCTGGTCCTGAAGTGTGGTGCCTTCTACAACAGCATAGAGACTACTCTTGCATTGACTCCGGCAGAGGTTGGTCTCAGATCCCTACAGGCTCAGCTCACACGGATGCCCTACAGCCTTGTGGCTGGCCACTTGCCTAATCTGGAGCTGGATGTCAGCAAGATCATGAGGTGGGTTTTCTCATCCTCAAACTCCTACCACAGTCTTCTGCCTTTTGACTTGCGCTTCAGCTGCTAGAATGTATCAGATGTGTAGGCTGGCTCATTGCTAGTGAAAACCTGCACTCATCACCTGAGGCTGTGTGACATAGCCTTGCCTCATGATACTGCTGTGTTGCATCTGCTTGCTTATACAGTGCTGAATAGCATCATGGTGAACGCCTTCCTTCTCACTCCATCATGGCTTATTTGGTGAGACGACCATTTCTTCCATGCAGTACAACTTGCAGTACTTTCATGTTGACGCTTTCCATGACAAGTTTGAAGTTGTATCATGTGACTGTTTGACATTGGTTCGGTCCCTTGATCAGTCAAACCAACGACTGTTGATATAGATACATACATAAGGATGCTAAAGCACTAACTGTGTCCACACTATGCCAGTCGTAGAAAGATAAGGAAGACAAGCATTTCAAAATATTGAGAAAGGATCAATCTTATTTCCCACATGAAACTGCGCAATGTGGTGCCTGCAGGACTTGTGTGAAAAGGGTGATCTGGCTAGGTGACAGCCAAAACTTATCTGATGGACCATACGTAGAACTCCTGCAAGCATTCCTCAGCAGACTGGCTAGGGACCCATCAGTTCTGACCCTGACCCCTGAGGAGATCCAGGGCAATCAAGAGGGCGTTTCCAGGCACAAGGGCACAGGGGCAGTGTGCCAGGGATGCCCTTCCTGCAACGGCCCAAGCTGGCATTTCAAGACAGAGAGCGTGGCTGCAATCTGGACCATATGCTGTAAGTCACATGCAGATAATTGCGTAAGACTGTACACACTCAACTGCAAGTCAGCACACATGAGAAGTCGACCATGTTCTGTAAGTCTCATGCAATTGCGTAGGACTGTATACACTCAAATGCAAGTCAGCACACGTGAGATCTACATCAACTGGATTACATTGACATGTGTTGATAAGGCAGCATGTTAATGTGCTGCGCTGTGCATATGCTTTGTTGAGTACTTCAGGGTTGCAAAGCCTAGTGGGGCACACCCTTGTGCCAATCTCCACTTCAACAGCAATGCATGCAAGTGCAGCTGTCATTTGAAACATTACTGACACACACAGATGAGCAGAATGGATGTGATAGACAGACTAAACAATACACATCAACATGCTTGATATCTAGCTACATGAGCACAATCAAACAGCAAAATATCTTTTCATGTAGTTACATACATTACGTCTTGCCATGTATGTTGTTCGATTATGCACATGTTAGACAGGGCAGGGGGGAAGAGAGTGACCAGTGACATTCTAGAATATAACAGAAAGATTCTCCGCATAGCATAGAACGTTCTAGAAAGATCTTCCATGTGCAGGTGCTGTCTGTAGCGAACAGGCCTCTCATCCAGTGGCAGCTGTAGCTGTGAATGCCCTGTATACAGCACTGGCAGACCCTGAGCAGTGCAAGCACCTGCTGCTGAACACTCACACAGTGGTGGGTGGGAGCCCCAGATGCAACACCGAGGGGGGGTTTGATGCGGCCATGAGGGGTCTGAAGGGAGAACTCACTTCAAGGCTTACCCTGGGTGCTTGCTTAGCAAGGCTGTGTAGTGAGGTAGGCTCTGACTGTACGCACTGTTCACACGGTAGTTACTGTTTGTACTGCAATGCTTGAACAGTACTGCTTCATGGCTTGTCAGGCTGACAATGCTGGTTTGAGATGCCTTCACTGAAGGTCAGCATAATCAAGTTGTGCGCAGAAGAGACAGTGCTCATTGTGGAGGGAAGCACCATTGCAGTCAACTATGTTTAGATGAATACAACAAGACATGTGTGCATGTGCCTGGCAGTACAGCAAGGCAATGTAACATTTGATATACATGGATTACAGAGCTGGTGAGGAATGCCTACAGTTCCTGTCATTCCATGTTGTTTTGTTGACACCTGTCATACCATGTTGTGTTGTTGACACACCCGCTCCTAGTGGTAAATGCCAGCAGGTTCATGATGGATGGTGCAGGAGATACAGCGTGCAGGCAAGGGTTCAGCAGCCAAGACCCCATGGTTCACCAAAGCCGTGCGAGAGGGCACCTTCAAGATGGTCTACACCGTGCTTCAGCTGGCAGTTGTGGTATAGTGCTCTGCTGTGCTGTGCTGTGCTGTGCTGCGCTGTGCTGCGCTGTGCTGCGCTGTGCTGCGCTGTGCTGCGCTGTGCTGCGCTGTGCTGCCATGCTGTGCTGCCATGCTGTGCTGGCCATCCTACTTGAGCAAACACAGATACTGTTTGCGCATACACATGTTATGTCTGTGCTAAAGTTTGCGGTCGAACCTCATGCTGTAGCGACTTTTCAAACGTGCAGGCGCCCCTGCCCTGGGATGAGGAGAGGTGTGTGGCATTGGCGCGCGCCATAATGAGCATCAACAAAGTGTATGTTGCAGCCCCTGCAGATGTTGCAGAACCAACTCTCCGCAAGGTGAAATACAACACAACTATTCCCCACACTGACAAGTCTCGTCATGCAGCTGTGATGTTCAAGCTCTGAGATCAGATGAGATCATGCTTTCCCAACAGCTTTGCACCTCATATTGAAATCTGCTGATGCAAGCAATGGTCTCAGTGCTAAGCGATAGTCTCTGCCATGGTAATCAAACTGCTATCGAACAATAAACATGCGTTGCTCAGCTGCAGTGGTTGTCATGCCTCCTCACACCCTACACATCCTATACACAACATCCTTGCATCACACCCTCATCACACAACCAGCTTCTACCTGGCTTTTACCTGTCTTCTACCTGGCTTCTACCTGGCTTCCTTATTAAGTGTGTTGCTGTTGCAGGGTGAGTGGGGCTACGTGGTGATTGCAGCAGAAGTGCTTGCAAAGCTGTGCCACATGACAGGCAGAGCTGCTGTGCAATGCAGCTTGTTGGAAGCAGCCTTAGCCATCCTCACCACAGCTGAACCCTGGCTGCCACTTCTCACACACGGCAAAGTTGTCGCTCAGGTGTGTGAAGTCTGACCTTGCTTGACTGCAATGCGCTTGGAGACTGGTGCCAGTGTGACTCACGCATGCGCATTCTGCACCAAGAACGCATGTGAACTTGTTGTTTTGGGATGAATCCAGTGACTTTTAGTGGCAAGTCAGCAGAAAGAGCAGCTGGCGTGTGGATCGTGCTGTACAGCAAATGCTCAGCAATGCCATGCATGTACTCATGTCTCGTTTTCTCGACTCGCAGTGTGAGTGAGCTTATGTGGTCAGAACAGTGTTGTAGCTAGACCAATGCGAGCTGTGGCATTCCGCTCCCAGTCTTTCCACCCCACAAATGCACCAACTGTAAAAACGATGACACAGGTTTGTGATCAGGGGTGTGATGGTGTCTGCAGGACCTTGCAACGAGCTTGGTTGATCTCCTGGTTTCGCCAAGCTACCAGCTGCAGGACGTGTATGCGGCCTGCTGTGAAGAAGCTTTGCCCCAGAGCCTGATTGACGATCCTATCCTTGTCCTGCAGCCTCGCATGCTGTACTTGGTGCAGCGTTGCCTGTATGGGCAAGAAGCCAAAATGTACTTCGCAAAGAAGGCAGCGCCTCTGGTACAATACTGGTTCAAAAGCCAAGTCCAGCTGATGACGCAAGCTGGAGGAACAATGGCTGTGCATCATGGGAAGCTGAAAGGGCAGGTGCCAGATCTGCAGCCGTATACTGACGTTCTAGGTATGACGCACAGCAGGTTGTGCACATGCGCAATGTTTGGTATTTTGTTGCACATATGCAAAATGTTTGGTACCTTGTTGTACATGTGCAACATGTCTGAAATGTTGTTGGGTGTATGCAGAATGTTGCTTGTTGGAAGGCATGCTGTAAGGGGCGTAAGTGGCTGTGTGAACAATGCATGCACGCCTTGACCTGACTTACACCAACCTTACTGAGCTGCCTTAGTAACGAGCATGTTTCATGTCACGACAAAGCCCTGAGAGTGTGCAGCCATGCATGGTGATGACTGATGCCAAGACTAGTCACTCAGCTCAAGCCTGATGGTTGGGAGCACAAAAACAGCTGGAAGTTGCACATCTATCGGCCTGTACTTTGTGAGCAATGAGTCACAGCACTTCTCCCTTGGACGGCAGTCAATGTCATATTATTCCAAAAGACTATGGTGGTGCGTTGCAGAGAACTAGTTACAGTACTTGTGCCCAGGACAGCAGATCATGTCATAATGTTCCAAAAAAGCCATGTTGGTGTGTTGCAGAGAAGTATTCTTTCTGGCAAGCAGAGCATGGTGTTGCCTCAGAGGGTGTGCCAGACACAATCTTGTTGGTAATCTATGTTGTGGTGAAGGTTTTGCTCCAGTGGCAGCATCATTTGATGCTTAACAAAGAGGGCAGATCACACAAGGAGTCTCAGCGGTTTTGGCTCGCTTTTGAGGCGGATGCGGCACAGCACAAGTCGCTAGTGGGTAAGATGACAGACTGCATACACCTGTTCAGCTCTGCAATTTGATGGGAGATCACATCATACTCATAAGGCTGTTGGCCTACAGCAGCATCTGTCTAGTGACAGTGTGTCTGTGGCGCCTCAAGTGTGTGTTCCCAAGCATTCACGCACTTCTGCCCTTTTGCCTTTGTAGGGCGTGGCTGCCCACTGAACATCCATGCAGGCAAGGGACATGATGCATGCTCCCTGTTCTCAGCATGGGCAGCCTTCTCACTGTCAACTCATGCGTTGTGCTTGACTGCATGTTGACTAGGTCGAACCAAGTGCCTGCCTGCCTGTCTGTCCGTCCGTCCGTCCGTCTGTCTGGTAGTCTGCCTGCCTGCCTGCATGCCTGTCTGTCTCTCTGTCTCTCTGTCTTTTTCCAGCAAATGGCATTGCAAAGGTGGCCTGCATGTATCACTGCAGTCAAGCAGCACCCCGGAGTCACGCACTTCTCTCCGTATTGTGCAGACACCATGCTGGAGAGCTATGAGCACATGCGTCAGGACCCATTCTGGATGCCGGTCATCACTGATATGAAGGAGGGCAGCTGGTGTGATGGTGGCGCAAAAACTGCGGCCAGTTTC
>JAABUK010012954.1_pt1 | contig 10512 bp, 10 predicted proteins | sample 5559141 | NCBI WGS metagenome assembly JAABUK01 (sample SAMN10711869, study PRJNA513367) | rock metagenome | isolation source: Antarctica rocks | place: Antarctica: Victoria Land, Pudding Butte nord | collected 2016-01-03
AGAGCCCACTCTTCATTGGCCGCCGTGACAGGTGTCAGCGGTTTGCCTTCGCGGACCAGCCTTCGCCGTTTTACCTTTTTCATTGCCAGTCCCGCCTCCTGGTACACCCGCCAGACTCGTTTGTTGTTGGTCTGCAGGCCATCCCGATTCACCAGAACGTGAAGTCGCCGGTATCCAAACCGCGGCTTCTCCCGCGCGATCTCAATCAAGCGCTCTCGCAGTTCCGCATTCCGCTCGGTCCGGTGATAGCGGAAAGTGTTTACGGGCAAGCGTATCAAGCCGCAGGCTCGTCTTTCACTGAAGGCAAACGTGGTCCGGATCTGCTCGACAGAGGCCTTCATCCCTGCGAGCTCCATCCGTTTTTTTCGATCACCATCTGCAAGGCGTCTTTGTCCAGGCTCAGGTTCGCCACCAACTTCCTTAATCGTGCGTTCTCATCGCGCAGGTGCTTCGCTTCTTGAATCTCGGTTACAGTCATGCCCCCATACTTCGCCCTCCAGGCATAAATCGTATGTTGGCTCACCCCCACTTCTCGGGCAACATCGGCCGCGCTTCGGCCGGCATCCAACTGCTTCAGCGCTGCCAATATCGCCGCTTCACTGTGTTTGCTCTTCGGCATCCTTCCTCTCCCTTTCGTATGAAATCACAATCAACTTCATGCGAAATTCGGGGAGCAGGTCATGCAGGGCGCTGCGCAAGGCAGGGACTCCGGTGGCGGAGCCTTTGGCGTAACCAAATCCAGCTAGCGAGACGATGGTGAGGGCTACGGAAATCAGCAGCGCCCGGGATGCCTGGCTCACCAGGAAATAGGGGGAAAGTGGAATCAGGCCGCCTCCGATATAAGCTAGCGCGATGGTCAAGGCGCTCTTCCAGGCCCGGCTGGCGTCGGGCTCTTCCAGACCGAGCTCAAAGCGCATCATGAAATCGACCCAGGCTTCCGGGCGGGCACTGAGTGCGGCGACCATTGGCGCGGTCGTCGCTTCATCCAAGCCGTAGGATCCGAACACGCGCGCAACTTCGAGCTTTTCTTCTTCGGGCATTTCGATGACTTCGCGTTGCTCCCGCGTGCGCTCGGCGGCATAATGTTCGGCATCGCTGCGGGCTGCCAGGTAGCCGCCAAGACCCATCGCAATCGACCCAGCGGCGATTTCGGCCAGACCCGCAGTGACCACAATATGAGTGGACGCCACGACGCCCGAAAGACCTGCCGCGAGAGCGAACGGAACCGTTAATCCATCCGACATGCCGATGACCAGATCGCGGACAACGGGACCGGATCTAAAGTGATGCTCGATGTGCGGGGAGGCGGGCATGATTTAGAGAACAGGTATGCGGCTGCGGACGGTTTTGCGCCACTTTTTGATTTCTTCGTGATTGCCGCTTAAGAGGACTTCGGGAACTTGCCAGCCGCGGAAATCGGCGGGGCGCGTGTATTGGGGGCAATCGAGGACGCCCGGTTCAGAATGCGATTCGTTGGTGGCGGAAGCTGCGTTGCCTAGTACGCCGGGGTGGAGTCTTGCTGTGGCGTCGAGGATCACCGCCGCTGCCAGTTCGCCTCCGCTGAGGACGTAGTTGCCGATGGAGAGTTGTTCGTCGGACAGGTGGTCTGCTACGCGCTGGTCTACACCTTCGTAGCGGCCGCAGATCAGGACGATGTTGGTGTAGGTGGTTAGGCGTCTGGCATCGGACTGCTGGAAGGTGGGTGCTGCCGCGCTTAAGAGGATGACGCGGTCTGTTTCCGTGCGTTTCGGGAGGATAGATTCTACCGCTTCGAAGAGTGGGGCTGGCTTGAGGACCATGCCTTCGCCTCCGCCGAACGGGCGGTCGTCTACGGTCTGGTGACGGTCGTGAGCCCAATCGCGCAGGTTGTGGATGTGGATTTGGAGTAAGCCTGCCTGCGCGGCGCGGGCTACCACGCCGTGAGAGAACGGGCCGATGAAAAATTCGGGAAAGATGGTGATCAGGTGGAAGGTCAATGTGTTAAGTCAACTTCACCGGCCATGGGCCGGCGGTACAGCCGGGCTTGAGTTTATTTCTAGGAGACCTTCGGGGATGTTGACTAGGATTTCTTGTTTTTCTGGGGTGATGCTGACGCAGATTTCTCTGGTGAAGGGGATGAGGATGTTTGGGCCCAGTTGGAGGAGGCCGTTTGCGCCGCCTTCTTCGAAGCCAGTGACTTTACCGATTAGTTGGTTGGTTGATTGGTGGCGGACTTGGCAGCCGATCAGGTCGGAGTGGTAGAACTCGTGAGGGTCGAGTTGGAGGCGTTCGGCGAAGGGGATTCTTACTTCCGCGCCGGTGAGTTTCTGGGCGTCGTCTATGGTGTCGATTCCGGCAAATTTGAAGATGAGGGTGGATTGGTGGTGCCAGACTTCTTCGATGGTGAAGGTCAACGGAACCGGCCATGGGCCGACGCTACAGATCACTGTTTTTAGGGATTCGAAGCGTTCGGGGTGGTCGCTTAGGCTGATGGCCGTAAGTTCACCTTTGTTGCCCCTGGGCTTGCCGAGGAGGGCGATGGTGACCCATTCGGGGTCCATTTTATTCGGCGATGTCTAGGGTGCAGCGCTGGTTTCGTTTGAGAGCCGACGCACCCAGGATGACGCGGATCGACCTGGCGGTGCGGCCTTGGCGGCCGATGATTTTGCCGAGATCTGCAGTGGCGACTTTGAGACGAAGCGAGAGGATGCCTTCGGTTTCGCGGGACTCCACTATGACCGCGTCGGGTTGGTCCACCAGTGCTTTAGCTACTTGTTCGACCAGTTGTTGCATTTCTTAGGCGACGGGCACAGTTTCCGCAACTGGATTTTTCTTGACTAGAAGGGCCACGCGGTCGGACATCTGTGCCCCGTTCTTAATCCAATAATTGATGCGTTCGTGCTGGAGGACGACCTTGGCGGGGTGGGAGAGCGGGTTGTAGTTGCCAACAACTTCGATGTTGCGGCTATCGCGGGCGCGTTCCTTATCGATGACTACGACGCGGTAGAACGGCTTCTTTTTGGCCCCGAAACGGGACAGACGGATCATTAGCATTGATATTGGTTCCTTTAGTTTAAACCGGGCATACCCGGAAATTTCATTTTGGCTAGTTTTTTCGCAAGCGCGCCGCCCGGCATCCCACCGCCCGCCATTCCGCCCATGAGGCCGGAAAAACCCTTCATCATCTTACGGGCCTGCGTGTATTGCTTGAGTAAATTGTTGACTTCCTGCACACTAACGCCGGAACCTTTGGCGATTCTTCGCCTTCGGTTGCCGTTGATGAGCATGTGATTGGCGCGTTCTTTGGGCGTCATGGAATCGATGATGGCGACGGTGCGCGTCATTTCATTTTCATCGACCTGAACGTTTTTGAGTTCTTTCATGATGCCCATGTCGGGCATCATCTTAAGCAGGCCTTCGAGGGGGCCGAGTTTGCGAAGGCTCTTGAGCTGATCGCGGAAGTCTTCGAGAGTGAACTCATTGTCGATGAGCTTCTGCTGCATGACTTCGGCTTGCTTTTCATCGAACGCCTCGCGTGTTTTATCGATGAAGGAGAGCATGTCGCCCATGCCGATAATGCGGGAGGCGGCGCGATCGGGATAGAAGGGCTCGAACGCGTCAGACTTTTCGCCAACACCAACGAATTTGAGGGGCTGGCCGGTGACATGGCGGATGGAGAGCGCGCCGCCGCCGCGTGCGTCGCCATCCATCTTGGTGAGAATCACGCCGGTAATACCAAGCTGTTTGTGGAATTCATCGGCGCTCTTGACAGCATCCTGGCCCGTCATAGCGTCGGCTACGAAGAGAATTTCGACCGGGTTGAGGGTGTCTTTGAGCTGTTTCAGCTCAATCATCAACTTGTCGTCGATGTGGAGGCGGCCGGCGGTATCGACGATGAGGACGTCGCGGCCTGCGTTAGCTGCTTCGCGGCGCGCGGAACGGGCGAGATCGACAGGCAGTGTTTCGCCTTCGGCACCGGCATAAATGGGGATGTTGACTTCTTTGGCGATAACGCGCAGTTGCTCGCGGGCGGCGGGGCGGTAAACGTCGACCGAGACGACCATGGGATTGTGGCCATTCTTCGAGAGCCAGCGGGCGAGTTTGCCGGTGGACGTGGTCTTGCCGGAGCCTTGGAGGCCGACAATGAGGAAGACGCTTGGCGGATCGTTGGCGTAGCGAAGCTTGGATTCGTGGCTGCCCAGGATTTTGACAAGTTCATCGCGGACAATACCGATGACCATCTGGGTCGGGCTAAGGGATTGGAGGACTTCCGTGCCCATCGCCTTTTCCTTAACGCTTTCCATAAGCTGCTTGACGACACGAAAATGGACGTCTGCTTCGAGGAGGGCTACGCGTATTTCGCGAAGGGCAACTTCCATGTTCTCCGCGGTGAGCTTTCCTTCGCCGCGAAGATTCTTGAAGACTTTTTGCAGTTTTTCAGATAGGTTTTCGAACATTTTCCGAGCAGGCACGCACGGGCGCACTGGTGCATAGCGCGTGCCAAACAAGTATTACATGTTTAGCTTAGCGTTGTACCGCAATGGTCTTCATGGGGAACAACCGCTTCAGCGACAAGACGCGCTTTTCAATCAGGTGCCAGGAAATCCACCCTAAAGCATAGGTCAACAGAATCGCAAGGAGTATGTAAGCAATCTTTGCAGGAGTCTGTAAACCGGGGGGCTGTCGCACTATGATTTCCGCAGCCCAGACGCTCATGAAGAGGTGAAGGGGCCAATGGACGACATACATGGCATAGCTGAACTTTCCAGCGGCCTGAAGCGGCCGGGAGCGTAGGAACCTTTCTGTGAGCCCCCGTTTGCCGGAGCGAAACGCCGATCTAGCCACGAAGAATCCGAAGAGCGGGGCCAGCATGGAATATTCCACTGCTTTGAACCGAAATTTATTCTGCCCTTGTGTAAATTCAACGAAAAACAGGATGGCTGCCGGTATTAAGCAGAGAACCAAAAGCAGGCCAGGGCGATAGTTTTCCCGGCCGCTGGTGGCCAGTAAGGCGGCCAAACCGCCTATGGCAAGAGTGTCCAGCCGCGCAGGCGTTAAGGTGTAGCTGGCGTAAACGCAAAGATCTGGAGACGGAAATTGAAAGAAGAGAATAGCCAATTTGACCAAAAAGGCAATGCCGATTAGGGCAAAGCAGAGCCGTTTTAGCCCTCTTCTACTTAGCCAATAGATCACCAGCGGCCATACAAGATAGAACTGTTCTTCCACGGCAAGAGACCAGAAATGCCCGATCACTCCGATGGCCCTGTGCCAGATGAGTGCCCAATTCTGCAGGTAAACCCAGAACGCAAGCTGTGTTAAGTAGTCCTGAGGCTTGCCGGTATGCAATTGGCGGACGATGGAAACGAAGAGGTACACGAGCAGCGTCAGGTAATACAGCGGAAAAATCCTTAACACCCGGCGCATATAAAAAGCCGAGAAGTAGCTGGCGGAGCCTTTGGCTTCCAGCAAAATTTTTGTGATTAGGAACCCTGACAAGACGAAGAATAAGTCGACTCCGAACCAGAGGTGCTGAAATGACGCGTCCACCACGCGCCCGAACAGGCCGGGTGTTGTAGCCACCAAGTTGAAATGAAAGAGACACACCAGGAGTATGGCGATTCCACGAAGCCCATCAAGGTCCGGAATTCTGCCAATCTGACCATCCCTTGAGTCCGCGTTGGGCGCCTTCGGAACGCGAAGGGCTTCTGTTACCGAGTTGCGGTCCGACATGCTTACAGATTCAGCCAAGGATACACAAAGTTTAATTTACCGCAATGCCTGGACGGGTCACATCAATCCGAATCTTTTTTGAGGTACTCGGTGTAACTCGCTAAAATGTTGATATTGCGAGATTCGCAAGGTGTTAGCGCCCGGTGTGTTGTTCTGGCATAACAAATAATAGGGCCTGCCAGCGAAGGCAAGAATGGTTCAATTAAGCCGCATGAGAGAGACGCTACTCCTTTTATTACTATCGGGCGCGGCACAGGCCGCCATCCAGAATGTCAGTGCTGTTGAATTTACCGCGACTCAGGCGATTTTGAAATATCAAGCTCCTGATGGCGCGCCTTGCACAATTGAGGTAAGTGAGAACCCAAATTTCTTACCTGTCGTAAACGATGTGAATCCGGTGAAGTTCGCGTCGGCAGCAAGCGATGGCCGGGCGGGGAACGTTCAGGCTGGCAACGAGCGGTCCTTCGTGATTGGCAAAAGGGCAGCTGAGGTTGGACTCGACGGGGCAAGGTACTCGCGCGCTTTGCAAGCGAATACCAGACACTATTTCCGGATCACGTGTGCGGGAGCGGGAAATGTGGCAACAGGGTCGTTCAAAACGATGAACATCCAATTTGGGAACAACTATCTTGAGGCGGAACCGGGAGACCGGAAACGGCCGGGCGAGATGGCCCAGCCACACATCAGCCTCAGCAATCGATCCGACGAAGTGATCGACCCGCTGACCGGACTTCTATTGAAACGCTTGAGCGCGGGAAATGACACGATTCAGCCGATCAACGGAGCACCCTGGATGGTGGCGCGCAGTTCCAGATGGCAGGGAGTGGGCAACGTCTTTGCGCAGGATGGCCAGTCAGCTACAGTTTCGGCGAGCACGGCACCGTTGTTTCTCGGATTGAAAACAGGGGTGGGCGGTGCGCCCTACACGGGCGGGATGACCTCTTGGGCACAGCCCTATGCTGGGATATTGATGTTGAGTTATGGATATTACCAAGCTCATCTGGTGGCATCCATCAATCCAGGCGGCACGGCACCTGCGAATCCGGAGGACGCCAAAGTTGTCGCATGCAGAACAATTGACGGAGTAAACTGCGACGCCACCTCCGATACATACGAGACCGTTTTACGCACGTCAAATTCAGATGTGGCATTCGGGACCATGAATGCGGGAGATCTTTGGCAAAAGGCCGGAAATGGAGCTCCGAACTGGACGCAAGAGGGCACCCGGGCAGGTTCGGTGACGTGCACTGGCACCCCGACAGTAAACCGTACTGGAGGCGAATTTTTCGGGTCTCACTGGGGAACAGGAAGTACGATCAACATAAATGGTACAGACTACAGCGTTGCCTCACTGGTCAACAGCTCACAGTTGATTCTGACGTCAAATTGCGCGACATCCAATTCCGCGAGCGTACCTTATACAGCCACGAATTTTGGGATACTGATACGAAAAAAGACGGCCAGTAGCGATCAGGTTTCAATCGACTACGGTTATGTGAATTATGAGTTGGATTTCTTCAACAACTTCACTGTCGGCACGTCCAACTTGTGCGGACTTCAAACCGTCCCAGGTCCAACCGGCAGACCCGGGTTTAACTGTTACGTCCCAAATGGCAATTTGTATTGGGTGGATGCGGAGAACGGCGACGCAAATGTCTGGGGAAACTTCAACAACGTAGTTCCGGGCGGGGGAATCTGCGCATTCGATACGGGCCATGTGTTTGATTTGATGGATCCGGATAAATTCTATTGTGGAAACTCGGGTCCGATTTATGCTTTGAAGTATTACGGCAATCACGCTAAGCCAGCAAGCGGATTATTCCTTTACTCCGGATTGAACTGGTGCAACACAAACGCGCCCAATACTCCGCCCTATCTAAATCAGCAGCCATGCATGGTAACTACCCTGGTGACACCGGGAACAAGCCTTCCCGCATTAACGGCGGCATTCACCTCTAACCCGGCGTATGCTCCCGCGTTCGACCCCGCGAAGTTCCCCGCGCCTTTTGGGCTGGAGGTGGAGCCGGGAGGAAGTATCGTGATTGATTACACGCAGAGCGGGCAATTCACGCTCGGTTGGGTCATCGTGTACAACCCAAACGCGACGTCGAACTCAGAAGGCGGAACAATCACCGGCTCACTAGGAAACCATGGTTGTTTGGGCGGAGGACATCCGGGCTGTGTGATTGCGGCGATGCCCAGTTGGACGCGGCCAGGTTGCCGCTGGTGCGTAATCAAACACGGCGTAGCGGCGCTTGAAGGCTGGGAAAGTACTGAAGTTTTTGGATGGAACGGGAAGGTTGGCGGTGGGCCTTATCAAGTTCAGGTAATTAACGGAACGGCGAATGGCACAGGGAACGTGCTTGACCGCGGCACCTCCTTGGGAACGTGTCCGCCGAGCGCATTCGATACGCCGGGGGTCCGTTGCACCAAACTTACGGTATCGTCTGAACCATTCGGCCCGGCCGATGCGTTACACACCGGATTACCTGGGGAGATGGGCGATGCCAGGGTGGGAGATTACTTTTCTACAGAGGTTCAGCTTCCGATCAATTACCTGGAACAGATGAGACTGATTGTGAAAGAACCAGGGGCCGCGCCGGGTACTTGGGTCTTCACATTCCAGCGAGAAATCAATCATCCTGCCGGCCTTAATTATGCGATAACAGGACCGAATCCGGTTCTCTACACGCTGTGCAATTCTATGCAGAACCCGGGTAGAATATACGCCGCGGCAACCTGGATGTGGAACTGGGGGGCGGATCCGCATGGAATGAACCAGGATGGCACCACCATCCCGAGCGATAATTCCAACTTCAACGGCCATCAATTTTGGAGTAATGGCGCGTGGGCGGCGGTGGAGATTCCGGCTGTGGATCCAAGGTGTGCCGGCATGCAATGTTACGCGACGCGCGTACCGGGAGGACGTCCATTTTTGGACGTGGTGACCCAAACCGCGCCAACGGCGATGATCAAATCGGCTCCCCGTTTTGCGGGCGGTGCGGGCTTAGATGAGTCGAATCTTCAGTCTCACGTTACAAGCGGTGGGGAAATTGCATCGCCGGACCGTTTTGCCTACTTGTTCGATGGCCGTCCGTACCGCGGTGGATATTCATCCGGTTCGCCTGACGGGGTAAGCGGCAGTCATCCAGCAACACTGATAGCGGGCCAGCTTTACAAGTTCGCGATAGCAGATCTGGTCAACCTCGAATTGCCATTCCGCAAGATTTATCCAACCGCTGCGTTTAGCGGGAGGTATCCGTTGATTGACGTCAGCAGCCCGGTCCAAGGCGACCAGTTGGGAACAGGTTCCGAGGACAGCTTTAAATATTGCGTGGTAGCAATTGCGGGAGAATGCAGGGCGTCTTCGGCGGTCGGAGACATTTACGTAAATGCTCCCCATGTGACATATCCATTTTGTTTCAACTCCGCACAGAATAATAACCTTGCCGATGAGCAGGATATTTGCATCTCGGGCAGCCCTTCGAACCGGGACGGGATCGTGCAAGTGGGGATGAACGATTCTGATTTGACAGGCGTGAATCAGCGTGTACTGACGAAGTTTGTGGCGGCGCGCGTACTTTCGCCATTCTGGACGCCGTATGTGCTGCCAAATGGAAAATGGATGATCTTCGAATCGCAATTTTCGGGTGACGGGACAGCGAACAAGGCTTTGATGCTGGGCAAGATACCGCCACCGGATGAGCAGGACAAGTTGGACCGCACCACCTTCGTGCCGATTACGCTACGAATTCCGGCGCGACCGGGAAGTTCCGCTTTCGTCAGGTTCGGGTATGCCGAGAACGGCGATCCAGGAACATTTTTTTGCACCAGCCGCCAGGAAAATTGTGTGACAGCGAAGCCGGGGGATCAAGCTGTGGATGTTGTGAACCCGTTCTATTTTGAGCAAGCGGAAGCGCAGAGTTATCAGGCTGTCGATTGCAGCAACGGTTGCTCTATTACAATTCCGGGCATTCCTCAGCGGGTGGTGTACTACCAGGTGGTGTTTAACCAAGCCGGTGATGTGACACAGACGCCGGTACTCACGACGGTGGTGCCTTAGTTAAACGTCTGATGAGGGAGGGTCACGCTGGCAGAGTTTGCAGTTGCAGATTTTGCGCAAGTGATCGAACGAGTAAATGCCAGTGGAGTGGCCGTCACTCCACTCGATGCGAATCGCGTAGTTGCCCACCGGTTCGACACCCAGCATTTTAATGGCGGGCTGAAACATCTGAAACGGATTAGCATTCTGGGCTTCAGTGGTCTTAGGCCTGGGGGTGGTTCCGTGAGAACCGGTGCAGCCAGCGCAAGGGCAGTGGTCGCGTAAGTAAACAACGCCCAGGCTGGTTTTGTGCCCGTCTTTCCAATCGATATCGATACCGCGGGATTTTGAGATTGCGATGTGTTCGGGGTCGGTAAGAGTTGCGATTGCCATGGGTTGAAGTTATTGATGTATGCGTTCCACATCGCGAATGCCCGCGATGCGGCGTATGGCTGCGGTGAGTTTTTCAAGCTGAGCTTTATCTTTAATATCAATTGTCATTTCAATGAGGGCGCTTTCAAGGTCATCGCCGATGGCGGTCTTGGCTTCAAGGCTGCGGATGTTCGCATCATCGCTCGAGAGCAAACCGGTTAATTTGGCTAGAAGGCCAGGCCGGTTGTTGGTGCGGACAAGGAGGCGAACGGGAAAGGTTTTGGCTACGTTGCGCGCCCATTCGACGTCGATCTTGCGATCGGCTTCGTAAAGAAGATTTTGCACATTTTTGCAATCCTTGACATGGACGGCGACACCTTTTCCGCGCG
>JAABUK010012955.1_pt1 | contig 10512 bp, 10 predicted proteins | sample 5559141 | NCBI WGS metagenome assembly JAABUK01 (sample SAMN10711869, study PRJNA513367) | rock metagenome | isolation source: Antarctica rocks | place: Antarctica: Victoria Land, Pudding Butte nord | collected 2016-01-03
ACCGGCGCACAGGTCCAGCCGACCGAAACGAGCGAGACGACCACGCCCGCCGCACCGAGCACGTCGAAGCCGCTCGCCCCGGTGACGGGGGTACGCAGCGCCGACGCCGCCCTCAACCAGAAGATCACCGCCGCCGAGCGCCGCACGCAGCGTGCCGCCGACGCCCAGCAGTTCCAGCGCGGTCGCCAGCGCCGCAACATCCTGATCGGGATCATCGGTGCGGTCGTGCTCCTGGTGATCGCCGGCTATTTCCTGCGCGAGCAATATCTCAACCAGGACATCGGCGTGGCGATCCCCGATGAGGGGCGCGGGCACATCGCCGCCGGTACGGTGCTGACCTTCACCCACTACCCGCCCTCCTCCGGCACCCACTACCCGACCGCGCAACCGGCGGGGGTCAATCGCCAGGAAGTGCCGGAAGGGAACTGGGTCCATAGCCTCGAACATGGCTACGTCGCGATCCTGGTGAAGTGCACCACCGATTGCAACACGGTCTTCAGCCAGTTCGACGAAATCTACAAGACCCTGCCGAACAGCAAATATGGCACGGTGAAGCTGGTCGTCACGCCCTATAGCAAACTTTACACCGCTGGCGACTCGCCCCTGATGCTGATGGCCTGGGGCCACGAGCAGCGTCTCGACACCGTCAATCGCGACACGATCACGCGCTTCTACAGCAAATTCGTGGATCACGGCCCAGAAGACATCCCGTAAGGGAAGTAGGTGCAGTAGAGGAGTAGACGAGAGCGGGGCGGGCCATGATGGCTCGCCCCCGCTCGCTGTCGACCGTTGATCGGCCTCGCCGTATATGGGGTGTTTTAGCCCGCCGCAGAGGGACGGCCCGCACCCCGGCGCGCATGCGCGCCACCCCTCTCCCAAATTGGGAGGGGGGCTTGCTGGGTGGGGTAGTAGCGTTCTGTGCGTCGTTCCAGCCCACCTGCGCGGGCTTCGCCGCTGCCGCCTATGGCTGGGGCAGTGTGCCCTGCATGGGTAGTTCAACCCCCGGAACTCCTACGGCTGCGGCGGCGCTGCGTATGCCCTCACCCCGACTCGCTCCCCATCCGAGGCGAGGGGGCATCGCCGTTGTTATGCTGGTGGTGGTTGTCTCGCCGAGGGGCGCTGCAGCAGTGCTTCCACCGCCCGCTCCAATTGTGCGCTCTGCCGTCCCTCTCTTCTCGTCTCTTTTTCTCTCGTCGCTCTGTGTCTCTGCGTTTCTGCGGTGAATCGTCCCTTACTTCCCCCGCGCCACCCGCGGACGCCAGTCGAGGTCGTCAAGTGCGCCGACAAGGGCGAGGCTCAGGAGGAGATCATCGTGGACGCGCGGATCGTCCACGCCCCATGCGAGGAGTTTGCCCGGTCCAGGGCGTACCTCGTATTCGCAGGCGTCGAGTTGCCGCCAGAAGAGGCGCGTCTCCTCCGTGCCATCGTCCGCGTAGTCTTTCAGCCGCCCGCCATCGATCGCGGCCAGCAAGCGCCAGCCGAGATCGCTCTTCGAGGGCGCGGTGAAGACCCACGGCGTGACCAGGCCGGGAAGCGCGGCGGTGAGCCAGGAGGCGAGCCCCGCCCCGACGCCCGTCGCATCGATCACGATCCGCCGCGCCCGCCAGACCGTGCGCGCGAGATCCACGATCGCGGCGTGGAGGGTAATATGCCGCGTGCCGGTCCAGAGGCGGCGGTCCACCACGCGGTAGTGCGGCAACGCCCCGCCCCGGCCCGGCACGATCTCCACCACCGTCAGCGCCGTCGAGTCGCGACGGGTGCCGCCCCCGCGCGCCTCCGCCCCGCCATTGGGCGCGCTCGCCAACCCCTCGTCCTCCCCGGCCACATCGAGCAGGAGGGCGTAGAGCGCGCCCGGCGTCGCCCCATGCTGGCGCGGATGCTCGCCACGCAACTGTGCCTGCCGCGCCACGCCGAACAAGCCACCAGCCCCCGCCAATTCTTGCAACTCGTACTCGGTCCTGATGAACGGATGGTCACGCCCGAACTGCGCGATCCGCGCGCGGACCCGCTCACCGTACGCCGGCAGATCGGCGGCGACGCGCGTCCACGGCACCATGAAGACCCGCTGCTGCCCATCGGCCCGTTCGAGTGCGCGCAGGTGGCGCATCTGCCGCGCCAACAGCGTCCGATCCGACCAGACAGTGCCACTGAAAACGGTGGTGGCGTTTGTCGCGGCGGCCATCGGATCGAAGACAGCGTCCCAGCGTTCCGCATCGACATCCTGTGCCTCGTTGCAGACGAGCAGCAGCGAGGCGGTCTCGCCGCGCACATTCGCCTGCGGCCCCGCCGAGAGGAAGCGCGCCGTCGCCCGTCCCAGCCGCACGATGTAGCCCGCCTCGGTCGTCGGGCGCGGCGCGAGGCGGCGCGTCAGGTCGTTGTCGAGGCGCTCGAGGAGGCGGGCGCGGGCGATCAGGCTCTGCGGGCGGTAGGTCGGCGCGGCGACGACGATCGAGCCGCCCGCACGCCAGTGGGTGGTCAGCAGATAGGCCAGGAGTTGTGCCAGCGTCTCATCCTTGCCGGCCTGCCGCGCAAAGACGATCGCGAACTGCATGCCGCGCCGCTCGCGCACCGAAGCGACGATCGCCCGCGCCACCTCGACCTGATAGGGGCGCAGCGCATGGTCGTGGAGCAGCCCGCGCGAATACGCGCCGACATCGAGCAGCGCGTGGCGCAACGCCGCCTCCAGCGCCGGACCATCTCGCCCGCCCGCCGTCTCCGCCACATCCGCAGGCGCATCGCTCGCCTCATCAACCATCGCATCGCCCTCCAGCGCAGTCACACGATCAAGGAGTCCGGCCCGAGATTCGGCACCGCACCTAGCGAATCTTGCATCGCCGTCCAGCACAGTCACACGATCAAGGGGCGGCGGGGATCGCCCCCGCCGCCCCGCGCACGCCCGGTCAGCGCGTCAGCCGCACCACCACATCGGCGATCACCGCCGCGACCGTGATGAAGATCAGGCCGTTCACCCGCTGCCGGATCTCGCGCAACTCCTCCGTCAGCGTCGCCACCATCTGCCGCGTGAGCACCTCGTAGGCGCTGCGCGGATCGAGGTTCAGCGGCGGCTCATCCCGCCGTCCTCCGCCCCGCTCGCGCAGTCGCGCCTCCAACGCCTCCCCCGAACGCTCCCGCCGTCGTTGCAACGAGTCCTCGGTCATGTCGTACCTCCGGGTGAGTGGGCCAGTGGGCCAGTGGGCGGAGTGGACGAGAACAAGAAACGAGGGGCTCGATAGCCTGTGAATGCGCCGCGTAACCTTCTCGCCCACTTCGCCCACTACTCGTTTCCCCCCAAATCGGCCAGGATCCGTGTCAACATCTCGTTGAGGTCGCCCGCCGTCTCGCCCGCCAGGAGCCGCTGCGCGCGCTGCGCGCGCACGATCGCGTTGACGACACGGGGGACACTCTGCGAGAGCCGCCCCACGTCCGCGCCATCGGTCGCCAGGAGGCGGGCCAACACCGCGCGCAATGCGCCGATCTCCTCGGCCAGACTCTCCCGCCGCCCCTGCTCCGCGATCCACGCGCGCAACTCCGGCGGCAACGCCGCCAACGCCAGCGCCACCTCCTGCCGCGACACCTCCTCCTGCTCCGTAGCCAACTCGTGCGACACATCGTCCACCGGCACCTCCTTTTGCGCGATCGCCCCCACTGATCGGACCCGTCGGCGAGGCCCGGCAGTGCCACATCGCGCGGAATCTCGCCAAGGAGACGGATGGTATCGCTACATGCGTGGTGAGCGCCGGAAGAGGATCGCAGCGGTCGGCGGCCGAGAGACAGGGGCCAGTTCTACGAGCCATCGGTCGCCAGCCTCACAGGTGCGCGGCCCTGATCGGCGGGCGGCCGAAAAAGCGGGACCATCGGGCCAGTGACCGTCCCTATCGCCGCGCGCTACGCTGAATGACATACGTTGATCGACAGCATGAGGTGAGATGGGCGCGATCGTACAGCGGGCACGAACCAGCGCCACGCCGCGCGCACACGGCGGGCTGCGGCAGCATCTTGGCTGGCTCGGCACCACGCTCCTCCTCGCCCCACTCCTGGTCGCACTCGGCGGCACGTTCTTCTTCGCGGCGACCGACCCCAACTACTGGTGGCACGCGCGCACCGGCCAGCTGATCAGCGAAACCGGTCAGCTGCCAACAACCGACATCTACTCCTTCGCCTCGGCGGATCGCCCCTGGGTTACGCATGAGTGGCTGACCGAACTTCTCCTCTACCAGATCGAGCACCGTGCGGGCTACGTCGCGAACGTCGCCCTCTTCGCGGCCCTCGGCATGATCACCGCCCTGCTGATCTATCTGCACGCACGACGACGCGGCATCGGTCGTTTCGGCGCGACAATCGCGATGCTCTGGGGCTTCGCCATTCTCCTGCCGCTCGCCAATGTCCGCCCGCAGATGGTCACCGTCTGCGCCACCGCCCTCTGTGTCCTACTGTTGGTTGCCTATCGCCAGGGCATGCGGGGGGTGCTGTGGGCGCTGCCACCCCTCTTCGCGCTCTGGGTCAATCTGCACGGCGGCTACGTGATCGGACTGGCGCTGCTCGCACTCACCCTCGGCGGCGAGGCGCTCGAACGGGCACTCATCCCCAGCCAGACCCGCCGCGCCTGGCTCCGCGCACTCGCGCCACTCGCGGCGGCGACGGCGCTGGCGGTGCTCGCAACGCTCCTCAATCCACATGGCCTCGAAGCGCTCCGCTATCCGCTCAGCTACGTTGGCACGGGCAATGTCTCGCAGCGCTACGTCGCGGAGTGGCAATCGCCGAACTTCCACGATGCCGTCTATCTCCCGTTCGCCAGCGCGCTCCTCCTCGGCATCGTTGTCGGCGTCGGGCGTCGGGCGATCGGCTGGCCGGAACGACTCTGGGTCTGTGGTTTCGCCCTGCTCGGCCTCCAATCGATCCGACACCTCCCCCTCTTCGCGGTCATCGCCACACCGATCCTCGTGGGCGAATTCGCCGCGCTGAGCCGCGATTGGCCCGGACAGACGTGGTGGCGGCCTCGCTGGCTGATCGTCCGACAGATCGGGCTTATCGCGCTCGCAGTCGGCGCGCTCGGGCTGGTGCTCACGCTCGGCAGCAGTCCGGCCACGCGCGCGCAGCTACAACTCGGCCACGCCCCTAGCGCGACGAGTTATCCTTCGGGCGCACTCGCCTATCTCCGCACACACGAGGCTGATCCGGCACTGCGCGGTCGGCTCTTCAACGAGTACCGCTGGGCGGGCTATCTGATCTACTCCCTCTATCCCGAGCATCAGGTCTTCATTTCCGCCCAGGCAACCGACCCTTATGGCAGCGATCTCTTCACGCCCTATCGCCGCACGACGCAACTCGCGCCAGGGTGGCGCGACACGCTCGATAGCTGGCAGATCGACCTCGTGCTGATCGCTAAAGACGGGCCACTCGCCACGATGCTCCAGACCGACGCTGGCTGGCGCGAGGTCTATGCCGGTGAGGTGGAACGACTGTTCGTGCGACAGGGAGCGGGACGATGATGCGAGACGTCGTAGCGTCGAGGACTGGTACCAAAGCAGCGAGCGCGGCCCCTGCGCTCGCGCGCATCCTGGCGCTGGCGCTCCTCTGCACCTGGGGGGCGTTGACCCTCGTCGCCAGCGCGGGGACGATCGTCGGCGCGGCGACGCGCGGCGATGCCGATTTCTTCACTTTCCTCGATAGCGCCGGACGCTGGCGCGCGGGACTCGACCCCTACCAGACGACGCGCCTGGTCGATCTCGGCGCGGGTCCGCAACTCGCGCACGCCAATCTCAACCATCCGCTGACGATCCCCTTGCTCGCGCCGCTGCTCACCCTCCCACCGGCGGCGGCGTTCCTCCTCTGGGACGCGCTCGGCCTCCTCGCCTTCCTCGCCGCCTGCACCCTCGCGCGTCGCACCCTCGGCTGGGCGCTCACGCCGACCGGCTGGATCGCGGCGGTCGCGCTGATCGCCTGCTGTCCGGGCCTGATCTACGGCCTGCAACTCGGGCAGTGGGGGGGCCTGCTGGCGCTGCCGATCGTGGCGCTCTGGCAGCTCTTGCGCGATCCGCGCCTCGAGCACAACCGCCGCACCCTCCTCCTCGCGGGGCTGCTTTGCGGCCTCCTGATCGCCCTCAAGCCCTTCCTGCTGCCGCTAGCCGCCTTCTTCCTGCCACGCCAGCGCTGGGCGGGGCTGCTGGCACTCGGTGCGGGGGGCGCGGGGGCGTCGCTGCTGGCGCTGCCCTTCGTCGGCCTCGCTGCCTACCCGGCCTGGTTCCTCGCGCTGCGCGGCGTGTCGTGGTACGACCACGGCCTGAACATCGGCCTCTTCGGCCTGCTCAACCGCCTCGCCGATCCGCCCGCCGCGCTCGGCTGGTTCCTGCAAGGGGGGGCGGCACTCCTCGGCGCGGCGCTCGTCCTGCGCGCACGCACCGACACCGCCGCCCGCGACCGCACCATCGGCGCGCTCCTCCTCCTCGGCTTGCTCGGCTCGTCGCTCGGCTGGCTCTACTACACGCCCCTGCTCCTCCCGGCGCTCCTGCCCGCCCTGGCCGTGTGGCCCAGCCTCGGGCGCGGCGCGCGCGTGGCCCTCGGCGCGGCGGTGGCCCTCCTCTGGACGCCGCACATCCTCCTCGCGCTCCTGCCCCAAGGCCCGCTGATGGAACTGACCCTCCGCGCCCTGCCGACCTATGGCCTGGTGGCGCTGCTGGCGTTCCTGCTGCGGCCCACGGCCACAGATGCGCCGCTGCGAGTCGCCGCTGCACGCCCCGCGCCCGCGCCCCACCCTGCGATCGACTAAACTCTTGCCGGATCGGCATCGCGGCGGGCGGTATATGCGCCACGTCCGTGTCGCTCGTTCGGGTAGGAGTGCGGCATGATCGACGATCGGGAGTTGGCCCGCCGCGCGATCCTCGGCTTCGGCGAGATGGTCGCGGCGCTCGGACGTGGGGGCGTGGGAGACGCGGCGGTGGTGCGCCGACCCGACGCGCTGGGCGCGCGGATTCGCACCACCGCCGGCAATCCGTGGTTCGATGCGGCGGTCGTACCGCTCGACGCGACGCCGCCCGCCGACGACCCGCAACTGCCGCTCTGCCTCTGGACTGTGGCCGACGCGGTGCCGGGACGCCGCGAGGAGACGGGGATCGCGACGCCGTGCCTGGGCGTCGCGCTCGACGATCCGGCGTTGACGCTCATCGGCGGCGCGCTGGCGGTGGAAGCACCGCCCCTCGCGATGATCGGCGACCTCAACGAGCGCGCCTACAACGAGGTCGGCACCTTCGGTCCGCTCATCCGTGCGCTGCGCGACGACCGCGTCCGCACCTACGGCCTGCGCGATCGCGGCGCGTTCGTCTGCGTCGCACTGACCCTGGCGGTCGGCGACGACGTGAGCATCCAATACGTCGCGACCGAGGCCACCCACCGCCGTCGTGGCCTCGCCAGCCAGCTCCTACGCGCGCTGCTGTCCGCCGCGCGGGACGAGGGGCTGCAGAGCGCGACGCTGCAAGCCAGCCCGGACGGGCTGCCGGTCTACGAACGCCTCGGCTTCCGCCGCATCGCGACGCTGCGCGGATATTTGCGCTCGGACAGCGCCGTAGACGCCCACGACACATCCGGCACGGGCGCGGCGTGAGGGGGCCGCACCGCCCGAATGGGCCAGAGAACGCTCTCCGCACTAGCAGAAGCGGATCGGGAGCACGGCGGGTTCTCTACTGTGCGGCCCGGTACGAGAAAAGTAGGCGCTGAGTATGGTCAGGGACCAGCGCGGTGCCCTGGTATATGCTCAGGTGGCCTCATGTGGGAACGCGGGGTGCGGCCCGTAAGCGCAGTCAAGGGTGAGGGGCGCGCGCCCCCCAGCCATCACCTGTCATGCGTGGCGGCCTGTCCCGGTGGAGGCTACCGGCGGTGGCCCTTGCCGAGGATCACCACGGTGCGAGATCGTGGAGCAGTTGCGGCCCTTCGCCTGCGCCGGGCGGCACGGCCACGACGGTCAGCGACCCGCTGGCAACCTGGGTGAAACCGGCGTCATGGACGGCACCGCCCGGATAGCGCATCGCCAACTCCGCAAGCACCGGCGACGCCGCCCGCCGGAGCGCCAGCGATGCACCCGCCTGTTCCCACGCCGTCCACGTCGGCCCCTGCGCGGCGGCGCGCTCGGCCAGGAGCGCCGCGTGAGCCGCCAGCTTACCGCCGTGCATGCCCAGGTCAGCGGCCGCGACGAGTATCAGCGTCGGGCCGGTGGGTGGTTCGGGGGCGCGTCCGCGCCGCTTGCGGGCCAGGCGCAATGTCTCCAGCGCTGGCCCCGCCGTCGCACGGGACTGCGGCGGCAGCACAAGTATGGCCCCCGGCTCACCGGCTGCGGCCTCGCGCCCATCGGCGCGTAGGGTCAGCGCATCGGGCAACGCCCGCGCCCGCTCGAACTCGGCGGGCGACGCCTCCAGGGCGATCTTGGTCATCATGACCGTGCGCCAGCGCACGTATTCCGCGCGCCCGGACCAGCGCACTTGGCCGAGCAGCGCGGCCCGCGCCGCGAGGAGCGCAAGGGCACCATCCGCGTGTGCGCCGACTGGAGCGACATAGTACTGCACCAGCGCGTCATCCACCGGGCACCTCACCAGTCGTGGTAGGCCCCCGCTGCGAGGCAGGTGCACCCTGCAGACGCACGGAGCCCTCACCCTATAGCGCCGTAGCTACGCAGCACGAGTTGCACGTCCGCAGCGGATCGTTAGGACGGAGCCAGTAACTCCCGGAGGGCCGGTTCCTGCTCGCGCCGCGTGACCGCCACGACCTCATCGCCCTGCCGCAACATCGTCGCGCCGGTCGGCAGGATCAGATCCGCGCCGCGCATCACGGCGGTGATCACCACGCCGGACGGGAAGGGGATCGCCGCCAGCGTCTGCCCGTTGACCGGCGAATCGGCGGCGATCGTCGCCTCCACGATCGCCAGATCACCGTGCCGCAAGGTCATCAGGTGGACAAAATGCCGCTGCGGGATCAATTGCTCGATCAGGCTGAGGACCACGTTCGTGGAGCTGACGGTCGTGTCGACGCCGAGACGGCGGAACAATTCCTCGTTCTTGGGGTTATTGATCCGGGCGATGGCGCGCGGCACGTTGAAGCGTAACTTCGCCATCTGCGAGATCACGAGATTATCCTCGTCGTCGCCGGTGAGCGCGATCACCACATCGGCGCGCCCGGCCCCGGCGCGCTCCATCGTCGCGGCCTCGTCGCCATTCCCCTGCATCACCACCGAGCCGAACCGCTCGGTGTAGACATCCACCTTGTGCTGATTCCGCTCGATCAGCAGGATCTCATGCATCCCCTCGTTGACGAGGGTCTTGGTGAGGTAATAGCCGACTTTGCCGCCGCCGACGATCAGGATATACATACCCTTCGCTCCCTCAGCGCCGCGTGCCAGCGCGGTCGTCGCGCCGTTCCGGCTCAGCGCCGAGCAGGCGGTCATAGGCCATATTACTGATGAGCTTCGTCGGGCAGATCGTGCCGAGGCCGAGGCCGCGATAGACCTCCTCGCGCACCGGATCGTAGATCCGCGCGATCACGTCGTGCACACCGAAAATCTCCCGCGCCACCTGCGCCGCCATGATGTTGCGATTGTCCCCCTCGGTGACCGCCACGAAGGCGTCCGCCTCGGCGATCCCGGCCAGCCGCAACACCTGCTCATCGATCCCGGTGCCGACGACCGTCTGCCCCTTGAACTCCTCGGGGAGGCGCCGGAAGGCGGTCGCGGTCAGATCGATCACCGTGACAGCATGCCCTTCGCGGTCGAGGCGCGTCGCGAGATATGAGCCGACCCGCCCGCACCCCATGATGATCACATTCATCGCTGCGTCCTCACTCCGCCTTGCGCGCGCGGCGGCAGATCACCACCTCGCACGGGGCATTCTTCAGGATGTAGGGGATCGTGGTGCGACCGGGGGTCATCTCGCCCCCGCGCCTGCGAACCTGCGCGCCCATCACGATCAGCCGTGCCTCGCGACCCAGCGCCTCATCGACGATCGCTGAACCGGCGGCGCGGGCCTGCAAGAGTTCGACCTCGATCTCGTAGCCGTACTGCGCCGCACATCTCGTCGCGGCGTGGAGGATCTGATCGCCGCGCGCGACATCCTCGCCCATCTCGACTTCCAGCGGCAGTTGTTGCGGCACCTCGACCACGTGGACCGCCGTCACCGTCGAATGGTAGCGCCGTGCCATCAGGATCGCGATATCGATCGCCCGCTCGTCCACCACGGAGCCGTTCACCGGCACCAGGATGAGATTTTCACCGGCGGTCATGCCGCACAACCCTCCTCATCAGCGCCATCATTCGCGCGGTCCAGACGCCTACAGTATAGCGCAGCACCGCTAGCAAAAGCGGCGGCACGATCGGGGCGCTACATCCCCCGCGCGAGGCGACTCACCAGCGACGACGGCAACCCCGCCTCGCGCATCTGTTGTTGCGTCCGCGCGATATCATACGCGAGGCGGCGGAACTCGATCGTGCGCGTCTCCGGCTCGTAGATGGCGTAGGCGGCGCGCGGATCGCCGTCG
>JAABUK010012957.1_pt1 | contig 10511 bp, 13 predicted proteins | sample 5559141 | NCBI WGS metagenome assembly JAABUK01 (sample SAMN10711869, study PRJNA513367) | rock metagenome | isolation source: Antarctica rocks | place: Antarctica: Victoria Land, Pudding Butte nord | collected 2016-01-03
CAAGACCAGAGAGGCTGTGAATGCAATCCAAAAAGGACAATGATGGTGTCCTATGCAGCAAGTGGGACAGTGTCTGCTTTGTCCTTCTTGCAAACACATTCAGGCCTAGGCACATGTCTGCCTGATGCGTCATCTCTCAAAACAGTGTACTCACACAGTCGCCAGGTGATCCTGATCTAAGAGCACGCTGCCTTACAACAGTTGCCATGCTGATCCACAAAGCTGCAGCTGCTGTCCTGTTTAATTGGCCGCTGTGCCCAACATCCAGACCCGTGCACGTGCCCAACATCCAGACCCGTGCACGTGCCCAACTCCAAGACGTCTTGCACGCTCAATATGGTGACCAAACACCAATGAGCCAAGCTTATGCATTGCCGTCATGACTGCAATTGCCCTGCAACTCTGACTAGCTGATGCAGCAAACTTCAGTTATAAAGCTCCTTGAGAATGTGAGTTCATCTTTTGATGGCAGCCCATCAATGCCCATGCATTAGCTGTACGGGACATCATGTGTAAGATCATGTGCAACACCGTTGAATATGTTATATTGCACCGTATTGCAAATGTGTGTGCACACTGGCATTCATTAACCACAAAGCCAGTTTCATGAGGAAGAGTTTGTAAACAGTGCTTTTCATAGAGATCAACCCCAATGGCAATGAGGATGCAGAAGGAATTGCAGCTGACCAAAGCTGGGTGCAAAAGCGTTACATAGGTGATGTCACTGGATCTTGTTCTTGAGAACTCTCCACTGACCGGGATCAAAGCAAACACTTGAAAGTAGCACATAGGCATACTATGCTAATTATGGGGGCAGGGGGGAAGCCTAGACAAAGCAGATCCTACATAACTTCAAGGTCATAACATTGAGGACTGGCACGACGATCTTGAGAGATCACATAGCATTATGCATTCAAGTGAAACATCTGGGGTTGTATGAGGGATTGCTATCTTCAAACCACTGCAATGTTCTTGACCTTGTACTTGACCGGCAATTCAACAGTCTGGAGAGGTCACATGGGATCTGAATTACGTGGTACAAGCGATCACAATCTTCACTGCATCATTGTATCTGATAGCCTGAGGTCACAGTTCATGGGGGGCCAAGGGGCAGCATGCGGGCTCATAGCTTGAGCCGCATGTCAGTTTGCCATCCGCGCCCAGGGAAACAAAGGGATCTGCTGGTCTGGTAGTGTCCCAGAAAGTGGAGTCAAAACAGGCAGAAGACGAGCAGCATGCCGCATCAGGGTTGTTGCCGCCACACACAATGCTGCTGCCGGTGTTGACAGCGTTCAGAACAACACAAGCTTCTAGCCCAAAACTGCTGATGCCTGCTGTTCCGGTGGGTATGGGTTCTGCAGGATACACAAGTTTCAAAGGCAGTTGTGCAACCTGTGAGGTCATGAGCATCATTTGCTCGATAATGCCATGCATGCATGGTGGATGTTGACTGCAAATTTGGCGCAAGCACTTGAAGAGCGAGGGAAAGGCAAATGCAGAATGGCAGAGCATGTAGAGTTGCACTGTATGTGCACAATATAGTTCAGAGTGTAAGCATGCTTTGCTGCATATTCAGGTGGAAGAGATCTCTGAGCTGCACAAGTAAGCACATGCATGCAAATGTGTGGCATGTGGGGGTCCACATGGCAGCTGGTATTGATGGAAATCTATGCCTGCTGAGGTTCTATATAGGATAATTGTCATGATGTGTGTTGCTGGCTCAGCACCTGCTGAGATGGATGGTGGGATTGATGGTTGGATGGATGGTGAGATGGATGGATGCAGTGGTATACCAGTAGACATACCTGATGGAGCTGGTCCAAGAGCAGCCAAGTAAGTGGGCACACAAACCATCAGAGAGTGGTATGCATCGCAAACAGTGCTGTCTGGACAGCATGAGCTTTGACTGTCACATATATCCCATGTGGCCAGAGTCTCTGTACAGGAATCATCCAAAAGCCTCCGGGGCGCTGACCTAGTGCCTGCACGCACAGTGAAGTCAGAAGCTGCGATTTTTAGACTATAATAGTGCACAGCTCGACAAGTGGCACTACTTTTAACTACTTGCTGAATGCTGAGCAACTGATCAGGGATGCAATACGACTTGAAGGTGGTGGACTCGTTCACATCGCTGTTACAACTAGGCTGGCAGGACCGTAATGACTCACCACTTTGAGCTGCGCTTGTCACGGAAGCAAGCAGTGCGACGGCCAGCACGGTCACGATGAGTGCAGACTTGGATGTCATGCCCTTGTTGAACGACGCTTGCTGTTTCGGAAGGAGTCGGCAGTAGCGCAGCTGCTGTGATCCCTGCAGAAAAACGATGCGGCAGGTTTAAGCGTGTGGCAAACTGAGCCAAGAGATGAAACCCAGATGCTCGCGCGTAGCATGCTGGCCAGCTGGCCATGGTCACGGCCATATGCATGCAGGGCTCACTAGTGTACTTGGCACTTGAATGGCCCTGTGTGTGGTTTGCGGAAGCGTATAAAAATCTTGCAGGTTTCAATTTTGTTAATTACCTGCTCTGCGACCGCAAGCTTGGGGATGTCGAACTCGATACTCCAGGCCACCTTTCACTTTGTGTGGAGTAACCACACTCGGTCGCTCCTTTATCGCCTGCGCCGGGTGCGGAGGCATCGCCATGACGTATTGAGAAGCTGTGCGCAATGGCGACAGCTGTGCGTCTTACATCACATCTGGCAAAGCTTACCATTTGTGATTGCGTTGAGCGACTTCCGTTTTGCAGGCACGTGCACCTTGAGTGAGTCATGGCGGCAGTTAACCATAGTCATCAGCAGCAGGCGTGACAGCAGAGCTGCAGGACCACACACAGGTTTTTCTTATTAGTATGTCCACACAGTGTGCCCAGGCTGACATGCTGTGACACTTCAACCACAACACGTCACCACACCATTCATACTCGTCTTTGGGCCCAATTGGAAGCCTTGCAAGCCTTGAATTAGCCCTGTATGAGACAGCCCATTGAACACAATGCAAGTTCTGATACTTGTCATGGTCGACTTGCAGAAGCATACAGCCTCTCTCTGTCTCAATCACAAGCTTGTCATGCTAATAAGCTGGTGGACAGTCACTGGCCTTACTGTGGGCGTCACAGACGCGAGATAGGCCCGCAAGTTGTATCCCATGCCTACACCATATGGATGTATACCATATGCATGTTACAGTTGCTGCTGAGTCAAATGCACAGGTAGACCACTCAATGGCTGAGAGTTGAGCAAGGCAGCCTTGGCTTGGTAGAACTTGATGATGTCAGCATCTGCAGCTGGATTGCCTGTAAGCAGTGGTTTTGCAGACGCCATCACCTCAGGGCTCACATTCTCATACAAGCCTCCCTGCACACAATTCAGCTCTGAAGATTTGGTGTCACTTATGGCTCGCTTCCTGTAGCTGGGATGTTATGCTACTGCACATGCCTCTTTGGTACACCTGGTTCTATGCACCGGGTTGTGCGCAACGGCACAGTATACAGTCAAGTAGATGTGTATATGAGCAGGTAGATGTGCAAGATCACCCTGAAGCCCTTGCGCTTGGCATCAGGATTTCACAGTCACACCAAATGCAGGGCAGCACATCTTGACATATATGATGCTTGAAACATAAGACAGACACAGGCTCACAGAAGAATGCCTGTTGTAGCTGACTGCCCTGCAGGCACTGCATAATAATTATAATAATGTACAGGCGTCCCAGCTAATCGTTCTTGCCAGGTACCTACTAGGTGTGCCTAAACCCTAGTCCTGTGAGTCAACATGCACTAACATGAGACACTGAACTGCACCCAAGCGGTGTTCGCTGACAGGGCGAGTGCCATAGACCAGGCATTGCATGCTCACCTGAATCTTGTCAGATGCTCTAAGCCCACTGCTGGTGGACATACTGCGATCCGAATTCTGAATCCTGGGCATCAGTGCAGTATCTAGCATGCCAGCTTGAGCCTCAGCAGCAGCTCCTGACATCGACCTGCAAGATCATCAATGGCACATGATCACAACATCAGGCTGCTTGGTTGAAGAAGACTGCAGACAATGCCGACAGCAGAAATGCACAGTCCCTGACAGCGACCTGCAAGATCGCCAATTGCACATGATCAAAACATCAGGGTGCTTGGGTGAAGAAAACTGAAGACTGTGCTGACAGCAGACATGCACAGAATGCACGTAAAGCATGTCAACTGCATGACTAGCGCAGCAGTGCACTGAGAAGCTGTCACCAGGTCACAGTCGACCTCTGTTGCAAGCAATGGTTGTAGCCACTCAGGGCTTGCACGATTTGTGTGGGAGTGTTGTTGTCTCACTGCATAGCCACGACCTTCTAGACAGCAAGGAAGGTGAGCATCTGTCAGCGCAGCAGCAGCTGCAGCAGAGGCTGCCTGCTGTTGTGCAGGTGAATAACAAGCAGAGGAGTCAGAGTGTGCTGAGCTATACCCTCAAACGACTGGTCTGATGGCAGCGAGGGACTATGCTGGTACCTGGGTACACTCCTAGTGGAGACACAAGGGGCCTTGCTTCACACACACACACACACACACACACACACACAAAAGGAAGCTCTCTTCTTTGTTGTGTGGGACCAGCGGTCATGACAGCAAGAGCTTATAATGTTACCTGTGTACACTTCTGACAGGAGACAAAGGGGCTGTGCTGGCTTGTGTGAGACCAGCAGCTGTGACAGCAGAGGCTGCCTGCTGCTGGCGCAGCATGAGGCTCATCCAGTGCTCAAAGTCGCGCTGCAGCTTGGTGCGGCTCTGCTCTAGCAGCATCTGCAAGTGCTCGATCTCTTGCTTCAGCTCGCGCAGCCTGGCAAAGGCTTCCTTGTAGGCTGCCTTCTCCTGCAGTACAACACAAAGGTGGGCTTTTCCCACCTGGCTTTGGCAACTGCTATGAAAAGACATCATGACTGTGCTGCAAGGTTTTGATTTAGGTATTCAAAAGGAAACAAGAAGACAAGCACCAAATGAAGAACAGAATCTAAAACAACCAGCAGGGGGGGGGGGAGGGGACAGTATTTGCTTGTAACTGTAGAAGTCAAAAGCTGAACATGGGCTTTTTCAATCAGGCACTGGTGAATGCTATGGAAACGCATTGTGACTGCATGCTGCAAAGCTGTTGTTTTTTTTATCACTCCTTTTGAGTGCCCACATCAGCAGGTAATGGCTCATTTGCAAAATGGGTCAATTGACTAGACACGTGGACACATGCGCAGAGGCGACACAGATCAATGCAAGTCAGGCTCATATAAGTAGGCTTGAGTAGCCCAATACGTTGACAAACAACCGACCACACAGGACCCACACAGCAACAGCTGTCAACTGTGCTCACAAGAAGACTGTTGGAGCACCAAACTGGTCAGCCTGAGACGAATGTCAAAGGCAGAGTTGCAGCGCTGACCAGCTCATGTTGGGCTCTGGCGCTTTCTTCAGAAGCAGAAACTCAGACATAAACACAGACACTCAGACAGAAACACAGATATTCAAACAGAAACACAGAAAATCAGACAGGAACACTGAAACTCAGACAAAAGCTGACCTGCTCGATCTGTGCTTTGGCGCTTTCCTCAGCAGGGTCTGGCTGCTGGTCAGGCTGGAAGGCAGCAGAGGGGTCATTCAAGCTGGCCATGGAGCGCTGCACCCGCCGCTGCTCAATCACCACCTTCAGCTCACTGATGCGCTGCTTGTTGTCACTCACCTACACAAACCATTTGTCAAGTCTTCCAAAATTTGACCTCTGTCTTGTTGTCAGTCACCTGCACAAACCATTTGGCAAGTCTTGCATGATTTTGTAATCCATCTACCACAAGATTTATTATGCAGGCATGTTACCGGGCTCTGCATATCAGTGCATCCTTGGGGACATGTATCTGAGATCCGTTCCATCAAGGAATGATTTGTCAAGTCTTCCAAATATGACCTCTGTCTTCTTCTATATGTCATCAGACTTGTTGGCTGACCAGCCAGAGTGCATTTGTGTTTTTGTACTACTGAAGATAAGCCGCAGCCTGAACCGCTACCGCTGCTGTTTCATATTTATTCATGGTCTGGTGGCTGCCCAGTAATGTTGGATGGTAGTCAATGGCTGCAATGGTCACCTGCCTTCAGTGGTAGAGTTAACTTTGCTCTGACAGCAGCACATCAACACAGTATTCTTTGTGTTCTTGTGGTGTTGCGAGTCTGCTTTTTGCTTTGCCTTTCCCTGTCAGCACACACCCCTTGGATGCAGGTTAGTGTCTCATGTTAGTGCATGTTGGCTCACAGGAGTAGGGTTTAGGCACACCTACTAGGTACCTGGCAAGAATGATTACCTGGAATGCCTGTATGATATTGTTAGTATCATCAGTCATTCCCTCACAACACTACTGATTACAGACGGCAAGGGGCACAAGTGCCCCTGTTGAGCATTTGTAGGCCTTGCAATTTGTTGATGACTTGCTGCTGATGATGCAACTGCTCATTGGGTCTAACCTTTTTGATATATGAATACATCTACATGGCAGTAGACTTAAAAAAAGCCTAAGATGCGGCATCTGAGCATACCTGTTTGCCGAGAGCCTTAGCAGTGGTGTACTTCTCCTTCAGCAGGGCCTTGTTTTCTTCAATGACCTCGTTCTTGCGGTAGCTCCTCCTGTGTGTCAATATCAATTGTTTGGCAATTGAAACGACATCTGAAACAATATAGTGGTGGCAATGCTGTTTGTTCCAAACATGAAAAGAAACCAGTGTGTTTCTGACTTAGCTGCCATGTGTGCCATGTGTGCCTGCCATGCCCTCCCAGGAACAGGTTTCTTACAGAAGCTAGATTAGCCTCACACCTACCTAGCTACAGACTGGACTAGGGTGTTTGCTTTGCACCATGACAATCAGATTCTAGCCATTGCTGTTTGTCAGCCAATCCTTTCAAAACTGCTGGGAGTCTTCACATCCAGCAATGCATGTCTTGTCCTTTTGCCAGCACTTATGCCACCCTGACGCTCCTTCCATCAATTTTGGAGCATGACACAATCATGATCAAATGCAATGCACTGCCACCTGCCATGTGGCTCAAGACTGATGCTGCAGCTTGAGGTCTACATGACAGATTAGGCTACAGTAGAACAAACCCATTTCTTTGCTTGGCAAAAGGCTGTGCAACATGAGCTTTTGTTCCATGTGAGTCAACACACAGTGCCAGTCTTTACAGCACTGGTCAGTGGTGCTGCACCATTGAGCCATACCATCTGCAAGCTCACCTGAACAGGTCAAATGCCTTGCCTCTGTCAGCCAACACACTGGTATCCAACAAGCCAACATTTTCCAAACCCTGCTGACCACCAGGTGCACTATTATTGGACTGATGACTCTCAGTCGCAGTGACGCGACTACCTGGAAGCTGGCCTGGCAGCTGCCCAGATGACGAGTCAACCGGCAGCAAGTTACTAGTGCTGCTGCCATAATGCGGCTCAGCAACCCCTGACGAAGGCGGTGCACCTGTGGGTGAAAACGCTGCAGATGGTGCAGAAGGGTTAAGGGTGGAGGTTAGTGCTGGTGGGCTGTAGGAGGTGGAGGGTGCAGGTTGGGCTGGTGCCAGGGGCAGATGGGGGTTGGGGGCAGGGCGTGACTGTAGGGCTGGTGCAGCGTTTAGCCCCATGGCAGCCTCGCGCTTCTTCAGCATGGAGACCAGGATGTTGATCTCATTGTCACGCTGCTGCACCTGTGTTCAGACAGGGACGCAGTCAGAGGTGAGCGTGGCGACAGCAGGACCCCGGACACAGTTTTATCCCTGGAATCTGGAGACTTCAGAACCTCGAGGTCTCGGGATTCTGGAACCTCTAGACATACAGTTTTTGTAGCACAGCATGCAGCCTTGTCTCAGCATTGCAGACATGCATGCATGCACACACGCATGCAGAGGATGGTTTGTGATGGAAAGGTGTCAGGCAGACACAGAATACACTCCTGCAATGCAGAAGGGTGCAACAGTGGTGGCACACAGGCAAGAGCTGTTGAGGATGAGTCATCAGTGAGCTGTGCAGGCTGAGCTCACCTGCAGCTGCAGCTTCCTGAGTTGCTCAGGTGCATCACCCCCATCTGAGTCCTTCCCCAACCCCAGCTTACGCCCACCCCCTTGCCTCACACTCTTCTTCAGCATGTCCAGTGCAGCCCTGCATATCACGTTATTTTGTTTCGGTCATGGGCTGTGGACAAGCCGTGGAGGTTGGGCATGATGCAAGGACTTCCCTGTTGGGCCAGGCTGCGCTCATCGCAGGTCCTGACTTGCAGTCTTGCCATACTCTCATTTTGATCTTTGCAATCTGGAATACGGAGCAATTCGTGACTCACCAGTCATCTTGGCTTGGAAGCATAGGTGTGAGGTGATGGACCAGGAATATAGCCAATCAGAGCATGCACAACCTATAAATCCTAAATGCTTCCATGAAACAGGATTCCAATGGCAAGCAAACCAAGAAGAGCTACCTCTGCAGCTGATTTAACAGCATATTCTGACTTTGGTCTGCAGGAGGGCTCCTTGGGTCTAACATAATAGCACAAAATATGTCATGCCACTCTGTTGAATGCAACACTCTTGTTCATTTCTATCAAGTGGTTTAAAATAAAAAAAGACATGCAGGGGCTACCTGGCTGAGGCAAGGGTCGCAGCACCATTGATGTATGCTGCGCCTTTCAAGCAAACAACATAATTGATCACACGATGATGCAGCTACATGTTGATGTTTCTGTAGTAACAAGCAAGCAACAGCACCTGATGTGCAGCATGCTTCCCCCCAGCTCCAGCACTGCACCTGGGGCTGAGTCAGACACCCAGGCGTCCAGCTGTGACTGCAGCCGAGTAAGCTCATCTGGGGTCAAGGGGCCTCTGTCCCCACCCTCCCCCTTCAGCAGCCTGTAGCAATGACAGAAACAACACCTTTGTCAATGTGGGCAAATGTACCGTTCAGTTTACTGCTTTTTGCAATATCACCATTTCATAGGTGCCGAGCCAGCCATGCGATTCCACAAAGGCTGTATCTGTGCACTCACTCCATTCACTCATTTCGGCATTCAATCTTTCATTCCTTTGTTTGTTTGTGCGTTCGCTTGTTCATGCACTCCACCTCTTTTCCTGGAGTTTGGGGTGTGGAGTCTTGAGTAGCTCCCTGTTTGAGGTCCTGTTGTGGCATTTGCTCATGCAATGCTCTCTGACCTTTGCCATATGTGATGCATGCCTGGCCAGAACAGTCTCAGCTTATTGGAATGCTGCATCTGCTGTTCTCATCACACACAATAACAAAAGAAGAAGAATAGTGCAAGCTTTGGCCAGCCAACAAGTCTAAGTGCACGCAGCAGAGCCACAGCAGTTCTGCCTGATATCATTCATTAGTGTCAAACTAAAAGTGCTGCAGCTCCAGAGTGACAAGGTGTGCAAGAGCTTATCAGCATAAGTTGACAGATGCACAAGGTACACTAACTGCAGTATAGACTTCACACCGATAGACAGTGTGATGTGTATGTATATTTCAAACATGCTGAGGTTAGGCCATGACCTGATCTCATCTTTCAAGTCCCTGATCTCCTGCTTCAAGCGCTTGATGACAAGACTCGGGTCCACCTCTTCGTTCACCACCACCTGCACCAAAGCTGATGCATGAATGTGCTAGATGCACGACATGACCAGCACAGGGATCTTGTTGATTTTGCAATTGCAAAGTGAGTCCTGTCTTCATTTACCATCACCTACAGCACTGCTCAAGTCTAAGCTGAGACAAGGCACTGGGGAACTGTACCACTGCAAGTTGGGTCCATCTCTTTGTTTACCATTGCCTACGGTACTGCTCAAGTCTAAGCCAAGACAAGGCACACAGGAGGTGCACCATGGCAAATTGGGTCTATGTCTTTGTTCACCATCACCTGCAGCGCTGCACAAATGTGCATGTGACAGGACAAGGCATCGGGAAGCTGCTTCACTGCAAATCAGTTTCATCTCTTTGTTCAACATCATCTACAGTTCTGCTCAAGTGTGAGTGTGCAAGACAGGACAAGGCACAGGGGAACGGCATCACTGCACCACACGTGACAAGCAGGTGGACTGGTTGTGCGCAATGGCGTTTGTCCATGTGTATGATGTGCAGTGGAATGTTTGCATAATCTATATAGGCAAATCACGTAGGCTCAAAGACTGAATCCTTCATTTGATCATTCACTCCATCACTTGTGCATTTGCTCACGCATTGGATACTTTGTTTGTACGTTCATACATTCAATCACTCAACTTGTGTTCCGTAGGGTCAGGCACATACTGTCCTGAGTAGTTCCCTGTGCTTGCCCATGCTCACCTGCTTACATGCATTAGCATTGTGCACAACAGGAAGGACTTGTCGCAATGGCCATGTGTGCACATTGAGTAGCATCAATGGCAGTTCCAAATGGATTTGCCATGGAAGATGCAGTTGCAAATTTGCATCCTGGACAGCCCGGAATACTACTTGGCTTCTCATTAAAGCCGAAAAGTCTTGTCTTTGCT
>JAABUK010012958.1_pt1 | contig 10511 bp, 13 predicted proteins | sample 5559141 | NCBI WGS metagenome assembly JAABUK01 (sample SAMN10711869, study PRJNA513367) | rock metagenome | isolation source: Antarctica rocks | place: Antarctica: Victoria Land, Pudding Butte nord | collected 2016-01-03
TAATTATAGCACATTTTCCAGGTGGTGGAGAGGGGGGTGGCTGGGGTAAGGTCTACCAGTTTTTGGAGTAAATTTCTGCTCGTCTACGGGAAGGCATTGATGACTTCTACACGACTCAATTTCGCCGGTTGCGAGGGACTGGAGGAGCCTTTCCGCGCTGGTCTGCCGTGACTCCCATCATCTCGACCGGCGCGAGGTGCTTCCATGGGAATCGGGGTCACATACAGCAGTGAGTCCTCCGAATTGATGGTTCGGTAATTCTGGGAGGTCTAACTTCGGCAACCGACTTGTCTCTGTGCTCTTTGGGCTGATCTGGCGATCGATTGCCATGTCTTGCATGCGGCGGGTGGCGTCCGCGCCGGGGATGGATGATTACCTCGTCCTCCTTATCCAGACGGGGAGCATAGCGGGAATGCTAACAGAAGGTCCTGGCGCAATTGCTGGCCTGAGGCCTCGATGCTTGATAGATGGGTAGCTTGTCTTCTTGTGCGACCTGGCTGCTTTGCTCAGGGTCATGCATTGGCGGAAGCCCTTCCGCCTACACATTGTGGTGTTTGTGCTACAGGACTGTGGCATTATTCCTTCGTACAGCTCTATGACATAATTGTCAGCAGGAAGACCCGGGCGGAAGCATCGTCTGCGGACTCGTCGAAGACGTTCTCTGCTGTTGGCACATCTACATTCAAATGGATGAGAAGTGGTGAAAACGTCGTGGTTTCTCCCTCGGCGGGACTGCCCCTGTTGATTACTCAATTAGGCAGGTGATTGCGCCTCGAAGCAATTGGGAGAGAGCTCAAGCTTATTTACCCCTCATCAACAACACGACAGTGACTCCTACCACCGGCCGAGATGGCGTAGGCCACCATATCCAAGTTCCCCCCGTCCAGACTCTTCATGTTCATTTCCTCTCACTTCCCGTCTCCACGATTTTCAGTTCTTTCAGTTCTTTCCAAGCGGCTGTACATCCCCTCTTGCACACGGACGACCGTCTACCAACCCAAAAGACCTTTCACATCGTCATCTACCAAAATGGCCGACGACCTCTCCATCGACCTCACCGCCCCCAACGGCCTCAAATTCACCCTCCCCACCGGCCTCTTCATCAACAATGAATTCATCAAATCCACCTCCCCGGAAAAAATAACCAGCATCAACCCTACCGACGAAACCGAGATCTGCTCCGTCCACTCCGCCTCCGCCTCCGACGTCGACGCCGCCGTCGCCGCCGCCAGGGCCGCCCTCACCCACCCCTCCTGGCGCGACCTCCCCCCCACCGACCGCGGCGCTCTGATGTACAAATTCGCCTCCCTGATCGAAACCCACGCCGAGACCCTCGCCAGCATCGAAACCTGGGACAACGGCAAGCCCTACTCGGTGGCTCTGAACGAAGACCTCGCCGAAGTAGTCTCCTGTTTCCGCTACTACGCCGGCTGGGCCGACAAGATCCACGGCCAGACCATCTCCACCACCCCGCAGAAATTCGCGTACACGCTCCGCCAACCCGTCGGGGTCTGCGGGCAGATCATCCCGTGGAACTACCCGTTGGCGATGGCGGCGTGGAAGCTGGGCCCCGCGCTCGCGTGCGGGAATACGGTGGTGATCAAGGCGGCGGAGCAGACGCCGCTGTCGATTCTGTACCTGGCCAAGTTGATCAAGGAGGCGGGGTTTCCGGCCGGGGTGGTGAATGTGTTGAATGGGGTGGGCAGGGAGGCGGGGGCGGCGATTGCGAGTCATCTGGATGTGGACAAGATTGCCTTTACCGGGTCGACGGCGACGGGGAAGCAGATTATGAAGATGGCGGCCGGGAATATGAAGAATATCACGCTGGAGACCGGGGGGAAGAGTCCGCTGTTAGTGTTCGATGATGCGGAGGTGGAGCAGGCGGCGAAGTGGGCTCATGTTGGGTATGTGATGGAGATCCCCCCCTCCTTGTACATCAATCTTCGAGACTGGACTTGAAACGCCCGCTAACAGCCTCTTGTTCCCCAGCATAATGAGCAACCAAGGCCAGATCTGCACCGCCACCAGCCGCATCCTCGTCCAAAAAGGCATCTACGACCGCTTCATCATGGCCTTCCAAGAAACCATCGAATCCACCAGCAAGGTCGGCGACCCCTTCTCCGACTCCACCTTCCAAGGGCCGCAAGTCACAAAAGCCCAGTACGAGCGTGTGCTCAGCTATATCGAATCCGGCAAGACCGAGGGCGCCACCCTGGCGACGGGCGGACAACCGCACAAGAACATCGGTGATGGGAAGGGCTTCTTTATCGAACCCACCGTCTTCACCGACGTCCGGTCGGACATGAAGATCTATCGAGAGGAAGTCTTCGGGCCGTTCGTGGTTATCGCAAGCTTTGAGACGGAGGAGGAGGCCTTGCAGATGGCGAACGATAGCACGTATGGGTTGGGGAGTGCGGTGTTTACGCGGGATTTGGAGAGGGCGCATCGGGTGGCGAGGGGGATTGAGGCGGGGATGGTGTGGGTGAATAGTAGTAATGACAGTGATTTTAGAGTGCCGTTCGGTGGGGTGAAGCAGAGTGGGGTTGGGAGAGAGTTGGGCGAGGAGGGATTGAAGGCGTACTGTCAGACCAAGGCCGTGCATGTTAATATGGGGATGAGGTTGTGACTGTATTGTTGGTTTAAGAACTGGTCGGGACCGGGCTTCCGATTCGCAAAATTCCAGTCGATGATTGTGGCTTCTGGAAATGGAACTACAGTCTCCAAGAACGTAAAACTAGGCGTGTCTTTGGAAAGATAGGCTTGAGCTGATTGACCACTTTCTTCCTTGTATCCGCCAATCCGCACTCGTTGAAGCAAAGCAACGCAGTGTCCCCTGCGTCCCTCCGGCGACTTTGTGAAGCACTTCGGGTCGAGGACCTGCTAGAGAACTAGAACTCCCTCTCAGCTTCCGGAGGCAACGAAGTACTGAAACCTCTCATTGAACATGATTTCCCTGACCAAGGCAGTCTTCTGCGCATTAATCCTGACCAAAAACCCCTGCAGAAAGCTGTTTAGATCGCCATCTGCAAGAGTTAACGTTGATGAATGAAGCCGTGGCGAGGCTTCAAAATATGATACTCAAAATCTTGAATAAATAGCTAGTAGTACTATGCGGCTATATAGGACCCCTTGATGCTTTCCCTCTTGGTTTTTGCGATCAATCGGGAGAGTCCGAGGGCTGTAGCATTGAAAATAGAAACTCACAATCCATTCTCCGCCACTTGGACGGCGGATCGAGGAAGCCAGAGCGTGACCAGAAAGGCGGACTAGGGTTGAATTGAAATGCCAGCTGGATCTTGCAGCAGCAGACTGTGCAATGTACCGCACGATTCAAAGAGAACCGGTATGATCAAGATGGGCAGTTTGAAAGAGACTGACAATCGGAACGTTGGACGCACAGCGCGGATCTGATTGCAGTGGAGACTATCTTCCGACGCATTGCCAAATGGTTCGGCCGCTAGTGGGGAAACATGAATGAAATAGGTAAAGTAGTGAATCTGAAGAGGATGTGCTTGATCAGTGGCTTGGAAGCTTGGTATCTTAAAAGCTGCTCTGCCCTGGAGCTATGCCTTACCAGAAAGCAATTCAAAGGATATTAAAGGGAAGGCGGTGGGAAGTGATGAGGCCTCCTGGACGACTCGATTGGAGCTTGTGTCCCCTTCTGCAATACTTCCTGCGAGCAGTCCGGCTCCAGGAAGTAAAGATGGGTCAACTGAATGTAGTAGCCGTTTATGGCTTCGGAGTCTCGCACAATAGTTGACACTGATCGTGCTGTTTCATGCATTTCCTACCACTCCAGGTGGACCTAGCTTCCCCAGTAGCCCCTGACGCAGCCTCAGTTGTTTTTCGATCTCCCCCCATGGTCTCTTAGCGTCGTCTCTCATGCTCAGCACACTTTTGATTTCCGCAGCACTGATGAGCGTTTTGCCCTTGAAGCTTCCCCTTCCCAAGCTTTCTGACTCTCCCTCAAATATCTTTGCAATCCGGTCACGTGCTTGCACAATCAGCAGCGCAGGATTCGAAGATGCCGAGGGAAAGACCTTTTGGGCTGAAGATGGCGAGCTTGTAGCCTTCGACGAGGAGGAGGACTTGACCACTTGTGGTGTAGGCGCAAATGTGGAGGAGTTGGAAAATGTCGGAGCAGGCTGGACAGGGCCAATTTGGGAAAGTCGAGACCCAAAGTCAGGATCTCGTGCGTCAAGGTCGATGTGTTCGTCCCTCATTGTGGACGCAAAGGGTTTGGGATGGACAGTCGGGCCAGGTCGAGATTCGGACGAGGACGGTTGGTCAGGAGGCGGATTGGCAGATCTTGGTATCGACGACTTTGCTGGATAGCGCCTGGCAGTTGACGAGGCTGTCTTGGCTATTTTTGACGATGATGAACCCATTTTGCAGTCGTTTTTAGAGAATGAGAACTCTTAGGCGCAGAAGATGTTGAAGATTACTTCACAGTGCGGCATCCGAAGCGACGAAAAACGCAACTTGCCCTTCGAACAAGACTACTCTAAATTTGTAAGACGTAGCAACCATTAAGCATTGTGGCAAACAACGCGGCTTTTGGTGCAAGATGTCGATGAAGCATAAAACGACATCACTTGGGGTGATACTAGTAGGGTGTTCTGCCAGAGCATTTGGACGCCGAGATAAGGGAAAAAAGCAGCTACCTTTTTGTCCTCTCTACAGCAGTCTATTTCTATCTCAAAAGCGCATGTTACCCATTGCCGGAACACTTCATCTAAATCCAGTGAGCCTTCTCTCTTGCACCTCGCTCAAAGCTCTGCTTCCGCTGAGGAAAGTGATTGTTCCAACGGCCAACAGCACCGGTAGTGTCTGAAACAAGTTCCAGCTAGTGTAGTACAGAAAGAGTATGCCTTCAATTCCAACGATCGAGGTGTAGAAAAGGGCGTGGGAGACAGGTGCAGACTGAAAAGCCTTCGAAAGATGGTTTGCATTTCCACCAAGGTATAGCCACTGTGGAAGCAGTGTCAGATCTCGCATTGTGAAGCAGACGGGAGAACTCACCAATCCAAATATTGCGGGGAGTGTGGCAAGTACGGCACCAGTGAAGACTAGGCTGAACATGATATTGGGACTCTTCGGATCTGACTTGAAGATGTGATGTATTTCTGGCATCTTCCCATATCGTAGAGGCTTCTCGGTTGCAGCGATTGGAGTGTTCGGATCAGTGGCCACATTTAATGAAAAGACACGATCGTTGTAGCCTTGTGATGATCCAAACGACCCGAGGACCAAGCTTGCTTCTACGGGTTTCGACGATCTCAGGAATTGGGACGGTAGGTCTTTGTGAGCCTACCAATCATCAGTAGAGTTTCTCGACAGAGCTAGGGGGGAGACGTACAAGGTCAACTTGGGCTTTACCACTCTCCTTGACACTGAACGGATATGAGATATCAAGGCCGGTGTCGGTGTCTTTCAAAAGCAAAAACGCTTGGTGCGGTCTCTTCGCAGCCTTGCCATCTTGGACGGTGAGCACGACCTTCAAAGAATCCGAAGCCTTCAGCGTGATTGGCTTTGAGAGAGGTTTGCGCTCCACGAGCCTGCTGATCATGTTAGCTCTGGACACGCGCTCCTGCGACATATGCACACTTCTCCTTGAAGCCTCCTCCCACTCCGGTGCCTTTTGCTTGCACGCTCACTGCAGCATCAGAGAAATGCCATGAGGATGCTAGACATGATGCCGCGTTTGAAAGGGCCAGCACTATCGGCAGCAGGCTTCGGAGGATGACCATTGTATGCGACTTGTGGACCACACCTCATCGAAGGACCGAGTGTCAATTCGGGCAGCAATTGCAGATTCGGAGCACCAAATGCCTGGCAGTGCAGTATCGTACCTGTACTGGTAGCTGGCGAGCTCAAGTGGCGCCTTAGGGGAGGCCGGTGGGCCAGAGCTAAGTTGGTCGGTGGTTAAAAATACGGAGGACGTGGAAGCGTAGAGGCGCTCCTTCACTGCATGGTTTGGTTGCAGAAAGAGGAAAGAGGTGTTAATCGATTTTTAGTCACGCGGGCGCAATACTGAAGAATCCATATTCTTCTCCCTATTGTCAGGATGCGACAGGTCCACCACTAGAATGCGCTACAGAAGTGTATCCCCAGTGCAGAGTGACCGACAGCCTGCGCTCAATACGGCCACTTCCTTCCTGGCGTTCGCTTAGACATTGCTTTCCTGCCGTAGCAAGTCCCCATCTGCTTGCGAGGGTGTTCTACATGCAGCAGATGGTTCAGTAATATGCGTCTGAGACTCCGAGAGTCTCTTGACCTCTTCTCTCGCACCAAAAGCCCTTCGGTGCGAAAGACCCAAATAAAGTCACACAGATACTGATGTGAGGACAGTGCCCGGCTCGCTGACCATGACGACCCAACCTTCGATGCCGCAAGGCACCCGATCTCAATCACCTTCAGCAAAGTTCTATAGCCGCACCTTCTCGACACGTAACAATTCACACGAAGGGCAAGGGCCTGCTGGCGACGACATGACTGCCCCAGCGCCTCACTCGAAGCGACGAAAATTAAATCCGGGGTCAGACACCGAGACTGCAACGGATGCAAGATTGGGAAGATACCGTACATCAAGCGCCAGGGTGTCTCAGCAATCCATCAGCAGGCAGCGCGAGCCTACGAAACACAAGAGGGCAACTGACGGTGGCGTCAGCGGCAACAGAGCTCCTCGAACATCTTCTGGCAATGCCTACACTAAACGAGCGTCTGCCTTGAATCTTCATAATTATCCTGCCGATCATCATCCAGTGGGCATCGCGATCTGGGTCATCCAGAAGATCGATTCTGCGCGGCGTGAAAGAAGTGGGTCCACTTCATCAAGGGAATCATCTCCCGGAGCCTTTCCAGCGTCTTCCTCCTTAGCAGGGTTCTTTCAAGTCTCCGGTCAAGCTTCTGAGGTTGACGAAGGTGATGATCCTGGTGACCGGCGACAGGCGCAGAGGGAACGCAAGATCAAGCAGAGGCTTGAAAATTGGGCCAAGAGTAAGTGTTCACTTCCCCGTTCGAGGGTCATGGCTTACTCGTGTTGTTTGTGCAGACAAGGAGAACGACGTAGTTGCACGTGCCAAATTAGATGCTAAGAAGAAGTTCGGTTCTAATCCTTCGACACAAGCTATTCTTTTAAGCAACGGTCAAGTCGAAAAGCCTTCTCCGTCACATGAGAAGGAATCATACATCCGTAGGAGGATAAGAGACGATTTTACCAGACTGATGAACAGGCAGACCAAGGTGTTTGCTGATGATATCGCCAAGCTAGAACCATTTCAAATTGGGTTCAGCCAGAAGTGTTTTCCTGCTACGGCTTTCGCATCAGGATCAGATGCAAATCTGGCATCAGCTGGCACACTGTTGGTGAATATACTTCCCGCATTAGCAGAGAAGGAAGTCAGTCGCACCTCCCAGCTTGCCGCCGACGCCTTGATCCACGCCTTGGAAACCGGATCATCATCACCTGAATCTTTCTTTGATGCTATTGCAAGCCTGGCAGAAAACAAAGAGATTCTCGTGGGCAGTGATAGGATTCTGGCGCAACTCTTCTCTCGATCTTCCTCTTCCGGTAATACCAAAGTGTTGCGCACCTCGTCCGGTGCAGACTCAAAACTCTTTGCCACCACCAACGGCCCATTCATCATCTACAACACCATCGAAAATACTGAAACAAAGACATCTCCCTCGTCAAGATACCCAAACAGATCGTTTGCCATCCCAAATTCAGCATCAGGTCGAGCGTCACCTCGAGAGCGCAAGCCTACACCAAAAATGCTTAGCGTCTCTGAAGTTTCGACGAGACCACAGCGTCGTACCTCCACATCTCCTAGAACCTCACCACCAAAAGTGCTGAAACTGACTCGGCCGTCGAAGCTTCGTGGATCTGTGTCATTGGCAAGATCTCCTTCACCCCCACGAAAGCGTGTCAAATTAACTGACGAGCATGTCCCGGCTGCTCACGATCCAACTGAGTCTGATTCTGTTTCGCAGCCGCAATTAGCAAGAGCAAAGCACTCATTGAACGAGTATCAGTCAGAGGAAGCTGCGCACCCACGAGCTGCCCCCTCACGAGCTGCCTTGGGTGGCAAACCATGTCCTCAAATTGAGATCAAAGATGACTTAGTTAAGAATTTACTTGACTGGGCACTCTTTGCCAGCCAGGAAGATACCGACGACTGTTCTGGGGTTGATGATCAAGGAACAATCGTACCTAACGGAGCTACTGGGGTTGACTCTGCTATTTCCGTCCAGCCTTCTCCAGGAAAGCAGAACGATGAGCCCAACTCAAGGAATCTTCGTACATGTTCGAAACCTGCAGCTCGCGGATATGATCATACATTTCCAGCTGCGTCAGCACTTGCGCCCGAGGAGATTGCTGAATTCAACCGCATCATCGGTCAGCTCCCTGAAACTGAGGCCAATCTCAACCGTGAAAAAGTCGAAAACGTTGCAGCCTTGTATGATCAAATAGCTCAAGGACCATCATTCGAACGGGCGAAAGAACTCGGTTTCTCTTATCCAGAGATTCCGCGGCCATTTGCAGATAAAGATGGCTGGAAATTAACTGGCGTCATCAATCATTTTGGTGAGGAGATTGTCGAAATAGACCGCCAAAGCTGGATTTATCCAACAGAACGTACTGGTGAGACTCAACAACCTCTTCGCAGACTCAAAAGAAAGGTTCAGCTTGAGCGTGACCATGTATTTGGCTTTCCTCCTCCTGCCGGATATGGCAATGAACCACAGCACAAGAGACCAAGGTTGGACGAGGAAGACGAAGAGAGTTTCGCATTCGAAGAGAACATTGCATACCAGAAGTTGATGGTCAACATTCGCAAGGCTGCAGAAGTCCGTGGATTGCCATGTGACAACGCTCTGACCTGGGAAGAGCTTGCCGACTCGATCAAAAATTTCGATGCTTCCCGTGGCGTTACTTTTAATGAAGCCGTCACTTCTCCGGTCAATGAAAACATCGACGATGATGCAGATGATGGTATATCAAGCCATGTGGAAGCTTCTGAACTTTCAGCATTGGACAGCGACGACGATTCTGATTACGAGCCTGAGACGGCCGTCAAGCAAGATATCGAAGAAGTTTGGGCAGGCCGTAATGGTGCTCAGATCTCTACTTTTGTTGCCGTCAACGGGCGCAGAGGGTCTTTGAGGAACTTGAGGGATAGATCGTCATCCTCCTCATATTCTGCACAGGGAGTCCAGAATCGTGCGATGGACCTATCCACGGTTCTTGATGTAAGTGAGGTACCACCTGCCCTGTTGCAACGGTTGACATCGAACCAGCCTAATCATGCCGAGATGTCACCTCCAGCATCAATCACCAGATACGACATTCGACCTCCTACCACATCCGGTACCTACAACACCTTCAACGGCCCCATCACCTCCTCCAACACCCCTACTGCCTCCCCCGCCGGAACCCCAACATTCATGAAACTCAACTTCAACCTCCGGCGAAAACGATCCTCCGCCTCGCCAGCCCCCAGCACCACCACAGCAACCCGCCGTCCCTCCACCGCCTCCATCATCTCCACCTCCTCCCTCGCATCCCGCCCTCCCTCCGCCCAACCCCTCAACATCGACAACACAAACGCCTACAACGCAGCCAAAGGCTACACCACCAATAGCCCCACTCCCAACAGCAACAGCAACAGCAATGGCTCCGCCGACCCTGGCAGCCCCTACGGCCTCAACGGCGGGTTTCCCGGCGGTGGGATCATCATCAATGCGCCGGATAAGCGTGGGGATGGGCGTGGACAGAGGCGCAAGAGTAAGGCGCCGGATTTCAAGATGACGGTGCAGAAGGCGGGGAAGGAGGGGCCGAAGGTGCAGGCCAGGGCGGTGAGGGGGGGGACGGTCTTGAAGTTCACTTGAGCTGTTGCTGCTCATTCGAGCATTGGCTGGTTTGGTGGATTGGATGGATGGGATGGGATGGGATGGCGAGAGAGCGTACCGAGAGGCTCGGACGTGCAAGGAGTTTGATGGACTGGTGGTGCAAAGAGCCAAGAGCTCGGTTCTCGAGCTGTGGAACAGAGAACGCGACTCATCTTGCGGCGTTGGCCTTGGGGCTTGGGGACTCCATAGCATACGTTAACAGCATAGCATGGCATAGCATAGCATGGCATAGCACAGCACAGCACAGCGCAGCACAGCATAGCATAGCATAGCACAGCATAGCACAGCATCGTCACCTCCAGGCTGGTGTATACCCCTCTTCCCCTGCTAGCCAACACGAATCACCCTCAGCCTCTTCATCGCACAGCGCATAGCTCTCAGAGCAATGAAGAATCAAATAAATCCGACATCCATTCCATCCCATTCCATCCCATTCTCCTCCCATTCCATTCCATCTCTGGAATATCACAAACGGGAGGATTTGGTTACAAAACGGGAGGATTTGGTTACAAAACGGGAGGATTAGATTACAAAACGGGAGGATTAGATTATAATGAGGGAGGATTTCATCAATGTAGTTTTGGGCTGCCGCGAGC
>JAABUK010012960.1_pt1 | contig 10510 bp, 9 predicted proteins | sample 5559141 | NCBI WGS metagenome assembly JAABUK01 (sample SAMN10711869, study PRJNA513367) | rock metagenome | isolation source: Antarctica rocks | place: Antarctica: Victoria Land, Pudding Butte nord | collected 2016-01-03
ACCAAAGCTTGTGGGCTGAAAACCGGCAAGATGCTGATAGAATTGGCTTTTGTTGTTATCAAACCGAGATGATAGAACTCATTTCGGACATGTGTGACCACCGTAGCCCGGAGGGAGAGGGAGCAGCCCATGCTATCCCGTCCGGCAGCTCAGCCCGCCGTCAACCGGCAGGCACGCCCCGGTGATGTAGGCGGCGGCGTCGCTCGCCAGGAACACCGACGCATGGGCCACGTCCCAGCCCGTCCCCATGCGGCCCATCGGGCAGGCGGCGTCGCGCTGCCGCACCATGTCGTCCGCCGAGCCGTATTGCCCGGCCATCGCCTAGTGGATCAGCGGCGTGTTCATCAGGCCGGGCATGACCGCGTTGGCGCGTATGCCCTGCGCCGCATACTGCATCGCCGTTGCCACCGTAAGCTGGTTCACCCCGGCCTTGGCGGCGGCGTAGGCGGCATAGGGATACCCGGTCCAGCGCACCGCCGCGATGGAGGACACGTTCACGATGGCCCCCCGGCCCGCCGCCAGCATGACCGGCAGGACGTGCTTGCAGGCCAGGAACACGCCCTTGAGGTTCAGGTCGAGGATGCGGTCCCACTCGGCCTCGGCCAGCTCCACGGGGCCGCCCATGCCGGCATGGCCGACGTTGTTGTGCAGCACGTCTATGCGGCCGTGCCGGCGCATCGCCTCGGCCACGGCGGCTTCGACGCTGGCGCCGCTGGTCACGTCGGCGGCCCACGCGGCGCAGGCGCCGCCCTCCGCCAGCACCAGGCCGCGCGTGGCCTCCGCCGCTTGCAGGCTGCGGTCCACGGCGACCACGGCGGCACCGGCCAGGGCGTAGGCGACCGCCGCGGCGTTGCCGTTGCCCCAGCCCGGCCCGATGCAGCCCGCGCCCATGACCAGGGCAACCCGGCCATCCAGGCGTGCGGCGTTGCGGGGGATCAAGGGTGGTCCATCCAGGGCGCTCCGCGCGGCGGGGCGGCCACCCTAGCCGGTGCTACGATAGGATGGCCAGGGTGTCCCGGGCGATCATGGTCTCCTCGTCCGTTGGGACCACCCAGGCTTCCACGCCGCTGCCAGCGGCGCTGATCCGGGCCGTGCCGCCAGCCTGGTTGGCGCCACCGTCCAGCGCCAGGCCCAGCCAGGCCAGTCCGTCGCAGACTGCGGCGCGGATCGCCGGGTTGTGCTCGCCGATGCCCGCAGTGAACACGATCCCGTCCAGCCCGCCCATCTGCGCAATCAGCCCGCCGGCGCAGCCGACGACGCGATGCACGAACAGCGCGACGGCCTCCCGTGCCCGCGGGTCGGCGCTGCCCGCCAGGACACGCATGTCCCCGCTCAGGCCCGACACGCCCAGCAGCCCGGCGCCGTGATACAGCAAGGTCTCGACCGCCGCCGCCGACATGCCGCGCGCCTGCATCAGGTGCAGCACCGCCCCGGGGTCCAGGTTGCCCGGCCGCGTCGCCATCAGCAGCCCGTCCAGCGCCGTCAGGCCCATCGTCGTGCCAACGCTGCGCCCATCCCGCATCGCGCACAGGCTGGCGCCGTTGCCCAGGTGCGCCACCAGCACGCGCCCGCCCGCCAGCCCCGGCGACAGCTCCCGCAGGCGGCCGGCGATGAACTCGTAGGACAGCCCGTGGAAGCCGTATCGCCGCACCCCCGAGGCGTGCAGCTCCCGCGTCAGGCCAAGCCAGGTCGCAACCTCCGGCATCGTGGAGTGGAACGCCGTGTCGAAGCATGCGACCTGCGGCAGGCCAGGCAGGGCGGCGCCGGCGGCGCGTATGGCCGCCAGGCTGTGCGGCTGGTGCAGCGGCGCCAGGGGCACCAGCGCATCCAAGGCCGCCACTACCCCATCGTCCAGCCGCACCGGCCCGGTGAAGCGGACGCCGCCATGGACGACGCGATGCCCGACCGCGCCGATGGCCGCGCCGCCCAAGTGGCCGCGCAGCCAGTCCAGCAGGCCCGGCAGGACAGCCGAGTGCGTCGCGCATGGCAGATCCGGCAACGCCAGCGCCCGGCCATCCTGCGACGCCTCGGCCTTCGGATGCGTGCCGATGCCCGACACCTGGCCGCGCAGCACCGCCCGCGCGCCGTCGAACGCCGCGAACTTCAGGCTGCTCGACCCGGCATTCAGCGCAAGGACCAGGCCCCTCACTCAACCGGACCAGGCCAGCGCCAGTTGCGTATCTCCGGCATGTCCTCCCCGTGCTCGCGCACATAGGCCCGGTGCTCCTGCAGCCGGTCGCGCAGGGACTGGGCCAGGTGCGCCGCCGGGTCGCGCAGCCGCTCGACGCGCTCGATGGCCGCGAGCGCCAGGTGGAAGCGGTCCAGCCGGTTCAGCACCGTCATGTCGAAGGGCGTCGTGGTCGTGCCTTCCTCGATGTAGCCGTGGACATGGAACCGCTCGGCCCGGCTGCGCCCGTGCAGCAGGCGATGCACCACCCAGGGGTAGCCGTGGAAGGCAAAGATCACCGGGCGGTCCGCTGTGAACAGGCTGTCGAACGTCGCCTGCGCCAGGCCGTGCGGATGCTTGGCCGGCGGCTGCAGCGCCATCAGGTCCACGACGTTCACGACCCGGATCGCCATGTCCGGCAGGTGCCGGCGCAGCAGGTCCACGGCGGCCATCGCCTCCATGGTCGGCACGTCGCCGGCGCAGGCAATCACCACGTCCGGTATGCCGCCCGCGTCGTTGCTGGCCCAGGGCCAGATGCCGGCGCCCTCGGCGCAGTGGCGGACCGCCTGGTCCATCGTGAGCCACTGCGGCGCCGGCTGCTTGCCGGCCACGACGACGTTCACGTAATTCCGCGAGCGCAGGCAGTGGTCCATCGTGCTGAGCAGGGTGTTGGCGTCCGGCGGCAGGTAGATGCGAACGACCGACGCCTTCTTGTTGGCGACGTGGCCGATGAAGCCGGGGTCCTGGTGGCTGAACCCGTTGTGGTCCTGCCGCCAGACGTGGCTGGTCAGCAGGATGTTCAGGCTGGCGACCGGGCGGCGCCAGGGGATGCGGTGGCACGCCTCCAGCCACTTCGCATGTTGGTTGAACATGGAGTCCACGATGGCGATGAACGCCTCGTAGCAACTGAACAGCCCGTGCCGCCCCGTCAGCAGGTAGCCCTCCAGCCAGCCCTGGCAGAGATGCTCCGACAACGCCTCCATCACCCGGCCCTGCGGACCCACATGGTCGTCGGTCGGCAGCAGCAACGCCATGCTCTCGCGGTCCGTGACCTCGAACAGCGCGTCCAGGCGGTTGCTGGTGGTCTCGTCCGGTCCCATGACGCGGAAGCGGTCCATGTTGGCGGCCATCACGTCGCGCAGCCAGCCGCCCAGCACGCGCGTCGCCTCGCCATCGGCGCCGCCGGAGTGGGCGACCGCGACGGCGTGGCTGCGGAACGGCGGCAGCGTCAGGTCACGCAGCAGCAGGCCGCCGTTGGAGTGCGGGTTGCTGCCCATGCGGCGCTGGCCGGACGGGGCAAGGGCCAGGATGGACGCGACCGGGACGCCGTCCGCGTCGAACAGCTCCTCCGGGCGGTAGCTCCGCATCCAGGCTTCCAGTTGCGCCAGCCGCTCGGGGTGGGTGGACAGCTTGTCCAGCGGGACTTGGTGCGCGCGCCAGGTGCCCTCGACCGGCAGGTTGTCCACGGTCTTGGGGCCGGTCCAGCCCTTGGGGGAGCGCAGGATCAGCATGGGCCAGCGCGGGCGCGTCGCGTTGCCGTTGCGGGCGGCGTCCTGGATGGCGGCGATCTCGTCCAGGCAGGCATCCAGGGCCGCGGCCATCGCCTGGTGCATCGGGCCGGGTTCGTGCCCCGACACGATGCGGGGCGCGTAGCCATAGCCGGTGAACAGCGCCAGCAGCTCCGCTTCCGGGATGCGCGCCAGCACCGTCGGGCCGGCGATCTTGTAGCCGTTCAGGTGCAGGATCGGCAGCACGGCGCCGTCCCGCGCCGGGTTCAGGAACTTGTTGCTGTGCCAGCTTGCGGCCAAAGCGCCGGTCTCGGCCTCGCCGTCGCCCACGACGCAGGCGGCCAGCAGGTCCGGGGTGTCGAACACCGCGCCATAGGCGTGCAGCAGGCAGTAGCCGAGTTCGCCGCCCTCGTTGATGCTGCCGGGCGTGTCGGGAGAGGCGTGGCTTGGGATGCCGCCGGGGAAGCTGAACTGGCGGAACAGCCGGTGCATCCCGGCGCCGTCACGGGTGATGCCGGGGAAGTGCTCGGTGTAGGAGCCTTCGAGCCAGGTGTTGGCGACAACGCCCGGCCCGCCGTGGCCGGGTCCGGCGACGAACAGCGCGTTCAGGTCGCGGGCGCGTATGGCGCGGTTCAGGTGGGCATAGACGAAGTTCAGCCCCGGCGTGGTGCCCCAATGGCCGAGCAGGCGGGGCTTGATGTGCTGCATGGTCAGCTTCTCGTGCAGCAGCGGGTTGGCCAGGAGGTAGATTTGGCCGACCGAGAGGTAGTTCGCGGCACGCCAGTAGGCGTCAATGCCCGCCAGGTCGCCGGCGGTCAGGACTGGGGCGGTCGGGGCTGTGGCGGTCAGGACCTCGGCGGTCAGGGCCGGGGCGTGCAGGGCTGCGGTGTCCGGCATGGGGTCGGCCTCCTGTTAACTAACAAATCCTACGCAGGTATGCGGCCCGGCATCTACCACCGTCATGTTACGGCGCGGCTGCATCTGGCCTGTCCCGCGTGCGGTCGTGCGCCGCCGGTGCCAGCGGCACGCCCCGGGGCGGCTTGCCGTAAGCCCCCGATCCCGCCAGTCTGCCGCCATGCAGACCAACGGCGCCGGCCCCGACACGGAACGCTTCCTCGCCGACCTCGATGCGCTCCGGCGCATCGGCGCGTTCCGCACCGGGGTGCATCGCCCGACCTACAGCCCGCAGGACATGGAGTCCCGCCACTGGCTGATGGCGCAGATGGCGGAGGCGGGGCTGGCACCGGAGATGGACGGTATCGGCAACGTGCTGGGCCGCCACCCCGGCCCTGGCCCGCATCTGCTGTCCGGCAGCCATATCGAAACCCAGAACGAGGCGGGATGGCTCGACGGCGCATTGGGCGTGGCCGCAGCCCTGGCCCTGGCCCGCGCCGGCCTGCCGGTGGACGTGGTCGCGTTCGCCGACGAGGAGGGGCACTACGGCGGCTTCATCGGGTCGCGCTCCTTCACCGGGCTGCTGGACGAAGCCGAGATGGACCGGCTGGCCAACCGCTACCACGGCAAGCCGCTGCGCCAGGCGCTGGACGAGGCCGGGCTGGCGGGACGGCCGCGGATGCGCATGGAGGCGGGTCGCTACAAGGGCTTCGTCGAGATGCACATCGAGCAGGGCACGACGCTTGAGGGCGCCGGGGAGGGGGTCGGCGTCGTCACCGGCATCGTCGCGATCTGGCAGTATCGCATCGTGGTCACGGGCCAGCAGGACCATGCCGGCGGCACCACGATGGCGGAGCGCCGCGACGCCGGGCTGGCGGCGGTGCGCCTGCTGGCCGCCATTGACGCGGAGTTCCCCCGGCACTGCGGCGGGCGCACGGTATGGACCACCGGCCGGATCACGCTCCTGCCCGGCGCGGCGTCCATCGTCCCCGGCCAGGCCGACATCCTGTTCCAGGTGCGCGACATCCTGCCCGAGGTGCTGGAGCGCCTGGACGGCGTGCTGCGCCGGCTGGTGCAGGAGAGCAACCGACGCGAGCGCTGCACCGCGGCGCTTGAGGTGGTGAGCCAGTCCGCCCCGGCGCTGTGCGATCCCGGCTGGCAGGACGCGCTGGCCGCCGCGGCCGAGAGCCTGCTGCCCGGCCGCTGGCGCCGGATGCCGAGCGGCGCCGGGCACGACGCGCAGTATATGGCGCGGCAGGTGCCGTCAGCGATGCTGTTCGTGCCCTCCATCGGCGGCATCAGCCACCACTGGACCGAGGACACCGCGCCCGCCGACCTTGCCGCCGGCCTGCGCGTGCTGGCGGAGGGCGCGCGGCGGTTCCTGGCGGCCTGATGCCAACCGCCATCTGCCCGGCCTTCCGTCGTTGCGAGCCGCCCTTGCGGCGTGGCAATCGGCGTCCGGCAGGGGCGGAACCGAAGCTGCGCCCCGGCGATTGAGGTCATCCGCCACGAGACTGCAGATGTCCAGCGGCCCACGCGCATCTTGATCTCGCGCCGCGGTCAGCGGTGACTTGGGCGCCAACCCTGACGGCGCGGTGCCGTTGGGCGATGCGCCAGCCACTCTGCATCAGTGTTACTGCGCTACTTCAGGTTGCTGCCCAGGAACGCCCGCAGCTCCGCCGTCTGCGGCTCCGCGAGCAGCGTGCGCGCCGGGCCGCTTTCCCAGATCGTGCCCTGGTGCATGAACACCACCGTGTCGGCGACGTTGCGGGCAAAGCTCATCTCGTGCGTCACCAGGATCATCGTCATCCCGTCACGGGCCAACTGCTCCATAACGGCCAGCACCTCTGCCGTCAGCTCCGGGTCCAGCGCCGACGTGACCTCGTCGAACAGCATCAACTGCGGCTGCATCGCCAGCGACCGGGCGATGGCCACCCGCTGCTGCTGGCCGCCGGAGAGGTTGTCGGGATAGGCGTCTATCTTCTCGGACAGCCCGACCTGCGCCAGCACCGCCTCGGCCAGCCGCCGGGCCTCCGGCTTCGGCAGCCCCTTGGTCAAGTGCGGCGACAGCGCGATGTTCTGCCCGACCGTGAGGTGCGGGAACAGGTTGTAGCCCTGGAACACGATGCCGACCTCCTTGCGGAGCGCGCGCAAGCGGCGGTCGTCCTGGTCCACGACGTGGCCCGCCACCTCGATCCGCCCGGCCTGGAACCGCTCCAGCCCGTTCATGCAGCGCAGCAGGGTGGACTTGCCCGAGCCGCTGCGCCCGACCAGCGCCACGACCTGGCCGCGCTCGACGGTGAGCGAGACGCCGCGCAGCACCTCGACCGGGCCGAAGCTCTTGCGGACGCCCTCAACGCGCACGACCGGCATGGAGCGTCCTTTCCAGCAGCCTGCTGAGCCGCGACAGGGGGAAGCAGATCAGGAAATAGACCAGCGCCACCACGCCGAAGACCTTGAAGGGCTGGAACGTCGCGTTGTTCACCAACTGGCCGGCGCGGGACAGCTCGACGAAGCCCACGACCGACACGATGGAGGTGTTCTTCACGAGCTGCACCAGGAAGCCGACCGTCGGCGGCAGCGAGATGCGAAGCGCCTGCGGCAGGATGACGTGGCGATACTGGTCCGCGCGGGTCAGCGCCAGCGACGCCGACGCCTCCCATTGCTGGAACGGCACGGCCTCGATGGCGCTGCGCCAGATCTCGGCCAGGTAGGCGCTGACGTAGATGCTGAGCGAGAACGACGCCGCCAGCAGCGGCGGCAGGTCGAAGCCGGCCAGCGCCAAGCCGTAGTAAGCCTGGAACAGCACCATCAGCACGGGGATGGACTGGATCAACTGGATGTATCCCGCCGCCACCCGGCGCACCGCCCGGCGGCGGGACAGCCGCAGGAGCGCCAGCCCCCCGCCCAGCAGGCCGCCGCAGACGAAGGCGATCCCGGTCAGCAGCAGCGTCCAGCGGACGGCGCCGACCAGGAACCAGGCTTCCGCCGGGCCGAACGAGGTCATCATGCCGCTTCGCCCCGCGCTTGGATGCGCTCCAGGCCGGACACGCGGGGGAACGCCGCCCGGCCGATCAGGGCGAGCAGCGCCTTGAGCAGCAGGGCCAGCACGACATACAGCACCGTCGCCACGATGTAGCTCTCGAAGCTGCGGAACGTCCGCTGCTCGACGATGGCGGTGACGCCGGACAGCTCCTGTGCCGAGATGAACGAGCAGATGCTCGACGCCAGCATCATCAGCACGAACTGGCTCGACAGCGCCGGCCACACCTTGGCTATGGCGGGCACGACGACGACGTGCCGCAGGACCTGCCAACGGGTCAGCGCCAGCGACAGCCCGGCCTCGACCTGCGACTTGTGTATGGAATCCACGCCGGCCCGGACGATCTCGACGCAATAGGCCGCGAGGTTCAGCGTCATCGCCAGCAGCGCCGCCTGCGTCGCGGTCAGGCGGAGGCCCAGGCCGGACAGCCCGAAGAAGATCAGGAACAACTGTACCAGGAACGGCGTGTTCCGCAGCAGCTCGACGTATGCCTCGACCAGCGCCCGCACTGGCCTGGGGCCAAGCTGCCGCGCCGCCGTGAGCAGCAGCGCCAGCGCCGATCCAAGGACGATGGCGCCCAGCGACAGCCCGATTGTCAGCAGCACGCCGTCCCAGATGAGCGGCCATTCCGCCAGGACCGGCTCGAACTGGAACTGGAAACCCATCTAGGTCATCCGTCCGGTACAGCCGCATCCTGCTCCCTCTCCCTCCGGGAGAGGGGGCAGCAGGCAGGTCTGACGCTCCCAGCCCGCCGCGCCGGCCCGCAGAAATGGCGCTTCTTTATCCGGCCGGACACAGGGGCCGCCGGCTCAGAACGTCGGCAGATCGGGTAGCGGCACCCCCACCCAGCGCTCGCTGATCTCGCTCAGCTCGCCGTTCAGCTTCATGATGTAGATCACGTTGTTCAGGTACTGGTGCAGCTCGAAGGCGTCCTTGCGCACCGTCATCGAGTTGGGCTGCCGGGCGAAGTTGAACTTCTGCTCGCAGTCCACGCCCTCGCCGCGCGCCTTCATCGCGGCGTAAGCCTGCGCGTCCGGTCCGGCGATGGCGTCCACCTGGCCGGAGAACAACGCCTGCATGGTGGTGCTGTCATCCTCGAAGCGCGAGATGCTGAGGCTCAGCTCCTTCTCGCGCTTGGTCAGCTCGATCTCGACGCTCGACCCGCGGTTGACCCCGACGCGCTTGCCACGGAGGTCCGCCCACGCCTTGATCGCCTCGCCCCGCTTGGCGTAGATGCCCATCTGGAACGTGCTGTAGGGGATGGTGAACATCACCGCCTTGGCCCGCTCGGCGGTGGGTGCGAGCGTCGCCACCAGGAAGTCCGCCTTGCCCGACTCCAGGGCCGGGATGCGGGACGGCGGGGTCAGCGGCAACATCTCGATGGGCACGCCCATGTACTTCGCCACCAGGTTGGCCACGTCGGCGTCATAGCCGACCGGCTTGCCCTGCGCGTCAATCGAGCCATAGGGCGGCGCACCGATCAGCACGCCGATGCGGACCTTGCCGCGCTTGACGATGTCGGCCACGGTCTGCGCGTGGGCCGGGGCCGCCGCAAGGGCAAGCGCCGCGCAGGCCGCAAGCGCCAGGGCAGCGGTCCGGATGGTTCTCAATAGGCTCATGTCGTCCTCCCTGTTGCCGCCGGCCTGCCCGGCGGCGTGTGGCCCGGTGCCGCGTTGGTGCGGTCTTGCCGGGGCAGTATGGCCTGTTCCGTGTTCTCCCGCACGCTCCATGCCGCTGTTCCGGTCTTGCATCCAGCAGGCGGCTGGACAAGCCTTGAAATGCCGGCTTCCAGCCCGGACGACGCCGATGATCCCAGCCAGCGCGAGCCAAGTCAGGCCCTTGAGCGCTCGCCCCGGCCGCAAATCATTACGGGATAGTACAACTAAAGATTACATTGGTTAACAGCGGACGGCCAAGTCTGTTGCTATCCTTGGTAGGCGCCAGGCCCTGCTCGCTGGCCGCATGGGCGCGGGAGGGATGCCGACTGGTCCGAGCTTGGGCAGGGCATCCGCGCCAACCATTAGGAACGCGATCTTGATCAAGGTTGACCCGCCTGGCAGAGGATCGCTCTCCCGGCCAACCCACAGGGATGCGGGCCGCGAAGCCGCGCGCGTCAGTGGCGAACTTGCAGCCCTTGGCGGCGGCACCGATCCGTTCGCCGCCATGGTTCGGGGGGACGCAGATTTCGATGATCCTCACGAACCCCCGGGAGGCCGACAATCCCATCGTGTTCGCCAATGATGCGTTCTGCCGCCTCACGGGCTACTCCCGCGAGAAGATCATCGGCCGCAACTGCCGTTTTCTGCGGGGCCAGGAAAGCGACCCGGCGGCAACCGGCCGCATCCGCGCCGCGATCGCTGCGGCCGAGCCGATCCAGATCGACATACGCAACCACCGCAAGGACGGCACGCTGTTCTGGAACCGGCTGAGGATCGCGCCGGTGCTCGACGCAAGCGGCGGCCTGGCCTACTTCGCCGCCTGCCAGAACGATGTCACCATCGAGTGCGAGAGCCTCGCCTTGCGGACCCATGAGCTGGCCGAGGCGAACGAAGGGCTGCGGGCCGAGGCCGCAAGGCGCGAGCAGGTCGAGGAGGCGCTTCGGCAGTCGCAGAAGATGGAGGCGGTCGGCCAGCTCACCGGCGGCATCGCGCACGACTTCGGCAACATGCTCCAGGCCATCGGCGGCAACCTGGAATTGATACTCCGCCGGGTGGAACAGGGGCGCGGGAAGGAAACCGCCGGCCTCGTGGACAATGCGTCCAGGACGGTGGACCGTAAGCGTTGCGGCGCGGCCATTCTTCCGGGGTAGATGCTGAGTGTGGTTGGTCTGCTTGAGGCAGGGAGCTTCGAGTTGACGCTATGTTTGACCTTAACGACGACGCGAGGGCTGGATATCGC
>JAABUK010012961.1_pt1 | contig 10510 bp, 10 predicted proteins | sample 5559141 | NCBI WGS metagenome assembly JAABUK01 (sample SAMN10711869, study PRJNA513367) | rock metagenome | isolation source: Antarctica rocks | place: Antarctica: Victoria Land, Pudding Butte nord | collected 2016-01-03
GAAGCCGTCCGGTAATGAAGGGGGGGGGGGGGGATGAGAGAGTGAGGTTGGTGCTCAGCATCTGTGATTAGTAAAAGGCTACACAGCCAGCTTGACGCCAGGATAAATGGAACAAAGCATGTGGATCGTTTTAGAGGCAGTGCAAGTGATTGATGTTCATGCCGAGGGTGGCCTTGCATGAATATAGTGACGGAGAGGCCAAAGCTGTCATTGGTCCTGGTATGAGCACAACAGCAAGGGGGGGGAAACAAGGGAAACTTTACCATTGAATCTCGACACGCAGTGTTCCATCCTTCAAGGAAGATGGTCAAGCATAAGCTGAGTAGAACAATGCCCCATCCATGGCTCGTCTAGAATCCATCATGGATGTTTGGTCTCTTCATGTGAAACGCATTGGGCCGGCGCCCCTTGCGTGCCAGAGGTGAGGATAACCATTCATTCGCCCCTGTGGATCAAGGAACGCGACGTCGTCTGACCAAGATTCCGAATTCATGCCGATGTTCATTTATCATTAAACGGTGACCACAGCCATGTTTTTGAAAGTGCAGCATCATCGAGACTTCAGAGCCTACTGCTTAATTGCACCTGTGGGCAGGAATCTCCTTGACAAGCTAACTGAGGGATCGGAGTCCAGATCTAACCTGCGTGAACCTGCCTTCCAGTGCTAGACCACATCATGACTCGAAGACTGCTATCCCGTCAGTCACGTCACGGTGGAAGCAGCACAGGTTCTTCCCGTAGCGATGCTTCAGACAATACGCATAGCACCGCACCCTCGATATACAGTGGAACGTCTCTCTTGAAGTACTCCCACGATCGTCCCGGGATATACTACGGCCAGCTTGCTCGTGTGGAGGAGCCTCTCGATTATGAGGACTTCGGAGGATCCCGTGCTTCGAGCGGCTCTGTCAACACCTACGCTTCGACGACTCCTTCAGAAGCAGACCGGCAACATCAACCTGAGTTCGAGGTGCCTCTCGCTGAGTATGACATCTATCCCTCAGAGGGAATACCATCCACTCCGGCAAATTTTGCGCATTTGTTTCCCTCGGATCGAAGGCTTCTCATTCACCACGACGATGCTACTAGCGATGGGAATATGAATCTACGCGTCGACACGGAAGTTTCTGATTCTGATGGTCGCCCGCGGAAGCTCATTCTTTTCCATCTGCGGATGATGGATTTGAGAGACAGACGTTTCTCCTTGAGACGATACTGCAGAGAGTCAGGACGGGAGGTCTGCAACTCGACTCGCAAGGATGCACGTACTTCACCAGTCCCGTCTGCAAGGTCAGCTTCACCAACCGACACGGTTCAGCTAGAGTTTTCAAACTATGCGCACGTCAATGTGAACAAACGTGGGTCGAAGAGATCGAAGAGGTATGAGCTTGAGTACTGGGGAACGAAGTACGAATGGAAACGCCAGGTTTACCGAGATGGTCATTCTGAGGAGGTTTCATACCATCTCATCAATGACAAAACATCGAAATCGATTGCTCACATTACACCAGAACCGTTGACCGCCAGAGAGGCTCAAGAAGAGGAGGATTTCGGTGGCTGGGTACCGCCTTGCTCAATGAGAATAACTGACACGAGTGTTTTTCGAAGCTTGACCGACGTTGCTGAGTGAGTCGTTTACTACTGCTCCACGAGTGTTTCTGCTGACTGAACTGCGAAGCACTATTGTCGCTACTGGTCTTATTGCTCTGGTAGATGATTGCATCGACCGTCGCTGGCACAGCAAGCGAAGCTTTCATCTTGACTTGCCTATTTACGAAGGTGCCGATGCCCTTGGACCCGAACAACTGATTGATAAGGTATTCAATCGTCAGGCTCCCAAACCATATCGCAGCCATTAGCAAAGTCGGGGGAGCTACCTAAATTGTATGTGAACTCTATCTCGCTCGCTGCTACTCCATCCGTCCAAACTTGACCTATTCACAACTATTCCTGACGCAATATTCAGAAAGACGACTCGTGAATCCATAACTCATAGACGGTGGTGTTCACAGTTTCACAGACGATCGTCAACCCGCGTTCAGTGTGACACAATGCCGTTTCTGTGTTACAGTAAACTATGAGCATTGCGGTTTACATTTTGGGAACGCAGATTCAAGCACAGTTGATGTATTGATGGCAAGGATGGTTTGACCCAGATGAGGAATGAGAACAAACCAAGGCATGATTAGGATTTTGATTCTGAGGTTACAGGTGAGCTAAGAACACACAAATGTACATTATTATAGCCACTCTGCAGCAGCAAGTGCATATTGAAATTTATAGGGCACGGTCATATCATTTTGGACTCGGCTATCCCATTATTTGCTTCCTCTTTTATCACGCCGACAAAATCCTGCCAGCTGGAAGTGTGGGGCGCAATCTGCAGGGCTGCCCAAGAACCAGATGTAGTCGCCCCTGCACATTGCCAATGGACCTTTCAAAGCGACCACAGAGAGGCACATCCTCCCCTTGCCACTCTCGGCGTCAAATCACACTTCTTGCTGCCATAGACCATGGCTGGGAGACTTTGCCATGGGGGCATTCTTTCGCTCCAGCTTGCATTAGCTGCCATGTCTCCGGATCCACCGTCCAGCCCTTTCAAGTGAAGCTATGTTTTACTTAGGCTATCGTTGGTTGATGAACATGAACCCCAATCCGGCTTGAGATCTGTTTGTGTCAGATCATCCGCTCGGTACAGCCGTTTTCGCTAGTCACTGTGCTGAGCTGGCAGCGGCCCCAAGTACCATGGGCAGCAATGGTTCAGAATACGTCGCTACATGAGACACCACGACTCGGCATATCAAACCGACTAAACCGCATTAATCCCTTTGCGTTACCCGGATATACACCAACTCGATCATTATTCCAATTGAGTCTTTTGGCTTCAGGAGGATCATCATCTCCGCTACGGACCGCTCCAGTAGATGCAGATGCCTTGACAGAGCGCGGGTGCGTCTTCCTGGACCCAGTCTTACCTGCCGCTGTCCTACTGCGTATTACAGGTCGAAATGTTTTGTACATGCCGCTCCGTACATATCTTCCTCTAGATTCCCCTTCATCTCTCAGTGTACTTCCTTGCTCAACCTTGAACTCCATATCTCATCCCAACCGTCTTCTGCCCTCTTTTGCCTGCTCACTGCCCTCTGCCTCCTCTATCACCATTACTTCATCATGTCGAGCGCACAACCTTCGTCACCGCCGCCAACTGTGAAGCAGGAGGAGCTGATTGGTACCTTGGCCACCCCAGCTACCATTGCAATAGTCGTTTGTGACTGACGCCTTACCAAGAGTATTGCCGGAAAACACACTTGAGTGCCCCCGTCTTCAACATCATCTCAGATCGTCGAGGTAAGCATATCTCTCTGCCGCAGGGGCAATATTCAGCCTCAAACAAAAATGGTACACCGACTTATCGATCCATCGACAGGAGGTCGCACTGCCTGGTCCAGCACTGTTACCGTTCAAGGCCGAAACATCGCTGCCCGTTATTGGTATGATGGTCAATTCATCAACAACGCGAAGGAAGACGCTGCCGAAGTGGCTCTCATGCAGTTTGCCCAGCAAACGACCAGCACCCAACAAGCCTTCCAAAGCCAAGCCGGGTACGCTCGCGGCTGGCCGCGTTGATATTTCGCGAGGATCGGTGGGATCAATCTTTTCGGTCAAAAGGAGATGTACGCTATCACACGGGTTGGTTGGGGAATGTGACATGGCTGGCGGTTTCGGGTCTCGGGCTTACAGTAACTTCCATCTCTGTTTTAATTAACCACTTTTGGTCCGGCTGCGGGTTGCATTGGCGACGGAGTCGGCGTTGGTCCAATGAAACTTCGACTATCAAAGAAAAGATGCGTTATGTTAAATTGATAGATCAGAATGTGAGGAGATCTTGTTCCAAGTTCGCAGAAATGAGTGACTACACGCCCTCACTGCGACAAGATTGAAAAGATGTTTAAGCTCCATGCATCCAGCCTCTGCTGCTGTATGACATGCCTATCGTATCCACAATAGTGGTTAGGCGAAGATGAGATACCAGGTCCATGGAAATGATAGGTAGCATGTTCAGATTGAGATCTGAGAGCTAGTTAGGGTGGTAGCACAGTAAACTCTGGTAAATATTGAAATAATAGATCTGCGCAAGCTTCTTATTCTCCGAAACTCCAGCCCTACCTGCTCCGTATCACATTGCCTCCTGGCCCACCTTGCTTTTTGCATATTCTATCTGCGGCCAAGAAGCCTCTCGGTAGGCCCGGAGTCTCATTTGAAATCTGCAGACGCATCTATGAGATGCAGGAAGCCAGCGATCTTCTTGCGTCGATTATCCAGGACGCCGTGTCGCTCACATCGACGCTATTCTCACACCGCTCCTACTCGTGCAGGAAGCCTCTTCGATGCAACGGGCTCTAGTGTGATGTCTGTGCATTCTCAAACCTCGGCTCTGACCTTTGAACTCAAAGCTCGATGCTCAGTGAGTGTGCTGATCAAGGTCATATCTTCAAGTTGACAAATTTCTCAGACCACCCAAGCTCGAGCGTCTACCCTCCACCTTCCTCATGGCCCAGTAGACCTTCCCATCTTCATGCCTGTGGCCACACAAGCTTCTGTGAAGGGACTCACCGCAGAGCAATTGGAAGAGACCGGCTGTAGGCTGTGTCTAAACAACACCTACCATCTTGGCTTGAAGCCGGGTCAGGCAGTCTTGGACGCCGTTGGAGGCGCACACAAATTTCAAGGATGGAATTATAATATCTTGACCGATAGCGGTGGGTTGGTGACCCTCTGGAAATGCTGTTGATGCTTAGTGGAACTCATTTATCATCAGATTTCAAATGGTCTCGCTGCTCAAGTTGGCAAAAGTGACAGAGGAAGGCGTTCGCTTTCTCAGTCCCCATGATGGATCACCAATGTCTGCTGCTACCTTTCTCTGAGGCTTCTGTTCTGAACGCCTTACCATTCTAGGCTTCTCACGCCAGAACATTCCATGTCACTCCAGAATTCCATTGGCTCAGACATTATCATGCAGCTCGACGATGTCATCCAAACTACGTCATCTGATCATGAACGTATGAAAGAAGCCATGGAGCGTTCAGTGCGATGGCTCGACCGCTGTATTGCATCACACCAGTATCCCGAGAAACAAAACTTGTTTTGCATCATCCAAGGCGGCCTCGACCTGGAAATGAGGCGGAAGTGCTGTGAGGCAATGGTCATGCGAGACACACCAGGTATCGCTATAGGTGGCCTGTCTGGTGGAGAAGCCAAAGACGCTTTTTGCAAAGTGTAAGTTTATAAATCTGGGCCGCAAAACTGTAATTGATTCGAAAGTGTCCATGCTTGTACCAAGATTCTGCCAGAAGGGAAGCCTAGATATGTCATGGGCATTGTAAGTATCCTCCCCAAATCTGGCGGATGGACGATCTGACTATTGCAGGGTTACCCCGAGGACCTCATCGTAGCGGTAGCTCTGGGTGCAGACATGTTTGATTGCGTCTGGCCTACAAGAACAGCAGTATGATACCCGTACTCATGTAGGGTTTGTTACGCTAATGGTTTACCTAGAGGTTCGGTAATGCTATCACGTCAACGGGTGTGCTCAACTTGAAGCACTCAAGATACTCTGAAGACTTCTCACCCATCGAGCTCGGATGTGGTTGTACTTGCTGCAGGCCGAAAGAGGCAGGTGGCTTGGGCATCACTCGCGCCTATGTCTATCACCTGGCAGCAAAGGAGACGGTTGGAGCACACCTGTAAAGTTTGCCAGGCCGCAAGTACCGAGCAATTGACTAATTGTCTCAGTTTGACCATGCACAATGTTCATCACCTCCTTTCGCTGATGAAGGCAGCTCGACATTCAATAATCGAAGATGGATTCCCGCGATTCGTTTATGACTTCTTTGCAAGATATTACGAGGGCAAGCCTGTTCCTTCGTGGGCAGTTAGTGCTCTTGAAGTGGTTGGAATAACCTTGACCGAGCAAAATTCGGAACTGTGAACTAGGTCATACTGCATCCCCAACCGCGTCGCACCGCGCGTGACTATACGGTTCTAGGTCGATAGCTACTGGGCACCACATTGTACTCAGTTGGCCCATCAGCCACGAATTCTGAACGACAACAGGGCTTGCCCAGTCGTGTTTAAACGGAGAGTGGTCCCGTTCCGACCCGGATCTAAAAAGCCTGTTGGTCTACTTTGATCACAGGAGTGGCCCGCGTTGACTTCGCGTTTGGTCCACGAGGCCAGACTAAATCTGCGAGATCAAATTGCTTTCAAAGGTGAACCAGATGGACAGGTCACTGTCCGCCGTAGATGGGGGCAACTGCATCAACAGTCAATAAATCTATCAATGCCTTCAAACATGTTTCACGTTTCCTCTGCATCCTGTGCTGACAGAACATATTTGTGGGCGTTTCTGTGCTTTCGTTTGACTTTTTGATTGTTTCAGCGCCACCATGCATAGCTAGAGTGTCAAGGCTTCACGGCAACAAGTGTCTTGATCCTGGATTCCCACAGCCAGCAATTTCGGGACGTCCCCCGTTAAGCGTTAGGCGGCTTAGCGGAAAGCTTGCTGGCGCTTAAGGGAAGGGCAGAGCCTGGAGCCTGCCTCCGGGAGGTCCCTCTCCGGGCGAGGCGGTGCCGGCTTGGGAGGAGAGCTTGGAGACTTCTGATTTGGAGATAAGCGCGCAGAGTTTCGTATATTTCAGCAGCTGCATCATCGAAGACGTTTAAGAACCGGGGCGGAAGCTTCAGGCTAACTGAATGCAGGTTCTTGTCACGTCAGGCCCGACCTTGGTGTTGGCTCTCCAGCAGCCTGGTCCCCCTCCAACTGAGACGATGGATCCCACGAATTACCACCACTTTCTAATGGGATCGCCACATGCAGAACCTTTCTGCTTCTTCCAGCATCTGTGGATTCATGATCTGTGGGCGAAATGCTGGTACCTTGGGCGGTTTGGGTGTTTTTGCTAATTGCACATCTCACAAAGCTCTCACACGCTCTGTCGATCACGTATCCAACAAATGACACCAATTGGACCCGAGACGAAGCTTTGCGGATTGACTGGACATCCAACAGGTGCGGGAAGTGAGGCTTTCAAGAGCCTCCCAGAGCATAGCTTTCGCCCTCTTCCTGATACTGACATCTGATTTGCAGTGACGACCCCTCGAGCATCACTTTATTCTTACACAATGTGCAGAATAACCCGCCGTTCTCGAAGACAATAGCAGATGGCCTGCTGACGTCGGTCAACTCATTTACGGCGTACTCGGATCCGAGCATTCCAGCTGGGTATGTTGAGCTCCAACCAAGTGACCATGTACTGCTGGCTAAAGTACTCAGGACGGGATATGAGGTCGAGCTTGTTCAGAGAACAAATACCAGTGACTACATCATGGCAACGTCAGCTCAATTTTCGATCGCTACATCGCAGCCTGCAAAAGTCCAGAGCTCAAGCTCAAACATCAAACTTCCAGTGATCATAGCAATAGCAGTAGGGCCTGTGATCCTCGTCATTGCTGGTGCTGTTTGGTGCTGCTGGTTCCGAAAGCGAAGACGACAAATTCGAGCCCAATGTCGATCTCCCACTCTGAAACCAAGGCAGAGATCTTCTGTACCTCTTGGACCTCGGAAGGAGGTCTCGAGCAATCCCGTTCGTGAAGCTAAACCGGATATCGAAGAGCGTAGTGCGGATGAGCGTCTGAGGCAACGGCAGTCCACACATGAACAGAGCAGAGTCATGCGTGAGTTGCCACTGCCGCAGCCTCTACCACCGCCGCCACCAGAGCCTGTTCAAGCGACCGCTGAACTACCTATCTTTATTACTCCCCGTTCATCACGACAGCTATCGCATCACTCACGACGCCGAGTAGCGGCAGAGTTGGACGCAAACCCACCAACACCTCGACGCAAGTCTTTCGACGAGGCGGAGCTGGCGGAAGTCAAATATCCGGCGCTACCTGCAGCTCGTCGATCAAAACGATTGTCCCTACAACAGATTCTCCATCTCAGGAAGGGTGGTGAGAAAGACGGAAACGCAGCATTGGCAGCTCATTCTCCTGAGCGTCTGTCACAGACAGAAGCTGCGATGCATTGTCCGGTTGTTGAATCTCAAACGTCCCATCTTGCCCGTCGCTCAAAGCGACTTTCTTTGCGACATCTTATCCACTGCAAAAGAATCGCGGAGCTTGAAGGAAGCTCAGCACCACCAACACAGTCACTGAACGCTAGTCCCAGGACTGACGAAGAGTCTCAAAGTCCATTATCCAGACGATCTCATCGCATGTCACTCCACCGCCTGCTTTACTCAAGAAGATCAGCTGAATTAGAACCAGACACAGACGACTTGCCTGTTTATTCTCGCACCGACTTAGACCAAAAGAGCAACCTTCAAGCTCCACCATTGCCTCCTAAAGACATAGATCTCAAATTTCTCCTTCCAGTTCCCCAGCCGGCTAAACGATCAATGACGCCAGTCGAGCTTGATGCTTCAGAGCCCAAACGGTTATCATCAGCTTCTCATAAAAGAAAATTCTCTTACAGAAGCCCAAGTCAGAGTATTGCGGGTCTTGCGGGCTCCTCCTCCTCGTCTCCTAACATTTTCAGAGATCTGGAAGCTCGGGAACGAGGGGACCAAGAGCCTGATAATGCTTCTGAAGAGGTACAAATCACGCTAGCAACATCCCCAGCAAACCTAGGCCACGAAACCCCAGTACCACAAATGCCTAATGTGGTGGAGTTCTTGGATCTGGCTTCGTCGGGCAGCGAAGGAGGCCCGGACGGAGATCTCGAACTTGCAGTCCACGGTGCCGCCACGCCTCTTAACTTTGCCACTCCTCTTGGGTCACCGCCGCTGCAAGAGCCGGCAATGGATCCGTTCCTGACGGCTGAGATCATCTCTGCAGCATTAGAGTCATCTGGAAGCTCCCCAACTGCACCAGAATCCGAGCATGCTGAGGAGGTCGACCATGAAGACCAGGCTGAAGACGAGCTCCCAACCATTCACGAGATGGATGCGAGCGAGTCAGCAATGAAGAGACGTAGCAGGAGACAAAGCTCTTATCCCGTTGTCTCTCGGAGCGAAGCGCAGGCGAGAAGGCCCGACTTCACAACGTTCAAGAAGCAGATGACTGAGGCGGAGAGAAGGGCCAAGATGATTGCCAAGCGGAGAAGGAGTCGAAGAAGACTCACACCGAAGAGTTTTTGAGCTCCTTCGATTCTTACCTACAACGTCCACCAAAAATGATTGATTTCAAGCGAAATAATGCACCAACAAAACCACGGCGCATCAGCCATCGGTTGAAGCTATTTCTTTGACGATGGACAAAGAGACATTTTCGCCAAGGCAGTGAGTCCGATTCCTCGCTTTCGCACCTATGCAGTAGAATTCGACTTGAGCCCCTTTGAGAGCCTTTCTCAATACAAAATAGTCGCCAGTTGCGACCTCACTCACCCTAATCCTCCACCACGCCACATCGACAACGCAGACTGACTTTCGGACAGCTGCATATCTATCATGTGGCTGGCACAATGCAACAAATCTCGATATAGATCGAATGACCTACCAAGCCAGTGACGAAAAAGAGAGACAACAACCGGGAAGCGATTCAGACGCAAACCCCGACCCAAAACTTCCTACTCACCACCACCGAGTAAAATATGCTTCCCACCACCCTACCTCTGACTCTCTTTCCTATTCTCCTCAAAGCAAGCGACATCGAAGATCATTCTCTCAGCTTTTCCGGCGTCTCCGGTGCCAAAGAAAGCAAGGAGTCGTAATGGCTAGGAAGTATGGTCATCCAGATCGAAAGGTTTCATTATGGATTGTGAATCGCGGTGTATGCATCCCCTTCTACCTCCTCCTTGTACATAGATAGCCTTTATCGAGCTACGTCAGAGACCTGAGTTATGGCTTTAGAGCATTGGGATCCAGTGGCACGCAGGAAGGATAACAGTTCATGTCAGATATACCTTGATTAACTAAGGGGAGGAAAAGATAGTAAATAAATTGACCGGCCTATCCTGAAGAATGAAGGAGACCTCATCGCATCATCGGAAAGTGTTGATTTCTCTGGAACACAAACTCACACCGCCCCTCTGGTGTCTCCAAGGGACCTTCTGCTCCTCGTTTACCATGTACTGTACTACTTACTTACTTCCTTGTGCCCTGGCCCTTCTCCATCCCTTCTCAACAAATGCAACTCAATCAGCTGGTAGACCTCCATCCTCGCATCATCACCACCACCAAGACACACCAGTGAGACAAAGTTTTGAGTCGACTAGGTTCTGATTCAGTGGTCGTAGATGCCATTAATTAGTTGCTTACTCTGAGGATCTAAGTTAGTAGGGAGGGAGGGAGGGGAAAATGTGATAAATAAGAGCAAGAGAAAACTTGTCAGACAAATGGCTGAAATAGCTCTTTTTGTCTGTGTAGAATCGAATTGAGTACAATCAAAGTGATAGAATTGACTGTCTAGAAGACTATGTAGAATGCCCCTGAGAATGGGCCTAAATATGAAG
>JAABUK010012962.1_pt1 | contig 10510 bp, 10 predicted proteins | sample 5559141 | NCBI WGS metagenome assembly JAABUK01 (sample SAMN10711869, study PRJNA513367) | rock metagenome | isolation source: Antarctica rocks | place: Antarctica: Victoria Land, Pudding Butte nord | collected 2016-01-03
ACATGCAGTTGCTTAAACAAACTCGGTTGAGCGTTTCTGCAGTCAAGCCGAAGGAGTGGGAGTTCATTCTCAGCCTGGCCGGAGAAGAAACAGTTAAGGAGGAAGACAATGATGAGGTGGAGCAAGCTGAAGATACTCCAGCGAAGAGCGGCAAGAAAATTGTCAGTGGGACGAAGGATGGCAAGGGCTTGAAAGTGGGAAATCTCGTGGATGATGAAGCACAGGAAGGCGATCATGAAGAAGGCGACGATGAAGATGAGAAATTTGATGGTGAGGCTGAGGCTGAGGCTGATGTCGACAAAGAGGGTGACTTCGAAGGAGCCAATGGCGACGACAATTGAGACGGCGAGTGATGCCGTTCCTGCGGGAGGCCGTGCTGCCGACGTTCGCAACTCGCGTTGTCGCGTCACGACTTTAAGTCAGCAGAGACAATGCTCTCTACCAGCGAGGTGCTTAGGGGTAAACCAGGAAGGTTTGAGCTGTATCTTATCATTGGCACTCGTTGCGCGAGCACGTGTCCTCCAGTGGCATCAGCAGAGCTGTGTACTTGAGGACATCAAATGCGCCACCAGAAACAGGATAGTGGGATGGATCAAAGCTTTTTTCCTCTCAAGGGTCGATTCTGCGTCACTTCAAGAAAGCCGATTGCCTGTTGCGAAGCGTGATCTTTCAGGCTTCCTCGTTCTGCAGAGCGGGTGAGTTCTCGCCAGGAAGAAGCTCCACCAATCCCTCCACCAGAAATACAGTCCTTCTACCACTTCAACCCTCACCTCCCACCTCGTCCCCCTTCCCTCCCTTCACAGGCCTCAGCCCATACATCCTCACGGGATACAGCCCCAACCCCCTCGGAAACCCCTTCTGCGCCTCCTCCCTCACCACCCGCAACCCCGCCTCCGCAAACAATCCCCTAAACTTCTCATCCGTCCTCGTCACACTACTATCTACCTCATCAAATATATCTCCCCCCTCCGGATCCGTAGACATATTCTCCTTAACCACAATCCACCCGTCGTCCCTCACCACTCGTGCGCACCGTCGCAGGTAAGCCGTCAGCTGCTCGTCCGTCAGGTGGCCCAGACACCACTGATTCCATATCAAGTCATACTTCTTCCCCCCTTCGGACGTAGGATCCCAGTCCTGCAACCCCACCCCCAAAACCTGACCTACCCTCCCCTCCACCGCCGCCCCACTCTGCCTCCTCAACACCTCCGCAAACTTCCCAACCGGCTCCACCAGATCCACTACTTCACACACATCCTTCAGGAACCCGTCCGTCACCCGCCCTATCCCGGCTCCGCAGTCGACCCCCCGCTGCAGCCTCTTGGAGGAGCTGGAGGTGGAGGAGCCGGCGGGGCCGCGCCGGAGTTTCGTGAGGAACGATTTCGAACCTTGCAGGTCTATGCGGGAGATTTGCGGGTAGCCGCCTAGCATGCCGGTTTGGGTGGCGGGGGTTGAGGTCCAGTATTGGATTGAGGTGGTGGGGTTTATGCGGGTGTCTGGGGCGGAAGCCGGGGGGTGGTGCGGGTCTGTGGATGAGGAGGAGGAGGAGGAGGAGGGAGGAGGGGGGCCGGTGGAGTGGGTGTTGGGTTCTGAGGCGGGCATCGCGTGCGCTTGCTGCTCGTTGTGTTGAGAGAGAGAGAGACATCGCGCGACTCTATGATCGCATCGGGTTTGTGACAGCTGGCGCGATGTCTTCTAGCATTTCCCACGGAGAAAGAGATCTCTTGCGGAAGCGTCGGTGTTCTAAAGTAAGCTTCGTATATCATCTGCGGACAAACAACATGAATTGGTGAACCATCAGACGCAAGGGTCTGGCTGTGCCCCTACCAAGCTTCATCTTGCCAAGACTGATCCCTGATTGAGCGCGCTTGGAGAAGTCTTCTTCTCCCTGGGCCGTCGAATAGTAACCAATCTATGTCTATTTGACGTCCGCCGTATGGCGAGGCGGATGAAGACATGTGGTAGAGCAGCGGAATCTGCAATCACAACGAGTACGGAACGAGACCGCCATGGAGGCGTCACTAGGATTTCTTACAGAGAATTAAGATTCAGACAACCAGGTGGTTTTGTCACCTATAGCGTTTTCGCATGGAACTTAATACCAGTGCAGGAAGGTCTCCACACAGCTATCGCAAAGTATGTTGGGCAGCTCTAGCGGTATATCTCCTTCTGACAAGTGGGGAGAATACCTTGGTGTGTTCCTGGAGATCGAAAAATACCATGCCTTCCTCCGAGAGACTCGAATCCACCATCAGCGATTAGCTTGTTCCCTCGACTTCCGTTTATAGTATTTTCAAGAACGTCAATGTGGCTGGTCTGAATATTTGTGGGGAACGACGGCTCCAAGGAGTTCGGAAGCGCTGTGCGCGGCTCTATGGTATGGAGAGCATCAGAGTCTATCGACTTGGGCGCTGTGTTCTGGCGCACTGTTCCCTCCTCACGCTGTTGTCTCCATCGTCCCCGGTCGAAAACATTCTCTTTAAATCAATCAGTTCGGGCCCTTTCTTCTATTGAGCTGGCCGCCGTTGCAGAGGTCGTTCTTCACAAGGAATATGACTATAGAAATTAGCTGGAAACCACTCAACAAAGACACTTGGGCATCCCTGATCCCATCCCACCTGTTGGAAGGATGCGACCACCAACATCAGTACCCGTTGCAGTGGCCCACATACCCATCCCGCCAGTTTTTCCTGCTGATGCCATCATGGCGCCGGTACAGAACCGAAAGACACGTCTAGCAAGGTTCAAGGGATACTGAACACACACACGGTGCTCCCCTTCTTTTGATTCGGATGTATGGAGGTATTGAATCGCCTTAGGTCTCGTCATGCGCTTGCTAATACGACTGGTGGTGCTCTTTCCTTTCGGGCGAGGCCCCGATTTGTGTACCTCGAATTCAGCTGAGTCCAGAAAGTCATGCATTGTAGGCGATGATGACACTTCAACATTGGCATCATCCAGAATACTAATAAACAAGAGAGGATCCAGGTCCAATGCCCGCACCTAGCGTCTCGATGAGAGTAGGAGTAAGCGGATCCGGCAGCGACAAGCCAAAGGGTAGGATTCTGGAGAGAACGTCGTCCTCAGCCTGCTCCAACGCGGACGACAGAAGGTCCAGATCTTGACAAAAGTGATCTGGGTAGGGCAGTTCTTTCGAAGCATCCTCGGTGCAGTCGACAATGGTAATGCGGGTCTTGAAATACTCAGGCTTTTCAGTCTCACACTCGATGAGGTACTTTACGAGCTTCGCGCATTCAGGCCTCGTTCGAGCACGTCTGCGCAGATGCTCCAGGTATGGTCTGACAGGCGTGTGGGAACTGCTTTCCGGCTCCACCTCTCTCATCAGTAATGCTAAATATCACTCCAATTGAACAAAGTATTAAAAGAACCATGACGAATAGCGCAATTGTAGCAACGCGTTGAAAAGACAAGGCTGAGGCTCAGCTGTCAAACAGCGTCGAGCCGACTTTGGCGCGTCTATGAATTTGATCGAAGGCATGATTGGTGGGGAATGACTTATTCGTCTCAATGAGCCTTCAGTAGTAGGCATTTGCAGAACTGGGGCTGGACTGGACTGGTTGAAAATATTTACCTCAATATATCGACTTCATAAATTTGTGTGAACATTACACCTAGACGCTTCTTAAAGCAGCAATTTGGCAATCGCCATGGCAAGGAAGGATCCAGCCAGGGTTGGAATAGAACTTGGTCGTTAATCTCTTCTCATTCATCTACCTGACTCTACTCCAGGAGTTCCATCTCTTCTTCTCCCTCTCCCGCCTCTCCAGATCGTCGCCTCCTCTTGAGCACCCATATCGCATACCCACCTGCTGATGTACCCACCGCACTCAGGCTCCCTAGCGCTAACCACGGAAAATAACTCGGCTTGGCACAGACTGCAGTAGCGATCCAATGCAGTAGCTCAAACAGGGATAGGAACGATTGTTGAGTTCCAGCGAAAGAGGAACGTTGAGATATGGGGACCAGACTTTGCGTTAGTTCTTGCGTTGTAAGCTCATACGTCCAGTAGCCGAAGCGGGAAAGCGAGAGGAGGCTTAGGAGGCTTAATGAGGCCAGTGAGAATCGACTGGTTGCAGAAGATTCTCTTCGAGCGTAGGACGAGTAGAATAGTGCCGCAACGACTGGAATCTGGGTAAAGATTTAGCAAGGAGCTCTTGGTCAGCGTCGAAGTTTTGCTCCGGACATACAAGATTGCAGAATTGCCACAAGATGCCCCACAAACCAACCTTCTCCAGAACAGAGCTGTCAACAGGATCAATATCGGTAGAAGCAACAGACTCGTCATTATCGGCCTCTTCATGCATCTGGCACTTCGTACTCTCGGCCACCTTTCTTCTACTGCTTTGACGGTGAATAAGCCACGGTGTAATGAGAGTGCTGGCAAACTCAACGCAACTGCCGCTTGCTTGAGCAAGGGTGACGATGTCCAAGGAGAAGCCGACCTCCAGCAGATATGTCATCAAAGACGAGGAGTACGCCAGCACGGTCATGTGCAAAAGTGCCCATGCCATAGATGGCACCCAGACGGCGATCAAAAAGTATTGCCGAAGCGCCCTCCACTCGATTTTGACAACACGCATTGCCCTTGACCATAATTGTTGCGGGATTGACATTGGTTGCTTCTCTGATGGGTCAAAAGCCCGGTCCTTGACACCTTCTGTCCTGATTGGTTTGTAACCATGAAGTGCCGGACTGGAATTGCTGATCCGGCTGGCAAGGGTCAGCTGTGCGTAAGCCGAGAGGGCGCAGACCGCGGCCATCAGTGTGACCACCATTCGCCGAGAATGTGTAATCGAGATAAGGGAATTGAAAAGAAGTGGAGATGCTATCTTGACAGCCAAATCAATGCGTCTCATAGCTGCATTCAGATGTGTCAAGTCGTACACAGATGCACTCGAAGGTAACATAGAAGATGGTACGAGCAGCGGAAGCCAATTCCGATCTATAGCCATTTCATTGGTGATGTTGCCGAGTTTAATAACCACCCCGAGTAGAACGATAGCGGCGAACAGCAAGTGCGTGCCGGTCGGCATGGCAGCTCCATTGGCTACTTCATTTGCAGATTTTGATTGTTGAGGTGCATCTTTCTCGTCTTGTGGGTGGCCATCGTCGACGACGAATAGCCAGAGAAGATATGCCAGGACAGTGAATGCTTGTTGTACCCATATCGACCATGTGACCGCGCGGAGTCGGGAGTTTGTGGTATCAATCCATCGTCCTAAAGCAGAAGATAAACATACACAGGCAATCGTAGTTGTAACACCACTGGCAACAGATGAGCAAGGTACGACGTTATCGTGAACATGGAACCTACCGAATGGATGCGGCAAGAAGTGTGTCCGGGTAAAGCGATGCGGTGAAGACGATCTGTATCGTCAGCCGTCATCCAGTAAGGGCGAAGAGAATTCTCACAGCTGCAAACTCGTAAATGCGATTATTGAACGAAGTCAAACAATGTAAAGCATACAAAGACCAGACTTGCGAGGTTGTCAATGTTGATTGAGCCTCTTCGTTTTTCTCTGTGGAGATCTGATGGTACTCAGTTACACCCTCTATGGCCCACGAACCTGTCCTTGGAACAGGAGGCCGCATGACAGTAGGAGAACAGGGTCAACGGCAATTGACAGAGCGCGCAGAACAAAAGAAATTGAACACACAGAAACAGAATGGAGATGACATTAAGCGCATGAGGAGGGCTGTACAGCAACATCTTTGGTAATGGAATCATGGGGCGCTTCTAGAAGGATTCAGGCGTTTCACGTTAGCAACATCTCACTCTTGCTACACCGTTGTAGGTAGCCTTCAGCTATCATAGCTTCCTTCATCAGAAACTGAAGACTACTCGACGGCAGCAGACAGACTTTGGGCAGCAGATTCTTCTGTGGATGCTGTTCACCTGCACCAAAGTCCAAGAGTGGACTTATCTCAATAGATTAATCTAATACATCGGATCAAAGTGATTCCGAGATTTCTTCTTTGATCTAATAATAGTATCTCGGCGATCAGATTCCATATCTTTGCGTCCCAAGAACACTTTAACAGCCAGCCAAGGACACCGAGCGCATAAGGACGAGGCAGGCATGAGGGCCCAAGAGGTGGGTGAACCAGTCGTTGTTGGGTTTGGGTGAGCGCAGCGCTGAAGTCTGGCAACGATTTCGTCCTGGCCAAATTCCCATTACCGACACACAAAACGGCCAAAAAAAGTGCCCGTTGGACCCACGGTCTCACTAATCATATAGGACTTTGCAGGGCAAGGTGGACGGGAACGCTCTCTAGGCGCCATTTTCCCAGAAAATAACGGCCCTGCTTTCACAGGCACTCAATGTACGAAGAGACAGTCAATTTTTGCAAGATATACTGCCTCAATGCATTACTTAGACTAGATGTGGGGTATCCAATTGGACCAGTTGACGTTTAGGTAAGCACTCGGCTCAAGAGACCGGAGCCCCATGAAGGCTTCGACAATAAGATAGACCCGGGCGGCAGCGTATATGATAGCCAAGGGAGTGATACTCCAGAACTCCCAAGCCAAGGGTAGCTGCTTCGGCTCCTGCTGCGACGAGCTCAATTGTCGAGCAAACTCCACCTCCTCCGTTTTGCTGGGATCGAAGATGCGATAGAAAAATCTCTGCCATCGGCCTTTGCGGTGCCATGCTGCTGCTGTTTCACAAATCCAAAAAACAACAGTGTTTCCAAAGATGAACATGCTTGACGCACGCCAAAGAACACGCTCGACGTGGGTTGGGAACGTGAAGTTCCAACCGGCTAAGTGAATTGCGGCATATGCCAGTGTTGCAAGACAAAGGAGCGTCTCGTGACCACCATTCATGTTTGGAAGTCGGTCGTTACCAAATCTTGGCATTGGTCGTTCGTGAGGGCTCACAGGCATGTTCATGAAGGGTTGCACGTTCAGTGCCCAGCTGGGTCCGAGATCGTCGACGAAATCTAGCGGCGTTTGCTTCCACAGTCGGTCGACGGCGGCAGCATCTTTCAGGATCTCTTCCATGCTCATTTCCGAGTGCAGGCGGATAGGTGTCATGACACCTACAGGCTTGCGTAGCCAGCATATGTTTGTCATAATCGAGCAGACTACTATGGCCAAGGCAGACAGCTCCAAAGTCGTAATGGCCAGATGTTGTCCAGCTCGTCCAAGACACTGTATCATGAGATAGCCAACCTGAAAGCATGAAATGAGCTTTGCGACCGTGTCTTGTTTTGATTTGTCCCAAATCTCCTTCGAAGTGATATCTGGAAACGGAAGATACCTCCGTGAAATCAGCCAGTGCAGATGTTTCGAAGTAATCGGAAAAGGTTCGCTGTCACGTGGGACAAACAAGAAGCCACCCATGTCGGCAAAAAACCCGTGTCGGACAGTCCACTGGGTGTAACCCAATTCATAGAATGCCTTTACAGATTCCTGAGCAGTGCTTAGCTGTCCACAAGCGGCTGTTAGGAGGAATTCAGGCCCAGCAATGGCAAGACCCATCCAGAAAAGTCTTCGGGAGGTGATTTTCCATGGAGTATCATTGGCGGCTGGGATATTGAGGCAAAGAAGGGTGAAGGTGCATATGAATACCGCGAACACGTTTGTCCATATAATATCGATTGTTCCTCGTGTATCAGGCTGGTCAACCCAGCCATTGATACGGGTCAGATTAGGTGAGAAGACCACGGAACTGTTGGAACAGAACATGAAGAACACCAAGACCACAGTTAATACCGTAGAAAAGACGAGAGAAATTGAACCACATGAAGAAGAGCTTCAGAAGCAAGTGCGGATTATAGACAGGGACGATATTTCGAGCCCTTCGAAACTGCTCGGACGGATGACATGCTCGATTAATCTGAGACCTAGATCTGCACGACGGCGATACAGGAATTGCTGTCGCTGAGGCATACAGCTCAGCGCCGTCCATTTTGGCAGTCGCACCATCCATGAATAGTTGTTTGGGGTTGACGTGGAGGTGAAGATTGGAGCAGCAGTGCCGCTTCACTTCTTGGGGGCGAAACCACATCGACACCTGTCTTGTTTAACACCAATGATGGACATTTCGCTTCTGACACAGTATTTGGCGGTCTGCCATTGCGAATCATTTTTCGAAGGCTACAGATTATCAGTCCCAATGATATTTGAAGAGGAGTTGCCCAAGATGTATGGATGAGTGGCAGGGTGAGCTTGCAAAATGAAACCCAACTGCTTTAGTACTCAACCGTTGACAGCACCAGATGAGTGTGAGAGGCAAGCCTTTGGACGCCAGCCTTGAAGAGGGACTCCTAGATACCTCTACGACGGCATCCATGACGAGCCAAAGAAAGCAGCCTGCCACAAAGACCGAATCCGAAGATACCAATGGCTTTGTCAATGGAAATGGCCCTCATATCCAGAAGGTCCATACAGAATCACGGAAGAAACCTGACCTCATCACGTACGATCAGCTTCCGACATGGTACCAAGACAATGAATACGTCGTCGGTGGCTATCGTCCGGAGTCCTTCTCGACGGCCACCTGCTTTGCCAGCTTGATGTACGTTCATAACGAGACGGTCAACATATATTCGCATATGATACCAGCGATTGTCTTTTTGTTTGCGCAGGTATTCATCCTGTATCTGCTCCATCAAAAATTTCCAGAGGCTAGACCTCTCGACTACATCGTTTTTTCCTTCTTCCTACTTTCTGCGTTCATTACCTTGTCCTTGTCGTTCCTGTATCATACGTTGATGAACCACTCAATGGGCATATCGTATCTTTGGCTCCGGCTGGACTACGTGGGTATTTTGGCGTTGACCTTGGGCGACTTCGTCTCCGGTATTCGCGTAGGCTTTTACTGCAACCCTACATTGCAAAAGATTTATTGGAGCATGGTACGTATTACACCGAAGATTGCCTCCCCGGCTACCATAGTCTACTTCGCCCATCAAACGACTCATCTTCGTTACAAGTACATTGGCTGACCTCCGTTTTCTGCCCTTCAGACATTAACATTGGGCCTCCTAACCTCAATTCTCGTCATCCACCCCAAATACTTTCAAGGCCTGAAATACCGCAAGCTTCGCGTCACAGCCTTTTTAACCCTTGCTCTGTCCGGCCTAATTCCTCTCGTTCATGGCCTCGTCATTTACGGCTTCCACCGCATGTGGGTGGCATCAGGGATGCCCTATTATCTCCTGGAGGGTGGAATCCTGATTATGGGTGCCTTCTTCTACGCCGCCCGTTGTCCCGAGTCTATCAAACCAGGCAAATTCGACATCTGGGGTTGTTCACATAACATCTTTCATGTTCTGGTCGTGCTGGCCACGGTTGTGCATCTCATTGGGATCTGGAATGCGTTTGCGTATAATTATCGACATATACAGTGTCAGGCTTAGAGGTTGGATCAAAGAGAGAGATAGAAGAACACCGCCAGTGGTTTGCTGTCTTCCGTTGAGTCCTCAGCCATGTGTGTCCTTGGTGTGCCTCGGACATGCACTTCGTGAGAGTCTGACATGAAATCAATTCCCCTATCTCCCACCCATTGGGCCCTGTAAAACAAATCAATTTCGTTAAGATCACAAACCCCACAATCAGCCTCCTCAAAAAGTCTTTGTCCTCCAGGATACCAAGCAGTGAAAGGCCTTCACATGCACCTGACAATTTTGCCAACAACGCTCCCATATCCAGGTGCTGTTTTAGTTCATGACGAAACGCCACGCCGAGAGAGCTCCTCAACATCATCCTATGGACAAGATCCTCCTCGCTCTAACTCCGACTCGGCCGATATTTCTCCGCCACGGAACGCAAGTGGACGGACTTTCGCAGATAACTAACGTTGGGGATCCTGCTGTGGGAATCACTAGATTCGAGAGGGCCAGGCTGCGATTTCGTGGTGGAGGGGATTGGTTATAAAGATATGCTTTCCTGCCCCTCTTTTGTCCTGGGTTCAGATCTGGCTTAACTTAGTTGGAACGTTGAATGGTGAAGTTCTCCACAGCTGAGGAATAGTTCCAACAACGTTGGTTTAGTCGGCTTGATTGATAGCATTGGATAAGCAGACCATGACTGTCGCAGTACTCTCTTACCAACGTCGTCATTCCTCCCTCTTCAAGGCCTCCTCCGCATTCCCACTCCCGGGCTTCTTGTCCAGAAAACACCGAATCTCCCACCCTTACTCGGCGAGATATCAGCACGAGCCTATCCGGTCTGGTGCCGGCAGGCATGACCACAGACACGGCGTTCGTTTTGTCTCGGCCCACGAAAACGAGCCACGAACCGCAGACGATCTCAGAGGTCGGGCTATAACTCTCATCGACGCTCTCCTCAATATACCCAACTTGCCTCTCGCGTCAACGCTGCTCTCCGCGAAATTGAGTTTTCAGCATGACTCTGCGTCTCATCCTGTTACATTGAATTCGCGGGGTGAATTCCTGGCTTTCTGGGAGGAGGCCCAAAGGACGAGGTTTGTGGGGGCAATGGGGATGGGGTGTAGGATCAGGGAGGCGGTCGTGGACG
>JAABUK010012963.1_pt1 | contig 10510 bp, 7 predicted proteins | sample 5559141 | NCBI WGS metagenome assembly JAABUK01 (sample SAMN10711869, study PRJNA513367) | rock metagenome | isolation source: Antarctica rocks | place: Antarctica: Victoria Land, Pudding Butte nord | collected 2016-01-03
AAAAGAGACCTTCAGACGTAATGAATTTTTGCATGAAGAGCGGCACCGTCGCCGCCTTCTCGGTGGCCACTAAGTTGACCGCGAAGAAAAACTCGTTCCATGAGAAAATGATCGAGAGAAAGGCCGTCGCGACCAGGCCAGGGACGACCATCGGCAACAGAATTTGCGTCATCTCGCGGAACACGCCGGCGCCGTCGATGCGTGCGGCTTCGAGCACAGCCGGCGGCACGTCGTCGAAAAAAGAGCGCAACATCCAGATCGCGATGGGCAGATTCATGGCGATGTAGACGATCACCAACCCCTGAATCGTGTTGAGCAGGTGCACGTTTTTGAAGATGACATAGAGCGGGATGATGATCCCGGCGGGTGGCAAAAACTTCGTCGAAATGAAGAAAAACAGCAGATCTTTCCACTTCTTCATCGGTCGCAACGCCAGGGCGTACGCGGCCGGCACGGCGAGGATGACGACGACTGCGGTCGAGATCACGGACGAGATGAACGAATTTCGAAAGAATGGAAAAAAGCCGCTGCTGCGGATCGCGCGGTATTGATCGAGCGTCGGCTTGAAGATGAGTTTCGGCGGCAGACTGATCGCGGTCGCCTCCGACTTGAATCCCGTGGCGACAATGTAGAGCACGGGAAAAAAGACCAGCAGTCCCACGATCCAGGCGACGACGGTCCAGACAAAGGAGGCTTGTTCCTGGCCGAATTTATGATTGCGTTTTCTAACTATCTGCATTTTGACCTCGCAACATCCGGTCGAGCGCTCGCAGGAGAAGCGTCATCGCGACAATGGTCATGAGCACCACGATCACTCCCATCGCGGCGCCTTGCCCGACGTTGCTCCCGCGCACCGCCGTCTCATAGACGTGATACGGCAGATTTGTCGTCAACGTGCCCGGACCGCCCTGAGTCGTCACGAAGATGGCATCCGTTTCCTGCACGATGTAAACGGATCCGAGCAGCGCCCCGAGCTGCATGAAGCGGTAAAGGTGCGGCAACGTGATCCCGATGAACTCCTGCCGCTTGGTGGCGCCGTCGACGCGTGCGGCTTCTCGCACTTCTTCATCGATCGATTGCATCCCCGCCAGCAGGATCAGCATCATGAACGGCGCCCAGCGCCAGACAAGCATGATGATGATGGACTGTCGCGGATAATGGGCCAGCCAAACTGGATTGAAACCTAGGTGCGATGACCGCAGAACCCAGTTGATGACGCCAAAATCGGGATCCATCATCAGGTTTTTCCAGCCGAGCGCTCCCGCGACCGGCATGACCAGAAAGGGCGTGATCAGCATGGTGCGCACGATGTTGCGCCCGGGGAAGCGATGATTGACGAGCTCCGCGTAAAACAACCCAAGCACGAGCGAGAGGATCACGGCGCCGATGGTAAAAATGAGCGTGTTGACGATGGACGCCCGGAAGGCGTAGGGATCGCTCGAGTCCTTGAGACTCGAAATGAGGTTTCTGTAATTTTGCAGCCCGATGTTCGCTTTTCGGTCTGGCCGCATCAAGTTCCAGCGAAATGTGCTGTAGTAGAGCGTGACCAGAAACGGAACCTGCGTGATGATCACCGCGTAGATGAACGCCGGGGCCACCAGCCAACGCCCGATCGAGTAGTAACGCGTGGTGTCGACGACGGATTCCGCCGCCGGTCTTCCCCGTCGCCCCCGTGCAGCAACGCGCATGTGGCACTCCGTATGAACCGAGAAGATGCCGATCGAGACGCTCGGCTCAACGCCCTGAACGTCTCGATCAGCCGCCGAGAGCCGGGGCCCGCGGGCCCCGGCTCAAATCACGCCGTTAGGACTGGTAGCCGTTCTCTTTCGCCCACGCGTTGGCCATGTCGTCCACCTTCTTGATGGCGTCATCGGCCTTTTCGTTTCCGGCGATTACGTTGGCCAGCTCTTTGGTGACACTGTCGCCAAGCGTCACGAACTCAGGCACACCCACAAATTGGAGGCCCTTGTACGGAACGGGGTTGACGCAGCATTTGGTCGGATCCTGGGCCTTGATGATGCTGACGACGAGATCGGCGAAGCCTTTCGCGTAGTCCTTGTACCCAGCGTCCGCATACGTCGAGGCGCGCACGCCGGAGGGCACCGAGCCCCAGCCAAGCTGCGACGAGACGAGCTGCACGTAATCCTTGGATGTCGCCCACTTCACGAACGCGAGCGCGGCCTCCTGATGCTTGGTGCCCTTCTCGATCGCGAACGCCCAGGCCCAAAGCCAACCGCTGCCGATTTCTTTAGAAGGCGGGTAGGCGAAGCCCGTGTTGGCCGCGAGCGGGTTGGCCTTCGGGTCGCCGAGGAGGTCCGCCGCCGAGGTGGCGTCCATCCACATGGCCGTCTTGCCCTGGACGAAGAGATTCTCACACTCGGTGAAGCCGGACGTGGTCGCGCTCGGCTGCCCGGAGTTGATCAGGAGGTCGGTGTAAAACTTGATCGCCGCCGCGGACTTTGCGGAGGCAAGCTGCGACTTCCAATCCTTATCGAACCAGCTGCCGCCGAAGGAGTTGATCGTCGCGGTCAGCGGGGCCCCAAACTCACCCCAGCCTGGCAGGGCGCGCATCGAGATTCCGTACGGTCCTTCTTTTTTGTGCAGTTTGGCCGCGAACCCGGCGACATCGTCCCAGGTCGGTTTGTCCGGCATGGTCAAACCGGCCGCCTTGAAGAGATCCGTCCGGTAATACAGCATGCAACTTTCGCCGTAGAACGGCGCGGCGTAAAGTTTTCCGTCTTTACCGGAGAGCGCGGAAATCATGGCCGGGAAGATGTCCTGGAAGTCGTAATTCGGGTCAGCCTGAAGCGGCGTGCCCACGTCAAGCGTCCAGCCCTGTTGGGCGTAGTCGCCGGCTTCAAACATGCCGATGGTGACCACGTCGAACTGGCCCGCCTGCGTCGAGACATCGGTTCGGATTCGGTCACGCACTTCGTTCTCAGGGAGAACCAGAAGGTTGAGTTTGATGTTCGGGTAGGCCTTCTGGAATTCAGGCGCGAGCTTCTGGAGCGCCACCATTTGCGGGTTGGCGACCATGGCGACGTTGAGATCGCCGGAGACGCTGGTGTCCGGCGCCATCGGCGAAGCCATTGGCGTGGCGCCTTGCGCGGAAACCGAGTCGAGCTTGGCGACGGCAATGGCGGAAAGGCCAAGCGCACCAGCGCGCTTCATCAGACCACGACGGTTCATTCCTCGATCCATCCGTGTCCTCTTTCTTCGATTGCAGGAACCCATCGCCCCTTGCCTGCCGGCGATCGATGCGAAAGCGTTCCCAACGAGCGTTCGGCGCGATCGTCGCGCCATGGCGCCTATGGGTTCGTCGAAACCGGTCCGAGTGGCCCGATCTCAAATTGCCATTTGTGCGCACAAGCAATATAGCACCCGAAGCGGCGATCATTCCGCTTAATCGAGATGATGGCCATAACTGAAAAGCGGTCAGGAGTCGCGGCGCTGCTCTGAGCGTATTCCAACGCCGGCGTCAACACCGCTCAGTGCTGTCAGAAACGGCGCAACACCATGGCGCAGGAGCAGTCATTTCCCGTCTCACCAACGACTTTGGGAGATAAGCGAGGCGATGCCGCTCCGATCGAGCGCGCTAAATCTCCACGGAAAAACAACCCTCCTCGCGAGTGCGAAAAGGACTATCTGCCAAGGCGCCATACGCTGCCCATCACGGAGACGCGATTCATCAACCGGTTCCGCCCCGTTCCTTTGGGAAAGCTCGACTCAAGACGAACGTTCGAGACTGGTTGGCAATCGTTAGACCGACAGGGACTCACCGTTTGCCGGACACGGACGCGTGGATGTTTGCGGGTTCGTGGTCTTCGCAGCCCTAAAATCATGGCCGACGGGCGCTAAAGCGAGTTGCACACATCGTACTTCGTCGTCGCCATCGCCCGGGATTTCAATCCCGGTCTGCGCTCCGGACGTTCCTCGGGGACTGGGTCGCCAATTGGCACAGCTTCCGCAAGCCGCTCCAGGGTGCAAAATCCACGCTTGAGCACCGCGCGGCGACGGTCTTAATGACGAATTTGCCTGACGAAAAACTCCCTACGATGCGTGCGCGGCGGCATCTCATGGCGAGAAACGCCATCACCGTCACGAAACCCAGCCAACGTCGGCGCATCTCGGCCGCTTGATTGCGTCACCAGGACCAATCGCGGCTTTTCCCCCAACAGGCAGGGGTGTATTTGAGATAATCGTCAGGGCGCGTTCGAGTTGGCGCCGCCGGTGAGAAGCGAAACAGCGGCAGCCGAAGCGGAGCGGGACACCGTTGTGATTTTGGTTGGTGGTTGAGGCGTACCGAACCGACCGATTCGCTCAAGCCGCCGGGGCGCCGCTTTCACTCCGATGAGGAGAACGTGATGATGATGCTTACGTGCAACGGCCGCCCGGCACGATGACTGCCTCAGCCAAGAACACACCGCCGCCGAGCGAACGGGGCACGGAGCAGCGTCTGATGGTCACGAACGTTCGACGCTGGCCACCGCAGCTCGTCGCTGGCGCGCTGCTCGTGGCGGTCGCCTGGCCGCTGGCCTGGTTCGGTCCGTCGCTCATTTCCGAAAACACCTTCTTTCCGCTTTGGCTTGGCTACATTCTGACGGTCGACGGCCTCACCCTGCGCCGCAGCGGAACATCTTTGCTGTCGCGGGACAGGCGCCGGTTCGTGCGGCTCTTCGCCTTTTCGCTGCCGCTCTGGTGGCTGTTCGAGTTCGCGAACGGATTCCTTCAAAACTGGAGGTATGTCGAAGCGCGGCGTCTTCACACCCTCGCGTACGTTGTCCTCGCCTCCATCGCGTTTTCGACGGTCATGCCGGCCATCTTGGGCACGGCGGAACTCTACCGGACGTTCGGGCTCTTCGTTCCCATCCGGCGCTGGATTACGATCGCGCCGTCGCGAACGGGCCTGCTTGTCATCGCCGCGGGTGGATTGCTTCTTTTTGCCGGGTCTCTTGCATTCCCCACGCTCATGTTTCCGTTCGTCTGGATCGGGCTCTTCCTGCTGGTTGACGTCGTCAACGCCCTCACCGGCGGCGCCAGCATCACGGCGCAGGTGGCCGAGGGCCGTTGGGACACCGTGGCCGTCCTCTTCGCCGCCGGGATAACGTGCGGTTTCTTCTGGGAGATGTGGAATTTTTGGTCGCTGCCGAAATGGGTCTACACCGTTCCCTTTGCCGCCCGTCCAAAAATCTTCGAGATGCCGCTGCTCGGCTATGGCGGCTACCTCCCGTTTGCGTTGGAGGTCTACGCCTTTCATCACCTGCTGCACACGCTCATCTTCCGCCGTCGAGACAGCTACCTGCGCCTGGACGTTGGCGTGGACCGCCATTGAGGGCCGTAGACGCTCAACCGTATCGCCTGATCTGCGGATCATGGCGTTTGGCCGTTGATCAGGCCCCGGAAAGCGGTGAAATTGACCACGGCTGGCGGGCAACGCGTCGTACGTGCACACCGGCGTTTGCGCACTGCCCCCTGGTGGCGCGGACGGCTGCTTGCGCCGTCGGATCACGTCGCCGGGGTCGGCCCAACCAATTAAATGGGTGCTCCGACACGGGGAAGCGCGGACCTGGCGGCCGCTGGAAATCCGCATGACGATCGCACAATCAATTCAATGGGGAGAATGACCCGCTCCGGCGGCGGCGTGAGTTTTTCGAGACGATCGACGAGCAGTCGCACGGCGGTCTCCCCCGAGCGCTCGAACGAGATTCGAACCGTTGTCAGCGCAGGGATGACGTAACGCGCGACATCGATGTCGTCGCAACCGACAACGGCGCAGTCGTCCGGCACGCGGAGTCCGCGATCATGAAGCGCGCGAATGGCGCCGATCGCCATGTGGTCGTTGTGGGCAAAGAGCGCGGTGATTCCCGGCGCGCGATCGAGCAGTCTGCCCATGGCGTCGTAGCCGCCCCACGGAGTCCAGTGTCCGACATCGACAAGCGTGGCATCGGGCGAGACCCCGACCTCGCCGAGCGCCTCGTGATAGCCGCGAAGGCGACCGTTGACGCCGGTGCGGTCGACCGCTCCAATAATGGTGGCGATGTTGCGGTGCCCGAGCCCGACCAGATGACGGGTCGCCAGCAAACCGGTCAGCTGCGGGTCCTCGCCGATCAGGGGCAGACCGCCGCCGTGGACCGGAAAAATGCACACGCTCGGCGTGAGCCGGCGCAGCAAATCCCCGTAACGCCGGCTCTGTTGCAGGGTCAAGGCGGCGCTGACAATGCCGTCGACCCTTCGCTCGATCAATTGATGCACCAGGAGTTCGGCCTGGTCTTCATCGCCTTCGGCCAGGGCGACGATCGTGAAGTAGCCCCGCGCGCGCGCCTCACGTTCCGCGCCGTGCATCAACGGGTCGAGGACAAACGACGCGAGACCGGACGCGATGAAGCCGATCGTGTGCGTCCGGCGCATCGCCAGGCCGCGGGCTAAACTATTCGGTCGGTAGCCGAGCTCATCCGCTGTGTCGAGAATGCGTTGGCGTGTCTTGGGAGCGACGCGGCCAGCCCCATTCAGCACCTTGCTGACGGTCTGGAAACTGACCCCGGCACGTTCCGCGACATCGCGCAGTGAAGCGTGCGCGGCCACTTCCCCGTCTTGCGAACTGTCGCGCACCGTGTTCACCTCACCGTTGGCGCCGGCGTTCGGCGCCCGCCTGTCGCTTCGAGAACAAGCATAACAACGGATGAACGTCCGGCAGGGACGCAGCGTTCGTCGCGAGCGGCCGATCCGCCCTCGATCGCTGCCAACGCGAGCGCCTTTCCAGAACGGCGCAACGCGTGGGCGGAACATAGGCTTGCCGGCAACATCGTGCTCGAGAGATGGAGGACGCTCCCGTGGATGCATCGACAACGCCGGTTTCACCGTTGAGGAGCCATCACGTCGCGGTGACGGGCGGCCGGATTCACGTGGTGGAAGGCGGCGCGGGATTGAACCCAACCCTCGTCTTCCTGCATGGTTGGCCGCAAACGTGGCTCGAATTCGAACCCGTCATGTCGTTGCTCAAGGCCACGGCCCACGTGGTGGCGCTCGATCTCCCCGGCGTCGGCGGCTCCGTGTTTCCGGACGCACCGGGCGGCAAGCGCGCTATTGCCGAGATCGTCCATGACGTGGTCCAGGCGATGGAGCTCAAGAACGTGACTTTGGTCGGTCACGACATTGGCGGCATGACCACGTTCGCCTATCTCGTCCGCTATGGAGAAGAGCTCTCCGGCGCCGTGATGATGGACATGGGCGTGCCCGGCATCGACCCGTGGAACGAGATGATCAGCTATCCCGGTATTTGGCACCTTGCGTTTCACGCCGTGCCCCTTCTTCCGGAGATCATGGTTGGAGGCAGGCAGGCGGCGTATTTCGACTTCTTTTACAACGCCGTCAACGCGCACCCCGAGGCGATCGGCCTGCGGTCGCGGGAGCGCTATGTCAAAGCGTATTCCGATCCCGCCGCGCTTAAAACCGGCTTCGACTGGTATCGCGCGTTTGCGCAAGACGCCCGCGACAACGCCGCCTTCGCCGCGAGCCCGGCGCGCATCGCGACGCCCGTCCTCTATATCCGCGGCGAGAAACATGGCCGGGAGATCGAGCAATACGTGCGTGGGTTTCGCGAGGCCGGGCTCGATTCGGTGGTTGGCGCCGTTATTCCGGATTGCGGACATTTTGCGAATGAAGAGCAACCGCAAGAGGTGGCCCGGCTCATTTCGTCGTTCATAGGAATCTGACCGGGGTTGGCCGCAAGGGGAGATCGATGCGGCAAGGCGGACTCATGGCTGCGTTCGTCTTCATTCGTGATCGGGCGAATCTTCCCATCCCCGCAACCAAAGGGGTTGGCGGAGGAGCCTCGACGGTCCGGTTTTCGTGCGGAAAAACGGGACTTTCAGCATCGCCGATCTTGATGGACACGCTGCACAAACGACTCGGTCAACGTCCACAAGGACCAGCTCGAGCCGCTTTCCACATCGGTGGTTGACAGGCCCTTCACGGACCGTTATTATCCGGCCATCCTTATTGGGCGAACGTTCGCTCATCTCAAATCGGAAACCGGATTGGCGGCGCGCGCATCGCCGCATTGGCGGGACATCGGTCGATCCATTTTTTGGGTCGAGTGAAATGAGGCTGGTTGGTGGTCAGGCAGCGCGCCATTCTTGTCGGAGCCGGCGGGTTCGGATCGGTCTGGGTCTCCCAGTTCTTGCCGGCGTTCTCCGATCGCATCGAGGTGGTTGGGCTGGTCGACGTCGACCGCGCCACGCTTGACCGCGCCGGCGACCGGCTTGGCGTCGATCCGGCACGCCGCTTCATTGAAATGGAGACGGCCTTCGCCCAGATCGACGCCGATTTCTGCATCCTGGTCATCCAGCCGTTTTTGCGCTGGCGGGCGGTCAATCTAGCGATCGGCCGCGGCCTGCCGATCCTGGCCGAAAAGCCAATCGCCGATACGTGGGGGACATCGCTCGACATTCTCCACCTCACGCGCGCCCACGACGTTAAAATGGGCATCGTCCAGAACTATCCCTTCACCAACCGCATCCGGACCGTGAAGCGCCTGCTCGATGCCGGGACGCTTGGCCGCATCAATTACATCGTCGCTCGCTTTGCCGCCGACTACACGATCCACAGCGCCGGCGGCGCTTTTCGTCACCAGGTTCCCTACGCGATGCTGTTCGAAGGGGCGGTTCACCACTTCGACCAACTTCGAAATCTCGCCGGAGCGGACGGCGCGCTCGTCAGCGGTCTCCAGTGGAACCCGCCGTGGAGCACGTTCGGCAACCCGCCGACCGCCCTCTTCCAGATCGAGATGGCCAACGGCATCGTCTGCCAATACGAGTTGAACCACCTGGCGAAGGGCGTTCAGAACGGATGGCACCATGAGCGCTACCGCGTCGAGTGTGAATTCGGAGTGATCGAGGTCGGTGCGGATGGTGTTGTGCGCACCATCGAACACCTTGGCGGGGGCCGGCTGCGCACCACCGAAATCGAGACGGTCACGGACGAGCCGTCCGGTCACCACGCGGTGATTGCGGATTTCCTGAACTGGCTGGAAGGCAGCACGGCTCCGGAAACGGCGATCGAGGACAACATCTATACGGCGGCGCTGGTCTTCTCCGCGGTGGAAGCGGTGCAAACGCGATCGACCGTCGACATTGCCGCCAAAGTCAAGGCGGCGGGGTTGACCCCGGCGGCGGCCCGGTTCTCGGCGGCGCCATTGCCCAGCCGCGGGCCGTAAACGTAACGAGCGTAAGAGGAGGAATGCGACATGCCAGTGGTGCGATCAATGCGCGATGAGCGCCCGGATTGGCTCAAGTGGAGCGGCTTCGGCATCGGCGTCATCAATTCGGCCGACCAGATAGAGCTTCATTTCCATGACGCCCACGAGTACTGGTTCGTGTTCGAAGGCCGCGCGCGGGTGATGAGCGAAGGGCAGGAGTACGAACTGGGGCCCGGCGACATTCTGATCACCAAGATGGGCGACGAGCACGAGATCCTGGAGATTCTTGAAGCGCCGCTCAAATCCTTTTGGGTCGAAGACGAGCTCTTCGGCCGGATGCGGCCGGGGCATCTTCACCGGCCCGAGGACAACTAGACGCGCCGCCGGATCGCTGCCAGGAATTGGAAAGGAGAAGCAAGCGCCTCTGCACCGCGCCGTGCGGCGGCCACGGATTCGCAACATCTCATTCCGGGCGGGGCGGACCTGCCGCATGGCTGATCGATGGACGAAGAAGACCGTAGATCCGAGGAGGAGTTATGAGCGAAGAGATAACGCGGCGATTTCCCCGGCGCACCCTGATCGCGGGCGCATCCACTGGTCTGGCCGGAGCCGCCTTGCTGGGCCGCGGCCTGCTGGCGGGTGGCAACGGCGCGGCGGCCGACGCCGCGTGCGATTGCGTCGACGCCCCTGGGTCCGCCCAATTCGACGCCCGGCAACTGGCGATGGTCAATCTGCAGAGTTCGGCCAATATCCCGACCCCGCGCGAGCAGACCGTGATCGTCGAGACCCACAAGACCACCGTCTACGATAGTTTCAATCCATACATCCCCAATGGGGAAGCCTGGCTGTACGGCGTCAACCAACTCCTGCGCGAGTGCATGTTCTACGCCAATTTCCTCACCGGCGAGATCAAGCCCTGGCTGGCGGAGAAATGGACCTACAACGCCGACTTTACCGAGCTGACCCTGGCGCTCAACCCCGCCGCGATGTGGAGCGACGGGCAGCCGTTCACTTCGGCCGACGTCGTGTTCTCGCTCGAGATGCTGCGCGCCAATGACGGCCTGACCGGCTCCGCGCAGGTCAAGGACAATGTGACCAAAGTCGCTGCCCCCGACGCGCACACCGTCGTTTTGACCTTGAACAGCCCCCAACCACGCTACCACTACAACTTCATCGCCGGCATTGTCTTCGATGTCCTGCGGGTCGTGCCCAAGCACCTTTGGGAAAAAGAAGATCCCAACACCTTCAAGTTCAACCCGCCGGTCTACACTGGATCTTACCTGCTCGATCAGATCATTCCCGCCCAGTTCATGT
>JAABUK010012965.1_pt1 | contig 10509 bp, 8 predicted proteins | sample 5559141 | NCBI WGS metagenome assembly JAABUK01 (sample SAMN10711869, study PRJNA513367) | rock metagenome | isolation source: Antarctica rocks | place: Antarctica: Victoria Land, Pudding Butte nord | collected 2016-01-03
CCCGTAGTCGCGCGCCAATGACCGGGTCAGGCCCAGCACCGCACTCTTGCAGGCGGTGTAGGCCGCCATCCCGCCCTGACCGATCATCCAGGACACCGAGCCGAAGTTGACGATCGAGCCGCCGCCCACCGCCTGCATGTCCGGCAGCACCGCCTGAGCGGTGAAGAACTGGTGGCGCAGGTTCACGGCGAATCGGTTGTCCCAGTATTCCGGAGTCACGTCCTCCGTCCGGTGCCGCTCGTCATGCGCCGCGTTGTTGATCAGGATGGTGATCGGCCCGAAGGCGTCCCGCACCGCCGCGACCCCGGCCCGTAGCGCGGGGATGTCCGTCAGGTCGGCATGGACATAGCGGACATCGCCGCCCAGCTCAGCCGCCAGCGCCTCCCCGGCGGCGTCGTTGATATCCAGGCATCCGACGCGCGACCCCTGCGCCGCGAATCGCCGCACGATTGCCTCACCGATGCCGGATGCCCCTCCCGTGATCAATACGGTCTTGCCGGCGAGGTCTGGATAGGTTGCTGCCACGGACGTTTTCCTTCCTGATGCGGACGTGTGCATCTGCGTTGAGTTGTTCCTTGCAACGGCGCGAGCCTCTGGCGCAAGCTTCATAGGCACACGGGACGGCGGCACGACTGCCCCGGGCACAGGGAAGGACGACCACATGGACGATCAAGCGATCCCGTCAACCAACCGTCGTGCGCTGCTGCTCGCGGCGCTTGCCGCCGGGGCGGGCGCTTCGGTGCTCGGGGCGGTTGACCCGGCGCTCGCGGCCGAGATGGGCCGCTCGGAAAAGCCGCTGAAGGCGGCGTTCTCCAACGCCGGCCTGCAGGCGACGTGGTGCGCCCAGGGCAAGACGGCAGCGGAGTATTGGGGCCGCCTGTATAACGTGGACGTGACCTGGTTCGACGGCGAGCTGAATGCCACCCGGCAGCGCGGCGCCATAGACAACATGGCCTCGCAGACCTGGGATTTCGTCGCCATCCAAGCCTTCGGCATCGGCACCCTGACGGCGCCGGTCCGCAAGATGATAGACGCGGGCGTGCCGGTCATTGACATGGACACGCTGATCGCGCCGCTGGACCAACTCAACGTCCACTCCTTCCTGGCGCCGGACAACGAGTTCATGGGATCCTCCGTGACCCAGGCGCTGATGGACGCCATCGGCGGCGAGGGCACGATCATCATGACCCAGGGCGCGCTGGGCCACACCGGAGCGCAGGGCAGGGCGCGCGGGTTTGAAAGCGTGATGAAGAAATATCCGAAGGTCGAGGTGCTGGACACCCAGCCCGGCGATTGGGACGTGACCAAGGTCGCCCGTATCTGGGACACCCTCCTCACCAAGTATCCCAAGATCAGCGCCGCCTACTTCCACAACGACGACATGGCTCTGGCCGCCTACAACGTGATGAAGCAGCGGGGCCGGACCGACATCAAGGTCGGCGGCTGCGACGCGATGCCGCCGGCGCTGGCCGCCGTGGCCGACGGACGGATGCACGCGACGGTCCGCAACCCGTCGTGCCGCATCCACGGCGGCGCCATCGTCGCCGGGGTCGCCGCGGTCATGGCGGGCGAGAAGACCGGAGAAGCCGGCATCCCCAAATCGGTCATCACCGACGGCCCCGTCGTCACCAAGGCCAACGCGCCAGGCATGGCCTGGATGGAGCGGAACTTCCTGATCTAGCCGATGGACGCGCCACTGCTGGAGCTGCGCGGCATCTCCAAGCGCTTCGCCGGCGTCGCGGCGCTGACCAGCGTGGACTTCGCCCTGCATCGTGGCCAGGTCCACGGCTTGGTCGGCGAGAACGGGGCTGGCAAGAGCACGCTGATGAAGATCATCGCCGGCGTACACGCCGAGTACGACGGCGAGATGCGCCTGGACGGCCGGCCCGTGCGCTTCCGCTCGGCGCGCGACGCACGGGACGCCGGGATCGGCATGGTCCACCAGGAGCTTTCGACGGTGCCGGAGCTGTCGGTGGCCGAGAACGTGCTGCTGGGCGCGCAGCCGCTGAACCGCTGCGGCCTGGTGTCGTGGCGGCGCATGCGGGCGCAGGCGTCGCAGCAGCTGCAAGCGCTGGGCATCACCGTGGATCCCGGCGTGCCGGTGGGATCGCTGCCCCTGGGCCTGCAGCAGATGGTGGAGCTGGCGCGCGTCCTGCTGTCCGGCGCCCGCATCCTGATCCTGGACGAGCCGACCTCCGCCTTGTCGCCGCCGGAGGTGGAGCGGCTGTTCACCCTTCTGGCCCGGCTGCGCGAAACCGGGCGCAGCACCGTGTTCATCTCGCATTTCCTGGACGACGTGATGCGCGTGTCGGACCAGGTGACGGTTTTCCGCAACGGCCGCCTGGTCGGGGATGCACCGGCGGCTCAGGTCGGCAAGAACTGGCTGATCGACCGCATGGTCGGCGTCGGGCACGAGCGGCTGGGCGAGGCTCATGACGGCGTGCTGCAGCTCGAAGGCCCGGCCGATGCCCCAGTGGTGCTGCAGGCCGGCGGCCTGACCGTGGCCGGGCTATTCGAGGATGTGTCGCTGGACGTAAGGGCAGGGGAGATCCTGGGCATCTACGGCTTCATGGGCTCCGGCCAATTGGAGCTGGCGCGGGCGCTGTCCGGCAAGCTGCGCTTGGACCGCGGCACTGTGCGGGTGGACGGGCAGGTGGCCCGGCTGCGCGGCGGGATGCCGGCCGCCAAGCGTGCCGGCCTCGCCTTCGTGCCGGAAAGCCGCCGGTCCCAGCTCTTCGCCCTGGAGCCGGTCTACCGCAACATCAGCATCGCCATCCTGGAGCGCATCGGCCGCGTGCTGCTGCACCCGCAGCAGGAGCGGCGCATCGCCGAGAACCACGTGCGGGACCTCGGCGTGCGCCCGCCGCTGGTGGACCGCCCGGTGGGGCAGCTTTCCGGCGGCAACCAGCAGAAGGTGGCGCTGGCCCGGTGGCTGACCCACCTGCCGCGCGTGCTGCTGCTCAGCGAGCCGACGCGCGGCATGGATGTCGGCGCGAAGGACGACGTGGTGCGGATCGTACGTGGATTGCGCGACCGGGGCATCGGCATCGTCGTGGTGTCGTCGGAGCCGGAAACCGTGCTGTCCCTGGCCGACCGCATCCTGGTGATGCGCCGCGGCGCCGTCACCCGAGAGTTTGCCGGCGAAACCGTCAGCAAGGACCGTCTGCTTGCCGCCGCCTGAGGGAGACGCCATGACCACTATCGCCGGGGCGCCTACGCGCATGTCGCTTTGGGTGCGCCTACGCGGGCAGCTCCGCAACCTGGCGCCGCTGGTGACGCTCGCGGCGCTGGTGGTGCTGTTCAGCGCAACCAGTTCGTCGTTTGCGACCTGGGCGAACCTGGGCAACGTGCTGCAGCAGGTCTCGATCACCGCGATCATCGCGGTGGGCCTGACCTTTGTGATCCTGTGCGCCGAGATAGACCTGAGCGTCGCCAGCACCGCCAATGCCACCGGCATCCTGGTCGCCTTCCTGACGATGCAGGACGCCAGCGTGAACATCCCCAACCTGCCGCTGCCCGGCGCGGTGGCCATCGCGGCGTCGCTCGCTGGCTGCCTGCTGCTAGGGGCGGTCACGGCGTTCGGGGTGACGCGGATCGGCATCCCGTCCTTCATCATGACCCTGGCGATGCTGCAGATCGGCAACGGCATCTGCGCGTTGCTGGTACGCGGCCAGATCGCCTACAGCGTGCCATCGCTGGTGCTGACCCTGGGCAGCGGGTCGGTCGGTCCGGTGCCGTGGATCGTGATCGTGGCTGGCCTGGTGCTATTGGCCGGACACCTCGTGCTGACCTACACGCGGTTTGGCCGCTACATCTACATGGTAGGCGGCAACCGGGAAGCGGCGGAGCATTCCGGCGTCGGCGTGCGCGCCGTGGTCGGGTCGGCGCTGCTGGTGTCGGCGCTGTGCTCGGGCGTCGCCGGAATGCTGGGCGTGGCGTACTTCGGCAGCGCGCAGCAGAACCAGTTCGACAACTACCTGCTGGACGCGATCTCGGCGGTTGTGGTCGGCGGCACCAGCCTGTTCGGCGGCCAGGGCGGGATCGGCAACACCATCGTGGGGCTGCTGGTGCTTGGCGTACTGAACAACGGGCTGGACCACGTGCGTATGGACAGCTTTCTTAAGATCCTGATCCGCGGGCTGGTACTGTTGCTGGCCCTGGTGGTGAACGTATATGCGCAGCGCCTGCGGGCGCAGCATCGAAGCGCCGCGTGAGCGAGGCTGGATCGGGGTGGGACTGCGGCAGTCAGATGCCGTTGCTGCGGTTTGAGCAGGGACGGGCGTTTCACTACCGAGCTTGAGCCGCCATTCGTAGAATATTAGTTATGGAACATAATAGGTCGCAGCGCATAACTTGGAACATAGCCACTTTGAGCCGTTGACCCTGCGGCAACCTAGTGTCACCGTGCATGCAAACAGGACCGCTGCCAACGCCGCGCGGCCGCTACCATCCGGAGGATCGTGCCATAATTCACCGCATCACCAGCCTGCGCGCCGTCATCGCTGCTGTCGCCGCCACCCTGGCCGGCGCAGCCGCCGCGCAAGCCGAGTCCACCATCACCATTGCAACCGTGAACAACGGCGACATGGTGGTTATGCAGAAGCTATCCAGCCAGTTCACCCAGCAGCACCCCGACATCAAGCTGAACTGGGTCGTGCTGGAGGAGAACGTGCTGCGCCAGCGGCTGACGACCGACATCGCCACCAAGGCCGGGCAGTTCGACGTGCTGACCATCGGCAACTACGAGGTGCCGATCTGGGCCAAGCAGGGCTGGCTGGAGCCGATGGACGGCCTGCCCGCCTCCTACGACGCCAACGACCTGCTGAAGCCGGTGCGCGAGGGCATCAGCTACCAGGGCAAGCTGTATGCCGCGCCGTTCTATGGCGAAAGCGCCATGACCTACTACCGCAAGGACCTGTTCGAGAAGGCGGGCATCACCATGGCACCGGCGCCGACCTACGCGCAGATCGCCGAGTATGCCGAGAAGATCACCGACAAGCCCAACCAGGTCTATGGCATTTGTCTGCGCGGCAAGCCCGGCTGGGGCGAGAACATGGCCTTCATCACCCCGCTCGTGACCGCCTTCGGCGGCCAGTGGTTCGACCAGGGGTGGAAGACGGACATTGATACCCCGCAGTGGAACAAGGCGGTCACCTGGTATAGCGACCTCTTGAAGAAGTTCGGCCCGCCCGGCGCGACCAGCAACGGCTTCAACGAGAACCTGGCCCTGTTCGCCGGCGGCCGCTGCGGCATGTGGATAGACAGCACCGTCGCTGCCGGGCTGCTGTTCGACGCGAAGCAGAGCCAGGTCGCCGACAAGGTCGGCTTCGCCCCCATGCCGGCTGGCGAGTTCAAGGGCGGCCCGACCTGGCTGTGGAGCTGGAACCTGGCCATCCCCGCCTCGTCCAAGCAGAAGGACGCCGCAAAGACCTTCATCGAGTGGGCGACCTCCAAGGACTACGTCAAGACCGTCGCCAACGCGAACGGCTGGGTGGCGATCCCGCCGGGCACCCGGCAGAGCACCTATGACAACCCCGACTACAAGAAAGTCGCGCCGTTCGCTGACTTCGTGCAGAAGGCCATAGACGCGGCCAACCCGACCGGGCAGACGCAGCAGCCGCGGCCCTACACTGGGGCGCAGTTCGTCGCCATCCCCGAGTTCCAGGGCATCGGCACCCAGGTCGGCCAGACCCTGGCCTCAACCCTGACCGGCACGCCGGTGGAACAGGCACTGAAGACGGCACAGGCCGCCACCGACCGCACGATGAAGCAGGCGGGGTATCCGAAGTAGCGTCATGCCCGACGTCACCCCTGCCCTAGCGCCGCCAGCCATAGAAACACGGCAGCGTTGGGGCACGCTCCCGCTGGTAGGGCCGTCCGTAGGCGTGCTGCTCCTATGGATGATCGTGCCGCTGGCGATGACCCTGTGGTTCTCGTTCCAGCGCTATAACCTGCTGGACCCGACCGTCGGCGGCTTTGCCGGGCTGGACAACTACACGTTCCTGGTGACCGACCCGGATTTCTGGGCGTCTCTATGGAATACATTCGTCCTCGTCGGCTCGGTGCTGGTCATCACCGTGGGGTTGGGAACGCTGCTGGCGGTGCTTTACGACCAGCCCTTCCCCGGGCAAGGCGTGGCGCGGCTGCTGGCCATTGCCCCGTTTTTCGTTATGCCGACCGTCAGCGCGCTGGTTTGGAAGAACCTGATGATGCACCCGATCTATGGGGTGTTCGGGTCGGTGGCGCGAGGCATCGGGCTGACGCCGGTGGACTGGTTCGCCGACTATCCCATGCTGTCGGTTATCCTGATCGTGTCCTGGCAGTGGCTGCCATTCGCGCTGCTGATCCTGCTGACCGCCGTGCAGTCGCTGGACCATGAACAGCGGGAGGCCGCGCGCATGGACGGGGCCGGCCCCCTGGCGCAGTTCGCCTTCATCACCCTGCCGCACATGCGCCGCGCGATCACCGTCGTCATCATGATCGAGACGATCTTCCTGCTGACCGTCTTTGCCGAAATCTTCGTCACCACATCGGGCGGCCCCGGCAACGCAACCACCAACCTTGCCTTCCTGATCTACGCCCGGGCGCTGCTGCAATTCGACATCGGCGGCGGGTCCGCTGGTGGCGTCGTAGCCATCATCCTGGCCAACATCGTCGCCTTCTTCCTGGTCCGCAGCATCGCTGGCCGGCTGGAGGCCTAGATGCGGCAGAGCGTCGCGCAACAGGTCTTCATCTTCGTCCTGGGCTGGGGCATCGCCCTGATCCTGTTCTTCCCGATCCTCTGGATGGTGCTGACCAGCTTCAAGGGCGAGGTCGCGGCCATCGCCACCCCGCCGCAAATCCTGTTCACGCCCACCCTGGAAAGCTATGCCGAGGTGCAGTCCCGCGCGGACTACCTGCACTTCGCGATCAACAGCCTGGTGGTGTCGCTGGGCGGCACCCTGCTGGCCCTCGCCTTCGCGGTGCCGGCGTCCTACTCGATGGCGTTCCACCCGACGAAGCGTACCCGCGGCACCCTGCTGTGGATGCTATCCACCAAGATGCTGCCGCCGGTCGGCGTGCTGGTGCCGATCTACCTGCTGTTCCGCACCCTGAACCTGCTGGACACCCGCACCGGCCTCGTCGTGATCTATGCGCTGATGAACCTGCCCATCGTCGTCTGGATGCTGTTCACCTTCTTCAAGGAAGTGCCGAAGGAAATCCTCGAAGCCGGCCGCATGGACGGCGCCCGCACCGGCGGCGAGTTCTGGTTCCTGCTGCTGCCGCTGTCCCTGCCCGGCATCGCCTCCACCGGCTTGCTGTCGCTGATCCTGTGCTGGAACGAGGCGTTCTGGAGCCTGAACCTAACATCCTCCACCGCCGCTCCGCTCACGACGTTCATCGCCTCATTCAGCAGCCCGCAAGGGTTGTTCTTTGCCAAGCTTTCGGCCGCGTCCACGATGGCGGTCGCACCGATCCTGGTGTTCGGCTGGCTCAGCCAACGGCAGCTCGTTCGCGGGCTGACGTTCGGCGCCGTGAAATAAGGAGGTGGCATGGCCACCCTGACCCTGCACGATCTGCGCAAAAGCTACGGTCCCACCGACGTCATCAAGGGCGTCAGCCTGGACGTGCGAGACCGCGAATTCGTTGTGTTCGTCGGCCCCAGCGGCTGCGGCAAAAGCACCCTGCTGCGGATGATCGCCGGGCTGGAGGAGATCAGCGGCGGCGACCTGCTGATTGACGGGCAGCGCGTCAACGATGTCGGCCCGGCCGACCGCGGGCTGGCAATGGTATTCCAGTCCTATGCGCTATACCCCCACATGACGGTGGCGCAGAACATGGGCTTCGCCCTGCGCCTGGCCCGCGTGCCAAGGGCGGAACGGGACAGCAAGGTTGCCGACGCCGCCCGCATCCTGCAGCTCGGACCTTACCTCGAACGGCGGCCCAAGGACCTGTCCGGCGGCCAGCGCCAGCGCGTCGCCATCGGCCGCGCCATCGTCCGCAACCCCCGCGTCTTCCTGTTCGACGAGCCGCTGAGCAACCTGGACGCCGCGCTGCGCGGCCAGATGCGTATCGAGCTGGCCCGGCTGCACGAGGAGCTGCAGGCCACGATGATCTACGTCACCCACGACCAGGTCGAGGCAATGACGATGGCCGACAAGATCGTCGTCCTGCAAGCTGGCAAGGTCGAGCAGGTCGGCAGCCCCTTGGAGCTGTATCACCATCCCGTCAACCTGTTCGTCGCCGGGTTCATCGGCTCGCCGCGCATGAACATGCTGCCGGGGCAGGTCGTGGCCTCGAATGGCATCGGCGTCTCGGTGGAGTTGGCCGGCGGCGCGCAGATCGTCGTTCCCGTCCAGCCCGGCGCGGCGAAGCCCGGCGACGCCGTAACCCTGGGTGTCCGGCCCGAGGCACTGCGGCCCGGCACCGAAGGCGCCCTGTCCGGCGAGGTCCGCCTGGTGGAGCGCCTCGGCGGCCTGACCCTGCTGCACGTTGGGCTGCAAGACGGTGAGGACGTCATCGTCCAAATCGAGGGCAGCGATGCCACTCGCGCCCATCAGCCGATCCGTCTTGCACTGGACCCTGCGGCCTGTCACCTTTTTGACGCGGCCGGCCTGGTGCTGCCGCAATTGGACCGCCATCCCCTCGTCGCGTAACAACGTTCCGGCAAGGCGCTGACCCGCGCCGCTTGAGACCTATCACCGATGCAAGTCAGCGGACGCCGTAGGGCGGAAAAGCGCAGCGCCTTCCACCACAGGCAGGCGCTCCGAGACTGCAAAAGGCGCTACCCGTTTCCGCGTTGCACGGCTGTGGCTGCGTCAGCCACCCGGCCGATCCTAGCCGGAGCTTTTCTTCTTCTCTCCGGTGCATCTGCCGTCCTGGCGCAAACGCCGGTCCGCCTCGACCCGCCGCCTTCCTTCGACAAGAGCGGCTACTCCCTGTTTAACCCGACGCCGGACGCCGCGTTGCGCACCTTCAGCCCGGACCGGCCGACCCGGAGCAATGGGCCGCTCACGGTGGACGCCGGGCGGTTCCAGTATGAGACCGACCTAATCGTCTACACCCATTCCAACGTAGGTGGCGTCAGTACGCGGACGTTCGTCGCCCTCGACCCCACCCTGAAGGTCGGCCTGACCCCACGCGTGGACCTGGAGCTGCAATTCAACGGCTATACCAGCACGCGGGTGCTGGACCCCAGCACCGGGTCCACGCTCTCCCGGGCCAACGGCGCCGGAGACTTCGTAATCCGCACCAAGATCAACCTGTTCGGCAACGATCAGGGCGCCGTCGCAATGGCGCTGATACCCTACGTGAAGCTGCCCACCGCTGCACCCACGCTAGGCAACAACCAAGTGGAGGGAGGGATGATCGCGCCGCTCTCCATCAAGCTGCCGGCCGGCTTCGTGCTGACGCTGGTGCCGGAGGTGGACGTCCTGCGGAACGGCAACGACAGCGGCAAGCACGCGAACTTCGTCGGCGTGCTGGACCTGGGCTATGCCGTCACTGACCAGCTGACGGTGTTCGCCGAGGTGTATGGGGCCGCCGGCACGGACGCCCATACCCCGCCTGTCTACACTGCTGATGCCGCGGTTGCCTACTTGCTAACCGAGACGATCCAACTCGACGCCGGGGTGAACGTCGGGCTGAATCGGAATACCCCGAACCTGCAGCTCTACTCCGGCGTCTCGCAGCGGTTCTAGAGCATGTTCGGATCAAGCGGCTTCGTCTGACCGAACAAATGCTCGCAAAAACAACAGCTAGGGCGGGTTTGGTGCGTCCATCTGCATCAAACCCGCTCTAGCGCCGGGACCTCCGCCACACGCCCCCTCGCCTACCGCTTCTGGTTGTAAACGTCCACGCAGACCGCTCCCAGCAGCACCAGCCCCTTGATAACCTGCTGCAGGTCTATCCCGACCCCCAGGATGGACATCCCATTGTTCATCACCCCCATGATGAACGCTCCGATAATCGCCCCCGACACCGTGCCCAGCCCGCCATAGGCCGACGCGCCGCCGATGAAGCAGGCCGCGATGGTGTCCAGCTCGAACCCGGTGCCGGCTTTCGGCGTCGCGGTGTTCAGGCGGGCGGCGAAGATCAGCCCGGCCAGCGCCGCCAGCACGCCCATGTTGACGAACGTGAGAAAGGTCAGCCGCTCTGAGCGGATGCCGGACAGCTTCGCCGCCTTCTCATTCCCGCCGACCGCAAAGATCTGCCGCCCCACCGTCGTCCGGGTGGTCACGAAGCCATACAGCGCTATCAGCACCGCCATGATGACCAGGACGTTCGGCAGGCCGCGATGCGACACGATCTGCCAGGTCAGCCCGGCGATGGCCGCCAGCATCAACGCATTCTTGGCGACGAACACCCCCGCCGGCTCAGCCTCGATGCCATGCGACTGCCGCCGCCGCCGCCCGCGCAGGTTAAGCACCACGAGCAGCACGCCGATCGCAACGCCGATCAACAGGGACGACAGCCTGAGGCCGCCGGGCTCGCCCAGGAACTCCGGCAGGAAGCCGGAGGACAGGCGCT
>JAABUK010012967.1_pt1 | contig 10509 bp, 10 predicted proteins | sample 5559141 | NCBI WGS metagenome assembly JAABUK01 (sample SAMN10711869, study PRJNA513367) | rock metagenome | isolation source: Antarctica rocks | place: Antarctica: Victoria Land, Pudding Butte nord | collected 2016-01-03
GCTGGCCGAAGCGGTCGGTGCCCCTGTGTCACTGGCGGCCACCACGACCGACGGTCTGGGGCTGACCGGCCGCGGTGAGGGAGTGGCCGCCGTCGCGACCGCGTTGGTCCTCCCCACGGGTTAGCCCAGCAGCTACGACCCCACGGCGATCGAGGTGTGGCGCGACTTACGCTGGATCGATGGCTGAAGCTCTGCCGCTGTTCCCGCTCGGTGCCGTGCTGTTCCCCGGCGTCGTCCTGCCGCTCCACGTCTTCGAAGCTCGCTATCGCGCCCTTGTGCGGGACCTGATGACGTCGGCGGCCCAGAGCGGGCGGCCGGAGTTCGGCGTCGTCGCCATCCGCGCCGGCCACGAGGTCGGTGACGGCGCCGCGGGCGGCGAAGGGACGCTGCACGCGGTGGGCTGTATCGCCGTGCTGCGCGAGGTCGGCGAGCTCGAGGACGGCCGCTACTCCATCACCAGCGTCGGCGGCGCCCGATTCCGGCTCCGCGGTATTGCCGCGAGTGCCGGCACGCCGTACCTCACCGGCCTGGTGGACCGCCTCGAGGAGGCGGACGGTGTCGGAGCCGACGTGTACGCCGGGGCGGTGGCCCGGCGCTTCGCCGATTACCGCCGCCGGTTGGGCCTGGAGGGACCCGAGCCAACGCAGCTGGCGCAGGCCGCCTCGCCACGCCAGCTCTCCTACCTGGTTGCCGCGTCGATGGTGCTCGCCGAGCGCGAGCGGCAGACCCTGCTGGAGTGCGCCGACGCAGCCACCAGGCTCGAAGCGGAGTTGGCACTGCTCACGCAGGAGATCGCGATGGTCGACGCGCTGTCCTGTGTGCCCGACGTGAGCTTGGCCCGAGAGCCGTTCGCGCCGAACTGAGGCCTAAGCTCCGCCCAACGCCATCGCGAGGAGAGGGTCGTGCCACAGACGGTCAGAGGAGTCATCGCCCGCTCCAAGGGCGCGCCGGTCGAGCTGGTGGATGTCGTGGTGCCCGACCCGGGACCGGGTGAGGCAGTCGTCGGGATCCAGGCCTGCGGGGTCTGCCACACGGACCTGCACTACCGGGACGGGGGGATCAACGACGACTTCCCGTTCCTGCTCGGTCACGAAGCGTCGGGTGTCGTCGAGGCCGTAGGCGAGGGAGTGAGCGAGGTGGCGCCGGGCGACTTCGTCGTCCTCAACTGGCGGGCCGTCTGCGGCCAGTGCCGCGCCTGCGCCAAGGGCAAGCCGCAGTACTGCTTCGCCACGAAGAACGCCGCCGCGAAGATGACGCTGTCCGACGGCACCGAACTGTCGCCGGCATTGGGGATCGGGGCGTTCGCTGACAAGACCCTCGTCGCCGCCGGACAGTGCACCAAGGTGGATCCGTCGGCCTCCTCGGCAGCGGCGGGTCTGCTGGGCTGCGGCGTGATGGCCGGCTTCGGCGCCGCCGTCAACACCGGCGGGGTCCGGCGCGGCGACTCGGTGGCCGTCATCGGCTGCGGTGGTGTCGGCTGTGCGGCGGTCGCAGGTGCCGTGCTCGCCGGCGCCACCACGGTCGTCGCCGTCGACGTGGACGCCCGCAAGCTGGAGCTGGCGCGCTCCTTCGGCGCGACCCATACCGTCGACTCCCGGGAGCAGGACCCGGTCGAGGCGATCCGAGCTGCCACCGGCGGCTTCGGCGCCGACGTGGTGATCGACGCCGTCGGGCGGCCCGAAACCTATCGTCAGGCGTTCTACGCCCGCGACCTCGCCGGCACGGTAGTGCTGGTGGGTGTGCCGACGCCGGACCTCAGCATCGAGCTGCCCCTGATCGACGTCTTCGGCCGCGGCGGAGCCCTGAAGTCGAGCTGGTACGGCGACGCCCTCCCCTCACGGGACTTCCCGATGCTGATCGACCTCTACCGGCAGGGCCGGTTCGACCTGGGGGGCTTCGTGTCCGAGACCATCGGGCTGGGCGACGTCGAGGACGCGCTTGCCCGCATGCAGCGCGGCGAGGTGCTGCGTTCGGTCGTGGTGTGGTGAGCCTGCTGTGGTGAGCCCCTTCCCGGCGGGATCCGGCGCGGCTGCGCCGACACCGCCCGGTGTGCGCATCGACCGGGTCGTCACGCACGGCACGTTCAGCCTCGACGGTGGCACCTGGGAGGTGGATAACAACGTGTGGGTCGTCGGTGACGACACGGAGTGTGTGGTCATCGACGCCGCGCACGATGGTCGGGCGATCGTCCAGGCGGTCCGGGGCCGGCGGGTAGTGGCCCTGCTCCTCACTCACGCGCATGACGACCACATCGACGCCGCAGCGCAGGTGTCCGACGCGACGCGGGCACCGACATACCTGCATCCCGGCGACCACGAACTGTGGGAGCGCGTTTATCCCGTGACGCCGGACCGCGACCTTGCGGACGGAGATGTGGTCGCGGTGGCGGGCACCCGCCTGCACGTGCTGCACACGCCGGGGCACTCGCCGGGCTCCTGCTGCTTCAACGTTCCGGATCTGGGGGTGGTGTTCACCGGAGACACCCTGTTCGAGGGAGGGCCGGGGGCAACCGGACGATCGTTCAGCGACTTCCGGGTCATCGTCGACTCGATCCGGGGAAGGCTGCTGAGCCTGCCACCGCAGACCCGCGTCCTGACCGGTCACGGCGCCGACACGACGGTCGGGGCGGAGGCGCCCCACCTCCAGGAGTGGATCGAGCGGGGTCACTGAGGCGCGGGCGGGTGAGCCGAGCGCCGGCCCCGCGGCCGGGAGGAATCGGGACGCCTGCCAGAGCGTCCAGAATGCGACGCGCAAGGTTATCTTTGTGCCATGAACTCAAGCCCGGTGGCGCCGGGGTCGCAGGCTTCGCTTAGAGAAGCCAACCGGGCCCGCGTTCTGGACACCCTGCGGCACCAGGGCGCCCTGACGCAGGTGGAGATCGCCGGCGCGACCGGGCTCTCGGCCGCAACGGTGTCGACACTGGTCCGCGAGCTGGCCGGGTCGAACGTGGTCACCCTCTCTCCCAGTATCCGCAGCGGGCGACGTGCGATCACGGTGTCCCTCGATTCGGGCACCGGCCTGCTCGCCGCCCTCGTGTTCGACGACCGGGACCTGCGCGTCGTCGTGGGCGACCCGGACCGCCGCGTTCTCGGTCAGCAACGGCTGCCCTTGCCGGAGGGCCATCGGGCCGACGAGGCCCTGGACCGGGCGGTGAACCTGCTCTACGACGTGATCGAACGCATCGGCGGTCGCGAGGGCGACCTGGGAGCCGTCGCCGTCGGACTGCCTGCGCCCGTGGACTCCGTCAGCGGCGAGGTCGGCTCGGACTCCATCCTGCCCGGTTGGCGGGGCATACCGGTCGCGGCGTCCGTGACCGAACGGCTCGGCGTAGCAGTGACTTTGGAGAACACCGCCAATCTGGCAGCCCTCGGGGAGATGGCCGACGGAGTCTTGCAGGGTGTGCGCAACGGGTGCTTCATCCTCGCCTCGTATGGCGTCGGCGCCGGCCTGGTCATCGGTGGTGAGATCTTCAGGGGCAGCGCCGGGACCGCGGGAGAACTCGGGCACGTGACCATCGACGAGAACGGTCCGATCTGCCGGTGCGGCAACCGTGGCTGCCTGGACACCTTCGTCGGCGTGCATGCGCTCCTCGGCGCGCTGGCCGCTTCCCACGGACGGCTCACGCTGAACGACGTGTTGAATCGCGCCGAGAACGGCGATCCCGGTTGCCGTCGCGTCCTCGGCGACGCCGGCACGCACATCGGGGTCGCGGCGGCCGGCGTGGTGAACCTGATCAACCCCGAGGTACTGGTGCTGGGCGGGCGTCTGGCGAGGATGGGGGAGCTGCTGATCGGGCCCATCCGCGAGGCCGTCGACCGCTGCGCCATACCCAGCGCCGCGGCCACCGTCCTGGTGCGCACCGGCGTCGTGACCGACCCCGAGCTGAACGGGGCTTTGGTGGTCGCAGCGCAGACGCGGCGCCGGCAGGCGCTGCGTGGCGGGAGCAACGGCGGATGAACACGGTTTGATAAAGTTCTTGAATTCAACCCTTGACGTCAAGCTCATCAGCGATTTGACTGTGCGGCACACCGCCGAGTGGCCCATCCCTCTTTCTAGGAGCTTCCGATGACCCGTCCCCTCCGCTTTGCCGGCTCGATGCTCGCCGCCGGTGTCGCGATCAGTTCGCTCGCCGCCTGTGGTGGTAGCAGCGGCGGCAGCGCCTCTGACACCAGCAGCAGCAGCGCCCCGAGCAGCAGCGCCCCCAGCGGCACCAGCAGCACGAGCAGTAGCGGCGGAGGCGACGCCGCCGCGATGAAGATCGCGCTGCTGCTACCGGAGTCGCAGACCGCCCGCTACGAGGCGTTCGACAAGCCGCTGTTCGAGAAGGCGATCAAGGCCGCCTGCTCCGGCTGCACCGTCCTGTACTTCAACGCCGACCAGGACGCGTCGAAGCAGCAGTCGCAGATGGAGTCGGCGCTCACCCAGGGCGCGAAGGTCATCGCCCTGGACGCGGTGGACGCCAAGGCAGCGATCTCGCTGGTCAACAGCGCCAAGTCGCAGCAGGTGCCGGTCATTGCCTACGACCGAGCGATCAAGGGCGCCGACTACTACGTGTCCTACCAGAACGACGTGGTGGGCAAGCTGCAGGGCACGGCGCTCGTGGACGCGCTGCACAAGCAAGGCAAGAAGAGCGGCAACCTGCTGATGGTCAACGGTGACCCGAACGACCCGAATGCCCCCTCGTTCAAGTCCGGTGCACACAGCGTGCTCGACAAGAGCGGGTTCAAGATCGTCGCGGAGTACGACACCCCCGGATGGAAGCCGGCCAACGCCCAGTCCTGGGTGGACGGTCAGCTGACCAAGGTCAAGTCCGGTCTGGTCGGCGTCTACTCGGCGAACGACGGGCTCGCCGGAGGCATCATCTCCGCCCTCAAGGGCGGCGGCGTCAAGCCCCTGCCGCCGGTCACCGGCCAGGATGCCGAGCTCGCCGGCATCCAGCGCATCGTCGCCGGGGACCAGGCCATGACCATCTACAAGGCCATCAAGCCGGAGGCCGAGGATGCCGCCGCAGCCGCGATCGCCCTCGGGGGCGGCAAGAAGCCGAACTCGACCAAGACCGTCGACGGCACACCGGCAAACCTGCTCACCCCGGTCGCGGTGACGAAGGCGAATATCAAGAGCACCATTGTCAAGGACGGCTTCTACACGACCGATCAGATCTGCACGAGCGACTTCGCTGCAGCCTGCAAGCGCGCTGGCCTGGGCTGAGCCGACCCGAGAGAGGCAACCCGATCATGACCGCGACCACCTCACCGGTAGGCGTAGAGCCGGTTCTGGCCCTGGACGGCATCGCCAAGCGTTTCGGTGCCGTCCAGGCGCTCACCGACATTCACCTCGACGTCCACGCCGGTGAGGTGGTCGCGCTCGTCGGCGACAACGGTGCCGGCAAGTCCACGCTCGTCAAGACCATCGCGGGGGTGTACTCGCCCGACGACGGGCAGATGAGGTACGCCGGAAAGCCCGTCCACGTCACCAGCCCCGCCGAGGCGCAGCGCCTGGGCATCGCGACCGTCTTCCAGGACCTCGCGCTCTGCGACAACCTCGATGTCGTCGGCAATCTCTTCCTCGGCCGGGAGCTGCTGCGCAGCCGCGCCCTGGACGAGGTGGAGATGGAGCGGCAGTCCTGGCAGCTGCTGCGCCAGCTGTCCGCCCGGATCCCATCGGTCCGCATCCCTGTTGCCAGCCTCTCCGGCGGCCAGCGCCAGACGGTGGCGATCGCGCGCTCGCTGCTCGGTGAACCCCAGGTCGTCATGCTGGACGAGCCGACCGCCGCCCTCGGCGTGGCGCAGACCGCCGAGGTGCTCAATCTCGTGGAGCGTCTGCGCGAGCGCGGCCTGGCCGTGATCCTGATCAGCCACAACATCGCGGACGTCATGGCCGTCTGCGACCGCGTCGTCGTGCTGCGCCTGGGTCGAAACAACGGCGACTTCCAGGTGAGCCAGACCAGCAACCAGGAGATCATCGCTGCCATCACTGGCGCCACCGACAATGCCGTCTCCGCCCGCGCAGCGCGGCGCGTCCCCCAGGAGTCAACGTCATGACCGCGAACCCGCCTGACAGCGTTACCGACGCTCCGGCCACCAGCACCACCGCGCGCGCCGTCGAAGAGGCGGAGCGGATGCAGGGTGCGCTTCCGGCCGATCTTCAGGACGAGCGGCTCATCGCCTCGCGCGGCATACGCGGAAGTGTCGCCGCCTTCACCTCCCGGCTCAAGAGCGGCGATCTCGGGCCGCTGCCGGTGGTCGTCGGCCTCGTCGTCATCTGGGCCGTGTTCCAGAGCCTCAACGGCGCCTTTCTCTCCTCGCGCAACCTGGTCAACCTCACCCAGCAGAGTGCGGCCGTCGGGACCATCGCGATCGGCATCGTTCTGGTCCTGATGCTCGGCGAGATCGATCTCTCCGTCGGCTCTGTCAGCGGGCTCTCCGGAGCCGTGATGGCGGTGTTGTTCGTCCAGCACCACCTGCCGCTGTGGGTCTCGGTCCTGGTCGGGCTGCTCACGGGCACGGTGATCGGGCTGGTCTACGGTGCGCTGTTCACCCGCTTCGGTGTCCCGAGCTTCGTGATCACCCTCGCCGGCCTGCTGGCGATCCTCGGCATGCAGCTGTTCGTGTTGGGCACGATCGGCTCGATCAACATCCCGTTCACCTCGCCGATCGTCAGCTTCGCCCAGTTGACCTTCCTGCCGCCCGCTGTGTCGTACCTGCTGATCGTGTTGGCTGCCGGCGCCTACGTCGTCAGCCGGCTGCGAGGGCGGGCGCAGCGTAGCGCGGCCGGCCTGTCCAGTACGACCGTGGCGATGATCGCCATGCGGACGGCCGCCCTCGCGGTCGTCCTCGCCGTACCCGCGTACGTGCTCAACCGTGACCGCGGGGTGTCGGCCATGTTCGTGCTGTTCCTCGCGCTCGTCGTCGTCACCGACTTCGCCCTGCGGCGCACCCGCTGGGGTCGGTCGGTCACCGCAGTCGGAGGCAATGTGGAGGCGGCCCGCCGGGCCGGCCTCAACGTGCGTGGCATCTACCTCTCGGTCTTCACGCTCTGCTCGACCTTTGCCGCGCTCGGTGGCCTGCTCGCAGCCGCCCGGCTTGCCGCTGCCAACCAGAACAGCGGGACCGGGGACACCAACCTCAACGCGATCGCTGCAGCCGTGATCGGTGGAACCAGCCTCTTCGGTGGCCGCGGGTCGGCGTACGCCGCGCTGTTGGGGATCATCGTGATCCAGTCGATCTCGAGCGGGCTGAGCCTGCTCAACCTTGACTCCTCTGTCCGGTTCATGGTCACCGGCGCGGTGCTCCTCCTAGCCGTGACGATCGACTCGCTGAGTCGCCGCAGCCGCGCCTCGCACGGACGCGCCTGAACCCATCCTGGGATAGCCGGGCAGTCGGGGGCATGCCGCCGCGGCTGCGACTGTTGCGCCACCATGACAACTCTTCCTGACCACGCCAAAGCTCTGGTCGACGCGCCCGAAATGGCGACCGTCGCGACGCTGGAACCCGACGGCCAGCCGCAGCTTTCCGTGGTCTGGGTCACCCGGGACGGCGACGACATCCTGTTCTCGACCGCCCGCGGGCGGCGCAAGACCGTGAATCTCGAGCGCTCGGCGCAGATTTCGGTGCTGATCTATCCGCAGGCCAACCCCTACTGCTACCTGGAGGTCCGGGGCACTGCAGAGGTCGAGGACGACCCGCAGGCGGATCTGATCTAGGAGCTGTCGGACAAGTACACGGGCCAGCCGTACCCCGCCCTGCCGCCGGGCGAGCAGAGGGTCATCGTGCGGGTGAAACCGGACAGGGTGATCTGGCGCGGCTAGTAGCCTGGTCCGGTGACCCTGCGCCTGCACGACACCGCGACGGGTGAGCTGCGCGAGTTCGTCCCTATCGAGGCCGGTCGAGCAGGGATCTACATCTGCGGGCTGACCGTCCAGGGCCCCGCGCACATCGGGCACGTCCGCTTCGCCGTGGCGTTCGATATCCTGCGCCGCTGGTTGGCCGGTGGCCATGGGTACGACGTCACCCTCGTGCGCAACGTCACCGACATCGACGACAAGATTCTCGCCAAATCGGCGGCGGCCGGCCGGCAGTGGTGGGACTGGTCCTACGAGAACGAGCGGGCGGTGGAGCGCGAGCTCTCGGCGTTGGCCGTGCTGGCTCCCCGCTACCTGCCGCGGGCAACGGGCCATGTCCCCGAAATGCTCGAATTGATGCAGACGTTGGTCGATCAGGGCTACGCCTACCCCGCCGAAGACGACAGCGGGGACGTCTATTTCGACGTCAAGAGCTGGGCGGACTACGGCGAGCTGACCCACCAGCGGCTCGACGACATGGCTGGGGCCGAGGACGCCGATCCTCGGGGCAAGCGAGACCCCCGGGACTTCGCGCTGTGGAAGGGTGCCAAGGCCGGCGAGCCCGGCTCCGCCACCTGGGCGACGCCATACGGGCGCGGTCGCCCGGGGTGGCACCTGGAGTGCTCGGCGATGGCCCGGAAGTACCTCGGCGACACCTTCGACATCCACGGCGGCGGGGTCGACCTGCGCTTCCCGCACCACGAGAACGAGCAGGCGCAGTCGCGAGCCGCCGGGCTGGGTTTCGCGCGGTTCTGGCTGCACAACGCCTGGGTCACGACAGGCGGGGTGAAGATGAGCAAGTCGCTCGGCAACTCCCTGCTCGTTGGCGAGGTGCTCAAGACGACGCAGCCGATCGCCCTGCGCTACTACCTGGGGGCGGCGCACTACCGCTCGACGATCGAGTACGGCGCGGGTTCGCTGCGCGAGGCAGAGGCGGCCGTCGAGCGGATCGCGTCGTTCCTGCAGCGAGCCAGGCCGGACGAGGCGTCGTGGGTGATGGGTTCCGGTTACCCGGAGGCGTTCGTCGCCGCGATGGACGACGACCTCAACGTCTCCTCCGCGCTCGCCGTGATCCACGAGACGGTGCGGGTCGGCAATACCGCGCTGGATGACGGGGACGAGGCGGCGGCTCGGATGGCGTTCTTCTGGGTCACCCAGATGACCGACGTGCTCGGCATCAACCCCCTCGACCCGGTATGGTCCGGGGCCGGCTCCCAGCCGGACGAGTCCGCCGCAGCGCTCGACGCCCTGGTCCAGGACCGCCTGGCGGCGCGCGCTGCCGCCCGGCGGGCCCGCGACTTCGCCACCGCCGACGCCATCCGCGACCAGCTCGGCGCTGCCGGCATCGCTATCGAGGACACCGCCTCCGGCACCCGCTGGTCGCCGGCTCGTCGCACCACCTGAGAGGCCGAACCGTGCCAGGAGACGACCGTGCCCGGAAACTCTGAGCGCCGGGGCGCCGTCCGCAAGGGCGCCTCCCGCAAGGGCTCGACCGTCGGCAGCGGGGGTCAGCGCCGCCGCGGCCTTGAGGGCCGGGGACCGACACCCAAAGCGACCGAGCGGACCCAGCATCCCGCTGCGAAGCAAGCCCGGGGATCGGCGGCACGCGCCGACGGCGCCGGTTCAGGTTCGGCGACCGGGAGGGGACGATCCGCGGCCCGAACACCCGGGCGATCTCCTGGACGTTCCTCCGGCGCGCCGAAGCGATCCCGGACATCGAGCGAGATCGTCGCCGGCCGCAACTCGGTGGTCGAGGCGCTGCGTGCCAACGTGCCGGCCACGACCATGTACGTCGCGGGCCGGATCGAATCCGACGACCGCGTCCGCGAGGCGATCAAGACCGCGACCGGTCGATCCATCCCGGTGCTGGAAACCCCGCGCGGTGAGCTGGACCGGCTGACCGACGGGGCGGTGCACCAAGGGCTCGCGCTCCAGGTGCCGGCGTACAGCTATGCCGAACCCCGGGACCTGATCGATCCCGAGGCGCCGGGCATACCCCTGGTCGTCGCCCTCGACGGCATCACCGACCCGCGCAACCTCGGCGCGATCATCCGGTCGGTCGGGGCGTTCGGCGGTCACGGCGTCGTGGTGCCCCAGCGGCGTTCCGCCGGGATGACCGCCGCCGCGTGGAAGAGCTCGGCCGGCGCGGCGGCGCGCGTGCCCGTCGCCCTTGCCGCCAACCTGACCCGCGCGCTGGAGGACTTCCGCGGGGCCGGCTTCTTCGTGCTCGGCCTCGACATGGACGGCGATGTCGAGCTGCCGGCGATCGAGCTGGCAGGGGAGCCGCTGGTGGTCGTCGTCGGCTCCGAGGGCCGTGGCCTCTCGCGCCTGGTGCGGGAGACCTGCGACCAGATCGTGTCCATCCCGATGTCGTCGGCCACCGAGTCGCTCAATGCTGGTATTGCGACCGGCGTGGCGCTGTACGAGGTCGCCCGCCGTCGAGCCGGTGCCTAGGCCCGTGGCGCCCTGATCACGATGGTGCTGACGATCTTGTCCGCCAGGGTCTGCCGCTTGGCGTCCCACAGCGGGAACAGATAGCCGACATAGCAGACGATGCCGTCGACGATGTGGCACAACTCGCGGACGAAGGCCAGGCCGGCACCGATCGGCTGGCCGGTCTGCTCGCTGACCAGATACAGGCCGAGCAAGCGCTTGCGATGGACTGACCC
>JAABUK010012969.1_pt1 | contig 10507 bp, 1 predicted proteins | sample 5559141 | NCBI WGS metagenome assembly JAABUK01 (sample SAMN10711869, study PRJNA513367) | rock metagenome | isolation source: Antarctica rocks | place: Antarctica: Victoria Land, Pudding Butte nord | collected 2016-01-03
TCCCTAATATATTAAAGAAAGATATCTTTAAACTTACTTATAATAAATAATATTATAGCGGGTATTATTATACTTATAATAGAATTATAAAATCTATTTATATATATTACTTATTAAAGTACCTTTCTACTTATATTAAATACTATCTTAATTACTAGTTAAATTAAATTAAGTATTATAAGCCTTATAAAAGTATAATTCCTATTAATTAACTTATAATCTTATTTTAAATCATAATGATAAACTTTATTATTATTATATTATTAATTATAGAAGGCTTTAATAGCCTACTTACTATTACTAATAAATTCTTTAAGCAAAACCTATTATTACCTAAGTAAACTACCTAGGATACCCCTTAATAGGTAAATAAAGTCTTATCTATTTTAATAATATATAATTAGGATATACCTTATACTATTATAAGTAATAGAGACTCTAAGTTTATATCTTTATTTTAGAGGATAATATTTTAAAAGCTAAGTTATAATCTATTAATATTTACCTCTTATTATCCCTAAATTAATAGCTAGTCTAAATATACTAATTAAATAGTTAAAATTATAATACGCTATTATATTACTTAATATATAAATATTAATACTATTAATTAGATACTTGTTCTATTATATTTATAAGATTATTTAAATAATTATAAAAATTAATTAATAGGAGTCTCTTTTAATAAGGTCCTTCTTAATTTTAATATTTAAGATACTCTTAGAATATTATTATAATTATCCTTAGAAGACTTTTCTTATTTATAATAATTTAATTAAGATTAAGCTAAGGAATCTATTACCTTTATTAATACCTTTATTAAAATAAGCCTTTCTCTAGGTAATAGTACCTACCTCTAGTTAAGAGAAGGCTATTATATTCCTAGGATTAACGCTAAGTTATATTAATAATATATAGGTCCCTTTAAGATTCTTAATAAGATAGGTTAATTAGCTTATTATCTTAAGTTAAGTTTAATAATAAATATTTATCTTATTATCTTAATAGCCTAATTAGAGCTTATATTAAAGGCTTTAGATCCTTATAATAAATTATAAAATTTAAATCTACCTACTATAATTAATATAGATAATCTTGATAAAAAGTTAGATGTTTATAGATTAAAAGCTATTATTAGTAAATAATAGGTTAGGCTAAAAAACTATAATACTTAATTAAGTAGAAAGGATATAAGTATAAATATAATATCTAGTATAATATTAATAACCTTAATAATATAAAACATCTTATTACTAAGTATAAAGGTAGGCCTTATAGAAGGCTACGGAGCGGAGGAGTCTAAGGTAATAAGGGCCTTAATTAATTATACTTACAAAAGCCTTCAGTGTGTTTATATAGCTAGTATAGTATATATAACAGGGGCGTTACTTTCTTCTACTTATTATAGTATTATTATAGATTATAATATTTATATTTACTTAGTATACGGAAGCCTTCCGTAACTAGCCTAGTAGGCTTATAGAGACTTCATCTTAACTAGCTAGTCTATTTATTTATACTAAATCAGTTATAGTCTATTACTACCTTAATAGAGCTTATAAAAGGTATTAAAATAATTAAAGGATTATATATTAAACTTAAAAAAGTAAGAGTTATGAAAATAAGAATTAAAATCTTTAATCTCTATTACCTATGTATTAGATTGTAGTAGAAAAGATATATTAATACTAAGGCGGAAAGCCTAGCTATAAACTACTACGCTAAGCCTAATATAGTATAGCTACTATAAAGGTATCTATAAGAGCCTTTAATAGGTAAACTATAATAACTATTTTAAATATTAGTAAATAAATAATACTATTACCCTAATAGCTAGAGTAACCGTAGGTAAAATATAAAGGTAAACCTAGATAGTAGATTAGAAGGTAAAACCGCCTTATTAAGCCTATATAATACCTAATTAATTACTATATATCTTATTATAATCGCCAATTATATTAATAGTATTCCTTATTAACTCCTTTTTAATATCTAGATATCTTCCTTAAGGCCGCTATTTTTCTATTAGACTAGGTATTTAATTAATTACCTATATCCCTAGTATATTTATTACTTATTAATTAGTTTATTAATCTCCTACCTATCCTATTTATTAATAATAATAGGAACTACTAGTTAACGCCGTTCATACAGGTTATTAGTAGGGTTACTTATAAGCTTAAGGTAAGTAATAGAGATAATATTATAAATCTTTATATTATTTAGTAGATTTAATTGATATACTAGTTAATTAATATATTTATTAATTTTAAAGGGCCTAATAAATTATTATCTAATTTTCTTAAATTTAATTATTACTATACTATAACCTTAATATAATTAGAGGTTAACTATATCCCTTACTTTAAAGAATATTAGAGTATAATATATATTATAATACTCCTTTATCTTAAGGGTATTAAAGGTAATTATATCCTTTATATTAATATATATTAGGTAATATTTATCTAGAAAAGCTAGCCTTTTAATAAGGTTATTATTATTAGAGGCTTTATTATTATTTATTGAAGTATCTTAGGTATTAGCCTAGGTATTAGTAAACCCTTTTATAGATAAGTTATTAAGGTATAATAAATCTAGTACCTCTTAAGTATAAAAGTTATATATAATCTAAGTTAATATCTAGTTTATAAAGTTATACTTAATAAAATTATTTAAGGTAAATAATATCTTAGGTAAAATAGTAGGCTATTACTTAAGATTATTAAGAGCGCTAATATAATAATAAAGCGCTACCTTAATAATTTAATTAGATCTTTTAAATATACTATTTATTTATAAGTATTAGGTAGTTAACTATAATAAGTTCTTAATACCTAGAAAATCTATTTTTATAATTACTTTATAAATTTTTAATTAAGCTCTATTAATAAATTTAGTAGTTAAACTACCTAATCCCTACCTAATTATATTACCTTATTTAAATAAAATTAACTCCCTTAAAGAATTTATTAGTTATTAATATAATATATTTATATTAATCTAGGATTAATACTAGTAGGACTAGTATAAAGCTAATTATAATAGTATAAAATAACCTTATAAGTAAGAAGATAGGTTAAAGGGATCTATATAATTTATATTATAAAGTCTAATTTTATTAATAATATAAGTAATACCTAATAAATTTGTAAAGTTCTATGAATAAAATATAAATATAGAATACTTTAATAAGGTATTTATAAGTATAAGTATATCCTAGATATCCTATCTTATTATAAGCTAGTTAGAAAACTTCCTTTTCTAAAGTTAAAGGTATATATAACCTTAAGCCCTATTTATTATTAAAGTAGAGTACTTAATTAATAATATAATATAGTAGTTTAATAGTATTACTACCTAATATTTTATTTACCTAAATTATTATAGTTACGCGCGCCTAGTAGGGCTTATTAAGGCCCTTAATAAAATATTAATAAAAATTTAGACTTATTTTTATTAGGTTAACTAAGAAAGCCTTTATTATTAATATATTAAGACTAGACTTATTAAATAGGCAATATTTATAGCTAATAAGATAGGATAGAGTATTAGGTATAATATTAGATTTACTAAGTTTATAATAAATATCTAGTTAGTAATATTATAAATACTTAAAAGTATAGATAAGATAGAGGTTTAGCTTTTTTATTAAAGTAATATCTAAACTTATCTAATATACTATTAAAATTATAATAGAATAGTTAATATATATAACAGTTATAGGCTTTATAGCCTTAATTATATACTAAATTTTCTTTACTATTTATATTATATTAGTAACTTCTAGTTTAATTATTTAATAATATATCTTAATATCTATTAAAAGGTAGTTAAGAAATAAAATAGGTTATTAAGACTTTTATCCTAGGGGACTATTTATAAGAAACTTCTATATAAAAGCCTCTAATAGGATATAGTAGATATATACTTTAAAATTAAATTCCTTACTAATATTAAGATTTATAAATAGTTACTTTAATTTATTAAAATAATATAGTAGAGGTAATAAGCTAAATAGCTTTTATAGCTAATAAAAAATATTAAGTTCTTTAGGTATTAACTTACTTAAGTAAGTATTATAAGTAAGTCTTTTATAAGTATTATCTTAAATACTAGTATTAAGACCTTAGAATATCTTATTAAGGTAAGTTTTATATAATTATAATAGTTTAATAATTATAACGTAGTAGGTAATATATTACCTTAGATAACTAGTTAGATTAAAATACTTTTTTAAGAAGACTAAGCGTTTCTAGAAATATAAGATTAATAATTATAATAAGTTTCTTTATTATAATAGTAAGGTTTAAGGTATTAACCTTTTAATCTAATAAATAGATTAAAGAGTATCCTAGGAATAACTTCTTTAATAATAGGCATATATTTATTTTTAATAAGGTTTAGAGAACTTTGTTTAAGTAAGATAAATATTCATAAGAAGTTATTAGATATAATAATATTATTAATATATACGTAATAAAAATATTAGAAAGGCTAAAGAATTTAATTAATTATTCTTTATATATACGCCAGCGAATTTTAATATCTTATAATTAGGATATTAAATAAATTTTATCCTTAGTAATTTATTATTATTAATTAGTAGTAATAATCTTAATTAACCTATTATTAATAGAAGAAACTTATAGTATTAATAGTAATAATATAAGTTACCCCCTTAAGGATAGTAAGAATTTTAGATTAAGAAGGTATTAAGTATATATCTAATATAATAATCTTATTTAAGGCTTTAATATCTATAATTATTTAACCTTTTCTACCTACCTTACTATTTTTCTAGACAACAAAATATAGAAAAGAGAATAGGATTACCTTATTTATCTATTTTATATAACCTTAGTTATAAAGCTTATTAAATACCTTATTTATAACTTCTTTATCTACTTTTTTAAGTAGGTAAACTTATACCTAGCTAGGCTTATAAAGTTCCCATTGGTTATTAATTAATAGGATATCTATTTATCAGGACTTAGGTATATACTTAATATCTCCTATATTTTATTATAAGCTAAGATATTTATTAATAATTACTCTTAATAAGAATATTGATTAGGGACTATTATATATTATTATTCTTATAAGATAGATAGTCTTAACTTTAATATTAAGAATAATTATTATAAATATAATAGTAGTAGCTACTAGTCTTTATAGGTTTACTTTAACTTAATTAATTATTTTCTTAGGAGGCTAGGTAATAAGGTTATTATAAAAAGCTTTTATAAGGAAGTAGCTAGTAGCCTTATATTTTATAATTATTCCTAGCTTAATATCTTATAGGAGTTTTATTTTACTATTTATATTATTATAAATAATAATATAAGATATATTATAATCTATAATATAGGTATAAACTAAAAGCTTATTAAGTTTCTTAGATTTAAATATAAATTCTTAGTTGTAAGGTAGAGCTAGGGACTAGTAATAAGGTCTAAATATTAGGACTTACCTATTTATATAGATATTAATTAGGATAATTAGGCCTTAGTATAATTAGATTATTAAAGTATTTTAATTAAGATTAATAACTATCCCCTTAGGTTTAAGGATATTAATCCTAATTAATATATTAGTAGATGGATTATTAATAATATAAAGCTCTCTTTCTATTAATATAATACTATTATTACTAGGGAAATATATCTTAATTTAGGTATATTTATTAATATTATATCTTTTATCCCTAATTCTCTTAATATTAATACTAGTTAATATTCTAATAATCCTTACCTTTAATATATACTTTTATAGAAACTTTTAATTTATTAAACTTAATATATACTTGATATTAATATAAAGCTTATAATATAGCCCCTTAAGAGCTAGGATAACTATAATAATTATAAAGTGATAACCTTAGAAGGCGTAGCCTTTAAGATAAATATTTAAGGATATACTTTTAATAATTTTACCTTTTTATAAAAGGCTTTAATTATTACCTATTTAAATAGTAATAGATATTATAATAATTAAGGCCCTTATCTTAAGGTAGTCTTAATAGATTTATTTATATAATATATTATTGAAGGTAAAATTAAATTAATAATAATAATATTTAAAGCTTTTTATAATTACCTTAAGAGTTAGGAAGTATACCTTTATTATATCTTTATCTTTTTAATTACCTTAATTATCTACTTAATTTAAGTCTTTAAACCTAGTATCTACTTAATTTCTTTAACCTTTTAAATCCTCTTGCCTTATCTATTTTAACTAGTAGAAGGCTTCTTTATATATCTTATACTTAGCCTATATATTATATTCTAATTCTATCCTAATTTAATAGGCTTATAATTAATAGCTATTTTAATTATTATTTAAAGCGCTTAATAATAGGTATCTTAGATTTTAATTCTAATATTAATTTTACCTAAATAACTTATTTATATTTCCGCTAGTAATCTATAATAGCTAATATAAATTAATAATTTAAGATACCTATTATTAGGGAATTATTATTATAATTATTCTAATAATTATTATAAGGTATAAATAGTTAAGTATAATAATTTAAGTTATTATAATACTATCTTTAATTAATATTATTATAATTATAATTAAAATTAAAATTAAAATAATTATAAAATAAATTAGAAGTATATTAATATAATTATAAATCTTAATTATAATAATTATTATAATAAGAGTCTAATCTTACCTTATAAATAAGGCTCTTATTTTTATAAATATTAAACTAGATATCTTTCTTATATCTTAACTCCTCTAATAGGCTAAGAATTATAGATAAACTAATTAAAATTAATAGATTATAATATAACTAACTATTAAGATATTTATATATAAAGAGGACTTATATTACCTTAGTTATAATTAAGCCTATATTCTTACTATTTAAGATAATATTAGAAATATAGTCTATTAAATCCTTTTAATAATAGGTATTATTATTAATATAATAAATTACCTTAAGTAGAGTAAGAGATCTATTAAGTAAATTATAAAAATACTTCTATAATATAATATATTATTTTGTTATATTATTTAAGTTATTTTATAAGCTAACCTAGTTAATATAAATTAATTATTTACCTTCCTTAAGAGGTATAAGTTAAGATTCTATTATAAGATAATAATATCTATAATTATAAATATCTTTAACTTTAATTAATAATATATTAAGATTTAAGTTAAAATACCTAATATCTTAGAAATAAAAATAAGGATTACTACTACTAGTTATCCTATATATAAGAGGCTATTAGGTAGGTAATAATTTATTTACTCTATTAATTAGAGTTTAAAAGAGGTTTAATATTATATTAAATTATTTAATTATAAAGTTTCTAATAGCCTAGGTTATAAGCTAGCTATTCCTAATACTATTATTTACTATTTCTAAAGGCTTTAATAATTAGGATTCAATTGATTAATTATAAATAGCCTCCTTAATAGATATTACCTTTTAAAGTAGATTTAAATACTATTAATTCTTCTAATAGAGGTAGAGGTAGTATTATTAATAAATAAGAGTAAGATTAATCTTCTTAAGGAGTAAGAAGATATTATAAAAGCCCGCGTAAGGCCTAAATCTATTAATAATCTTAAAATCTAATAAATAAGGTATAAAATAAGGATTAATTAATTAATTATTTGATTAAATAAGTATAAAGGTCTTAAATTTATTAAGTTAATAAAATCAATTAAGGTAGATTTAAAATAATAATTTCATTTTCTAAGTTAAGAATTAATTTAGGTTTTAATCTAGGTTCTAATTAATCTAAGAGGTCTTAAGTTCTTTAATATAATTAAAGAAATAAGACAATAATTAATTTTATTAACAAATAAGGTATAAGTATACTTAATAATAGTAAAATTAGATAGCTAAAAAGCTAAGATAATTATATACTTATAAGAGTTAGAATAATAGAAACTATTTATAAGGCTAATAAAATAAGAAATAGCCTAATATAACAGATAGGAAGTTAAAGTACTACTTTAATAAAATACTTATAAAATCTAAGAAGGATTTACTAGATATAAGGGTAATAAGATAATAATTAATAGTTATAATTACCTTCTCTAGCCTAGAATCTTAGCGGGTAGTAAATCTTATTCTATTAAGGCTACTTATAATAGATAAGGGTTATAAGGTAAACTTAATAAAGAGTTATATAAAGGTCCTTATTTTATATAACTAAAAGTAATTATTACTAGTACTTACCTAGAAAGGCTAGGGGAGGTAAGCTAGAATAAGGATAAGTAGAAATAAGGGGAGAAGGACTATAACTAGTATTACTAGCGGCTAGTTAGTAGTATAAAACTATAATTAATATACTTAATAATCTAATCTAGCCTATTAAGTAATTAATAGTACTTAATAGAGGCTATTAAGGTATTACTACTATTTATTACCTATATATTAGATTATAATAGAAAAGATACATTAATACTAAGGCGGAAAGCCTAGCTATAAACTACTACGCTAAGCCTAATATAGTATAGCTATTACAAAGGTATCTATAAGAGCCTTTAGTAGGTAAACTATAGTAACTATAGTAATCTCTTATATTTAATAATTTTAAATAAAATAATTTTTATAATTTATATCTTAATCTTATAATTAATAAGGATATTTAACAAGATATTAATAAATAAGTAAGAATAATTTTATTTTAATTATTAACCTTGAATAATTAATATTACTTTGTTAAAATTAAAATATAAATTATAAAGCTCTAGGTATATTATAACAATTTATCTAATTTTATTTATAATAAGTATAATCTTATTTAATATATATTATAAGGCTTTCTTTAAGTAGATCATTATTTAATTTAAAGGCCTAGCCTTATAATTTATAATTATTATAATTACTATTATAAAGATAAAAGATTAATAAGGATAAGTAAGAAGGAAGAAGTAATATATAAGAGAAAGGAGAATTAAGGGTTTAATAAATTAATAAGTAAATAATAAATAATAGTTATTTAATTTAACTCTACTTAACTTAACTTAAAAAATCAAATAAAAGTAAGCCTATTCATAAGTAATTTAAATTAAAACTTTATAAAATTTATATTTATATTATTTATAAATAAGAGTAGATTAGAAGTAATATATAATATTTTTATATATAATTGTAACTATAATTAAGGGTTATAATATAATATAATAATTTTTAATAAATATAATTTTTAATAAAATATATAAGTATTAATTCTTTATTTAATAATAAAAATAAATAATATAATATTTAGGATTTATTAATAAATAATTATTATTATTAGAATTATTATCATTTTTGATTCTATATATAGTGAAAAGCGGTACGTATCTTTTAATATTAATATAATAATATTATATACGTAGGTATATACGTAGGTATAATACGCGATTACTATTACTAAATTTCTAATATTCTACTAAAAATACTAAAATTAGCGCTAGGCCTAAGGTTATAATTACGTACTTTTAAGCTAATATATAAGGGAGGATAAGAGTAGGAGTCCTAATATCTAGATTTTCTATTATAGTAAAGAGATTATATCTTTACCTTAAAGTTATATATTCTTAATATTTATAATATAATATTTAAAAGCTATTAATAAAGGAATCCTATTATTAAAATATTAATTATAAATAATAAAAGTTTAAACTATAAGAGGATTAAAGATTATAAGTATTATTTATTATTATATCTTTACCTTAAAGTTATATATTAAAATAGAGATTATATAAGTAGTAATATAAAAGGAATTAAATAATATCTAATAAATAATAATACCTTATACAAGTTTAAGGAGAAATAGCGCTAGCTTTAAGATAAGAAGAGAATACTCCTAATAATAATACTTAATAAGATATATACTTAAAGTAATAATAATAATAATAGTGATTATAATTAAATAAAGTAAATTTTAAGGCTTTTTAGAATCTATATTAATATTATATAAATAGAAGTAGGATATAATAAATAAATTTAAAAAGGTTCTTTAGAATTTAAATCTCTAATTTAGAATAATATAAAGTTAACTTAAATAAAGTATTAAAAAAGAGCTATTAATAATAATATTCCCTATTAAAAAATAGATATTAAAGAATAATTAAATATTATAATAAATTTATAATACTTATATATATTAATTATTATATATATATATATTAAGGTTATAAATATATACTCGCGGTTGTTAAAGAATAAATTAATAACTCTTAAATAACTATATATTAATAGAGATACTTAAGAGTTATAAGAAGTATATTTAATAACTAGAGCTAACGCTAAAGCTTAAAGTAGGTTTGAAATTTATAGATATTTATATTATATACCTAATACTCTAAGTTAAATTAACTAATTCTAGGTAATAAAAGTCCCTGAAATTAGGAGTTATTTTAAGGGTAATATTTTAAAGATTACTATTAATTATAAATATTAAGATATTTAAATAAGACTTAAAGTAACTTACTCTTAGGATTTAAGGAGCTTAATATTAAGTCTTTAATAGAAAACCTCCTTAATATT
>JAABUK010012970.1_pt1 | contig 10507 bp, 18 predicted proteins | sample 5559141 | NCBI WGS metagenome assembly JAABUK01 (sample SAMN10711869, study PRJNA513367) | rock metagenome | isolation source: Antarctica rocks | place: Antarctica: Victoria Land, Pudding Butte nord | collected 2016-01-03
AGCGACAGCACCAGACCCGGCAGCAGCAGCACTGCCATCGTGCCAGGGAGGAGACACTCGTCAAATTGCGACGCTTGGGCTGGAGATACGGAGCTTGAATGAATGCACTCAGTGGGGTGAGGCACGTGGCTCCATGCATGATGCACAGAGTCCATACCGCAAGGTTGAGCTCACCCGTGGCGATGGCGTAAAAGGCGACAAAGACGAAGAAGCCCGAGGTCTGGTTGCCCTCGATCCATGTCAGCAGGTTTGACGTCTGCAGGCGCAAGTCGATGACGAAGAGCGCCAGCACCAGGGCGCTGACCAAGCCCGCTGCTATGCATGCGCGCAGAATGATCACGCCCAGCGGCGTCGGCGCCCTCGAACCCTTGGCAGGCAGCGCCACCATGCCTCATGATGCGCAGCACAGTGCCATGCTGCTATGCACTCGCATGCGCCGGATCCTCTCGGTGCTAGCCTTGAGACACGCTGCTGCACTTGCTGCGTCGCGCGGTGTCTACTGGCACTGGTCTGGTGCAGTGACTGCGCAGCGGGGCAGGCGGCGCTGGCTGCTGCTTGTTTGAATACGAGGTGTCAGAGCTGCAGAATGTAGCTGCCCACAGCGGTGTACTTGAGCGTCTCAGCCTCCCAATCCCGTATGACAATCGTGCAGCACAACCGTCGAACTTTGTCTGGAGGATATAAAGCAATGCGGGGTCGTGACAGTCGTGCAGGACAGTCTCCTGGACGTGTGGGAATGTGCGCTGTGCGACTTAAATTTGATGTGACATTTATGCGAGGACGCAACACCCCTGTCACCCGGCACCGGCGGGAAACGGCGGTCGTGTGCTGCCAATTTTGCCCTGCCTGACGAGCAGCGTGTGATGCCTATAACATCACTTCAATGCACTCACAGGCATGTGGCTGTGTGCTGAGTCTCAATGCTGCAGGACCAAACACGACAACATCCTCAAGGCGCCGGCGGTGGGCGCAGATTGGACAAATCGCAGTTTGTTTCATGCATGCTCAAAGGGGTTTTGCAGGCTGAAAACTTGTAGCTCCGTATTCATCTCCAGCTGCCATCAGGCCCCAGAAGATTGTCAGGACTGCCAGAGTGCCAGGCGGCGCAGCCTCAGAGTTTGCGGGACGACCTTGCGATGACCCCTCGCGAGATGCAGGCTTCCAGCAGCACGGCGGCGGCAGCAAACTGAAGCATGCAGGCGCCGTTCACCAGCGCAACCTGCACATATGAAGAAGTGTGCCCTTGTCACACAGGTGACCCTGCCAAGTCCATCAACTGCGATGAAGACCCGCAAGCACTGCGAAGCATCATGCATCGCGCACCTGACCAAGCAGCGTCGCCGACCACGGCTCGCCCTGATCGAGCGCGCCGCCCAGCAGTGCACTCGTCTGACTCAGCCCGGACGTCAGGCCAAAAGCAGCGATGCAACCGCCCTGCGCACAATACTATGTTAACATGTGCCTTCGCAATGGATGATGCACATATACTGCACGCAAGTGTTGCATCTTGTAATGCCACATGTCCCATCAATGTGTCCTCGATTGACTCGCATGCACTGGGCGCCGGTCATATCACCTTGAGGTGAGTGTCTGCTGCGTCCTGCTCCGTGCGGACAGCATACCGCCACACAATGCCAAAGAGGGCGCTCGAGGCGGCCACCGCAGCCAGGCCGACCAGCGAGGCAGCTGCGGGGTGCTGCGAGCCCGCCAGCAGCGGCAGCTGCACCAGCAGGCCTCCGGCGGCGCCCACTGCGCCCGCCAGCGCTGACTGGATGCGGTCCTCCTCCTGCGGCAACATTGTCAGGTGTGGATATCGAGTAGGAATCCTGCGCATCATGCGGCGGCGCTGCGCCGTCCATGCCTGAATGCAGCCTGTACTGACAACAGCGACCTCGTCTCACCTTCAGCAGTGCGTTTCGAAGCTGGAGCTGGTCGCTTTCGACAGTCAACAGCTCCTGCCGCGCGGCGCTGAATTCCCGCGCCGCTGCTGACACCTCCTCTGCTGCAGCCGCGGCGCGCTGGACCAGCAAGCTCACGTTCAGTCGAGGGCAGACACCACAACAGCAGGTATACACAGCAGTGACAAAGGCTTGCAGCTCAAACCGCGCGACTGACATGCACGCTGTCAAGCTCGACTGATGCTGAGTGCGGCAACGTGACAATGGGTGCACCTGGTTGGTTTCGCGCGAGTTGCTGCTGCTGTTTGATGCATTGATCTGCGCCTGGATCTCTGATTGCGCAGCCTGCAGTGGTCCGGGCAACAGCACGCTTTCAGGTCATGAAATCCTGGCAGATCATCTCTCACACAGGCAAGAAATCGAGCCCTGTGGCCTGCGGCACTGACCTGAAGGTCCAGCACCCGCCGCTGCGCATCCTCAATCCGCTGCAGCTTTGCCTGAGTCGCTGGATCGCTCTGGATGAGGTTTTTGGCTGCCTCAAATGCCTGCAGGCTCATGATATTGCGCTCACGAGTGCTGAACGCTCGACAACAGGCCAGGAGTAATGTGGTTCCGCCAAGAACGCTGGTGGTGACATTTGTGCAAAGGTGACAATTGTGCAAACCAGCACAGTGTACGCACCGCGTCGGATGGCTCAGAGCCGTTTTGGAGGGATCTGCATCCAATTTCTCTTCGCGATGGGCGGCCTGGCCGAACGCATCCTGGATGCAGCAACATAAAGCATCAGCACCTTATTGAGCGCCGCGGCATGGGCATGCGTTGCAAAGGAATGGTACATGCGCTATGTATGCTGCGTCCGTCTGCATGGGCCCACCAAAGGGTCTCGAAGGGTCGATCAAGCGTGCTTGCGCGGGGCTGTGCGCCTGGGCCAGGCTCTGCATGGCGCTTTGTAGTGTGCAATTTTTTGTGTCAGCGCACGCGCGTGAGGAACTGGCAGCGGTGCAGCGTAAATGCAGGTAACAGAAAAACGAGATGCAACAGGAAGTGGTGCACCTGGCCTGCAAGCTCGGCCCTGAGACATGCTCTTGCAGGATCTGATCTCTCTTGGTGTCGGCGCCAGCTAGGAATCATGCGTTCAGGCTTTTGCTCATCCCAGTCGCCAGTCTGCACCAGTCCCCGCTGCAACAGTGTCGCAGGACTGCAGCTTAGTCTGCAAACACTATTGACGTTTGCCGGTCTCGCCCCACGCACAAAGGACGGGCAGCTGCTCAAGTGGCGGAAGGCCTCATGGCCCAGGCTCCGACGCTGGAGGAGCTCCAGTCGCGCTACGGTGACGCCGATGAAGCAGTGAGCTCGCAGTCTGCAGCGCAGCCGGCCCAGTCGGCGGTCGCCTCCGATGTGATGGCAGCTGTGCAGCACGGCGGCAACGCTGGCAGCGACGAGGACGACTTTGACAGCGACGACGACCGCGTCATCAACGCCCTGGACTATGCCGAGCTTCACGACGGTGAGGGGCCTCTTCAAACTCGCGCCGTGCGCGCTGGCGGCGACCCGGCTGCGGCGTGAGCAGGAAGCCGCCACTCCGCATGCAGCTGTCTAGTCTGCATGCAGCTGCTCCGACACTGAACGGCCCTTGCCAATTTAGATCACCCTTCTGAACAAGGCCTGCAATCTGAGATGTTTGTAACGAATGCAGACGACCGGCACGGCGGCCTTGCGGCAGTCGCGTCCCTGGGAACCGGCGGGCGAGGTCCCAACAGCCAGCAGCGCCAGCGGCAGCGAGCGCTGCAGCCCACTAGCAACAGCATGCAGGTAGCATGACTCGAAAGGAGCACCTAATTGCCCTCTGCCTGCTGTGCGCATTGGCGGTCACGTCCCGGTTTCTACACTTCGCTCTCGACAACACCGGTGCCATCCATCGTGAGCTGCGCTGACGAGGCAGCGACAGACTTGCAGCACAAGACGTGTGAAGTAGCGTGCATATCCTGTGTTGGCAGAAGCTAGAGGCGCGCGTCAACGCGGGGCAGCTGCGCGCGGGCGTGTCGAACCACGTCATGGATTCCCTGGGGGACGATGGCTTCAGCATGACCAACGACGTGGCCACCGCCTTTCGCGTGGGCGCCTCTAAGCAGCTGGCCGTCACCGGGCGCACGCGCGACAAGAGCGACCGTGCCACTGTGGAGCAGGTGAGACTTTCCGCTGCGTGCAATTGTTGCTGCATATTGAACATGATGTACGCCCTGTTTCACGCCTGCAACTGCACCTGAATGGGCCTGCCTGCCTTTGTGTGGCTGTGTCTTCCTGGGCAAAATGCGCTGCCGGCCATGCGCAACTCCAGCACCCGACATGCCGGCGCTTGCGGCCTGTTGATCCAGCCCTGTTCGCATGGCGCCCGCTCTAACTGAGAAGCGCTCCACTGGCGCGTCCGCAGGCGCTGGACCCGCGGACGCGCCTCGTGCTGTTCAAGATGCTCAACCGCGGCGTGTTCGCGGAGATCAATGGCTGCGTGTCCACCGGCAAGGAGGCCAACGTGTACCACGCCTCGGCGCCCGACGGCTCCTCCATGGCCGTCAAGGTGTACAAGACGTCCATCCTGGTCTTCAAGGACCGCGAGCGGTGCGTCCGCTGAACCCCACCCCTGTCTTGCACTGCTGCGTACCGCCGCAATGGCCGACCGGGCTCATTGCAGCTGTCGTGCAGACGCTGTGCTGCCACCTCCTGTGCCGTGCTTGAGATGGAGAGTGAGAGAAAGAGGACTGGTTTTGCGGCCCTGTGTCATGCAAGCCCTGCGCCGCTGTGGCACCAGCGTGAGGTCTCGTTCTGCGACTGCTGCTGCGGCAGGTACGTCAAGGGCGACTTCCGCTTCAGCAAGGGCTACAGCAAGGGCAACCCCCGCAAGATGGTGAAGGTGTGGGCGGAGAAGGAGATGCGCAACCTGATGCGGGTGGCCGCCGCCGGCATCCGCTGCCCGCGCGTGCACCAGCTGCAGATGCATGTCCTGGTCATGGGCTTCATCGGCAGCGGCGCCGTCGCCGCGCCGCGCCTCAAGGACGCCGACCTGCCCCTGGTGCGCCTTACGTCGAGCGCACACACCAACACTGTTTGACAACTTGCGTCCTCATACTGCACCCATATGTTCGCTTGACTCGACCGCACACACCGCTGTGTTTCCTCCGGAATCAAACAATGCAGTGTGCAGCACCATCCAGGTGTTTTACAACTGCTGCTGAGTGTCGATGCCGCTCCTGGGTGCAGCCGCGGCTGAGGGGCGCATACAGCGAGATGCTGCTCATCATGCGGACGCTGTACCAGACGTGCCGCCTGGTGCATGGCGACCTCAGCGAGTACAACATCCTCGTCCACGAGGTATGTTATGTGCTAGGCTCGTTGCTGCTGGCAGGCATGACGGCAATGAAATGGCCCTATATTATGTCCAACTGCGGGCATCTTGCCAAAACATGTTGCTTACTGTGCGACGCAGCTGTGTAAGCAGCCGCACTGATCGTGCCAGGCTGCTGCAGAACAGCGACCACTCATCTCCTCTCTGCAGCAGCAAGGCTACATCGGCCTCCTGGGGTACTTGCACGCAGGCTTCGTGACTCCTGCCTTTGGCAAAACACTCTGCCCTGGGTGCGCAGGGGGAGCTGTACATCATCGATGTGAGCCAGAGCGTGGACCTGGACCACCCGCACGCGTTGGACTTCCTGCGGGAGGACATACTGCACGTCAACGCCTTCTTCCGCCGCGCCGGCGTCGCCACGCTCACGATGCGCGAGCTGTTCGACTTCGTGGTGGACCCCGCCATCACTGACGACAACCTCGACGCCGCAATGGAGCACCTGCGCTCGCTGGCCGCCAGGTGCGCTGTGCACGGACGCGTCAACGCGGTCTGCTTGACGGGAGCTGCTGGTCCAGATGCTTAGATGCAGCTGTACTGTGGACAGGGACCCCGACTTGCTTGCTGGCCTGACCGCCCCTGCTCGTATCTCCGATCCTCCTTGCTGGTAGCGCCACAGGTGCCAATATGGATTACACCTTGCTATTCGCATGAGCTGAACCTGACTGTTGACTATCATACGGTCCATTTTGCAGCCGGCCGCTGACGTGCACGTGGAGGAGGAGGTGGAGGCCAATGTCTTGACAACACCTTGACATCTGCACGAGCTGACTCTGACTGTTGCACCTGGCTGTCCCCCCTGCAGCCGGCCGCTGACGCGCACGGCGGAGGAGGAAGTGGAGGATAGCGTCTTCTCGCAGTCCTTCATCCCGCAGAACCTGGAGCAGGTGGACGACCACGAGCGCGACTTCGACCGCCTCGCCGACGGCGCGGGCGCCGCGGAGGGCATCTATTACCAGGTCAGCAGCCTTATGTGAAGTGATCAATCGAGGATTGGACGGTGTACATAACTGCATGTGGGCACTTGTGCACATTGTGCTGTGCTGCGCCAGGACCTGCCACGCCTGCATCGAATGCTCTTAGTCTGGAAACAAGTTGCTGGCAGCAATCCATGTTTGTCTCTGGTTTATCCGCCGCGTGTGAGGCTTCGCAAAACAGCAATTGGGTCCAACGTGTGCAGGGCATTACGGGCATGAAGGCAGACATGACAGGCGCGCGCGAGGCGCCCGCCTTCATGGGTGCCGGCGGCGGCTCGGCAGCCGCAGTCGCAGAGCGTGACGGAGGTGGCGCCGCCAGCATGAACTCGCAGCAAACGGCGATGGCGCCGGGCGACGAGCGGGACGACAGGTGCGCCTGCATATCTTCTGGTGACTTAAAGACTGAAAGCAGTGGTCCGCTGATGTCTCGTGTGACCACTGAGCAGAAGCGTGTTGGGTTTCAGCCGGCAGCTGGGTTAACTTGACGCCAGATTACTGGCTGCAGCGGTGACGAGGCGGACTCTCGGGAGGAGGAGGATGGCAGCGGCAGTGACTCGGACGGCAGCCAGGAGTGGGAGGACAGAAAGGGGCAGTCGAAGGAGATGACGCAGGAGGAGCGCAAGGCGCACAAGAAGGAGGTCAAGGCCGCCGCCCGCGAGCGGCGCAAGACCAAGGTCCCCAAGCACGTCAAGAAGAAGGCCACCAAGGCCCACAAACGTTGAAAGCTGAGGGGTTGCAATGGCTCTGTCCTGTGAGTTCGAAGCCAGGAGCAATTAGGTGTGATCAGCGGTGGATTGTCCCCTAACTTGACCTTCCGGCCAGAGACTGAACGACAAACTGTTACGAAACGTTACACTACTCTAATACTTGCGATCGTCCGATGCATTGTGCACTTTGTGATGCATGCTAGAGACGCAGCTGCCGTCCGATGTTAGCGCGACAGCGGGAGGCTGCAAGGCTGCTTGCACAACCGATTCAGAACTACGCAACCTCGGCAACGACAAGCAGCGCTCCATCGGCCGACAGCTGGAGAAGGAGGCTGGGGAATGGAGCTGTGGGAGCGACTGGCCTCGGCATCGCGGTAAATACTGGCATGAACATCGATTAAAGTCTCCTGCATGATTCAACTGTAGGGTCACCACACTTGAGACTGTCGCAGAGTCACGCGGTGACACTATTGTGCTTGCTGCAGGCGTTCACCAGCCTAAAAACCCCAGGCTACCTGCTAGAACCCGAGATTAATGGAGGTGCTCGCCCCATCATTCTCCGTGTGCATTTCCGCCGCCGCCGCGACATGCCGATCAACCTGCATGGTGGCTCTGGAGGACGTGGAAGCACAGGGTGCGACCAGTCTTGACTTCAGGTCTGACACTGACGCTGAATTAAATTACACTGAACTTGCACAGCGGCCGGCGCCTTCAGCGCGGCGGTGCTCGCCGTGTCAGGGCGTGGCCGCGGTGGTCGCTCGCTGCTGGTCTCAGTGCCGCACCTCGCCAACGTCGCGCTGCAGCTTTATCAGATCGGGTGAGCCTTCCATCAAGGCCACAGAGTACCAATCGCACAAAGTTCACAAGCAGCGAGCTTTGCTGCTAGGAGTTTGACTCACACATTGCAGCGAGTGATATTTGACGGCAGGCCGCGGGCCACAGCAGAGAACTTTTATGTGAGTGATGACTGTGGTTATTTCATGGCTGCCGTGTCCTCTCTGGCAGGCGGTGGGCCACAGCAGAGGCAATTCATGCGGATGGGCAGCCAAAGACCCGGGTGGTCGTGCTAGGCAGCGGCTGGGCAGCGGCCAGCTTCCTGAAGAACCTGGATGGCAAGCTGACAGGGGAGAAGGCATGGTACGACGTTACTGTAGTGAGCCCAAGGTGAGATTTCTGCGGTGTTGTCCACGTGCACCTTTCTTTGATGTCATGCCGCTTGACTCAAGCTACGCCGTGCACTGATTCACGCAAGCTGATCCTATTCGCAGGAACCACTTCATCTACACGCCGCTCCTGCCAGGTAGCTCACAACAAGTTCCATCTTGTCATCGAGCAGGCGAATACTGCATGTCGGATTCGGTGTTGCTGGTGCCGTCATGCGGCAAGTACACCCGTGGCCTGTCACTCCGGGCCCCAGTGCGCTTGTCTTGCCTCCGACAGGCGCGGTGACTGGCACAGTGGAGGCGCGCAGCATCGTGGAAAGCACGCGGTCACTCCTGCGCGGCAAGGGCGTGTACCACGAAGCTGAGTGCGTGGACGTGGACCCCGAGCGGAAGGTCTTGCATTGCCGCTACAACAAGCCGTCGCGCCTGTTGGCACAGGTCGATTGCACACGGATTTGAAGTTGGCTGCTACCTCAAAGCTTGTGTTCATCGAATCAAATCGCCTCATGCTGGCAATGCAATCACTTGCCCGCATCCCAGTGCTGCATTTTTTTCGGCGCTCAAATAGGATGTTGCCACATGCACTGCAGGAGCACTGTTTCGAGCTGCCATATGATGTGCTGGTCGTGGCGGTCGGCGCCGTCAACAACACCTTCAACACGCCAGGCGTTGAGGAGCATGCCTTCTTTCTCAAGGTGATCCTGCCCTGGCGCTGCGCTGAGCTGTGGTGGCTGCTTCAGCTTGCTAGTCAGAGGCAAAGACTGCGTGTGTGCCGCTTTGTTTGGCTCTGCTTCCGCCTGCCGTGTATTCAGCCAGCCAGCTGGCGAGAACAGCTGCAGATAAAATGTTGCATGACATGTTTGCGCTGCAGGAGGCGACACACGCACAAGCGCTGCGCGCGCGCATCAGTGAGTGCTTCGAGCTTGCATCGCTCCCCGGCACCACGGTTGAGCAGCGGGAAAAGCTGCTTACCTTCTGCGTGGTGCGTCCACAGCAAGCACGTTACTTGAGCAACGATCTGCCCACCCATCATGCCCAAGATTTCGAGACGCTGGACGCAAGCTTCCGCGCATGCAATGCATTGCACAATAACCTGAGCTCCTTAGTCTGCGTGGAGAGAGATGAAACGACTGTGCTCAGGTGGGCGGTGGTCCGACAGGCGTGGAGTCGGCAGCGGAGATGCACGACCTGGTTGTGGACGACCTGCTGGAGCTGTTCCCCAGCTTCAAGGTGCAGCGGCCTCCGCTGCCCACCTCCGCTGCCCACGGGTCTAGGCGGCTTGACAGAAGCTGTCTCCCTGATGCCCTGCCACATGCAGTCATCCGGAGCGATTGCTGATTGATGCACTTGCCAGCTGCACTTTCTCCAGATGCAGTGCTGTTCAGACAGCAGCAAACCATTGCCCTGCAGGACCTGGTCCACATCAAGCTGATCGAGACGCGGGACCACATCCTGGGCGCCTTCGACCGCCACATCTCTGAGTACGCGGACAAGCAGTTTGCCCGGCAGGGCATCGAGGTCGTGTACAATTCCCGGGTGCGCCGCCAGCCAGGCTGGACCTGTGCCCTCGCAGACCACGCTGCTGGTTCCATCCTCTGCACGCATCACTGGCGTCATGGCTGATGCCGCCTCCGTACCCAGGGAGCGATCGACTGCTGCTTAGGAAGACGCACGCAGCATCGGCTGACGCTTCTGCAATGACGCGCACAGGTGAAGGAGGTGCAGGAGGATGGTGTGGTGCTGAAGTTCAAGGACAGCGACGAGCTGACGAAGCTCAGGGCGGGGACGACCGTCTGGTGCACCGGGATCAAGATGAACCCGCTGTCCAATGCCATCGCCGCGGCCATGCCCGCCGGCCAGCAGGTGGGCGACGGCCCTCGCTCTGAGCCTTTATAGTTTCTGACGACATACCTTGGTAATTTGAATGCGTCTGGGAAAGCGCTGTCTATTGAGCGGCGTCTTGCTGCATTGCGAGTCAGCCAACCACCCGCGCATTACTAGGCATGTCGGAGCTGCACAGAACGACTGCCTCGCATGTCCCTGGAGGCCTTTGCTCCAGGGATGGAGCACAAAAGTGCGCAGTCCACTGTGGTAAACTTGAAATGACAGGCGAATTAGTGATGCAGGAGCACCGGCAAGCCATCCACGTGGACCAGCACCTGGCGGTCAACGGCAGCGGCGGCGCGGTCTTCGCGCTTGGGGATGCCGCCACTGTGGAGCAGCCGCACGTGCTGGACCACGCTGAGGAGCTGTTCCAGCAGGCGGACGTAAACAACGACGGCGTGCTCTCCTGCTCCGAGGTGCGGACCGCCTGTGTGCGCTGCCCGCATCAGGGGGGCCGGACATGCTCACGAGGCACAGCCTC
>JAABUK010012971.1_pt1 | contig 10505 bp, 12 predicted proteins | sample 5559141 | NCBI WGS metagenome assembly JAABUK01 (sample SAMN10711869, study PRJNA513367) | rock metagenome | isolation source: Antarctica rocks | place: Antarctica: Victoria Land, Pudding Butte nord | collected 2016-01-03
TATCTGTTCAGACGCCTCTTCCTCCAGCCCAGTGAAGCAGCTGCTTGACTCTGTGCCAGCAGCCGTGAAGCAGCATGCTGTCAGGGGCCAGGCGGGCATCTTGAAGCAGCAGGGCGACAATGAAGGCGCCGAGGCTTTGCTGTCAGAGCTGGTCCAGTCCATGGAGCAATTTGCTGATGTGCAGCATCTGGCACAAGCCGATTATGGTGCTCTGCTATATGAGCAGGGCAAGCTGAAGGTATGCGCTGGTTGGCTTGAATAACTCTGTGTGACTGTGCCGTGTAGTTGTCCAGCAAAGCTGCGCAGGGATTCAGTTCTCTCAGCAGTGGTGCCACTAACCAAGCTTGACCACACTGCTGACCACGTCTGTCTGTGCATGATCTGTGTGTCGCCTATATACTGCAATGCTGACACAGGCTGCTGCAGTTGATACTGTGACCTCAACCCTGTTTTGGCAGACCTGTCTGTCTGTCTGCCTGCCTGCCTGCCTACCTGCCTGCCTGCCTGCCTGCCTGCCTGCCTGCCTGCCTGCCTGCCTGCCTGCCTGTCTGCCCGTCCGCCCGTCTGTCTGTCTGTCTGTCTGTCCGTCTGTCTGTCTGTCTGTCCGTCCGTCTGTCCGTCCGCCCATGGCTGATGCAATGCAGAGCTGACTGACACTGCCCTTGTACATTGCCACAGGAAGCAAAGCTGTGGCTGGAGAGGGCTGTTGCATCAGCAAGCTTGGAAGGTGCTGGGGCTACTGACAGGCAGGTGGCCCTGTCCAGATTCCAGCTGGGCTGTGTCTGCTGGGATCTAGCCTCCGAGTCTCAGGTATCAGACTGCAGCAAGCATGCAAGTCAGCAGCCTTTCATGCTGTGATGGGCAGGCCATGTCAGCATGCATATGTGCTGTGTCTCGCTGTCCTGTCTATACACAAAAAGGACTTGTGCATGGACTTTGGGCACACGGATGGCAAGAACATGCAAACATTGGCTGTCACCTGTTGGTCGAGGGCAGTAGAGGTGAGCTTGTGTGATGACATTCTGGGCACATTCTCGGCTTGTTGCTGCCTCACTGACCCATGCTTTTGCTGCATGGCTGCGCACCCAGTCTGCATCATGCAATTTGATATCTGTCTGTGCGTGTGTGCCAACAGGAGGCAAGAGGGGAGGCTCATGCTCACTGGCTGGCAGCTGCAGCTGTGGCAGGCTCCCATCAGGCAGGTGCCTTTGCCAAGCTTGGACTGTGGTACGCCGACCTCAAGGGTGACAAGCCCAGAGCACGCAAGTGCTTTCAGAGGGGTCTGGGGCTCAACCCCTTGGAAGCTGATGCAGGTTGGCCTGGCCTACTTTTGGCCGCCAATATACCTGCTGGGAGCTGCTCCTATGCAAGCTGATGTATGCTGATGTATGTATGCCGGCAGCATGGCAAGCCATACAATGCAAACAAACGTTGTAGCCAACACTGCAAGCAACAACACACAGCAGCATACCATGTTCTTTGGCCTAGCACTGTGATGCAGTCAACGACCTTTACACCATACCGCCATTGTCCATGCTTTACAGATTATGATGTAACATGTGCTTTGATGCCTCCTGCATGTAAAAGCAGCACCTGCCTTCGCAGGTGAAGGCCTATGCAGTTTGTTGAAGGACGAGGGCAGGGCAGATACAGCACAAGCCCTGTGCCAGGAAGTGAGCACAAGGGCGCCAGCAGCCACATGGGCCTGGCGGCGGCTGGGCTTCTCCGCCCTAGATGCCTCAAACTTTGAGAGGGCCGTTCTATGCTTCCAGACAGCCCTGAGGGGTGATGTGAGGCATGTTGGGTCCTGGGAAGGGCTGGGATCTGCCTATCAGTCCCTGGCTCGTCTCACTGCCGCCCTCAAGGTACTGCCTTCAAGCTTTTGTTGCTGGGAGGCGGATTTGATCTTCAGCTGCGCTTTGCATGCGACCTGTTGTTTGAACACACTTGGGGATGGCTGATGGATCACGTTGCCACTGGTTGATTCACTGGAAAGACTTGCTGCTGCCCTCAGAACAGCCCTGTCGATTCCTCACATGGTGGCCTTCAGCAGTCTGTGCCTCCATGCATACCATAGGGCATCAAAGGATGGTCTTTGACTGAGTCATCTGTATCATGATGCTCTTCATATCACCACTCCCAGGCTGCATCCAATGCTCAGCAGGAGCTGCCTTGTCTTCCTGGACCCATACAAAGCAGCACAGCACCTGCACGCTGTGCTGTGTTCATGGTTGCATAAGAGCCAAAGCATGTCTCCCAAATACGCACCAAATATGACAATTGTCCCCAGGCATTTCTGAACCTGCATTTCCATTACAAACAGGGCGCTCCAGGCTGCCATCTTGGCAGGGACCTGTCACGATTGCTGAAAAGCGTAAATTTCTCATTTCTTCTTTCTATGAAAAGGGTGACTTCCCCAAAAGAATGATGCTTTGATGCCTGTACAGTCCTAAAGCTGATTGTGCTTTGTGTATAGGCTTACAGCAGAGCTATTGAGATGGAACCTAAGCGGCTGTTCAGCCTGGTCCAGTCTGGCTTGGTGTTCCTGGCCCTAGGCAACTACACAGAAGCTCAGCAGGCGGTGCAGGCGGCGCTAGAGGCAGACCCTGACCATGTGCCAGCCTTGTTTGCTGCTGCACAGCTGCTGCTAGCATCAGCTAAATACCGCATTGTTCAAGGCACCCTAGGTCCTTCAACTTCTCCCAGCTTCTTCATCAGTCTTGCGCACCTCTTGCCTGTTGGGGTTCCTGCTGTTGTAGTCTGTCTGTTGTGCAGATGCCTTCTCATCTGGGGTAAGCCCCCAGAGACCCCTGTCACTTGTCATTCTTTGGGGTCTCAACTGTTTCAGAGTGTGTGCAGTGGGCAGGTGTCTGTATACACCCAACAGCTGAAACTTCTGCTGGTAGTGTTGCAATTTCTGCATTGCGTCAGCCTGCGCTTAAGCAGCCGTGGACATGCAGTGAATGCAGTGTGCTTGTTGTAACTCTTGCTCATGATCTGAGCAATGCAAACTGTCACATCAGGACCCTTCCCAGGGAGCTACTCTGGACTGTATGCACTTGCATCTAGGATAAAACATATATTCTGTTGGTTGAGTCATGGATGAGTGACTAAACGTGGTGCAGGCATGGCAAGCGATGACTTGGCACAAGCAGCCAGCCACTGCCAGAAGTGTAGTCAGAGCAGCAATCTGCAGGCGGTCTGGAAGCTAATGGGTGACATTCGCCTCCAATTTCATGCTGCCACTCCCCCTCAACTGGTATGGGCACACCATGGCTGCCATTATGCTGTCTGCATGTGCCAAAACTATACACAGCTTTGTCTGAAAGCATGGCCATGATGATCAGGCATGTTGCAATGCCATCCTGGCCTGATCCTTCTTTTTGTGTGCTGGAATCTGGCAGAAGTTCTTTTCACATGCTTGGGCTTCACTTACAGTTTGTAAGTGTCCTGTCAATGCAGATGAGTCAAGGTGGGGAATCTCCTGACAACTGTGAAACACTGCAAGGCTGCAAGGCGGCATCAACAAGCAAGGGAGCTTTGCAGGATATGCTCAACAGGTGGGCACCTTGTTAAACTTTCCCAACTGCGCCTGAGCAGCTTGAACAGTGTGAGCCAGTGGAGACTTGCCTGCTGCTGTGGCCGATGAGGTTCCAAACATGATTGAAACACTGTTCACAAATTCTTTTCTGCCCTTCAATTTTGTGTCTCCTCTCCAGGATGACCTGAGACAATCCAGCAGAGGCTGTGCAACTCTACAAAGATACATGCACTATCACAAGCCAAGTACATTCCCACCCTGTGTGTGGTACACCTTGTAATTCACAATTCACTTCCCTCAAGCCTGTAGGGCAGCATGCAGGGTCTGAATGTCGGGAAGCTCTAAAACATCTGCACAATGTGGAAACGCATTTCTCCTGTCCCCACACGTTTCTGAGCTCAAATTTCCAGTGTAGGGATGATGTTTCTGAATTAACACAGATGCTGTGGGTTTGAAAAGAGGTGTCTTGACACTCATTTCGAAGGTGTGTGCTGTGCCTGCAGCTGGCAATTGCGCATACAAGCAATGCAGACAGCGCGCAGGGCATATCTGAAAGCCCTCCATCTGGCCCCCCAACAGGGCAGCTTGTGGGGCGATCTAGCTGCCACCTTCTACCATGAGGCCCAGCTCAGGAGGGCCCACCCCCAGCTAGACCCCTCAAACGCCAAGCCGCTGAGGGCAGCTGCAGAGAAGCTCATGAGAGGTATTGCAATCGCTTGTCTGCACCATGTCCTCTTTCCAAAGGACAGTTGTTGTATGAGTCATGTGTGACTTGTAGCTGTCACTCAACTCAAGCTGCTCACAAGTTAGTGTTGGAAAGCTTTGCTTGTGACAATTGGAGACTACATCTTGGCAGTGCCTCACCTATATGCATGTGATGCCATGGCGTCATGGATATTCCGTTTTTGCTCCTGCTGGTCAACAATCACAAGCAGTATTGCATGAATGTGGAGCTTGCTTGGAGCAAACGATGGGGATGCAGCATGAGCAGCAGGCCTGAGCATGTTTTGAAATAAATAGCACATTGATTATGCAGCCTGCCCCTTCTGTCACTGCAGCTGCAGCCACAGCTTCCATCCATACCTAGTTGCAAGGGGGAACAGCAGACATGCCATGACTTGTCGCAACCATCTTTACATTGCAGCATGCTTGAAATCACCAGGCGCTGCATTGACAGGTGGTGTCCGACTGGAGCCAGCATCAGCGCCCTTATGGGCAGGCCTGGGCTCATGTGCTGTGCGCCCAAAGCACCAGGAATACGCCTTCACACGCTCCCTGCAACTAGACCCTAAGTCTGCCCATACCTGGGCTGCCCTTGGGCGGCTGTACATGGAGTCTGGGGCGCGCCACCTGGCGGACACATGCTTCACCCAAGCAAGAAGTCAGGAGCCGGCTGATGCTGCCACCTGGGCAGCCATGGGGGCCCTTGCAGGCCTCAGCCCTACTGGTGAGCCCTGTACTACCTATCCCTTGCTCTTATTCTGGTGGTCAGCAAGAGTGCAACACGTTTGGTGGACTCTTGTACTACCTTGCCCTTCATCTGAATGTTTGCATTTGTAGGGTCTGCAAGAATGCAGCAGGCGGGCAGCGGATCTGCTGCATTCTTGCAGAGGCTACATATGCAAACATGTGTGGTCTGCTGCTGGTGTGCTGCTTTTGCATGTAGAGGCTTGTGCGTGTATGTTGTATGGAAGTGCTGCTGTATCATGCTACCAAGCAAGGCAGTACCACTGCAGTACATGCTTCACTCATGCAGCTTCTAATGTTGGCAGACCCAAAACACAAACCTGAGCTGGACAGTTATTTCTCCTGTTCCTACACTGAATCCTCAAATACTATTGAGGTCAGAACAATGTTACGCACATCAACATCGCTCCAGCGTGGCTGTTCCCTTCCTTCCAAAAATAATTGACAAAAAACACTGCCTGGAATATACTGACCCACTTGCAAAAGAAGCTTGCCAGCATGACGCTGGGCATTTGCAAGAGGCAGTGACAAGGCAGACTTCCACGAGCATGCTGTGAAGCTGGGGGCAGGCCCAAAACAACAGCAGAGTCTCGACAATGTTGCGCACACCAGCATCTCTTCATCCTGCCTGTTCAAGCTTGCAAGAATGGTGCTGGGCTTTTGCAGGAGGCAGTGACAAGGCAGACTTCTACGAGCATGCTGTGAAGCTGGGGGCAGGCCCAGAAGCCCTTGCGGGCTTTGCTGAAGGGGCAGTTGGAGTGGGCAGGGCTGGCAGTGGTGGTGTGTATGCAGCAGCCAGGAGGATTGTGCAGGCGCAGCCCTACAGCCCAGCAGCTTACAATGTGCTGGGGCTGGCTTGTGAAGCCAGAAGTGACTTTGAGGGTGCTGTGAAGGCGTACACTGACGGCTTGGATGTCAGGACTGACACTGAATTGGGTGAGAGGCTGCACACAGCTAGGTGTGCTGTGTATGGTACTACTTGAGTGAAGAGATGCATTAGGTGATGCAACTAAATGGTCTTTTTTGTTATAATACCTGAAAGGGTCATTCTCTGGATGAGGCCCTGATTCAACAGTCAGCATACCGGTACCAATAACGTGTTGTGGTACCAATAACGTGTTGTGCTGGGGCCTAAACTGGACTGGACTAGATGGACTCTGACTGACAAATGTAAGGTAGTGAGTTGTGTTGCAGGCACAGCTTTGAAGGACCGCATTGCTGGCCCCTTGAGCCTTGTGCAGCAGGAATCACACTCCACAAAGGAGGGCTGTGTCCAGCAAGCCCTTGATCTCAACCTAGCAAGAGCCCTCATGCTCAGCTCACGCAGCACTGAAGCTGTAGAGAGGTTCAAGCAGCTAAAAGCTTCAGGTGAGCTTTCATGGCCTCATGCTGATGACCATTGTCTGATACCCATGCAATCTATTAGATCTATTACAATCTATTGCAAATGTCTATGTGTCATCCTCGAATACAGTTGCCTGACTGTGGACCTCGGAATGGCCATTCTTGCCGCATGGACTCATGTCTTGAATGTCTGATGTGTTGCCTAATGAGCTGAAGTGTTGTTAGTGAGCTGTAAGCAAACGCTGGCAGCGCCGGGAAAAGCAGTGCTGCGGCTACAATCGTAGATGAATGATTACGGTACAAAGAGTGTCAGCAGGCGCATGCATCAAATTCATTTTCACAGCGGCGTGAGCAATACACTTATCTGATGACCCACTGTGCTGGAAGTTGGGGAAGTAGAGATCTTGTAGGTGTAAGAACGGTGCAATGATATATGCCACGCTTGGCAGCATCCTGCACATCTAACTGCTTGTTTACATATCTCAGGGCTGACGTCTTGCTTGAATGTTTAAGTGCTGACTTCTTGCCTGGCTTTTTAAACTTTTCAGCCTCCACAGTAACAGAAAGAAAAGAAAAGACTACACCTTTTGGCGTCAAATATTGTACTGGGCTGCCCAGGTTCCATGGTAGCACTTCTGACAGCCCAAGCCTGCACAGCAGCTCCTGTTGTTTGCAGGCGCTTTGCAATCACAGCCGGCTGCTTGGCTGAGCTATAGCCTGGCGCTGCAGCAGACCAAGGGCAGGCATGACAGGGGCCAGGCCCTGCATGCCCTGGAACAGGGCTTTTCTACCAGCCCGACTGCACAGGTGCACAGCGCAACAGCCTGCATTCCTGTGGACGATACACTTGCACACATGCATGTCGCCATTCCAACCCCATATTACACTCGTTGCAATCGGCTTGCCAGCACCAAAGCAACAAGTCTGCTGCATATGATGTGATATGCTGCATGTGTTCAAGTATGTTCTTAGCTGCAATGTGCACAAACAGCTTGAAGGTGCAATGTGCTTAAACAGTTTGAAGGTGTCAAAACCACTCTTGACAGTATGAAGTTTGCGTCTGTCTAGCACAGCTACTTGACAGTACACTGCTGTGCAGGAGCATGCCTCTTTGCTGCATGCTTGACAGTACACTGCTTACAGTACACAGCTGCTTGACAGTACACAGCTGCTTGACAGTACACTGCTCTGCAGGAGCATGCCTCTTTGCTGCATGCTTGGATCAAGTTCCAGCTGGTAGATCCCGACCAGCTTGATGTCAGGCAGCTGTTCAGTCACGTTCAGCAGCTGCAAGCAGCCAAGCCTGAACTCGCTCTGCTGAAGCCTCTTTGGCTTACCATATCAGCTGCTGCAGCAGCTTCAACAGACAGTACTCAGGCAACACTGAAGGGCTTAGTCAAAGCTTGGAGGGCCCAAGCTGATGATGACTCGGCAGAATTCAGTGCAGAGCTGATTGGTCTTGGTTCTTTGCAAGATCACGAGAAGGGACACCTAGCTCAGGTGGGACCCTGTGTGTCCACAAGGCAGGGCAGACCAGTCATTGGCAGTCACTTCTGTTGCTGTTTTGTATGGCATTGTGGCCTTTTAGTGGGGCGTGAAGAACACATTCATCACTCTCAAGACAGGGAAGCCCAATGTCTCTCATCCTCAGGCTTTTCTTTATTTGCAGCACTATCAATGGATGTCAGATTGAGTTTGTCACTACCAGGTGTTATCATGCCAGAGATGACCGCGTCTTCACAGATGCCTTCAGCTGCACAGAACCAGTCTCAGCAAATCTGTGCCATCAGTGTATGCACATCTGACGTTATACTCTGCTGAGCTGTGATCTGGCATCTGCAGGCAGCAAGGCAAGCAGCCAGGGCACATCACACATGCCCTTGGGCGCCGCTGCAAACAGCCCTGACAGCCAGAACATCCATTGATGCCTCCCTGACATACGGCCTGCCAGCCATGCACATCAGCAGTGCTTTCAGTCTGATGGACCTGTGGGAAGCCACACAAAGCTATAAGAGGCTGCCATCACACCTGGTGGACATGGATGCAGTGGCAGACATGCTTGCTGTGAGAGTAACAGGGACTACTGTGCAGCCTTGTGTACCTGCCACAACACAGCAGGTGAAGCATACCTATCAGGTAGGCATTGCTGCTTGTGCGTCACGCTGTCTGTCACAGCACCAGATGCGTGCATAGCATACGAGACAAATGTGTATGTGTTACTGTGCACGATCAGTGGTGTGCAAGCTTGTCAACATAGTATATGCTCCATCTCCTGAACACTTCTATGTTTGTAGTTGTGCAAGGCATTGTGTGCATTGCTCCATGTATTGCAGATGGCTATCAGCTGGACTTGCTCAAGCCCTGCAGCAAGTGGCTGCTGAGCTTGTCAGCTTTTGTTCCTGATGCTGCCTCTGTTGTTCAGGAGTGCCCTGGTCATGCACTCTCATGCGTACTCAACTCACACATGGTTGATGCTGTGCAGGTTGCACTGCAATGGGCACACAGCCAGCCCCACAGCATGCAAGTCTGGCACCTGTTTGCCACAGTTGCTCTACACTATGCCTCACGCACTCATCAAGCAGCCACTTACCGTGCAGCACTCCTCCTATGCAAGCGTGCCCAGAACATGCTGTCCTCTTCATGCCAAGCTCAACAGCAACAGACTCCAGGATCAGTTAGTGGACATGCTCCTCAGCATGGCTTGCTGCAGCAGCAGCAGCAGCAGCAGCAGCAGCAGCAGCAGCATATGCAAGTAAAGCTGCAGTGCATGATGAGCGAGTGTCATGTTCATGGAAGGAAGAAGAATGGCGATGATGAGGCGCTTGCTGCTGCCAAGGCTGCTGTGCAGGCCGCATCTGGTTTTAGGGATTCACAGTTGATATGCATAGCTTTGCAGCAGCTCAGCCGGTGAGTGCTACCGGGCTTGGAGACAGTAATCCTGATGCTGAGCAGCTTCTGGGCATGTTGTGCTGTGTTGACTTGCTTATGCTCTGTTTGGCAGCTCTTGTCAAAAGCAAGCATTGCTTCTGTGGAACAGACAGTAAAAGCACAGCATGTAAGTTTTGGTGACGCGAAACGTCAGACCAGCTCACCTTTGGTGCCTGGCGCAGCAAGCAGAATTGCTGTTTTGCAACGCAGGATCCTGTTCCGTCTGTCTTCACACAAATGTTGATGTCAATGAGGCTTGAGATCAGTGCTGTTGCTGCTCTGCAGGTGTCTTGCTGGCAAACAGCGGCATAAGGAAGCAGAGATGGCCTGCAGAAAGGCTATTGCTGCACATCCTCACAACCCAGCTGCATCACTGCAGCTAGCTGCAGTCTTGCAACACACTGGCAGACATCAGGACGCTGTAGAAACCATCAGACATGGGCAGGACCATCTGACAGACATGGGCTCAGCCTCGTGTCAGGTAGGCTTTGCTAACCAGCCTAATCATTACTTGCATGCTTACTGATGCTTCAATGCTGATATTGCTATCATGGACTCAACTATTCATGCTGGGGCACTGCTCTGCTTGAACTTCAAATTTACGTTAAGTGCTGCCAAGGAGGAATGCATGAGTTTACGGTTTGGGCTGTTCTGAGCTACCAGTCACATGGATGCAGGCTTTGTGGACGGTGCTGCATGTGCAGCAATCGGAGTGCAATATTGTTGGTCAAAAATTGATGTTGTGGCTTGACAAAGTTGATTGTGTGCATGCAGAGGTGGCGGGTGGCGCTGCAGTTGCAAGAGGCAGAGGCTCTGGCAGCTGCCGGAGACTTGCACCAAGCCTGTGCTGTGTGCCAGCAAGCCTTGGATCTCAGCATTGCTGTTGGCCTTCATGTTCAGCCGCGCACAAACGCAGCTCAGGTGAATCCAGCTATCCAGACTGCTACAGCTTGCTGCAGATGTGCTTTCTGGGTGATTTATAGAAATATCGTCGACATTATTGTTTCTCATGAACAGGCATGCTGGGATGATGTATGACTCTGTTGTTTCTTTTTAGTACTAGGCAATGGTGGCACCTTTTGGGGTGAAGCCCACATCAGGTCACAAACATCTCCAAAGCATGTCCTGTTTGTGCATGTACAGTGGAACGGCAGTGACACAGTGCTGTCTGTACACATTTGGTATGACTCTTGGCTGTCCTGCAGGTTCTGTTTGGCTCCTTGAG
>JAABUK010012973.1_pt1 | contig 10504 bp, 14 predicted proteins | sample 5559141 | NCBI WGS metagenome assembly JAABUK01 (sample SAMN10711869, study PRJNA513367) | rock metagenome | isolation source: Antarctica rocks | place: Antarctica: Victoria Land, Pudding Butte nord | collected 2016-01-03
AAAACCCACCATCTCCCACAAACCACCAGCTTCCCTCAAACCCCCCCCACGCCCCCTAGGAACATGGCCTCCTGTCCCCTTCACGCGCCCCGCCGCCTCCCCTTACCCGAACTTCGACGTGCTCAAAACCGAGCCAATCCCCTACCGCCCATTCAGATACGGACCGTACCATATCACGATGGGCCTGCGCACGATGACTTGGGACGAGTGGATCGAGCTGGATAACCAGTATCTGAAGTTCCATGCGGATAAGGCGAGGAGGATTAGGGAGAGGGGGGAGCGGTGCTGTAGGACGGCACCGGAGGCGTATGAGGGGGCGGTGGAGTTGCTGGAGGAGTTGTGAGGATGGCGTTTGCTTTCTCCTTGGCCCTTTCGATCTTTTATGGGCCTTGGCTGATGATCGTTTGCATAAGATGCTCCTACCTCCCCCAACGGTACCCTACGCTCTTCACCCCGACCGAAACAGGCATCTACAACCTCGTTACCGGAGAGATCTTCGACATCAGCACGCGGCCCCTGCCCGAAGATCCCATGACCATGTGCGCGCGACTCGTGCAGGACGACCTCGCCATCATGTTCGAGCGCCCCGACGGCCAGTACTACCTCCTCGCCGGCAGCATCCTACTCGCCGGGTTCTGGCGCCTGCAGGACAAGTTCGGCATGCCCCTGTCTGAGATCCACACCAGCGGCGACGTGCCTGGGTTTAGGGAGAAACTGGAAAAGGGCATGTGTAACTTTTTCCGCAGGGTGCAGCCAGGGAACCCGGTACTGCGGAATAATTATTTCCTGCAGGTAGACGATAACCTCGCCTGGTCCTCCTCCATCGGCGACGAAGACTCGTTCGATCACAGCGAAACCAACACCACCAAAATCGGCTGGGCCACCGCCGAGAAAAACAAAGCCATCGAGCACCACTGGTTCCGATCCGAGCGGCAGTCGCTGCGGCGCTTGCCGCGCAGTGGGGCCGTCGTGTTTACGATCCGGACGTATTTTGAGCCGATTACGAAGGTGGCGGAGGAGCCGGGAGTGCCGAGGAGGTTGGCGAGTGCGGTCAGGAGTTGGGGGGAGGATGTTGTGAGGTATAAGGGGAGGGAGAGGTATGGGGAGGTGTTGTTGGAGTTTTTGGATCGGAAGGCGGAGGAGCAGAGGGAGAGGGGGGTGGATTTGGGGGAGGGGGAGGAATCGAGTTATCCTTTCTGAAATTCTGATTGCAAATCGTTGACGATAGGGAACTGGGGTTGGGGTGGGTGATTGGGGTGCGGAGGTGAGATATAGGATGCCGGGTCAGGAACTGCCGTGGATTACTTTTGTGCGCATTTGGTAGTTAGACGGTCTGCATTCTGTGCTGTTCGCTCCCGTTCGTGTTCATCTGGGAGATAGACCCTCGTAGGAAACCGCCGAAAGTTCTCCGGAACTTGTCCGAGGTCACATCGTGGCTGCAGCGCGGTTTTCCCTTCCGAATTTAGCCGGCCTTCTGGACTATATCGGCGTCGCTTTGCCTGATGTCTGAGAAAATCTTTTGAAAACCAAAAGTCCAGCATTGAGCTTTCTTCATTCTATTGGATTGTCGATTTTAACCCGCTGATACAGTAAGTTATTCGAACGGAGATCCGATAGCTACCGTCTCCGAATATAGCTTGATGGGTCTTTGGGCTACCATTCCATGAGGTTTACGGACGCAGTCTAGATCGGAGCTGCTGCTATTCTATAGATTATCCAGTTCTAAAATCTCAACCACTTGTCTTTTTGAGAAAAGGATGATTTAAAGCCTGACACCACATCAGCAAAAGCCCAGCACATTACCCGAGCAAGCGACCTTTCCTTGCAGATACTCACTTCAGCAGCCGTCAACCTTTCACTACTCTGATATCTTACCAGCTTCCCTGCAAAGTCGCGCGCAACCTCATCAGCACCAGGCAGTATCTCCTCCCAAGTCCTCCCCGGGAATTCCACAAATTGCATCTTCCCCCAATCCGAGAACCCTCTCGCCTCGGGCCACGTGTCGTCATTGGGCGTCCCCAATGTCTTAAAGATGCTCTGAATCAATGCCAACTCGCTCCCCAACGCCCCAGCGTCGAATAGCGTCATCCGCGTGATACATTCAGCTACCACGCACCCCGCCGCCCATAGATCAAGCGAGGAGTCGTACGCGGTGTGCCCAAACAACAGTTCAGGGGGCCGATAGCAAGTCGTACCAACATCGGTGATTTTCTTACTCGGAGGTTCGGAAGCGGCATCCCCAGGCATCCAGGCGATGCCGAAGTCGGCGACGTAGACGGGGCCGGAGGGGGAGGCGAGGAGGATGTTGGAGGGCTTAATGTCGCGGTGAATAATGCCTTGGGAATGAAGATGTGCTAGAGCGCAGAAGATGGCATATAAATGAGTGCGAATTTGAGGGTTGTCGATGCCGTGGTGGTGGGAAGGAATGAGAGTTTGGAGGTCGATGGGGAGGAAGGGGAAGACGAGGAGGAAATGGCCGCCAGGAGCATGATGGGTTGAGAGGAGAGGGATGATACAGGGGTGGATGGCGGCTTTGAGGATGCGGGCTTCGCGGACAGGATTGTGCGGGGGTTGACTTTGGGAGGGGGTGGTGAGTTTAAGGGCGACGAGCTGATTGTTGGAGGGGTCATAGGCTTTGTAGACGGTGGAGAAGAGTCCGGATTGGTGGTATGTAGCGTTTGGGTAGGGGCCAACTTGCTTGGTTGGTAGGGGGGTTTCTGCAGATTCTGGGGGCTGGCTGGCCTCATTGGAGGTTTCGCTGTTCTGGACACTATTTTGATGTTCTATATTCTCATTACATCGTCGGCCATAATCTTCCTTTGAAAGTGGTCAGTCAGCTACCGAGTTCGTCGCATGTTTTATAATTGGGCTTATTCGGGGGATGTACTTCAGAAGAGGCATGCTTGAAGATATCAGCCTCTAATTGCCTGACATTATTCTGAACCCGAACCGGCTGTAAATCTGAGTGAGCGGCTTTATAGACCGTCATCCTTGGTAAGAGGTTAGAGGTAGGTCGACACTAAGTAGAATAATACTTGCATCTGCATGATGAAATTGAGGCGCTCAGAAAAGTTGATCTCGGATCGCCAATCCTCGGCGGCTTCCGAGGAACTCATAACGAGTGATTCTACCTCTCAAAAAACGACTTTGTATCGGATTGTTCTAGGTAATGAGATGGATCTAAATAGATTTCTCTATTCCCGAGTGGACAATGAGATCCGCTGGAGCATGTATCTAAGACGAACCATGTAGCAACATGATGACAACACCCTGAAGACAACAAGGTGAAGGAGTCTGAGCGAATGCTTCAAGCAAACATGCTAAGAAAGTGAGTGGCCAAGAGACCGTGTTAATGAACAGGTTTACAGATAATCAGAAAAGAAACGATTTGCATGATACGAGTATTCCGTAGGGCGTATGTAAACGATGTTGAACTGCGTATCCCTGCTGCCTGCACGTGCCCTGGTGGTATCGCTGCCATGGGAAGTAAAGTACGCTAAAAGCGGCATGCAGGGAAGACCGTTTAGACCCGACTCAATGTCCTCACGCTTGGCCTCGGATGTCGGCATCTGCGGCGACGGCGATATTCAACGTCTTTGTCTAGTAGTTTGTTTAGAGATTAAGCAGTAAGTGACCAGCATGGAGCTGTCACGTCAAGAGTATCCCGCGCTGCTGGTAAGTAATCCCTACCGTGATGGGTTCATATACTGAACGTTTGTAGAATGGCCTTCAGCCCAGCCAAGCTGTTGCCATCCTCGAAGAGCGTGTTAAGCTGATTGGGAAAGTCAATTCTGACATAGCAGACTACCTTTCGGCAAGCTTTCGCAACCCGATCTTCTCGATATGTGAACTCATAGTCTAAGTAGGAGCGACGGCGCGTTGAGGAAGCTTATGTGCAGGGCCTAAAAAAGATTATTGCCAGACAGCCGCAAAATACATCTTCTGAACTTGGGTACGAAGTTAAGTGCTACTGATAATCTGAATCAAAGTCTAAATCCAATCAGGATCTTCAAAGCACCATGGCAGAGCATTGTCAGATCCACGGAAACTCTCGCCCAATCCCACAGTACTTTCGCGCAAAGACTGGAAGCAGACGTAGAACGGCCATTGCGAGATTATCAGAGCAAGAGCAGGGAAATGCAGGCTATGAGTACTATACAAGGCAATTTAGCTGCGGTGTCGAGGGAAGTCGAGGCGGCACAGAAGCGAGCGGACAAAGTCCATGGTGGTAAATCAGGAGCGAATAAAGCCACCAATGCAAGCCTTGATCTCGAAAACGCAAACCAACAATGGGCGACTCAGGCACCCTATGTTTTTGAGCAGCTGCAGGCTCTAGACGAAAGCCGGGTCAATCATCTACGTGACGTGCTTACTCAGTTCGAGACCCACGAGGTCGACCGGATTGAGAGAAATCGGATTGCCGCCGAAACTTGCTTGAACGTGATACTAAATCTGAATACCGCTGATGAGATATCCACATTTGTTGCGCGGTCATCTTCTGGTGCGCCAATTGTACCTGCGAGGCAGACAAGCAGAATCACATCGGGAAATACATTAGTAGCTCCTTCGCCTTCTAGAGGTGGAGATGATGGCGCAAGTGAAAGGTCAGCAAGTTCAGGAGGCGCTCTGAGATTAGGGTCTGGGTCTGGGTCTGGTATGTGATCCTTTCACATAAGTAATCAACCAAACTTACATCCAGTAGCTCAAGAGAAGCGTACCGGGTTTGGAGGGCTGCGACGATTGGGCACTGTCATGGGTCGAAGACAGAAAGATCCGAAGCCGACACAACCTGCGGCATCCCCAGAGAAGAGAAATCGACCTAGTCGCAACCCCCTACGACGGGGCCCCAGCTCAAGAGACATGCAAACCATTCCTTCGCCAGAAGATTCAACAATACATCTACCCTCTCCGCCGCTGCGTCAGGAACTAGCAATGCCACGTCCTACTACAGCACCACCTGTAGAGCGCCCTCAGCCACCTCCGGAACCACAACGCGCCAACGAGCGGTCCAATGGAGATACGATTTTGCCTCCACCGTTGACGCCTTCAGCCTTACCTCAGACGAATGGAGTCCGGGCGAGTGGTGATGCGATTCCACGACAGCCTGAGCAACCCTTACCTCCCCCACCAATCCCGGCCGAGGTCAGTACTGTGAGAATCAACTGCCCTTTTTTACATTACTCATTGGTTTGTAGCGAGACAATGATGGTTTTAGCGTACCAGCAGCTGCTACCGATGAGATATCCCGCGCCCAGCAAGAAGCCGCAGCAGTGTAAGCAAGTTCTGTTTTCACTTTGTGGGATAGAAGCCCCCACTGATATTTATAGTGATGCTGAATCGCCTGCTATTAAACTGGATATTCGGGACGAACCTATTCAAGAAGAGGATGGCGATGCCCAATCAGCATTGTCAAGTGTCGCCAGTAGATTGAGAGCAGTTCGTTCTCCCAGCGGTCTTTACCGCGAAGTAATATTGACGTTGTCATAGCAAGCACAGCAGGTGGCTACACCACGTAAGCCAACCGCAAATCGGGGTCGCAGAGATGTAAGGAACACGATTTTCGTACCCACGCCCCAAACGACAGAACCGCCTATCACGGCAGATCCTCTGGCTCAGCCTGCGTCTTCTCTCAGTATTGCCAGATCGCCACCTCTGCCGTCGGAGGCTCATCGTGGTTCGGATGCGCAGTCTATTCGGTCCCAGAACTCCCTTAGCAGTATGGCGAATAGTACTCCTATAAGGCATCCAGAAATGTACCAGCCTGGTTTGAACGCCTCGGTTGTTGAAACCGTCAGTGCATGGTTCGCACAAGGCCGAGTATCCAAAGCCATAGTCATAGGCGAACTTGCACTCTCGTATACCGCAAGCGAGACCTCCACCCACGCTTCACAGAGCATAAGACTAGAGAATTTCCCCGTCCTCGAGAAAGTGGCACCAAACCCTAATTTCATCACTCAGATCCCTTCCAAAGCTGGGGAATACTCTATCAACATATCGTTGATTCCTCGCACTACTGTGGCGTTCAAGTATCAAGTCCATGTCGACGAAGGCAACTTGGCCGCGCACGCACCGATGGTGCTCACACCAACCTGGAAGGTCGAGTCGGCGCAGACATCAGTAATGTTAAATTATGCATTCAATCCCGCCTTCGCTTCTCCGACCGGCAGAAGCGTATTGTTGAAGAATGTCGTAATCTTGATCACCCTCGAGAACTCCAAAGCTTCGGCCTGCCAGTCGAGACCAGTCGGTACATTCTCGAAGGAAAAGTCTATGATCTACTGGAAGGTCGGCGACATCACTCTTGACGGATACGCCGAAGCACCTCATAAGCTACTTGCGCGCTTCAGTACCGAATCCGAGGCAAAACCGGGTAATGTGGAGGTGAGATGGGAGATCAGCGGGGACAGCGCGGCAGGTCTTGGAAGCGGATTGGGCCTCAGTCAGGTGGCCGCTGCTAAAGAGGAAGGAGGCTCTGATCCTTTTGCTGATGAAGGTACGATGACAACTCCTGCCGGAGCTTGGAAAGAGGTGCCGCTGTTGCGGAAGGTGGTAAGTGGGAAGTATATTGCAAATTGAGCGTTTTGATGTGATTTAGCTTGTCAATACTGTCGACCGTTGTATTTCCGGCTATGCATGGCTTTTTTACTGTCTATATGGGACATTTCGATGGTGGTTCTTGAGGGCGGGGGGAAATACTTCGTGTCTAGGACGCTAGGTTACGAAGATTACAGCATTTCACATGCATATGCAGAAACAAATACGCATCAAGACTCTTCAGGACGATGAAGGGGATGTTTGACTGTCTTTCTGCCAAGCTGAGCGGCGGACTTCCCCGGCCACGCTACGACCATATGGGTTCACTCCGCATAGATACCCCAGTTGAAGAAGCCCATGATCGATAGAATACTTCTGTTATGCTTCTCGGCTCTATCCTTAAACGGGTGCCATCTGACGAGATCACTGTCGTAGGTACGGAGTAGATACTTTATCCCAACCTCCTCTAGGTAACGACTGCCCTAATTAGCGTCACCACTAGCGCCTGCTTCGGACTTTTACCCCGACCTCTTTATCATTGCGGAGGTTGGAGGTTGGAGTTGCACAGATTCGATAACTGTGATGAACATATATAACAATGAGAGAGCAACCAACACAATGACACTATCAACAGGTGTCGTGATCAAAACCTGCATACTTCCAACGTCATTACATCGGATGTCATCAACATACTTCTCTACCTCCACGCAGAAGTACAATAGACCGTTGCTTCTGGGAGACTGTGGAGTACAGCTGAATGCCATGTAACCCGTCTTGTCAATCATCAGCCATCCACACAATGCTCCTCAGGACTGGCACCCTTGTAGCATCAGCGCCGACGCAAGTTCAAACAACTTTGCACATCCATCTCTGTTCGACTTTGGACCTACAAGTTGTGGGTAGGTGCTTTCTTACTCGACGGATTTTCCTTTCTGGGCCCGACTTGTGTTACTTTTCGTACCCGCATTGGGTCATACTATGCATTGGGTCAACCCACGGTACATGGCTGTTACGAATTTCATTGCTACGGGAATCTGTGATGCTTGTGCATTTGGAACTGCAGCTGCAGGAGCAGAAGCAGAAGCAGAAGCAGAAGCAGTACAAATGCAGAAGTGGAAGCAGAGTATCTACGTTCAAGAGCACAAATGAATTATGCCGGCTTTTTAACGCGACTTCGGGTCGTGGGACTGCTTCGTTTTTCTTTTTGTACGGCCTCGAAGTATAAAGAAGCTCAGCTACTCTATTTCTTTCTCAAAAAATCAAATTACTCTCATCAAGCCGGAGATATTCATTCGTGTTAGATCATCCCAAGAATCTTTGATAGGCTTCTTCCCGTTCACTACTAGAAACATAAATACCCCTAACCCGCAGAGTCAGCCATACGTGGATGGTCCTTACACTCCTCAAAAGAATCGTGGGCCAGTCCGGCGGTGCGGACTTCTTGAACTGTAAAGCTGGAGAGGGTAAAATGGTCAAAACCTTGACAATATATGCCGACAGTGAACGTGTCAAATCCATTAAGCTGACCTATTCTGACAATACAACATCTTCGACGCACAGTTACCAATCCGGGACTATTCACGAAATCCGTTTTGAGCCGGGCGAGAGAGTTACTTGGGTAACCTTGTGGACTGATGACAGATACAAGGACCTGGCCCAGATCCAACTATCAACAACTTACAACAAGCATATTGATGGCGGCGGCTATTGGAAAGGATATACCCCATACTTCATCGACGTAAGATCTGGCTATCTCGTAGGTGCTACCGGTAATGCACAGTCCGCTTACGTCAAAGCCCTCGGGCTTATATTTCTCATCGAGGTCACCAAGACTACTATCTCAAACGTTGTCTATGATCCTCCACAAGCCAATCTAATTAGCAGAACCACCCTGGATTCTGCGACTTTTGATAAGCGGGGAAGCACAAGCGTCCTTAACTGGGAATTCACAGATTCTCAAGAGCGAACCAACTCGACCAGGTTCACCTCGTCAACCCCCCAAACATTCACAGCTAATGTGAGCGTTGAGACCAGCATTCCTGAGATCGCTAAGGCCGACGAAAGCTATCAGTGGCAAACTGGTAAAACCCAGACAATGGAAACAGTCGAAACACATACAGCCACCTTGAGTTGGAGTCTCTCAGGCTCTCTAGATCCAGGATTAAAGCACCGATGCAATTCCTATTGTCAACAGGGACAGGCGGACATTAACTACACCGCAGACGTCAAAATCGACTTCCAGAGTGGAGAGTCATTACGCTATAAGGACAAAGGGGATCTTATCCAGTACTCAGTTTGCCTACGCCAATGCTTACGGAGAAAAGATGTAACGGATATCGCAGACAGTGAAGACGAATCGGATGACGAAATCCCGGACAAGGAGACACAGAAAGGGAAGGAGATTATCTACTATACGTAGAACCACTCCGTCCCATCTGGCGCCGCTTCCTGGTGTGTGGTTCGGTTTAGGGGGAACATGGACTCTTCGGAGGGGTTTTGCTGGTATGGACAAGGAGCGTTATGACGACCAAAGGAATCAACCGTACATCACAGACTACGTTCATTAGTGCCACGCTCTTATATTGATATCATCACCCTTGAACTTATGGGTTACAATGATTAAAGTAACCATTTAAACCAATCCAAAGATAACTACATCCCTGCGGCCCACGCTCAAGCCCTTAATTGATTCAGTGTTTTTTGGCTTTGAGTATCTCATGCTTGCTTCCATGTTTTCCCACGCGTGCGCTCCTGCGAAGTTGCTTTTGTAAACGACCGCTACCAGATCTCGCAACCAGGAGTAAAAAAAAAAAGCTTCTTCAGCCCTGGCGTAGTAAGACTGAAAAGGCAACGCTTGGATATAACCAGTATGGTTATGTGATCGTAGGGATATTGTTACCGCTATCCAAAGCAAAAGATGGAACTACAATGCATGGAGGGAAAGGGAAAACGTTTCTTTTTTCATAGAAAGCCATTCGTATCCTTTGCTCGCGCTGGCTTGGAGGACGCACTTGGAAATACTGATGCCAGTGGAGTGGTGCACCTGAGCCAGCTGAGGGTTTGGTGTCTAGAAGGCTAGATCACAGCATCCTGCATGCATATATATGCAGGAAGAGAGATTTGTATCTGCAGTATCTGCAAGCTGAGCAGTAAGAATTTTGTCGGTCGCGAAACGGCGATAAGGGGGTTATTTCTGCGTCGTTGATTGAACATTGTTGCCGATGTTTCTGTTGTAGGTTTCTAGGTCGGGTCATTGGGGGAATATGTCGTCGTGGGTGCTGCGCAACGTCGGATCACTATATTAATTGTCACAGATGTGCGAATATGTACTTGTTTGACAGAAACGACGTGGGAAGGCAGTCTTCTCGAAGGTACGGGAGGCGTGTGACGTTTACTAGATAGTTCTGTAGTTCTGATAGTGATTTATTCTTCGATGCTGATATCAAAGGATTCGAGAGTGCATGATGAATTCGCGTTGTGTCGTGAAACCCTAGTGTCGGCTGTTTGTTGATTGGTTGATTTTGATTGGATTGTTGAAATTGATTGCTTGCTTGGCGCGGCGGGAAATTGCACAACGAAATTAACGAAATTAATTGCAGATCTGCGCCGTTCCAGGTACCCGCTGCTCCGCACCACCACATCTCTCTCCCTTCTTTTCACCCTCGTCCTCACCTTCTCTTCGACCCTCTCACCACTTTTGCCTCCTCCTCCATACGCTTGATGCTCTGTCGCTCTTTACCTTAGCATACCTTATCGTCGCGGACCTACTGTGCTCGTCGCCCTTCTTTTATCGACGACCAGTAGACACGCCCATTTGCTTCAAACTAATCCTTTCCTTCAGTACACACCTTCGTGACGTGAAACAACGGGCAGTTTGAACCCCAATAGCCACAGGATCTTAATTCACCATAATACCGCTTCAATCCACCTCGGATACCTCGCGTCACTAAGAACGCCGAGCTTCATAATA